>Ga0224505_10000156_pt1 | contig 52479 bp, 57 predicted proteins | sample SF_Jan12_sed_USG_FD_169102 | JGI IMG/M metagenome (GOLD analysis project Ga0224505, IMG submission 169102) | Sediment microbial communities from San Francisco Bay, California, United States - SF_Jan12_sed_USGS_4_1 | ecosystem: Environmental > Aquatic > Marine > Sediment | place: USA: California...
CTGTCACGGCTGCACGTGGAAACCACCCTGTTCATCGTGCAGTCCAAAAGCTTTTCCACGCAGGAAACGCTGCTCAACGCGCTGGCGGCACGCTCGTGGCTCAAGACGGGCGCTACGGCGGATTGGAGCACGCATTTCATAGCCGTGACCGCCGATACCGCGGCCGCGCTGGCGTTCGGCGTATCTGCCGAACGGATCTTCCCGCTGTGGGACTGGGTCGGCGGACGTTATTCACTGTGGTCAGCGGTGGGACTGCCGGCGATGGTCGCCATGGGCGGAGACGCTTTCGACGACATGCTTGCCGGGGCTGCCGCCATGGACGCGCATTTCGCCGACGCACCACCCGGGGGCAACATGCCCATGCTGCTGGCCATGCTGGGCATCTGGAACAGCAATTTTTTCGGCGCGGCATCGCGCGCCGTGATTCCGTATACGCCGGGCCTTTTCCGCCTGCCGGCCTATTTGCAGCAGCTTGAAATGGAGAGTCTCGGCAAAAGTGTCAGCCGGCGCGGCAAGCCCCTCAAGTGGGACACCGGTCCGGTAATCTGGGGCGGCGCAGGCATCGAAGGCCAGCATGCCTATTTCCAGTTGCTGCACCAGGGCACCCGACTGGTACCTGTGGATTTCATCGCCTGCTGCGCGCCGCGAAGCAAGTCCTCCTGGGGGGCGCCGCGAAGCAAGTCCTCCTGGGGGGCGCCGCGCGCTGTGCAACAAGTCCCCTCGGGGGAAAGCAAGCCCCATTCGGGGGCGCCGCGTACAGGACAGGGTGAAAACAATGCGGATACACACGCCATCATGCTGTCGAACTGTTTTGCGCAATCAGCGTTGCTGATGCATGGCGTGGACGCGAAGGAAACCGAAGCTGCGCTGGTTGCGCGCGGCGCCACCGCCCGGGATGCAGCACGGCTCGCACAACATCAGGCGCTGCCAGGCAACAGGCCGAGCAATACACTGCTGCTGCCGGACCTCACCCCGTACAATCTCGGCGCATTACTCGCGATGTATGAACACCGTACATTCGTCCAGAGCGCGGTCTGGGACATCAACGCCTTCGATCAGTGGGGCGTTGAACATGGCAAGCGACTCGCCGGCAGCCTGCTGCCGGAATTTACCGCTGCGACGCCGGCGACCACCCATGATGCGTCGACCGACGGCCTGATCAATTTCTCGAAACAGCATAACCGGAGGAAGTCATGAATGATGAAGCACTGAACATGAGCATCCGCAAGTTCCTGAAAACCGTGGGCGTCAATTCGCAACTCGCGATCGAAAAAGCGGTGCGAAAAGCGATCGAAGACGGCACGCTCAAAGGCACGGAATCACTGCCGGCTACGATGACGCTGCAGGTCGGCAAGCTTGCACTGGACGTGAAATTCGACGGTGACTTGAAGCTGGGCTGACGAGCGGACCCGGCGTCCGGGTTTTTGACGCCTGCCGCGTCAGATCTTCAGGATCTGCGCGCGGTAGTAACGCAGTTCTTCAATCGATTCGTGGATATCGGCCAGCGCCTCATGCTTGCCGTGCTTCACCATGCCCGCCAGGACCTCGGGCTTCCAGCGACGCGCCAGTTCCTTCAGCGTGCTGACATCGATCAGGCGGTAGTGAAAATAAGCATCGAGTTTCGGCAGGTAACGCACCAGGAAGCGCCGGTCCTGATGTACCGAATTGCCGCACAATGGCGAAACGCCCGATGCCACATGCTGCGACAGAAAAGCAATCATCCGCTCTTCGACGTCGGCTTCGGTCAGCGTCGATGCCCGGACCCGGTCTATCAGGCCCGATTTCTTGTGAGTGGACTGGTTCCAGTTGTCCATTGCATCGAGCACCTCGTCGGACTGATGCACGACCAGCACCGGCGCCTCCGTGATGATGTTCAGTTGCGCATCGGTGATGACGATGGCGACCTCGAGCACGCGGTCGGTTTCGGGGTTCAGGCCGCTCATCTCCATGTCTATCCAGATGAGGGCGTTGGGATCCTGTGCCATAATGTTTTTTCGCGCGAATTGCTGAATTTCCGGACACGCATTGTGTCATAAGCCTACACCTCCATATACCCGAAAATGCATACTTTTGGCCTGATATTTCTCGCCGCACTGCTGCTGACCGCCGCCACCCGCCTGTGGCTGGCCACCCGCCACGCCAGCCATGTACAGGCGCATCGTCACGCCGTGCCGGCGCAGTTTGCCGACGTGATCACGCTCGAAGCACACCAGCGCGCCGCCGATTACACCGCCGCCAAGACCCGGTTTGCGATGGTCGGCGTCGCCATTGAAGTCGCGGTGGCGCTGGCACTGACTTTCGGCGGTGGACTGCAGGCGCTGCATGAGCTGACGGCGACCTGGTTCGGACCGGGCATGGTCCGCGGACTCGCGCTGATCGCGGGAGTCGCCGTGGTGATGATGGTCATCGATATCCCGCTGAACCTCTACCGCACGTTCGTCATCGAAGAGCGCTACGGATTCAACAAAACCACCGTCAAGCTGTTCTGGATCGATTTCGTCAAAGGCCTGCTGCTGTCCGCTGCTCTCGGGCTGCCGCTGGTGGCAATGGTGTTATGGCTGATGGCGAGCATGGGTGAGCTGTGGTGGTTCTACGCATGGCTCGCATGGATGGCGTTCAACATTCTGATGCTCGCGGTTTATCCGACCTGGATCGCGCCGCTGTTCAACAAGTTTTCACCGCTACAGGACGAAGCCATGAAAGAGCGCGTCGAACGCCTGCTGGCCCGATGCGGCTTCAAGGTCAAGGGCCTGATGGTGATGGACGGTTCGCGCCGCTCCAGTCACGGCAATGCGTATTTCACCGGCTTCGGCAAAACCAAGCGCATCGTGTTTTTCGACACATTGCTGTCACGGCTGGAGCCGCAGGAGGTCGAAGCCGTGCTCGCACACGAGCTGGGGCACTTCAAGCTGAAACATGTAATCAAGCGCATTGCGTGGATATTCACTGCCAGCCTGGGCTTCCTGTGGCTGCTCGGGTGGGTCCTCGACAAGCCGTGGTTTTACGAAGGCCTCGGCGTGACCTCGCCGTCCACCGCCATGGCGCTGGTGCTGTTCTCGATCGTGGTGCCGGTTTTCACCTTTCTGTTCCAGCCGCTGGGTGCGATGTACTCGCGCAAGCACGAGTTCGAGGCGGACGCCTTCGCCGCGCAATACACGCCGGCTGCAGACCTGATTGCCGCGCTGGTCAAGCTCTACAAGGACAACGCGGCCACGCTGACACCGGACCCGCTGCATTCGGTGTTCTACGATTCACATCCGCCGGCGACCACGCGCATCGCGCGCCTGCAGCAGACTGCCGGCTGACCACTCCGGAGAACGGTCATGCGCATGACTGCCCTGTTAACCACTGTCGTTGTCCTGTTTATTGCCACTGCAGCACACGCAGACCCTTTTGCCAAGGCGGATCCCAAGGCCGGCAGGAACCTGCTGAACGAGGCCAATTGCAACGCCTGCCATGCCCAGCGCATGGGTGGTGACGCCAGCCGGATGTACACGCGCCCCGAGCGCAAGGTCCGCGATGCCCAGGGGCTGCTGAAAATGGTGCAATTCTGCGTCGACCGCACCGGCGCCACGGTCTTTCCCGAGGACGTGGTCCATATGGCTGCCTATCTCAATCAGCAGTTCTACAAGTTCGAAAAGTAAAGGCTCCACCATGACCGGTCTTGCCGAAAAAAAATGCAAACCCTGTGAGGGCGGCGTTGCGCCCCTGAACGCCAGCGAAGTATCGATGCTGCTGAAGCGCCTGAACGGCTGGGCGTTGACCGACGGAATGCTGACCAAGACCTACGATTTCCGCGATTACCACGAGACCATGGCTTTCGTGAATGCGACGGCATGGATCTCGCACCGCGAAGACCACCACCCCGACCTGATGGTGGGGTACAAGCAGTGCCGGGTGACTTACATCACCCATGCCATCGGCGGCCTTTCGGAAAATGATTTTATATGTGCAGCAAAACTCGATGCCCTTTTCGAACTTTGAGTTCGCACCGGCGGTGGTCCGCAACTCATTTTGGCGCCGGCTGACTTGAAGCGCGCATGCAGGGCCTGATCGTCGCCGCGTTTGGCCGGCGCTTCCTGGTCGAATGCGCCGACGGTGCCGTACGCGACTGCGTAACGCGGGGCAAGCGCAACGATTTTGCCTGCGGTGACCGCGTGGACATCCTGGTGCAGAGCAATGCCGAGGGTGTCATCGAGGATTGCGCGCCGCGCGACACCCTGCTCTATCGCTCCGATCACTGGAAACAGAAACTCCTTGCCGCTAACGTGACGCAGATGATCATGGTCGTCGCGCCCGTGCCTTCGTTCGACCTCGATGTGCTGGACTGCTGCCTCGCCGCCGCCGAGCATGCCGGCATCCGGCCGCTGATCGTGCTCAACAAGGCCGATCTGCCTGAGTCCGCGCGGTGCGAGGCCACGCTGGCGCTCTATACCGCCATGGGCTACCCGATGCTCAAGCTGGTGGCGACGCAAAGCGTGGATGCCCTGCGTCCGCACCTCGCGGGGCAATGCAGCGTGCTGGTGGGCGAATCGGGCATGGGCAAGTCCACGATCCTCAACGCGCTGGTCCCGCAGGCGGTGGCACTGACCCGCGAGGTTTCGTCGTCACTGGGCACCGGCAAACATACGACATCGCATACGCGGCTGTATCACCTCGACGCGCAGAGCGACATCATCGACACGCCGGGCGTGCAGGCGTTCGGCGTACATCATCTCGGCATAGACGGCCTCGCCGCCGCATTCATGGAGTTCCGGCCCTGGCTCGGACAATGCCGGTTCCGCAATTGCAGACACCTGGAAGAACCGGGTTGCGCGATCACCGCTGCGCACGAAGCCGGTCATATCAATACGCGACGCCTGAAGGCCTATCAAGACCTGTCGCAGGAGATCTTGCGCCAGCAGAAAAAGTTCTAGAAAAGATCAGAACGCCCGCGCCAGCGACACGATAAACAACAGGCACAGCCACAGCACCAGTGCGCGCCAGATCAGCCCTACCGTGCCGCGCAGGTCTTCCACCTCCACATCCTCGCCGATGCCGAGTTCAGGCCGCTGGTTCAGCATGCCGTCTTCACGCAGCGCACCGCCCAGTTTCACGCCCAGCGCACCGGCACCACTGGCCAGCACCACCCCTTCGGCCCCGCGCCCCCATCCCGCCGCCTGCGTGCGCCAGCAGTAGGCGGCATCTTCAAAGTTGCCGGCAATCGAAAACGTGGCAGCGGTAACGCGCGCCGGCAGCCAGTCGATCCAGAAAAACACACGCTCGGCAAAAAATGCGAAAGCACGTTTGTCCGGCGCAATCTGGCGTCCCCAGCGTTCAGCCAGCAGGTCAGCCGCACGATAGACCACCGGGCCCACCGGTCCGAATATGACAAACCAGAAAACAGGGCCCAGCACGTAACGGTGCGCCTGCAGCAAGCCGAGTTCTATGGAGACTCGCGCAATGTCGGCGGCGTTCAATTCATCCGCGGGTACTCCGCGCCAGCGGCCCAGCACGTCCCGCGCCGTGGCGATGTTCTGCTCGCGCAGCGCCTGGGTGATTTCGGTAAAACAATGGCTGACGCGACGGAACCCCATCGTGACGTACAGCACCGCAACGGACCAGACCAGAGCCAGCAATGCGCCGGCGTCACGCAACAACGCGTAGACAACGACCGTAGCCACGGCGAGAGGCAGTACCGCCACACACCACGCGATGGCCCCGTGACTTGCCTGCAGACCGTTGAACTGGCGCTCCAGATAATCGGCGTAACTCTCAAAAGCCGCGTACAGGCCGTTACTGCGCCGCAGCGGCCACGCCTGCTCCAGCAGCAGGGCAAGCACCAATGCCAGAAATTTCATGCGCTCGCGTTCTAAATAAAATATGTTTTAAAACAACAGGTTAAAACTAATTTGCGGGATAAGCAATTGTCACAATTTCGACCTCGACTTCGCCGGCCGGACGCTTCCACTTGACCGAGTCCCCCACCTTCGCGCCCAGCAATGAGCGCGCGAGGGGCGAGCCCCAGCTGATCTTGCCGGCCGCAACGTCGGCCTCGTCATCGCCGACGATGCTGAACGCCTGGACCCCGCCGTCTTCGTCTTCGACACTGACCGTGGCACCGAATCGAACCTCATCCGGCGGATGGCCCGCCGGATTCACGAGCTCGGCGCGCTCGAGCTGCGTGTTGAAATAACGCTGGTCACGTTCGACTTCGCGCAGCTTGCGCTTGGCCTCGGAATCCTCCTGCGCGACGGACTTGAGCTGCTCATGCTGCTCGGCCAGCTCGCGCACGCGCGTGCGCAACAACTCCATGCCATGCGGAGTCACGTAATTGGCGTGATCAGGCACAGGCCGTTCCGGCAGTTCGCTTGCGCTGAAGTCGTCGTCGCTTTCTTTTACGAATGCACGGCTCATATCGGTCCCCGGCGACGGTCTTTCCAGTCGCGCTTCATTAAGATTCATCAACTATGGGATGCTGCACCAGGCGGCCCGGCACAATGCATCGGCCCGTCTCTCTTTTATACCGGCTACGCCCACGACTGGCAACCTTCCGTGACCTCGCCGCGACGCCATACCAGCAGGCGGTTGTTGGCGGGCATCGCATGATCCGAGACCGCGGAAAAACCGTGGCTCTTCGCGAGATCATGCACAGACTCAACGTCGCGGATCCCGCTCAGCGGATTCCGTGCACGCAGGAAGGCGTCAAAACGGGCATTGGACTCCGCCGTGTACCGGCCGTCATAGTTGAACGGGCCGTAAGTCGCCAGAACGCCGCCGGACGCCAGCGTCCGCCCGGCCCCGCGGAAAAAGTTCTGCACGGAAGTCCACGGCATGATGTGCAGCGTATTGGCACTGAACAGCGCATCGATCCCGGCTGCAGGCCACTCTGCCGCATCCACGTCCAGCGCCAGCGGCGAACGCAGATTGGACAAGCCGGTCCCGTCGCGCCATGCCGCGATACCGGGCAGATTTTCCGCCAGATCGCTGGGCTGCCAGATCAGATGCGGCATGGCCGCGGCAAAAAAAGCTGCGTGCTGCCCGGTACCCGAACCAATCTCCAGCACCCGGGTGGCATCGGCGAACGCGACCCGCAGTATCTGCAGTATGGGCCCCTGATTGCGTTCGCAGGCTTCCGACCACGGCATGTCACCCATCAATGCGGTCCGTACCCGAGAAACTGCAGCAGGTCTTCCTGCTGCGCCATCGTATCGTTGTATCCGAGCTGAATCAGTGCGCGACAATAGGACTTCTCGAACAGCACGTACGACAACAGATTGGAGCCGGTCTGCTTCATGCCGCCGACCGTGCGCAGCAGCATTCTGATCACCCGCGGCAACTCATGCGCATACTGCGTGGCGATCTGGCTCAGCGGAATACTCGGGGTCAGCACGCGGAATTCAACGGCCCGCAATGACAGGTTCTGTGACTGCAGAGTCTCGGGCGGGATTACGCTCAATGTGCGATTGATGCGCTGCAGGCGCTCGAGATCAACCTCGAGGCCATCGAGGAAAATGCTGTCGAGCGCGTGCCCTGCGATCTGCGCCAGCGACGGGTAGCCGTTGGTCGGCACCCGTGGAGAGGCCTGGCGCGACTGGCGACCGACACCGATGACCAGTAAACGGTCCGCCCCCAGGTGCAGCGCCGGGCTCACCGGCGCCACCTGCCGCATCGAACCGTCGCCGAAGTATTCGCGATTGATGTGCACCGGCGGGAAAATGAACGGCAATGCGCTGGAAGCCATCAGATGCGACAGGCCGATGGGCATGGCGACGCCGACACGGCGCGCGCGCTCCCATCCTTCAAGACTGGCGTGCCCCTGATAAAAAGTCACCGACTGCCCGCTGGTATAGCCCGAGCAGGTCACCGCAAATGCCGTCAGGTCGCCAGCGTCAACGCACCGGCCGATCGCCGGAAAATCGATGTGGCGCTCAAGTAGCCTCGCCAGCGGCGCATTGTCGAGCAGCGAAACCGGTCCCTCGGAGAGGCGCCCCCCCGACACAGCCGCAAGCATCCAGCGCGCGCTGTTGGCCAGTGCACCGTAAGCATCCGCGCGGTACACATGGTGCACATGAAAATTCTTCCAGACCGTCATCAGCCGCCGCACACCGCGCCGGAAATTGGAACCGTCGGTCGCCAGCACTGCGGCATTGATCGCGCCTGCCGATGTGCCGCAGATGATCGGAAACGGATTGCGCACGGCTTTGGGCAGCATTTCGTACAGCGCGCGCATGACTCCGACCTGGTAGGCAGCGCGCGCACCACCACCGGTCATGATCAGACCGACAGAGGGGTTTTTCGTCGTCGCGGCAGCGGGCATGGCGTGGTGTGTCTTTCAGCGGAACACTATACGATCAGTTCCTATTAGCGGCAGAAACCAGCCCCGGGTTGAGCAGATCGACCACCACCTGCGGCGCAATGCCGACCAGAAACCCGCGACTGCCGCCGTTGACATAGATCCGCGGCAGGTCAAGCACGGTCTGCTCCAGATAAACCGGCATTTTTTTCCGCGTGCCAAAGGGAGAAGTGCCGCCGACACGATATCCCGTATGGCGTTCGGCCACCTCGGGCCGGCAGGGTTCAATCCGTTTGACGCCGACGATACGTGCCAGCGCCTTGGTCGACACTTCGCAATCGCCGTGCATCAGCACGATACAGGGTTGCGCCGCGTCATCCTGCATGATCAGCGTCTTGACGACGGCATGCTCATCGACACCCAGTTCGCGGGCGGATACTGCGGTACCGCCACGTTCCTCATAGGTGTAAAAATGCGGCGTGAACTCAACGCCCGCGGCACGCAACGCCAGCACCGCCGGGGACGACGGCATGCGCGGCACGCTCATGGCTGGCGAAACATCCGGCACAGGCTGTAGAGCATGCCCGCAGTTGCGCCCCAGATGTACCGGCCTTCCCAGGGGATGGCCAGGTAATGACGGTGACGACCGCGAAAATGATACTCGCGGCGCTGGTAGTTGGCCGGATCGAGGAAGTGGTCCAAAGGCGCCTCGAATATGTCGGCCACTTCAAAGGCATCCGGTTCGACATCAAACGGCGGTTCGATCCAGCCAACCACCGGCGTAATGCGGAAGCCGGACGGAATCTCGTAGTTGGGCAGCCGGCCAAGCAGCGTGATCCGGTTGCCCGCGAGGCCCACTTCTTCTTCCATTTCACGCAACGCCGTGGCTTCGCGATCGGCGTCTCCCGGATCGACGCGGCCGCCGGGGAAACTCACCTGGCTGCCGTGGTCGCGCAGATGCTCCGTGCGCTGGGTCAGCAGCACCTGCACGCCTGCCGCACGATTGACCAGCGGCACCAGCACCGCGGCCTCGGTGACGCGTACGCCTTCTTTCAGCGCAATGGTATGCAGATCGTCATGCTCATGCTCCGGCGCCGGTTGTCTGAGCCGGTCGGAAATCATGTCGCGCGACAGCGGGAATAATCGCTGGCCGGCGGATGTTGGCGGTGTAGTAATCACGGCGGCACCGGAAAATAGCATTAGTAATTGATTTAAAAAGGAAATATTACCCGCCGGCGGTTCGCCTGTCACGCCGGTCAGCAGCATCAGCATGCCACTGCCATCAAAGTAGCACCCCGCACAGCGATCAGGCATAAACTGGCAGGCGACTTCCCTCAAACCCACTTTGGAGAATCCCATGAAACTGACCCCGATGATACTTGCAGCAACCCTGGCACTGGCGAGCGGAACCGTATTCGCCAGCAGCTGCCCGAAACACATGAAGGCGATCGACGCGGCCTTGCCTGGTGCAAAAATCAGCGCGGCGCAAATGGCGGATGTGAAAAAGCTGCGCGCTGAAGGTGAAGCTTTTCACAAGGCCGGCAAACACGCCGAGTCCATGGAAGCGCTCGGCAAGGCCGAGAAAATGCTCGGCATCTGACCCGTTCACTCGACTATGTCAGCGATCCCCGCCGTTCAGGCGGGGATTTCTTTGTACGCCACTGGATCTCCGATACTGATGACGCCGCCGGTGATCACGCGGGCAATAATGCCGCCGTGACCGCGCATCGCGTTATAGCCGCCGGCACCCAGCACCTCCTCCATGCGCGAGCACGGCTCGCACAGCCCGGCACCCTCGAACACCACACCGCCGATGTCGAAGCGGGTATCGCGCAACGCCAGCAGATTGATACCTGACACGACCAGATTACGGCGCGTCAGTGCCGGATCAACAGCATCGCGCCCGAGCAGCATGGCTACTGCAGCCAGATGTTCAGCCTGGATCAGCGTCACCTGCCGTTTACTGCCGGGTTTTTTCGCCCTGTGATCGCCGACCAGTCCGTGGTCGGCCAGCACCTCGACATGATTGACGCCGAGCAGCGGCACCCGCCGCGCGGGTCGCAGGCCGATCCAGTCCAGCCTGCCCGTGCGGGGGAAGGTTTCCATCAACGCGCGCAACGGACTGCCGGGATTGAGCTTCACCAGGCCGGCTTACCAGCTGATGAGCTTGCGGTTGCGGAAAAAACCGCCCGTCGGGCCGCGTGGCGGCAAAGTCGCCAGCCAGACTGCGGTATCAGCGCCCTGCGCCGCCGTGCGCGGCGCCTTCGCTCCGCCCATGCGCGTGCGCACCCAGCCCGGACACGCAGCGTTGACCAGCACACCCTTGCCGCGTGTTTCAGCAGCCAGTGTTGCGGTCAGCGCATTCAGCGCGCATTTCGAAACACGATAAGCGGGAGTGCCAATGCCCATGCCTTTCAACTGGCCCAGACCGCTGGACATATTGACGATGCGACCGTAACCGGCGGCCAGCATCAGCGGCGTTGCCGCCTGCACCAGCAACAGCGGGCCGTAAAAATTGGTCGCAAGCGTTTTTCGAAAAACCGCAGGACTGGATCCGACCACGCGGGCGCCGTGCGGGTCCGCCAGGATGCCGGCATTGTTGACCAGCACATCGATGCGGCCGTGCCGCCTGATGATCGCCCTGACCGCAGCACGGACGCTGACCGCGCTGCTCACATCAAGGCGTTGCACATCGATGTCGAGTCCTTCGCCGCGCAGCCGCTGCGCGGCCGCACGCCCTGCCGCCGCACTGCGACTGGCGAGCACGACGGTCAGGCCCGCTTGCGCAAGCTGGCGGCTGATTTCGTAGCCGATGCCGCGGTTGCCGCCGGTGACCAGCGCAATGCGCCGGCCCGGATTAGCCTGATCACGCTTGCGCTTGCCTGCCATGCAGCGCGGACCTTATTTTTTCTTCGACGCTTTCTTCGGCGCCGTGATCTTGATGCCGACCATGCCCTCAGGCTTGACCCACTGATCGAACTGCTGCGCGGTCAGATGGCCCAGCGCAACGGCAGATTCCTTCAGCGTCAGGCCCTTCTTGTGCGCGTTCTTGGCAATCGCCGCAGCATTGGCATAACCGATGTGCGGATTCAGCGCCGTCACCAGCATCAGCGATTCGCGCATCAACTGGTCGATGCGCTCAAGGTTCGGTTCGATGCCGACCGCGCAGTGCTCGTTGAAGTTCTCGCAGGCATGCGCAAGCAGGTGTGTACTCTGCATGAAGTTGCGGATCACCATCGGACGGAAGACGTTGAGTTCGAAATTACCCATGGAGCTGCCTACGTTGATCGCAACATCGTTGCCAAACACCTGGCAGCAGACCATGGTCATCGACTCGGACTGGGTCGGATTGACCTTGCCCGGCATGATCGACGAGCCGGGTTCGTTCTCCGGGATGCTCAGTTCACCGATTCCGCAGCGCGGTCCGCTGGCCAGCCAGCGTATGTCGTTGGCGATTTTCATCAGGGCCGCAGCGAGGGTCTTCAGTGCACCATGGGCATTCACTACGCCATCGCAGGATCCCAGCGCTTCGAACTTGTTCGGTGCAGTGACAAAAGGCATGCCGGTCAGCTTCTTCAGCTGCGCCGCGACGTCCTTGGCGAACTTCGGGTGTGCGTTGAGTCCGGTCCCGACCGCGGTACCGCCGAGCGCCAGTTCACAAAGGTGCGGCAGCGCGGCGTCTATGTGTTTCATTGCGTGGTCGAGCTGGGCGACATAGCCTGAAAACTCCTGACCCAGCGTCAGCGGCGTCGCGTCCTGCAGGTGCGTACGGCCGATCTTGACGATGTGCATCCACGCTCGCGATTTCCTGTCGAGCGTGTTGCGCAACTTCCTGATCGCGGGCTTCAACTGTTCTTCCAGCGCGATGACCGCGGCAACATGCATCGCCGTCGGAAAGGTGTCGTTGGAGGACTGCCCCTTGTTGACGTCGTCGTTCTCGTGCACCAGCCGCGCCGCACCGCGCTTGCCACCGAGGATCTCGGAGGCCCGGTTGGCCAGCACTTCGTTGACATTCATGTTGGTCTGCGTGCCAGAGCCGGTCTGCCACACCACCAGAGGGAAATGTTCGTCCCACTGCCCCGTGAGCGCTTCATCGGCCGCCTTGACGATGGCGCCGCCCTTCTTCCTGTCGAGCACGCCCAGCGCCATGTTGGTCAGCGCTGCCGCCTTTTTCACCATGACCTGCGCGTGCACGACCGGCAGCGGCATAGTTTCGCCGGGAAAATGGAAGTGATGCAGGCTGCGCTCGGTTTGTGCACCCCACAGCATGCGGTCGGGAACCTGGATTTCGCCCATGGTGTCGTGTTCGGTACGGAATTTAGCCATAAGGATCAGTCTGTTAAAAAGTAAATAAAAACAAAGGCTTAAATATCAAATCAGGGGGCGCTGCTCGCCGCGCTGGGCGTTGGCATCGGCAACGATCAGCGCCGTCATGTTGACGATGCGACGCACGGTCACGCTGGTAGTCAGGATATGCACCGGTTTGGCGGCACCGAGCAGGATCGGACCGACAGTGATGCCGTCGCCGGACGCCGTCTTCAGCAGATTGAACGCAATGTTCGCGGCATCCAGCGTCGGCATCACCAGCAGGTTGGCCGGTCCCTTGAGACTCGAGTGCGGGAAAGCCTTGGCACGGATTTCTTCGGACAGCGCGGCATCGCCGTGCATTTCACCTTCAATCTCCAGGCCCGGCGCACGCTCCCGGATCTGCGCCAGCGCGTTGCGCATCTTGCGCGCGGTGACCGAATCCGCAGAACCGAAACTCGAATGTGACAGCAGCGCCACCTTGGGCGTGAGGCCGAAGCGGCTGATCTCCTCGGCTGCGAGCACAGTGGACTCGGTAATCTGTTCGGCAGTCGGATCGAAATTGACATAGGTGTCGGCGATGAACAGCGTGCGATCCGGCAGCAGCACCATGTTCATCGCCGAAAAATTCTGCACACCCGGCCGCTTGCCGATCACCAGGTCAACGAACCGCAGGTGGCTGTCGTAACGTCCGAGCAGGCCGCAAAGCATTGCATCCGCGGCCCCCATGCGCATCAGCATCGCGCCGATCAGCGTCGCGCGACGGCGCATGTCGAGCTTGGCGATCTCCGGCGTCACCCCGCGGCGTTCACCGAGACGCTGGTATTCGGTCCAGTACTCGCGGTAGCGCGGGTCGTCATTGGGATCGACCAGTTCAAAATCGCGATCGCGCTGCAATCTCAGACCCAGCCGCTCTATCCGCACCTTGACGACATCCGGCCGGCCGATCAGCACCGGGCGCACAATGCCCTCATCCACCGCAACCTGCACCGCGCGCAGCACCACCTCATTTTCACCCTCGGCATAAACGACGCGCTTGGGCGATTTTTTCGCCGCGCTGATCACCGGCTTCATGATCAGGCCGGAGTGGTAAACCACCTCGGTCATGCGCTGTACGTAGGCGTCAAAGTCCACAATCGGACGCGTCGCCACACCGCTTTCCATTGCGGCCCTGGCCACCGCCGGCGCGACAATGCTGATCAGGCGCGGATCGAAAGGGCGCGGAATCAGGTATTCGGGGCCGAATTTGAGGTCCTGCTCACCGTAAGCGGCGGCAACGATGTCCGACTGCTCGGCCTGCGCCAGTGCGGCTATGGCATTGACCGCGGCGATTTCCATTTCACGGTTGATCGTCGTCGCCCCGACATCCAGTGCGCCGCGAAAGATGAACGGAAAACACAACACGTTGTTGACCTGGTTGGGATAATCCGACCGTCCCGTGGCCATCACTGCATCGGGCCGCACTTCCTTCACCAGTTCCGGCAGTATTTCGGGTTCAGGATTGGCCAGCGCGAGGATCAGGGGGCGCTCAGCCATCTGCTTGACCATCTCGGGCTTGAGCACCTTGCCGGCAGAAAGACCCAGAAAAACGTCGGCCCCGGCGATCACGTCGCCAAGCTTGCGCGCCTTGGTTTCAATCGCATAGCGCGCCTTGTCTTCATCCATCTCTTCCTTGCGGCCCTTGTAGACCACGCCGGCGATGTCGGTAACCGCTATGTTCTCCTGTTTAAGGCCGAGTGAAACCAGCAGATCAAGGCACGCCAGCGCCGCGGCACCCGCGCCCGAAACCACCAGCCTGATCTTGCCGATGTCCTTGCCGACCACTTTCAGGCCGTTGATGAATGCCGCACTGACGGTAATCGCAGTGCCATGCTGGTCATCGTGAAACACCGGGATCTTGCAGCGCTTGCGCAGTTCTCGCTCGACGATAAAACATTCGGGAGCCTTGATGTCCTCGAGATTGATGCCGCCGAACGTAGGCTCCAGTGCGGCAATGATGTCGACCAGCCTGTGCGGATCGCGTTCGTTGATCTCGATGTCAAACACGTCGATGCCGGCAAACTTCTTGAACAGCACCGCTTTGCCTTCCATCACCGGCTTGGCCGCCAGCGGCCCGATGTTGCCCAGGCCTAACACGGCAGTGCCGTTGGTAATGACGGCGACCAGGTTGCCACGCGCCGTGTAGTTGCTGGCCTCTTCAGGGTGTGCTGCAATTTCTTCGCACACCTTGGCGACGCCCGGCGTGTACGCAAGCGCCAGGTCGCGCTGGTTGACCAGGCCCTTGGTGGGCGTGACCGCAATTTTTCCCGGCACGGGAAAGCGATGATATTCAAGCGCTGCTTTGCGCAATTGTTCTTCAGGCATTTGCGGAAACCGTCTTTTTTGAAATATTCGGCCGCACGGGCTGGGCGACGCGGGACAAGAATTATACCGTAGCCCCACTATGCGACCTGCAGTGCGGACCATGCCGGAAGGCGCACAACGCGGAGGCGCAACCGCACTCACCGCACCCGCACGGTGCCACGCCAGCACTGCAGGTACCGGTATCCAGGGGCGCGGGTTCTTCCAAACCCATGGCACGGCATTTGCTGAGCACATTGCAAGTGCGGCCACCCGGCCGGCGCGCCAACTCCCGGGAGAACCCGATGTATAAACTGGTCCGTCTCACGATCGTCGCCCTGACTGCCGCCCTGCCTCTGTTTGCGGCAGCCTACCCCGAAAAACCGGTACGCATGATCGTGCCATTTCCGCCGGGCGGTGCCTCCGATTATGTCGGTCGGGTCATCGCGCAGGCACTATTCACCACATGGGGACAAACCGTGGTCGTAGATAATCGCGGCGGCGCAGGCGCCAGCATCGGTACCGGGCTCGTCGCGAAAGGCACGCCCGACGGCTATACGCTGCTGATGGGCGTCAATGCCGGCGTCGTCATTGCGCCGAACATCTACCCCGACCTCGCTTACGATCCGCGCAAGGATCTGACCGCTCTGTCGTCATTTGCGCTGTCGCCGCAGTTGCTGGTCGTCACCAACGGTATTCCGGTCAAATCGGTCAAGGATCTGATTGCGCTGGCGAAAGCCAGGCCGGGTGCGCTGACGTTCGCGTCCTCGGGCAACGGCGGACTGCCGCATCTTGCGGCATCGATGTTCAACATGATGACGGGCATCAAAACCGTGCATGTTCCGTACAAAGGCAGCGGGCCGGCATTGCCGGATCTGATTGCCGGACGCACCCAGTACATGATCGACATCATCGTGTCAGCCTTGCCGCTGGTGCAGTCCGGCAAGCTGCAAATGCTTGCGGTCACCACCGCGAAACGCTACCCCACCCTGCCTGAAGTGCCGACGGTTGCGGAAAGCGGCCTCGCCGGCTACGAGGCGGCACAATGGTACGGGCTGTTCGCACCGGCAGGCGTCCCGGCGCCAATTGCGAAAAAAATAGAAAGCGATGTCGCACAGCTGGTCGAAAACAAGATCTTGCGTGCAACACTGTCTCAGCGCGGCGCCGAAATGATGTATGGTAATTCTGCGCAATTTACGATGGTGGTCAATCAGGACATCGCAAAATGGGCAAGAGTCGTCAGGGAAACCGGCGCCAGAGCGGACTGAGCGCACACTTGAAAGGATGGCATTGGACACGAACATTCCCGAGGTGGTGGCGGAAGTCACCGGCGCACTGGCCCGCTATGAACAGGCGCTGGTCGGCAACGACGTTGCCGTGCTCGACGAACTGTTCTGGCACAGCCCGCACACGGTGCGTTACGGCGCTACCGAATTGCTCTACGGCTATGACGAAATTGCGCAGTTCCGCGCCGCGCGCTCACCCGCCGGACTGGCACGAACCGTACTGCGGCAGGTCGTCACCACGTTCGGACGGGATTTTGCCACCGCCAGCATCCATTTCGATCGCAGCGGCCGCATTGGCCGGCAGATGCAGACCTGGGTGCGCCTGCCTGAAGGCTGGCGCGTCGTCGCGGCGCATGTCAGCATGATGTAGGAGGCTGGCACCGCGCATCCTGCATCACCTTTGTGCTAATGTTGCGCTGCCTTTTCGCAGCGTAACCTGACATGCCTGACGTTTCTCCCGGCCTGCGCGCCGAACTTTATCCAGAGATTGATCCCTACAATGCCGGCATGCTCGAGCTTGACGGCCGGCATCGCATGTATTTCGAGGAAAGCGGCAATCCGCAGGGCGCCCCGGTCGTGTTCCTGCACGGCGGACCCGGCGCCGGGGCCGCGGCCGGACACCGGCGGTTTTTCGACCCCGCACACTACCGCATCGTCATATTTGATCAGCGCGGTGCCGGCCGCTCGACACCGCTGGGCGATATCACCGACAACACGACCCCGCTGCTGGTCGGCGACATCGAGAAGCTGCGTGCGCACCTCGGCATCAAAGACTGGCTGGTATTCGGCGGTTCCTGGGGCAGCACGCTGGCGCTCGCCTATGCCGAAGCGCACCCTGAACGCTGCCGCGGACTGATCCTGCGCGGCATTTTCCTGTGCCGCAAAAGCGAAATCGACTGGTTTCTCTACGGCCTGCGTCACCTGTTTCCGGAAGCGTGGCGGGCCTTTACCGATCCGATACCCGAATCCGAGCACGGTGATCTGCTGCAGGCCTACCACCGCCGCCTGACGGACCCCGATCCGGCCGTGCATATGCCCGCCGCCCGCGCATGGAGCACTTATGAAGGCTCATGTTCGACGCTGCTGCCCAGCCCGGAAACCGTGGCTTATTTTGCCGGTGACGTCGTCGCGCTGGGCCTGGCCCGCATCGAAGCACACTATTTCAGCAACAACATATTCCTGCCGGATGATTCCCTGCTGAAGTATATCGATCGCATCCGCAACGTTCCGGGCGTGATCGTGCAGGGGCGTTACGATGCGGTATGCCCGATTATTTCCGCTGACGACCTGCATCGCGCCTGGCCCGAAGCGGAATACCACGTCGTTCCGGACGCCGGCCATTCAGCATGGGAGCCGGGTATATGCGCCCAACTGGTCCGGGCGGCAGAAAAATTCAAGACTATTTCCAAGGGAGCATAAGATGAAACTCGTAACCTATTCCACTGGCAAACGCAGCCCCGCAAAAATCGGTGTCATCGCCGCCGACGGCAGCGTCATCGATCTGGAAACCGCCGCAAAAAAAGCGCGGGTAAAGCTGCCTTTCGGCGCCGATGACATGGTGGCGCTGGTGGCTGCCGGTCGCGCCGGACTGGCCCTGGTCAAAAAGGCCGTCGCCGGGATCAAGTCCGGTCATCACGCCATGAACAAGGTCACGTTGCATGCGCCGATTCCGAGGCCACGGAAGAACGTGTTTTGCGTCGGCTGGAACTACGTCGAACATTTCGAGGAAGGCGCCAAGGCGCGGCCGCACGTGCAGGAATTACCCAAGCATCCGGCTTTCTTTACCAAACAACCGCTGACGGTCAATGGTCCGTACGCTGAAGTACCGCGGCATCCTGGCGTCACCGAAAAGCTCGACTGGGAAGTCGAGCTCGCAATCGTCATCGGCAAGGGCGGTCGTAACATCAGCGAAGCCGATGCGATGAAACACATCTACGGGTACATGATCGCGAATGATGTATCGGCGCGTGAAGTGCAGCGTCAGCATGGACAGCAGTGGTTCAAGGGCAAAAGCCTCGACGGCTATTGCCCGATGGGGCCGTGGCTGACCACCGCGGACGAAGTCAAGGACCCGCAGAAGCTGCACATCACCTGCCGCCTTAACGGCGTGACCAAGCAGGACTCAAATACCAGTTACATGTATTTCAAGATTCCCCGCCTGATCGCCGAGTTGTCCGCCGGGCTGACGCTGGAACCCGGCGACCTGTTCCTTACAGGCACGCCGGCCGGCGTCGGCCATGCGCGCAATCCGCCGGAGTTCATGCAGCCCGGCGACCTGCTCGAGACCGAGGTCGAAGGCCTGGGGTTGCTGCGCAACCACATCGCCGCGAAGTAGTTTCCGCAATATGGCCGGTGCCTTGAGGGCATGGGGCCGCCGCAGTAGCATGTAGCGCTTACAGGAGGCTCCCATGGACACCCCGCAAAAAGGCAATATCACCGTCATCCCGACCGGCGCGGCACTGGCAGCCGACGTCGTCGGCATCGACCTGTCGAAACCGGTGTCGCAGGAAATCTTCAAACAGATCGAGGATGCCTGGCATACCCATCTGGTGCTGCGGTTTCGCAATCAGCAACTCGACGACGACGCCCTGCTCGCGTTCGCGCGCCTGTTCGGCGATCTCGACCAGGCGCCGATCCACGCCGGCAAGGATGTGGTCAATCCGTATCCCGAAATAACCGTGATGTCGAACATCAAGGTAAACGGCAAGGCCATCGGCAACCTCGGTCACTACGAAGCCGAGTGGCATACCGACATGTCGTACAACGACACCGCGCCCATCGGCAGTCTGCTCTATTCGCTGGAAGTGCCCCCCGAAGGCGGAAACACCGGCTTCTCCAACATGTATGCCGCGTACGACACGCTGCCGGCCGCGGTAAAGAAACAGATCCTCGGGCGTTTCTGTCGCCATGACTCCAGCCGCAACAGCGCAGGCGAGCTGCGTAAGGGCTACACGGATGTCACAGACCCGCGCGACGCTCCGGGCGCCATCCACCCGCTGGTGCGCACGCATCCGCGCAGCCATCGCAACTGCCTGTTCCTTGGCCGCCGCCGCAACGCCTATATCATCGGATTGCCGCTGGATGAAAGCGAAGACCTGCTGAACCAGCTGTGGGCGCACGCCACCCAGAAAAAATTCGAGTGGTACCAGGTATGGAAAGTCGGCGACCTGCTGATGTGGGACAACCGCTGCGCCATGCACCGGCGCGACGCGTTCGATCCGGAGTCACGGCGCCTGATGCATCGCACGCAAATCAAGGGTGATCGGCCGTTTTTTGATCCGAAGACGCTGGACGCCCGCGCTTAGCGGTTGCGGCAGAGGCCGACCCGAGCAGAGCGAGGGAAAGCCGTAGCAACAACCTTTAAATGCATCGGGCAGGTACCGCACAGCGGCGCCTGATGCATCGCACACAAATCAGGGGTGACAAGCCGTTCTTCGACCCGAAGACGCGGGACGCCCGGGCCTGGACCCGCAGACGTAAAAAAGCGCCACCTATTTCGGCGCTTTGTTCCCGCTGGCGGCCGCTTTGCCGGCGGCCTGCATGCTTTCAATGCCGGCTTTCTGCATTTCCAGCGTCTTGATGGTCATCTGGACGAAACCGGTGTTCATCGTCAGCCAGGTTTCTACGGCCTTCAGCTCGGCAATTTTCTTCTCGAGATCTTCAACGCTCATCGTCGGCGCAATCATGCCGGGAATGGGGAAACCCATGGGATTCCACATTTTCTGCATGAATTCGAAAAAATCTTTCGGGATTTCCTGATCGGCCATGGCGCATCCTTTTCTGTCGGGGCCATTATAGCCCCGCGCCACGCCGTGCCCGCTAAACCCTTTCGACGCGGATGGTGTCACCGCTGCGAGCAGATTTCAGTACCGAAGGATCGCCGAGAATACGGCCGAGCACATTGCAGGCGCTGGCCAGGCGGCATTCGTCCGCTTTGGAAATGGGGGTGCGCCCCCATGGCAATGCCAGTGCGCTGCCCTCGACCCAGAAACAGACCGTGCCGGGTGCGACCACCTGCTGCGCGCCCGCTTCCAGGTCCTCGGTAACCGGCACATCGAAATAAACCTCTTCACCCCAGGTGTTGACACGGGAACTGCACGGCAGGACCGCGAGCAGCTTCTCCGTGGTAGGGCCGGGCTGCAGCTCGGCAGTCACCGAACCCGCCGGCCATGAAATGCGGATGCCGGTGGTCATCCGCTGATGTCTCCCGGGCTATTCGCCCAGTGGCGCATCCGCGCGACGCGCGTCGCGCGCCCGCGCAAGGCGCATCGGTTCGGGTGCCGGCTCAGCCAGCGCAGCCACGACCCGCTGCAGACGCTGTTTCTCGCTCAACACCTTATTGGTATAGGTGTCGTTTTCGTCGTTCAGTGCGCCGGCATACATCTGCAAAGCGATGCTGAGGTTGCCGGTACGGGTGAGGTATTCCCTCAGAATACGGGTGCCGACACGGATGTTCGACTCGGGATCAAACACGGCTTTCTCACCGCCGAACTCCGCCAGCTTATCCCCGTGGTACTTCGGAATGATCTGCATCAGGCCTTTGGCGCCGACTTCGCTTTCCGCAATCGGGTTGTAACGGGACTCAACGGCAATCACCGCCATGACCAGCAGCGGGTCCAGCCGGTAGAGCTGGGCTTCGGCATGGGCGATCTGTACGAATTCCAGCGTCACATCCTGGGAAACCTTGTAGCGCTTGGCCAGAAACTCCGCCAGCGCCAGGTGCCGCTCGGCATCAGGGTGTACAGCGGGCGCTTCCTTCTTGGTTGCAAGCACGCGCGCGGATACGGCCTGGGCTTCATTCTGCACGGCGACATAGGCCGTCTGCAGCCATGGCGCGCCATAGCGTTCATGGAGCAGCAGGGCCAGGGCGGACACGCTGGCGAAAAACACCAGCAACGTGAGCATCTTTCGAGTCCGGGGCATCGATACGGCGATGCCGGGCTCGGCGGAAATTTCTGAAATCGATTTTGCGAACATGCAAAACCTCCTTTCGGGTGACGCCCGCAGCTGCTGCGAGCGTTTTCAGCTGGCGTTACCTCGCTAGGGTAACAGTGTCTCCTTACGACTACACTCAGCCAACGACCACTATAGGTTGTGGGCTACTCAAAAAAACTGGCTAATTCTAGGTGCTGCTGTCTGTGCCCGCAAGCCTGAATACGGAATTAAACCTGTTTCAGGAAGCAATCGGGGCCGCAGTTTACCGGCAATGTATAGTGCGATGCAACAAAAATATAACATATTGTTTTTAAATGATTATTTAATAACTCTCATTTAAAACTTCAAATTAGTTGATGCGTCGCTGCAAATTAGAGGAAAACTGACGGCCGGAGTTCACTCGCCACCGGGACGACTTGGATTAGCGCTAAAAAGAAAGAGATAATTACATTTAAAACAATAGGTTACTTGCCTTTCTCCGGATCAGGCAACACCGCTGTCTGGCGCGATTCCCATTCTTGTAGCGCTCTCTCATAGTTAGTAAGCGCTTCCCAATAACGATCGTAAACACAGGGGTCACAGCCGCTTTCGCAGCACTCGGATGGCGCTGGCGCGGCCGGTGGCACCGGCTTCGGATCTGCGTTCGCGGCCGTCAGCGCAATCCCTCCGGCAGGTGCTCCGCGGGAAAGCGGCGACGGAATTCTGCAACCACCGCGGCGGCATCAGCCACCTTCCCCGCACGGCGCAGTTCGTCGATGCGCTGCAGCCATTTCTCCGGCGGTGCGTCGACCAGATCGCGCCACAACGCATCCTTTGCCGGCGCATCAGCCAAAACCCCTGACGGGGCGCGCCGGTCCGCTCGGCCCGCACCGGCCGCAGACTCGCCGGCGACCGGTGCCGGCATGGAACGCAGCAGCGACGGCGCCGGCGCTGTCGGCGCTTCTCGCTCACGCTTTGCCTTCAACTCATCCGGCTTGTTGTCGGCTTCGGCAGCACTGGTGGCAGGGTCTACCCTGGATTCCAATGCGCGAAGCCCGGTTTCAGCATCACGCTGTTTCGCTGCGGGCGGCGGCGCCGGTTCGGACACAGCCTTCGGTGGTTCGACCCTGACGGCTGCGGGTGCTGGTGCCGGCGCCCGCTGCGGCAACACTTCCTCAACCACCTGCGACCGGGTAGCGTCGTTGCCAATGCCGGCGTCCGCAGCACGGGGCTTCGCCGGGACCGGGCTCGTCAGGGATTCAAGCCGGTCGGCGCCTTCCTGCTGCATCATCAGCACCACGCTCACCGACAGCACCACCACGGCCGCCAGCGACAAGGGCACGCCCCAGTTCCGGGAGCGGGCCATGCTCGGACGTGCCGGCCCGGCATCGACTTCACGGCGCGCGGCCGCACGGATCGCGGCGTCCAGCTGTGCCGGCGGCTCCTCACCGGAGGCGGCACGATACGCCGCCGCCAGTCGCGGGTCACGTTCCATCTCAGTTTCCGGCGTCACTGCCATGCCTGCATCCCCAGTCGCAACTTGGCCATCGCATACCGCAACCGGCTTTTGGCGGTCTCGCGTGTCACGCCGGTCGCAGTAGCTATTTCTTCGATGCTCAGCCCGCCTTCATGCTGCAACAGGAAAGCCGCGCGTTGCTCAGCCGGCAGCGCATCCAGCAGTGCCAGCAGATGCGCCGCCTGCTCGCGCACATCGGCACCGGCCTCCGGCTCGAAACTGCGCGGCGCGGCCGGTTCGTCGACGGCCATCCCGGCCTCGTCGTCGAGCGAAACATTCCCGGGATTGTTGCGGCGGAAATGGTCCATCAGCCGATTATGCGCAATCCGGTAGAGATACGTGGAAAACCTGGCCTGCACCGCATATCCGGCGCGCGCGCGTATCAGGTTCATCCACACGTCCTGGAACAGTTCGTCAGCCAGCGCCGTGTTGCGGCACTGGCGCAGCAGGTAACGATAGACGCCGCCTTTGTGGCGCGAGTAGAGCACGTCAAACGCGCCTGCATCGCCATCGCGATACCCGAGCATAAGCACTTCGTCACTGGCGTCCGCGTCCGTGGGCATAACGGGGTGCCAGTATGCAGAAGCACCCGGATACGGGCAACCCGCTGCGTACTGACGCATCGCCGGTTCAGCGCGGATCGGGCACGAAATGTACGGGAAAAGGCTGCGGTCGAGCCATCGACGGCGCACGGATGACACCCTGCGCAACGAGATTGCGGTAACTGTCGTAATAAATCGTAATCACCTCGGCCGGCATCGCGGTCGCCCGCTCGAACTCCGTGTACGTCACCGTCGAGGTCTCGCTGCGGCCATGCCCCGTGCCCAGCCGTGCCGACTTTTGCACCGGCTCCGGTGCCCCGGCCTGTGATCGCCCGCCCATACCCGCGGCACTGTCTGCGGCCGGCCCCGCATCGCTACGCTCATCGCGTGCCAACGAGGGCGACGGCGCCTCCGCCTCGGCCTCGGCCCGTGGCGCCGGTGACGGCGTGTATCGGACCACGGGCTCCGGCTTTTTACGATAAACGGCGACGCCGATTACGCCGACATGATCGGGACGTCCGGTGCGCGCCGCATAGGAATCGGGCAGCGCCGTGAAATAGAATGCGGCGACCCGGTCCAGGCTCTTGCGCCAGCCCTTGATGCCGAAACCCTGGTGTCCACCCAGCACATAACCCCCCTGATCCCAATCCGCCGTATCGCCGGTCAACACGTTGACGCCGTCAACCGATACCACCGTCAGAATGTCGCCATGCTGGCGGTTGCGCATGCGGATTTCGTACTCGTTGCCGGGCCGGCCGACGACATAGTGCCGGCCCTCATGCACATATACCGGCAACGTACGCTTCTGCGCACGATCATAAATGGCAATGTCTGCAACACCACCCACGGCTGCTGCCGGTGGCAGCGTACAGGCGGCGAGCAATACTGCTGCAAGTGCAATCAGGTTTTTCATCTCGGTTCCTTGATAAGGACGCGCGGAAGGCCCGCGACACTGATGTAAACGCCCTGCCGTCGCCATCGGGGTTAAGCACTGCTGTGATAAATTGCCGCCATGGATGACATCGTTCTGCGCGGTATGGCCAAGTGGCCCAACGTGCCGGCGGTCTATGGCTGGCTGTCTCTGGACCGGCGCGGTCACTGGCTGCTCAAGGGCGATCGCGTCGCCAACCCCGGCATTGCGGCTTTTTTCGGGCGCAACTACAGCCATGATGAGCAGGGCCGCTGGTTTTTCCAGAACGGGCCGCAGCGCGTCTACGTTGCGCTGGCTTACACACCGCATGTTTACCGGGTAAATGCCGCAACGGACACGACACTCGCTTTGGCGTCGCACACCGGCGCGCCGGTCAAGACCGTCGATTCCGCCTATATCGATGAAACCGGCCAGCTGCTGCTCGATACCGATCTGGGTATAGGGCTGGTGCATGACGCCGATCTGGCGACGCTGGTCCCCCGGTTCGGCGTTGCCGGCACCGCCGCAGGCGATGCCGCGCTGGCGACAACGCTGGATGCGCTGCAAGCCGGAGAAGACGTTGCCCTGCAGCTGAATCTGGGCTCAACGCAAATCCCCGTCCGGCCGATACGCGCCGCCAAAGTGCCGGCACGCTTCGGATACGAACCGCGTCCGGTACAACCGGCCGGCGAGGAAGAATGTTACTGATGCAACCGTTGGCAGCATTCAACGCCGATGCCCGGCACGCCATACGTGGCGTGCTCTGCGACATCGACGATACGCTGACCACCGGCGGCCGGTTGACCGCCGCCGCCTATGGCGCGCTCGAACGGCTGCACGCGGCCGGGCTGTCGGTGGTGCCGATCACCGGCCGGCCGGCCGGATGGTGCGACCATATCGCGCGCATGTGGCCGGTGGACGCCGTAGTCGGTGAAAACGGCGCCTTCTGGTTCCGTTACGACCACGCGAAGAAAAGCATGCAACGGCAGTTTGTCGATCCGCCCGAGGTGCGCGCGCGCCATCGCACCGCGCTCACCGCCATTGCTGCCGACATACTTGCCGCCGTGCCCGGCGCGGGAATGGCCGCGGACCAGCAATACCGGGAAACCGATCTGGCAATCGATTTTTGCGAAGACGTACCGAGGCTTGCCGACAACGCCGTGCAGCATATCGTCGCCCTCATGCAGCAGCGTGGACTCACGGCCAAGGTCAGTTCGATCCATGTCAACGGCTGGTTCGGCCGGTATGACAAGCTCGCGATGACGCGACGGCTTTACGCGGACTGTTTCGGCATCGACCTGGATGCGGCCCGGGCACATTATGTGTTTGTCGGTGATTCGCCGAATGACGCGCCGATGTTCGGCTACTTCCCGCATGCGGTGGGCGTCGCCAACGTCCGTGCGTTTGCCGGACAGCTCACGCACGACCCGGCCTATGTCACCACCGCGGCTGCGGGAGCCGGCTTCGTCGAACTCGCAGACCTGTTATTGATGGATAATTAAATGAATAAAATCATAGACTTAAGAACTGACACCGTGACCCAGCCCACGCCGGCCATGCTCGCGGCGATGCAAACGGCCACCCAGGGCGACGACTCGCGCGACGGCGATGCCACCGTGATGAAGCTTGAGGCGCTGGCCGCCAAGCTGACCGGGAAGGACGCCGGGCTCTACATGCCCAGCGGCACGATGACCAACCTGGTCGCAGTGCTCGCACATACGTCGCGCGCCGGCGAAGTTCTGCTGGAACGCGGCGCACACATCCTCAATAACGAGCTCGGCGGACTCAGCGCGGTCGCCGGCGTGTACTACAAAGGTCTCCCAGGTGACCGCGGCGCAATGGACGAGGCCGCATTGCGCGATGCGGTGCGACCGATGACCCGCAATAATTTCGGCACGGCGCTGATCTGCATGGAAACCACGCACAACGGCGCCGGCGGTACGGTGCTGTCGCTGGCGCACATGAAAATGGTGCACGCACTGGCGCGGGAACACGGCATACCGGTGCACACCGACGGCGCGAGGTTTTTCAACGCCGCAGTGGCACTGGGTGTGCCAGCCGCGACCATCGCGCAGCACACCGATTCCGTCTGTTTTTGCGTGTCCAAGGGTTTATCCGCGCCGGTGGGCTCCGTATTGTGCGGAACCAGCGCGTTCATCGAACGCGCGCGGCCGTTCCGGCGCATGGTTGGTGGCGCGATGCGTCAGGCCGGTTCAATCGCCGCCGCCGGTATCGTCGGCCTGGAAACCATGGTGGAGCGCCTCGCCGAGGATCACACCACGGCCAGGCGGCTGGCTACCGGACTGCATTCTGTCGACGCTTCACTGGTCGATCCCGACGGCATCGAAACCAACATCGTGCGGATCAGCGTGCGCGCGAGCAAGCGCAACGCTGCGCAATGGGCAGAGGAATTCAAGGCTCGGGGCATCGCGGTCAGTGCCGGCGATCCAATGTCACTGCGGTTCGTGACCCACCGTCACATCTCAAACGCGGATGTAGACGCGACCGTCGCCGCCTGCAGGGAAATCTGGCAGCGCAGCGTCAGATGATGCGTTTGCGGATGGCCGTGACGATGACCTCGGCAATCAGCACTACCGAGAAAATCACCACCAGCATCAGCGCCACGCGATTCCACTGGAACAGATTCAGCGCCGAATCAATGGCCATGCCGATGCCGCCGGCGCCCACCAGCCCCAGCACTGCGGATTCACGCACGCTGATATCCCAGCGAAACAGTGCAATGCCCCAGAATGCCGGTTCGACCTGCGGCCAGTAGCCCTTGATAAAGACGCTGGGCCAGGGCGCGCCGCAGCTACGCAGCGCTTCGATCGGGCCGGGTCGTGCTTCCTCCAGTGCTTCGCTGAACAGCTTGCCGACAAAACCGATCGAACGAAAAGCAATAGCCATGGTGCCGGCCAGCGCGCCCGGTCCGAAAATGGCGACGAACAGCAGTGCCCATACCAGTGAATTCACGGAGCGCGACGAAACCAGCAGCAGCTTGGCAAAATAATTGAGCCCAGCATTGGGCGTTACATTACCGGCGGCCAGCATGCCCAGCGGCAATGCCATGATGATCGCCAGTATCGTGCCCAGCGTCGCGATATGCAGGGTTTCGATCAGCGCCTCGTGCACACCCTTGGGGTAATAGCGCCATTCGATCGGCCACATGCGTTGCAACAAGTCGGCAACCTGCTCCGGCGCATCGTAAAGAAACTCGGGAATAATCTGGACTGTGCGCAGCGACACCACACAGGCAAACACGATGCCGAAATACAGCGCAAAACGTGCCAGCCGTTCGCGCCGCGTATAACGCTGCCATTCCCTGATCTCCGTGCCGGCCGACGTCACTGGTAGAGCTTCTTGATCTGGTTTTGCAGCGCCTCGCTGACCATGATGACGGCAATGATCGCCAGCAGTATGGTCAGCAGGAAATCAAAATCGAAACGCTGGAAAGCGGCGAACATGGTGCCGCCTATGCCGCCGGCCCCGACGAGGCCGACCATGGTCGAATTGCGCAGATTGGAATCGACCTGGTAGGTGGCAAAGCCGACAAATCGCGTCAGCACCTGTGGCAGCACGCCATAAGCGATGACGCTCATGAAGGGCGCTCCGGTAGCGCGGATCGCCTCAACCTGCTTCAGCGAAATTTCCTCGATCGCTTCGGCAAACAGCTTGCCGATGAATCCGATGGAGGCGACCGTCAGTGCGAGTATGCCCGCCAGTGCGCCGAAGCCCACGGCCTTGACGAAAATGATGGCGATGATGACCTGATGAAAAGAGCGGCAAAGCGCAATGAACAGACGCATAGGCCAGGTGATCCAGGCCGGCATCAGGTTGCGTGCCGCCAGCAGCCCGATGGGCAGCGACAGCACAATGCCCAGAGCCGACGCGATAATCGCCATTTCGATGGATTCATACAGCCCCTTGGCCAGCAGCTGCAGTTTGGACGTGCCGGTATCGGGCGGAAACATGCGGCCGATGAAACGGATACCGTTTTCGATACCGAGCAGAAAACGCTCCCACGTCACATCAAGGATGGACGCGGCATAGAACGAATAAACAATCAGCGCCAGCCACGCAAGCCGGGCCGGCCAGTTGGGCAGAAATGCCGGGGGCCGGGCAGCGGCGGCCGGGTCAGTCACTCCTGCCAATTTTCACCACCGTAAATCCGGTTCAGCTGATCGTCGGTCAGCCCGCCGGGCGGGCCTTCGTAAACAATGGCGCCGCCCGCCATGCCGATTACGTGACCCGCGAATCGTTTCGCCAGCGGCACGTTGTGGATGTTGACGATGACCGGAATGTGGCGGGTATCGGTAATGCTCGACAACAGCTCCATGATTTCCACGGAAGTCTTGGGATCCAGCGAGGAAGTCGGTTCATCCGCCAGCAGAATATCGGGCTGCTGCATGACCGCCCGCGCAATGCCGACACGCTGGCGCTGTCCGCCGGACAGCGCATCCGCGCGCTGGTTGGCGTACTGCGCCAGACCCACGGTATCAAGGAGATCCCAGGCCATGGCGATATCCTGCGGCGGGTAGCGGCGCAGAAAAGCCTTCCATGACGACAGGTAACCCAGCCGGCCCGACAGCACGTTCTCCATGACAGTCAGCCGCTCGACCAGGTTGTATTCCTGAAAGACCATGCCGATGCGCCGGCGGTGCTGGCGCAGCGCCTTGCGCGAGAGGCGGACCAGATCGACACCATGGAACAGGATCTCGCCGGCAGTCGGTTCAACCAGCCGGTTGATGCAACGGATCAGCGTTGACTTGCCGGTGCCTGAAGGTCCGATCACCGCGGTAATGCCGCGGTCGGGGAACGCGATGGAAATACCGCGCAGCACCGGGGTGCCGCGACGGTATTCCTTGATCAGCCCGCGAACCTCAATGGTTGCCGGCGCAGTTGCAGCCGGCTGTGTCACGGCCATTACTTCTTCTTGGCTTCGGCGGCCTTCTTGCGCGCGGCTTCCTCGCGCGCCGATTCTTTCTCGTATGCAGCACGGTTAAACGGTGTGCCGGTACCTTCGGCGATCTTGCGCACGACCTCCCAGTCCTTCTGATAGGTAATCGGAAAGAAACGGTCAGCCCCGCCGAAGGTTTTCTTCATCTCTTCAGGAAAACGATAATCATAAAAGCACTTGGTCATCGTCTTCACCAGGTCCGGGTGCAGGTCGTGAGCATAGGCAAAAGACGAGGTCGGAAAGACCGGGCTCTTGTAAATGATGCGGAAATCATCAGCCTTGACCTCGCCGCGACCGGCCATGCGGTAGAACACGTCTGATGCCACCGGTGCAGCGTCGTAATCGCCGGACTCAACACCCTTGACCGACTGGCCGTGGCCGCCGGAGAACAGCACCTTGTAGTCCTTGTCCGGCGTGAGCCCCTCCGGCGGGAACAGCACTTGCGGCGCGAGGTTACCGGAATTCGAAGACGGCGAGGTATGGGCAACCTTCTTGTCCTTGAGATCACCGAGTTTCTGATAAGGACTTGCCTTCTTGACAATCATCAGCAGGTTGTAACCCTGGAAATCCTTCTCGTAACCCTTGACCGCGAACGGTACGGCACCGGCCAGGTTGACCGCGAATCCGGTGGGACCGGTGGAAAACCCGCCGACGTGCAGGCGGCCCGCACGCATGGCCTCGATTTCGGCGGCATTGGAATTCACTGAGTAATAGACGATGCGTTTGCCAGTGCATTTGCCCAGATGATCGAGAAACGGCTTGAATGCGTTCTCGTAGACCGCCGGATCTTCCACCGGCGTGTAGGTAAACACCAGGGTGTTCGGGTTCTTCAACCGCTTCGGATCCTTGGGCGTGTCCGCCACCAGATCCTTGTTCTCGTCGCAGAACAGGTTATCGAGTTGACCCCGATTCTTGCAATCGTCGGTCTGGGCGAATGCCACTGATGCGCCTGCAGCCAGCAACACGGCCAGCGCCGCGCCCGCGAACTCTCTGAGTACAGCCATGATGTTCCTCCCCGGTAAAAGACGATAAACGTTGATTATTGGTTTTACTGCCGTGCTTCCGCAACCACATCCGCCAGCAATTTCTCGACTGCCAGCAGCGCCTGAGCCGATTGATCCGATCCGGTTTTTCGAGGTGGGCGATATGACAGATACACCGTACCCGGTGACTGCGGCAACGTATAAACAGCGATTGCATAGGGACAAAATACGATGTTGTGCGGGTCCGCTTCCATGGTGCCGCGCGACAATGCAGCACTGCAGAATTCAAGAACCTCCGCGTTACCGTAGATACGCTGCGTGCGCCCCATATCCCGCCCGGTGCGATCCAGCATCTCGCCGACGTGCGCCGTGTAACTCAGCACCAGCCCACGGTTTTCCAGTGCCATGACCACACGTTCCTTGACGTCGGCAAAGCTGCCCTTGGTCGATTGCACCTGTGCCGCGGGCTCCGCAGCGACGGCGGAAAACACCGCGAACAGAGCGCAAGCGCAGCACCATTGCCTGAATTGATTCATCGTTCGCTTTCCGTGATCGCAGACAACAGCAGTGTAATGCCGGCGGACAGCCACGGGGCGCCGATCGGCATGATCACGCGACACGCGGCCCGCCGGTCACTTGGGAAAGACCGGCCCCCCCCCATCGCAACCGGCTGAGTTCCCCTGTCAGACATAGGGAATTAATTTTTTTATTCGACTAACTATCTGATTATTATCACAATTTATGTGGATCGCCGACACCGCAGGGCATCCGGCGCCTTGCCCCGCCGGTCCGGATTGGGTATCTTTACTGCCCTGCTGTCCGCGGTTGCAAACCACCTTCCGCGGCGGGCATCGGACTCCTCCCGAGACCGATTCCGCCGCACGGTGCAGACGTCAGGGCTTGTTTCCCATCGGAAACGGCCAGGCGCCTGGAATTGCAATCGGACGGGGCGCTACCGGGGCTGGTCCCGACATTGCTTGGGACGCCGGCTTTACGGCAGCTGCCCGCTTTTTGGCGGCAGGCTTTTTCTTGACTGCTTTTTTCTTAGCCGGCTTTCGGGCCGGCTTTTTTTTGCCTGCTTTCCGGCTTGCGCTTTTTTTGCCCGCACTTTTCCGAACCGGCTTTTTCACGACTTTCTTTTTCTTGACCGCTTTTCTGGCCGCTTTCTTGACTGCTTTTTTCTTGGTTGCCTTCTTTTTTGCTTTTGCCATGCGAGCCTCCTTCACTATCGACCCATCGCGCGCTTCTCCCGGCGGGATGCGCAATATGCGTACCTGTCAGCCGGTACGCGCCTTTCCCTACGTTGCTCCATTCCTAGACTAGTGCAAAGCTGCGCCGGCCTTTGTGATTAAATTGCGATACAGCATGTCCGGGTCAACGCGTATGCCTCCGCTCCAGGTCAACACGTTCGAAACCGGATCAAAAGCGACACGGCGGAACAGCGCGGCATCGGACAACACCTCCATCGCCATATCCTCCACCAGATCGCCCAGATAAACATGCCCTTCCAGACCGTCATCGAAGCGCAGCCATAGCGTACAGTTATCTTCCGCGCGCAGTTCGGTCACCGTGTGCAAACGGGTTCTGCGGCTGCGGTAACGCCGGAACTTCAGACTGAGTGCCAAGAGTTGGTCCCTCCAAGGTAACGGTCGTTGAAATCCGGAAAAAAACCGGCAGCACCGCCATGCGGTTTTATTCGCACTGCGATACGTCGCCGGTTCTTGTAACGCTTCAGCACAGAATCCCGCGTGGCGGAATCCACATGATCAGGCGCATGGTTGGTGTTTGCCCCCTGTTGTCAGGCCTGCGAAACGCATCAGTCCCACGACAATGCGCCGCCGGTCTGGTATTCAATTACCCGGGTCTCAAAAAAGTTGCGCTCCTTTTTCAGGTCGATCATTTCGGCCATCCACGGGAACGGATTGGTCGCGCCTTCAAACAGCACTTCGAGTCCGATCTGCTGGGCACGGCGGTTGGCGATGAACCGCAGGTATTCCTTGAACATCGCCGCGTTCAGTCCCAGCACGCCGCGCGGCATGGTGTCCTCGGCATACTTGTACTCAAGCGCCACGCCCTTGTGGAACAATTCACGCAGCTCTTCACGGAACTCAGCCGTCCACAGATGCGGATTCTCGAGCTTGATCTGGTTGATCAGGTCGATGCCGAAATTGCAATGCATGGACTCGTCACGCAGAATGTACTGATACTGCTCGGCAGCGCCGGTCATCTTGTTCTGCCGGCCCAGCGCGAGAATCTGCGCAAACCCGACATAGAAGAACAGGCCTTCCATCAGGCACGCGAACACGATCAGGCTTTTCAGCAGCTTCTGGTCGTTTTCCGGCGTGCCGGTCTTGAACATCGGATTGGTCAGCACGTCGATAAACGGAATCAGGAATTCATCCTTGTCGCGTATCGACGAAACCTCATGGTAGGCATTGAATATCTCGCCCTCATGCAATCCCAGGCTCTCGACGATGTACTGGTAGGCATGGGTGTGTATGGCTTCTTCAAAGGCCTGGCGCAGCAGATACTGGCGGCATTCCGGCGCAGTAATGTGGCGGTACGTACCCAGCACGATGTTGTTCGCCGCCAGCGAGTCGGCGGTTACGAAAAAGCCCAGATTGCGCTTGACGATGCGACGTTCGTCCTCGGTCAGCCCGTTGGGATTTTTCCACAATTCGATGTCGCGGCTCATCTGGATTTCCTGCGGCATCCAGTGGTTGGCGCAGGCGGACAGATACTTGTCCCAAGCCCATTTGTATTTGAACGGAACCAGCTGATTGACGTCGGTGCGGCCGTTGATGATGCGCTTGTCTGCGACATTGACGCGCCGGAGTTCGTCGGCAGCGGGGCTCTGCGATGGCCCCCCGTCCGGCATCGCGGGCTGTCGCCCGGTTCCCGTGCCGGTGGCAGCCCCGGTTTCTTCAAATTGCAGCATATTCAGTCTCCTTTATTGGCGTTGTGGGTGGACACTTTCCGGCGCGGACCGCGGCTCTTGATCGTTTTTGTCGGTGAGACCGCGGCAGTACCGGCGAAGCAAACACTTTTCCAACAACTGCTGTTCAATATTCCAGCTTCTTCCCTGATTCGCGCCTGTTTGTTTCCGTCTATTGGCATGCCTCGCACTCGGGATCGAGTATCGAGCACGCTTTGCCCTGTTCACCGCCACCGCCATCGGACGGCACCGCATTCAACTGACCTGCCTTCGAAGTCGATTTCTCGGTCGACGTCGCCCCGAGCGTGCGCAGGTAGTACGTCGTTTTCAGCCCGCGCAGCCATGCAAGTTTGTAGGTGTCATCAAGCTTCTTGCCCGAAGCGCCCGCCATGTAGATGTTGAGGGACTGCGACTGATCCACCCATTTTTGCCGCCGCGCCGCGCACTCCACCAGCCAGCTGGCGTCCATTTCGAAAGCAGTCGCATAAAGGCTGCGCACATCCGGCGGCACCCGGTCTATTTTCGCCAACGATCCGTCGAAATATTTGAGGTCGGCGATCATCACCTCATCCCAGAGATTCAGCTTCTTCAGGTCACGGACGAGGAACTCGTTGACGACCGTAAATTCACCTGACAGGTTCGATTTCACATAAAGGTTCTGATAGGTCGGCTCGATGCACTGCGATAGCCCGGTGATATTGGCTATGGTTGCGGTCGGCGCAATCGCCAGACAGTTCGAGTTGCGCACGCCCACGCGCTGGATACGACTGCGCAGGCTGCTCCAGTCCAGTGACGCAGACATGTCACATTCGACGTAACCGCCACGTTCGTCCGCAAGCAGCCGGACTGAATCCAGCGGCAATATGCCCCGGTCCCACAGCGAACCCTTGAACGTCGAATAGGGCCCGCGCTCCTCTGCCAGGTCAGCCGATGCCGAGAAAGCCGTGTAGGCGACCTGCTCCATCGAGCGGTCGGAGAACTCCACCGCTGCCGGCGAACCGTAGGGAATGCGCAGCATGTGCAGGCAGTCCTGGAAGCCCATGATGCCCAACCCTACCGGCCGATGCTTGAAGTTCGAATTGCGTGCCTTGTTGACGTTGTAGAAATTCAGGTCGATCACGTTATCGAGCATGCGCATCGCCGTGCCGACCGTGCGCTTGAGTTTCTCCATGTCGAGCAGACCGGTGGACAGGTCCAGATGTGCCGGCATGTTCACGGATCCCAGATTGCATACGGCAATCTCGTCAGGGCCGGTATTCAGCGTGATTTCCGTGCACAGGTTAGAGCTGTGCACCACGCCCACGTGCTGTTGCGGCGAGCGCAGGTTGCACGGATCCTTAAACGTGATCCACGGATGCCCCGTCTCAAACAGCATGGTCAGCATCTTGCGCCACAACTGGTTGGCTGGAATCTTCTTGTAGAGTTTCATCTCGCCGCGGGCACACTTTTCCTCGTAGCCGACGTAGGCCTTCTCGAAGGCCTTGCCGAATTTCTCATGCAGGTCCGGCACGTCTGACGGTGAGAACAGCGTCCATTCACCATTCTCCATGACGCGCTTCATGAACAGATCCGGCACCCAGTTCGCGGTGTTCATGTCATGCGTGCGGCGACGGTCATCGCCGGTGTTCTTGCGCAGCTCGAGAAACTCCTCCATGTCGAGGTGCCAGGACTCGAGGTAGGAACACACCGCGCCCTTGCGCTTTCCGCCCTGGTTCACGGCGACCGCAGTGTCGTTGACCACTTTCAGGAACGGCACCACGCCCTGTGATTTGCCGTTGGTTCCCTTGATGTGCGCGCCCAGTGCCCGTACCGGCGTCCAGTCATTGCCGATTCCGCCGGCGTACTTCTGCAACATCGCATTTTCCTTGATCGCCTCGTATATGCCATCGAGGTCGTCGGAAACCGTGGTCAGATAACAACTGGCCAGTTGCGAGCGACGCGTACCGGAGTTGAACAGCGTCGGCGTCGAACTCATGAAATCAAAACTGGACAGCACGTTGTAGAACTCAATCGCGCGCGCCTCGCGGCTGCCCTCCGGCTCATTGAGCGCCAGACCCATCGCGACACGCATGAAGAAAATCTGCGGAAGTTCTATGCGCTGCCCGCCGATATGAAGGAAATAACGGTCATACAGAATCTGCAGTCCAAGGTACGCGAACTTCAGGTCGCGCTGCGCATCCAGCGCGGCGCCCAGTGCGTTCAGGTCATAGTGCCCCAGGCGCTCATCGAGCAATTCTGCGGCGATACCCTTTTTGATGAACTCCGGCAGGTAGACCGCGTAACGGGTTGCCATGTCGGCCTGCGTGACTTCCTCACCCAGGGTCTCGAAACGCAGCGTGTGCAGCAGCAGGCGTGCGGTCACATAGCTGTAGCCGGGATCCTGCTCGATCAGGCCGCGCGCCGCGAGAACCAGCGATTTGCGCACTTCTTCGATGGGCACCCCTTCATAGAGATCACGGTACATCGCATCGAGAATCGGCTGGGCGCTGACATCGCGGCCAAGACCGGCACACGCGCTTTCCACCAGCGCGGTAATTCGCGGCAGATCGAACGGGCGGGTGACGCCCGCTTCGACGACGTTAATGACGCCCTCCCGATGCGCTGCGCCTGCGGGATGGGCCTCACGCTGGCGCGCACGCTCCTTCGACCGCTCTTCGCGGTAAAGAACATAAGCGCGTGCCACATGGTGTTCACCCATGCGCATCAACGCCAGTTCGACCTGATCCTGGATATCCTCGATATGAAACGTGCCGCCCGACGGCTGCCGCCGCATCAGCGCTGCAGTCACTGCGTCGGTGAGTGCCGCAACCTGTTCACGCACCCGCGCCGAAGCGGCACCCTGTCCGCCATTCACGGCTATAAACGCCTTGGTCATTGCAATCGCAATTTTTCCGGGCGCGAACCCCACCACCGAGCCGTTGCGCCGGATGATCTTGTACTGGGCATACAACGCCTCTTGGGCAGCCTCGTCGTGCGCTGGCGCACTTTGCGGGACGGCGCGGGTATGAATGGGCTCTACGGCTACGTGCATGATATTTTAACTCCTTGATTTTTATACGTTTTAAATTCCCGCGACCCCCAAGCGGGAACGCCAGATACTGCAAAATCGCTACGTGCATTAACCACTATATATTGTGGTTTACATACTAATTTCGCCCAATTCTAGTAGCCGAAATTTTAATTCGCAATAGGTTTTGACGCTTTTTTTAAAAGTTCTTGAGAAACAGCAGGAAACGGCGTTAAGCACCGGATTAATTGCATAAAAATTAATCACTCGACGGGCGCAATTTTCCCGGCCTGGCTGCAATGGGGTGGGATTTCGGTTGCAGCGTGGCGATAACGCCGGAGACCGGGCGGTCAGCTGCAATAACCACATAAATTATTGTTTTTTATAATATTTTTATTTGTGTAACTGCTGACGGTAACGATCCCAGTCGAAATGCGGCCCGGGGTCCGTTTTGCGCCCCGGGGCGATATCGGAGTGACCCGCGCTGGCAACAATCGGATACCGCCTGTAGAGCGCGCGCGCCAGCGCCCCCAGATGCGCGTATTGCGCATCGCTGTATGCAACATCGTCAGCACCTTCGAGCTCGATACCTATCGAAAAATCATTGCAATGGTCGCGGCCACACCACTGTGACCGCCCCGCATGCCAAGCCCGGCGCTCACACGGAACGAACTGCAGCAACGCACCATCGCGGCGAACAAGAAAATGGGCGGATACCCGCAGTGCAGCGATGTTCTCGAAATACGGATGCGCCTGCGGATCAAGCCGGTTCATGAACAGGTCAATGACAGCCGCACCGCCGAAAACCCCGGGCGGCAGACTGATGTTGTGGATGACCAGCAAATCTATCGAGGCGCCCGGCGGGCGATCATCACAATTCGGTGACGCGATGAATTGCGCTTCATCAACCAGCCCCGCACCATCAACGTTCATGCCTGCATTTCAGGGCTTGGCATCGAGTTCCTGCTTGATGCCAAGCCGCTGGATCCGGTAACGCAACGCGCGAAACGAAATGCCGAGCAGCTTGGCTGCTGCGGTCTGATTGTAACGTGCCTGCTCCAGCGCCTCCAGAATTGCTTTGCGCTCAATCGCCTCGAGCCGCTCCGGCAACGGCAGCCCGTCCATGCCGGCACCCTGATCAGCCGCCGACGGGTTCGCGCTGTCGGCGGGCAATTGCAAATCATCAACTCCGATTTCATCACCGCCAGCCAGCGCCACGGCCCGCTCGAGTATGTTCTCGAGTTCGCGGACGTTCCCCGGGAATCGATACGCCTGCAGCGCCGCCTCCGCCTGCGGCGACAACCGTAGCGCCCTTGCATCGTTTGCGTGGCGCGCCAGCATTGCGGCCGCCAGACGAGGAATATCGTCCTGCAATTCGCGCAGTGCCGGCATGCGCAGTTCGATAACGTTCAGCCGGTAATAAAGATCCTGCCGGAACGCACCGCTTTTGACCTCGTCCGCCAGATGGCGGTGCGTCGCACTTATTATGCGTACATCGACCGGTACCTCACTGGTCGATCCGACCGGCCGCACACGCTTTTCCTGGATCGCGCGCAACAGCTTCACCTGCATCGGCAGCGGAAGATCGCCGACCTCATCGAGAAAAAGGGTGCCGCCGTCTGCCGCCTGAAAGAATCCGTCGCGATCAGCGACTGCTCCGGTGAATGCGCCCTTCTTGTGACCGAAGAACTCCGATTCCATCAGGTTCTCCGAAATGGCTCCGCAGTTCACGGCCACAAACGGTTCGTCCCGGCGGGCGCCGTTGAGGTGTATCAACCGGGCCGCAAGTTCCTTGCCGCATCCGGATTCTCCGCGAATCTGCACCGGCGCCTGACTGCGCGCGAGTTTGTCGATCATCTGACGGGCCTGCTCCATCTGCGGCGAGGCACCAATCAAAAGCGGCGTCCCCGGTTGTGACGCCGGTTCCGCTCCGTCATCCCGGCCACCCGCCCCGGGTCGCGGCAGTTTCAGCGCCGATCGCACCAGCGACCGCAGCTGATCCAGCGACACCGGTTTGCCGAGATAGTCAAACGCACCCGCCTTGAGCGCGGCAACCGCATTTTCAGCGCTGCCATGCGCGGTAATCACGGCCACGGGAAGGCTGGGATGATTTCTGGTGATGTGTTCGACGATGGACAGCCCGTCACCGTCTGCCAGCCGCATGTCGGTCAGACACAGTTCGAATGTATTGCGCCCCAGCAGTTCCAGCGCCTCGGTTACGGTGCCGGCACATTTCGGCTCCAGCCCCATCCGGATCAATGTCATGCTGAGCAGTTCCCGGATGTCAGCCTCATCGTCCACTACCAGTATCTGCCCGGTTGCCATCGCCTTCCTTTCAGCCCGCAGCGCAAATCATGGAAAACCGCGCACCATCCGTTGTTTCAACAAACTCAAGCACAGCGCCATTGGCCTCACAAATCTCTCTTGCCAGATACAACCCCAGCCCGGTGCCACCCGGCGATGTCGTAAAAAACGGCTCAAACAGATTTCCCCGCGATTCCGGAGGCACGCCGGCACCATCGTCGATGACATCCAATCTTACCGCATGACCCCGTGCGGCACGGGCAACTTCCAGTCGGATGCTTCCAGGTCGCCGGCGTGAGTGCCGCAACGCGTTGTGGCACAGATTCCACAACACCTGATTCAGGTGATCCCGGTCGAACAGAACATAGGCATCGATTACCGGATGCAATTCAATAACATTGGTCGCAAGTCTTTCGGTTGCAGCAAACTGCTCGATGAACGCGCGAAGGTAACTTGTAAGCTGGAACCGTTCGCGTTTGGCCCGCTCGCCGCGGTTCAACGTCTGCACATCGTGAACCATGCGGTCCAATCGGCGCGTATTGTCGCGAATGATCGTCGTCAGGCGCTGCGCACCGGCTGACACCCCGGCCTCTTCCTGCAGCAATTCAGCAGCATGACTGATAGCCCCCAGCGGGTTGCGTATTTCGTGGGCAATGTTTGCCGTCAGGCGTCCGAGCGCAGCGAGTTTCATCTGTCGCGCCTCGGCCTGGATACGCGCCAGATCTTCCAGAAAAATTACCGCGCCGGCGCCGCGCCGTGGCGCTACCGGCACCAGCCGCGCTCGCAGGTTAGCGCCGATTTCAAACGCATCCGGTGCCTCACGACCCTGCTGATCGCGTAGCCATGTTTCGAAACGGGCGTACAGCGCCGGAACGCGGTCCTTCAGATTAATCACGCTACCGCCGCGCAATCCGTCGATCATGCGCTCGGCGGCAGTATTCACCTGGCGCACGACTCCGTCACCGTCTGCGACAATCACGCCGTGTTCCATGTCCTGAATTACCAGCTGATTCACCTGCGCCAGATTTGCGAGATCAATCTCCCGCTGAGCAGCGAGACGCTCGCTGGCCAGCGACCTCTTGGCCAGTGTGTGTGCCAGCCATGCAATTGCGAAATATGCAACCGACAGAAGTCCGGCCTGTGCGTATTGCGCGCCGCTTTCGGAAAAGCGCAACACCTCATAGGTATGTTCCAGCAGGACACCGATGCTGGCAATCGCGGCAAAAAACAGGGTTAACTGGCCACGCGCCACCAGTCCTGCCGCGGCCAGAGACGTCAGCAGCAGAAGGCCTAGGCCGCTCGACAAACCGCCACTCGCGTACATCAACAACACGACAAAGCCGATGTCACCGCCGACCTGAATAGCGAGCTGCCAGGTAAAGTGCTCCCGCGTACGAATAATCGCAAACATCACGAGAGCAAATACTGCGTAGCCGGCCGCACCCGCCAGGAACAGCCGCATGTCACGCGACCCGAACTGCAATGTCCCGCCCCAGAACGCGACCGCCAACAGCAACAGCAATGCCGCCGCTATGCGATACCCGTTGAACAACAGCAACGATCGCCAATAGGCGTCGGGGGGCTTGCCGGCGGGGTCAGGGTCCCGGATGTACTGCCCGGACCGGATTGGCGTTGCGGCGGATTCCATCGGCAGATATCAGCGGGACCTGCGAAACTCCCGCTCGTGATCACTCGAGCAGAAGAACAGTTTCTGCGACTCGATACTGTCGCCCCTGGGCAGATGAACGCCGCAACCGGCACAACGCACCATGTCCTCTGCTCCGGACGCCGCCGGTGGAGGAGTCTCCTCGCGTACACGCCGACGATGCCGGCGCAGCAGCCACCAGGCTGCCGCAAATGCCACTGCAATTAGCAGAATTTTCGCCATCACCCTCCCTGACTGCCGGACCGACGCTCCCGACCGCGCCGACATTTCCCGGTCATGCGCATTGCCGGCCCTATGCGGCCATGTCCGCGTAGACCGCCAGTTCCCGGATTGTAGCCCGCGACTGCGGCATTCAGTTCAGCTGATTTCAAGCAGTTTGAAGTCCCGCGACCGGTCGCTACACGCGGGCGGGAATACCGGGCCGTTCCGGCCGGAATCGCCGGAACGGTTTCCCGAAAATCGTGGTCGGGGTGAGAGGATTCGAACCTCCGACTCCTGCGTCCCGAACGCAGTACTCTACCAGGCTGAGCTACACCCCGAATGGCACAAACAAGAAGGGCACGTCAGACGTGCCCTTCCTTCAATGCGATCGCGTGACCGCGAACGACGCCAATTGTATCAAAGAATCGCGATACTGCGTCGGCGGAATTGCCTGCAGGGCCGCGCCCGCAGCCTCCGCCTCCACCTCAGCCTGGCGGCGCGCATAATCCAGCGCGCCGGTGCGTCGAATCGCCGCGAGCACGCCGCCCAGATCGTCGAGTCCGCCCGACGTAACGGCGCGCCGCACCAGTGCCGCCTCTTCTCCTGTGCCTTGGCGCATCACGCAGATCAAGGGCAACGTCGCCTTGCCTTCAGCCAGATCGTCTCCGACATTCTTGCCTATCGTGCCGGCATCGCCCGAGTAGTCGAGAACATCGTCAATTAGCTGAAAAGCGGTGCCGAGATGGCCGCCGTATTTCGCCATTGCTTCCTCGGCCTCCGCGGACGCACCCGCCACCATGGCTCCCAATCGGCCGGCAGCCTCGAAAAGTTTTGCGGTCTTGTAACGAACAACCTGCAAATAACTCGCCTCGTCGAGGTCCGCATTACGGCAGTTCATGAGTTGCAACACTTCGCCCTCAGCGATGACATTGGTTGCGTCTGCAAGCACGCGCAAAACCCGCATGTCCTCGACGTTCACCATCATCTGGAACGCGCGGGAGTAAACAAAGTCGCCGACCAGAACCGAGGCCGCATTGCCGAACAGCGTATTGGCGGTCGGCCGGCCGCGCCGCAATGCTGACTCATCAACCACGTCATCATGCAGCAGCGTCGCGGTATGGATGAATTCCACGACCGCGGCAAGCGTGTGGTGCGCCGTACCCCGGTATCCGAGCGCACCCGCCGTCAGCAATACCAGGGCCGGCCGCAGGCGCTTGCCGCCACTGCCGATGATGTACTCGGCCACCTGCCGGATTAGCATCACCTCCGAGTGCAGGCGATCGCGGATTACACGATCCACGGCTTGCATGTCGGCGGCTAGCAACTGGCGTAGGTTTTCGAGGAACACGATGCGGGCGGAAAAGGATGGATGATAACAATATCGGTCGTATACAGGGCACCTTCCCGGAGTCCGCCCTTTTCGGCCACGCCACATAACCTTATGATTTTTCTCGCATATCCGCCTTAACCGGGCCATCAGCAAGTTTTGACTGATCTTCCACAGACTTGTATAATCTTCGGCTTTCTGCAGTTCGAGCTAAGAGGGGTTTCCCATGTATGCGGTAGTCAAGACCGGCGGCAAACAGTACCGTGTGAGCGCTGGCACCAAAATCAAGGTTGAACAACTGTCGGCTGACGTCGGATCAGAGGTCACGCTGGACCAGGTGTTGATGATCGCCGAAGACGGCAACGTCAAGCTCGGTACCCCGATGCTGTCAGGCGCAGAGGTTAAAGCGAAAGTCCTGTCCCAGGGCCGTGGCGACAAAGTACATATTTTTAAAATGCGCCGGCGCAAGCACTATCGGAAATCCCAGGGGCATCGCCAGAATTTCACCGAGCTCGAGATCACGGGCATCGCAGGTTAAGGAGCACACAACATGGCACATAAAAAAGCAGGCGGCAGTTCGCGTAACGGCCGTGATTCGCAGTCGAAACGCCTCGGCGTCAAGTGCTTCGGGGGGGAGCTGATCCCTGCCGGCAGCATTATTGTGCGCCAGCGTGGAACGCGTATGCATCCCGGCGAAAATGTCGGCATCGGGCGTGATCACACGCTGTTCGCCAAAGTCGATGGACGCGTGCAGTTTGCCGAAAAAGGCCCCCAGCAGCGCCAGACCGTGAGCGTCGTTCCCGCCTGATCGTCGAGTGTCTATCCTGAAAAGGCCCTGTTGAACGACAGGGCCTTTTTATTTAAGGTCGCCATGAAATTCTTTGACGAAGCGCGAATTGAAGTACATGCCGGCAAAGGCGGAGACGGGGTTGCCAGCTTCCGGCGTGAGAAGTTTGTCCCGCGCGGCGGCCCTGATGGGGGCGACGGCGGTCGCGGTGGCAGCATCATTGCGGTGGCCGACCGCAACATCAACACGCTCATCGACTATCGCTACGCCCGTATACACCGAGCAAAAAATGGCCAGAAGGGCATGGGCTCGGACTGCTACGGTCGCGCCGCCGACGACATCATTCTGCGCATGCCGGTGGGCACGGTCATCAGCGACGCGGATTCCGGTGAGATCGTTGCCGACCTTGCACACGACGGCGCGCGCGAGGTACTGGCCAAAGGTGGAGCCGGCGGGCTCGGCAACCTGCATTTCAAATCCAGCATCAATCGCGCGCCGCGACAGTTTACCCACGGCGAGCCCGGTGTCTCGCGTTACCTGAAGCTGGAGCTGAAAGTGCTCGCAGACGTTGGCCTGCTCGGACTGCCCAATGCCGGGAAATCAACGCTGATTCGCGCAATATCCGCAGCAAGGCCCAAAGTGGCCGACTATCCGTTCACGACGCTGCATCCGAATCTGGGAGTGGTCCGGGTCGACGACAACCGCAGCTTCGTCGTTGCCGACATCCCGGGACTGATTGAAGGTGCTGCCGAGGGCGCCGGTCTCGGTCACCAGTTCCTGCGCCATCTTGCGCGCACCCGGCTATTGCTGCATATCATCGACGTTGCACCCGTCGATCCGGCGGCCGATATCGTACGTGATGCCAAAGCCCTGATCAGGGAGTTGCGCAAGTACGACGAAGCACTCTATCGCAAGCCGCGCTGGCTGGTATTCAACAAGATCGACATGATCCCCGAGGCTGAACGCGAAAAACGCATCAAGGCACTGCTTCGGCAGTTGGGTGCAAAACGCAAAAGCTATACTATCGCCGCAATCAATGGTGAAGGCTGCAGACCGCTGGTCTACGCCGTGATGGACCATTTGCAGACTGATGCGCCGCGAAAAACGGCCGAAAGGAGAAAGGCAAAGGTGGACGCTGCAACATGAACGCGCAGGTGTCGACACCATCGGTTGTCAAGAACGCAAAACGCCTGGTCGTTAAAGTCGGCAGCGGGCTGGTCACCAATGCCGGTCTGGGCCTGGATCATGATGCGCTGACCGGCTGGGCGGAACAAATTGCCCGGTTACGCAAAGACGGGCGCGAAGTCGTCCTGGTTTCCAGCGGCGCCATTGCCGAGGGCATGCAGCGTCTCGGTTGGACGCAACGACCGCACGCACTGCACGAGTTGCAGGCCGCTGCTGCAGTCGGACAAATGGGATTGGTTCAGGTGTATGCGTCATGCTTCCGCAGCCACAATCTGCTGGCTTCGCAGATCCTGCTGACACACGAGGACCTCGCCGATCGCAAACGCTATCTCAACGCGCGTTCGACGTTGCGCACGTTACTCGATCTTGGCGTAATCCCGGTGATCAACGAGAACGACACCGTCGCCATCGATGAAATCCGTTTCGGCGACAACGACACGCTTGCGGCACTGGTCACCAACCTGATCGAAGCCGACACCCTCATCATCCTCACGGACCAGCGAGGGCTGTACAGCGCGGATCCGCGCAAGGATGCCAATGCCGCACCGGTTACGGACGGTGTCGCCGGAGATCCTTACCTTGAAACCATCGCCGGATCGACCGGCAGCGCCATTGCGCGCGGCGGCATGCTGACCAAGGTGCTCGCCGCCAAGCGTGCGGCGCGCAGCGGCGCTGATACCGTCATCGCGTGGGGCCGTGAACCCGATGTACTGCTGCGTCTTGCCGCTGGCGAACGCCTCGGAACGCAATTACTGGCGCAACAGGCTACCGTAGCGGCACGCAAACAATGGCTTGCCGATCACCTGCAGGTACGCGGCAGGATTACGCTTGACGCCGGCGCAGTCAAGGCGCTGTTGACAGACGGTAAAAGTCTGTTACCGGTCGGCGTCAGCAGTGCATCCGGAAATTTCGAACGCGGCGAGGTGGTGAGTTGCATGGATGAGGCCGGCCGCGAAATTGCCCGGGGCCTGATCAACTACGACTATGCCGATACATGCCGCATCCTGCGCACGCCGTCCAGCCAGATCGAGGCGAAACTGGGCTACATTGATGAGCCGGAGCTCATCCATCGGGATAACCTGGTATTGCTCTGACAGTCCGGCACTCGCCTGCCGAGGCGGCCGTCAGCCGCCGAACCCCGAACGCGGCGGGCCGCGGCGCAGCGCCTCAATGATCTGCCCGGCCGTCTCCATCACTATTTTCCCGCGACATACGTACTCGCCATAGAGCGTAATGTGATGAGCATTGACGTCCTTATGTTCGATCTTGTGCCACTCCGGGCGGCGGGCCCGCACCCAGGTCTTGTCTGCGCGCCCGATCGCGTAGTACTTCTGCTCACGGGATGCACAACGTATGCCCTCATATGACACGTTGGTGGCACCGCCGGCAGTCTTGATGACCAGCGTGTACCGCACAACACTGTCGGCGTCCACGGACACGGATTTGGAATCGACGAAAAAGCGATGGGGTGTAGCCGCACCGACGTCTAGTGGAATCAGATTTTCGTCGACAGGATACCCCGGCAACTGCGCCTGCATCTCGCTCCAGGGCTTGATCTCCCGGTCAAAGGCGTAGTCCCATCCTTCCCATTGCGCCTGGGCGAGCCCCGAAAACAGCAAACCGGCAACGACGCAATGCTTCAGATGGGTTTTCATTCCGCTCATCAGTGAAATTCTACCCGCAACTACCAGCCTGCCGCGAGCCGCCGTGCCGGAAAGGGCTACCGGGAAAAATCGGCAAGCAAAGACGCGCGCATCGCCCCGGTAATTTGAGGCACGGCTGCGACATAGTTCGGATGATCCACGCCCACCGCCAGCGCGGCGCCCCCGCGCAATGCGGCGATCATGGTCCTGTCGAGTTCGAAGCGGAGAAAATGTACCGCCGAGGTTTTCTGCCCGTTGTCACGCTCAAGATCCTCATCCGCGAGGGCGTATACGCGGTCGAAATCCCCCGCCTGCACCCAGACACGGTCCTCTATCCCGATCAACTGAGTCAGCATGACCCGGCGTTCGCTTTCGTCCGGGTATTCGATCATCATCGTCGCTTTCCAGTTGCTGCCATCCGGAACCAGCGGATTGTAGGCGCCCAGTTCATCATTGATGCCCTCTTCTTCGAAAATGCGCTCTGCACGAAGCATCTCCTGCACCTGGTAACGGATCGTCAGTTCGTCCTCGAAAATCAGCGTCACGTGCTCGCCCAGTTGCAGTGTGCGATCCTTCTTGTGCGCCATGACTTTGGCGCGAAATTCGGGGCGCGCCTTAGCGTAAGTTTCAAGGGACATCAACGTGTCCGGTTTAATAAGTGACATATCGTTCCTCAAAGTCCGTAGGCTATGCGTATCAGGGTCAGAGGATGCTGTTTTTGCGCCTCGCCCCCGCCGATACCCTGTTGAATATGGCGCCCGGCAATCGCGCAGTCGGAACTGATGTAATCCGGATTCGAATCACTCATCAGCCGGAACACCGGACGGCCAATTTTCATAGATTGTTCGAAAAATTCGCTTTTTACACCCCAGGTACCATCGTGGCCGGCACATCGCTCAACCGTGGTCACCGTAGTCTGCGGGATCATTTCCAGCAATTCGCGCGTCTTTTGACCCATGTTCTGCACACGCAGATGGCAGGGCACATGATAGGAAACCTTGCCCAGCGGCTGCTTGAATTCATTTTTCAGCAGCCCGTCCTTGTGCCGCGACACCAGATATTCGAACGGGTCATACATCGCTTCAGCCACCGCTGCGACGTCCGCATCATCCGGAAACATCAGCGGCAGTTCCTGCTTGAACATCAACGTACAAGACGGCACTGCCGTAAGAATCGCGTAGCCTTCGCGCGCGAGGTTCGCCAGGACCGGAATATTCAGATCCTTATTCCGCGCCACCGCCGCAAGGTCACCCAGTTCAAGCTTGGGCATTCCGCAACAGGCCTCCTTGGCAACCACGATTGACGGAATCTCGTTGTGCGCGAGGATTTTCAGCAAGTCGTGGCCGATGCCCGGTTCGTTGTAATTCACATAACACGTCGAAAACACCGCGACCTTGCCCGGCGTGGTCTTGCCGTCCTTGACCTCGAACGAGTCGTCCGGCCTGGCAGTGGAGCGAAATTTGGCACTGTCGTACTCGGGCAGAACACGATCCTTGTGTATGCCGAGCATGCCGTCCATCAGGCTGCGCACCGGCGCGGCCTTGTTGGCGGCATTGACCATCTGCACTACCACCGGGATTGAAGCCAGCTTACCCAATGCGTCGGTACTCGACAAAAGTTTGTCGCGAAAACTGACTTCGCCCTTGCGGAACTTGACCGCCTTGGCTCGCAGCATCAGATGCGGAAAATCAACGTTCCATTCATGCGGCGGCACATAAGGACACTTGGTCATGTAACACATGTCGCACAGGTAACACTGATCGACCACTTCCCGGTATTTCTCTTTGGGAATGCCGTCGACTTCCAGGGTCGGGCTCTCGTCGACCAGATCAAACAATTTTGGAAACGCGGTGCACAGGTTTACGCAGCGACGACAACCATGGCAGATGTCGAAAACCCGCTCGAGCTCCTCGTTGAGCTTGTTTTCATCATAGAAATCTGCCGACTTCCAATTGAGCGGATGCCGGGTCGGGGCCTCGAGACTGCCTTCACGTGTGGTCATAGCGCATGAATACCGGTAAGTTGAAACAAATATGCCTCGAAAGAGAAAGAGGCGCGATATGCGCCTCTTTCCGGTAACGACATACCGCCGATATCAGTCAGACAGTGCGTCCAGAGCCTTCTGGAACCTGTTGGCGTGCGAACGCTCCGCTTTCGCCAGCGTCTCGAACCAGTCGGCGATTTCACCGAAACCTTCGTCGCGTGCAGCCTTGGCCATGCCCGGATACATATCGGTGTATTCATGGGTTTCGCCTGCGATCGCGGCCTTCAGATTGTCACGAGTGCGGCCAATCGGCAGATCGGTAGCGGGATCGCCACAGGCTTCCATGTACTCGAGATGTCCGTGCGCGTGTCCGGTTTCCCCTTCGGCAGTCGAACGAAAAACGGCCGCAACGTCATTCTGGCCTTCAACATCCGCTTTCGCTGCGAAATAAAGATAACGTCGATTTGCTTGCGATTCCCCAGCGAAAGCCGCTTTCAGATTTCCGTGGGTCTTTGAATTCTTGAGTTGCATAAAAACTCCTTTATAAACAACTGGTTACATTAGTCCGGTGAGCACAGCCGATAAACTCGGCAAACTACGCCGCACAGATATTTAGACTTGCTCTAATCTGTTAATGGAGTTTAAATCGAAGGGCTCGATGCAGTCAACTCCAGATGCCCGATCCGCCTGCGATCCGCAACGTCAGGCCGTTTTCAGCGCCCAAGGGTCGCTTCGATATCCGCAAACGTACGCGCAACCGCGTCCGTTGTAATGGCTACACCCAGCTGGCGCGCAATCTGAGTCGCCGAAAAGATGCCGCAAACCCGCTGCCCGCGCTTCGCGTCCCGATCAACGACCAGAGTATGCTGCCGTCCGGCTGCTTTCAGCGTCGCCACAATGTGCCCGACAGTAGACGCACCAACTTCCCGCATTTCCAGCACCTGCAGAGCGGAGTGCGGCGTCATGATATCCCGCACCAGAATCTCGCTGCGGGCCACACCACGTTGCACCGCCGCCTGCACCGGCTTTTCGCCGAGCACGTCATTTGCAGTAATCACGCCGTGTACCTTGCGGTTCTGATCAACCACCAGTAGCAGGCGCACACCGCGTTGAATCATCCTGCGATGTGCCTCGTCAACAGAATCCCCGGCGAGGATGATCACCGCGGTCACTCTCGTGAGATCCGTCATCACCTCCACGGCGGGGCTGTCAACCCGCACCCGCTCGGGTACGGGTTGAGTCGGCTGCGCATAACCTGCGTCGACGTCGAGTGCGATGGGGTTGATTGCCGCATAGTTGCGCGCCATGAAGATCTCCTGTGATCGATAGAGAACCTTGGCTGGCCGAGCGGCCAGCTACCACAACCCGGCCGCAGTCAGGTTCTGAATCCCATCTTACTCGGAACCGATTACATGCGGTGCGCCACCAGCTCGCGTGTGGCGCCGCGGTCCGGGCTCGACCCGCCGGGCCAGAAACCGCGCAAGTTCATTTAGCGCCTGTTCATAGACCGCCCGCTTGAATTCGATGACGTCCTGAGTCGGCGCCCAATACTCATGCCAGCGCCAGGCATCAAATTCGGGTTTTTCCGATGCGCGCAGACAGACATCGCAGTCGCGCCCGACCAACCGCAGCAAAAACCAGATCTGCTTCTGCCCCCGGTAATTGCCACGCCATTCGCGCCGCAGCCAACGCTCCGGTACCTCGTAGCGCAGCCAGTCCCGGGTGCGCCCGAGCACCTGAACATGCTCAGGTTTCAGCCCGACTTCTTCGTGAAGTTCACGGTACATTGCAGCTTCGGGGCGTTCACCGCCCTTGATGCCGCCTTGCGGAAACTGCCACGAATGCTCGCGTACCCGCTTACCCCAGAAAACCTCGTTTTTGCAATTGCATAAAACGATTCCAACGTTGGGGCGATAGCCATCTCTGTCGATCATGGTCATCCCCGGATCTGTTGATCATATGAGGGGGATTTTTTCACAATTCCCAGAGCATTGAAAGCCCGGTAATGGGGCCGATTTCACGGGTAGAGACAAGCACCGTCGCAACGGTTCATTGCCTTAAGTCCTTCGACGAACAGCGGGAATTCCATGTCGAAACGCTGATGGAGTTCGGCGGCGCGCTGATCCAGTGCCTCCCAGCGCAGAGGGCCCGGCGGATCGCGGAATGCAAACACAATGATATTGCCCGGCTTCCGTGCCGCCAGGCAAAGGGTGCTGTCAGGAAATACGCTTTCAATGCGCTTGAGCATGTCCTGAAATTGCCGGTCACCGCCCCACAAATTGACCACCAGCACCCCGCCGGGTGTGAGGCGTGAGCGGCAGCCCGCATAAAACTCCCGCGTAGCCAGTTCCGCTACATGGGATTCAGCGTCGTAACCATCCACCATGATCAGGTCCGCGGCAGCGCCTGCCTGCGTCATGTATTCCGCGCCGTCTCCAACCGAAATACGAAACCGCTCATCATCCTCGGGCACGAGAAAACATTGCCGGGCAATTACCACCACCTTGGGGTCAATCTCCAGCACACGAATCCGGGTTTCCGGAAAACGGTGATACACGAATTTCGCCACCGATCCGCCGCCCAGCCCGACCATTAGCACCGTGCGCGGCTCGGGATTGAACAGCAAACAGCCCATCATTGACCGCGTGTATGACAACTCCAGATCATTCGGCCGCGAAATGCGCATGGCGCTCTGCACCGTATCGCTGCCGATATGAAGCGAACGCACGCCGAACTTTTCACTGACATACACCGTCTGGGCGTCCTCCGCAGGCTTGCGCAGACGCCACTTGGGCAGAAATCTCATGGGTACACGAACCGGAATGCTTGTAGGGTTCGGTAGAATAAGGGTTTTATTGAACCGGGAACAGGCATGCGGGCCACGCAGTTTTTCATTTCCACGCTGAAGGAAGCACCTTCCGAAGCAGAAGTCATCAGTCACCAGCTCATGCTGCGCGCCGGCCTGATCAAACGCCTGACCAGCGGTGTTTATACCTGGATGCCGCTGGGACTGCGCGTGCTGCGCAAGGTCGAAAACATCGTCCGCGAAGAGATGAACCGCGGTGGCGCCATCGAAATGCTGATGCCGGCGGTACAGCCCGCGGAACTGTGGCAGGAATCCACACGCTGGGAGCAATATGGGCCGGAACTGCTGCGCATCAAAGATCGACATCAGCGCGACTTCTGCTTCGGTCCTACACATGAAGAGGTGATCAGCGACGTGGTACGGCGTGAAATCAAAAGCTATCGCCAGCTGCCGCTGAACTTCTACCAGATCCAGACCAAGTTCCGCGATGAAATCCGTCCGCGTTTCGGTGTCATGCGCGGCCGCGAATTCACGATGAAGGATGCCTACTCCTTCCACACGAACTATGAAGACCTGCAGCGCGAATATCGCAACATGTATGAAACCTACAGTCGCATTTTCACGCGTCTCGGACTGAAGTTCCGGGCGGTGGCTGCAGATACCGGCTCCATCGGCGGAACCGGTTCACATGAGTTCCATGTGCTTGCCGATTCCGGCGAAGATGCCATCGCCTATTGCCCGCAGTCGGAGTACGCGGCAAATGTTGAACTGGCCGAGGCAGTCGCGCCGGCATCCCGGCGACCCGCGCCTGCGCAGCCGCTGGTGAAAGTGCATACGCCGGGCGTAAAAACCATCGCCGAATTGTGTGCTTTCCTGAAAATTACCGCCGAACGCACCGTCAAAGCCGTCATCGTCGATGGCACAGAAGGCAAGCCCGTGCTGCTGTTGCTGCGGGGCGATCACGAACTGAATCTTGTCAAAGCAGGAAAACTTCCACAGGTCAGGCAGCCCGTTACCTTTGCTTCTCCCGAAACAATCCGTGCGGCTTTCAATGCCGATCCCGGGTCGCTGGGGCCGCTCGGTTTTGACGGCACCATCATCGCCGATCGCGCACTGACAGAGATGGCCGACTTCGTCGTTGGCGCGAACGAAACCGATCACCACTTTTCCGGTGCAAACCTTGTGCGCGACTTCCCCGAGCCCGTCTTTGCCGATATTCGCAATGTCGTGACCGGCGACATGTCACCCGACGGCAAGGGCACATTGGAGATCTGCCGCGGCATCGAAGTCGGCCACATTTTCCAGTTACGCACGAAATATTCGGAAGCGCTAAAACTGGGCTTTCTTGATGAGGCCGGAAAAACCCGGATCATGGAAATGGGCTGCTATGGCATCGGGGTCACACGTATCGTTGCCGCTGCGATCGAGCAGAATTACGATGAGCGCGGCATCATATTTCCGCAGGCCATTTCGGCGTTCGACGTCGCCATCGTCCCGATCGGCTACGGTAAGAGTCCGCAGGTCAAGGCGGCTGCGGACCGGCTGCACGACGAGCTTGTGGCTGAAGGCCTTGACGTGCTGCTCGACAATCGCGATGAACGCCCGGGCGCGATGTTTGCCGACATGGAACTGATCGGAGTGCCACACCGCGTCGTCATCGGTGAGCGGGGGCTGAAAGACGGTCAAGTCGAATACAAGGGCCGGCGCGATGCACAGGCTCGGAATCTGCCCTTGACAGACGCAAAAATATCAATAAAATCAATGATATGCGAGACTTCCTCACACGCCTGACCGGTATCGCCCTGCTGCTGGCACCGCTCGCAGCCTGGTGCGGCGCGCAGAAATATGAACCGCTGTCAGCCAGCGTACAAGCCACGCTGAACCGTGCAATCGCCGACCAGGCGGTGCCCGTGATCGCATTCGACGACGAACAGGACGCGCGCGCCTGGCTGGCCGCGATGACATCACGGCTCGCCAGGAAAATGCCGGACCGCGTCGCCCGCGAAGAATTCCTGCTGACCGTGCATTACGAAGCCAAGCGTGCCGGACTGGACCCCCAACTCGTCCTCGGCCTGATTCAGGTTGAAAGCGCCTTCCGCAAATACGCGGTTTCAAGAGCCGGCGCGCGCGGTTATATGCAGATCATGCCGTTCTGGACAAAACTGATCGGCACGGCGGACCAAAACCTGTTTCACCTGCGCACCAACCTGCGTTACGGCTGCGTGATCCTGCGTCATTATCTGGATATTGAGGACGGCAACCTGTTCCGGGCGCTGGGGCGCTACAACGGCAGTCTGGGCAAAGCCGAATATCCGAATCTGGTATTGCGTGCATGGCACGGCAACTGGCGTTACGTCTCCCCGGCCGGGACCAAAACAGCGCAGTAATCAGATTGCGGGCAGTTTCCCGTAGCCACCCTCCCGACAGACTCAAGGCCGATGAAAGAAATCCTGGTCCTCTATTACAGTCACCATGGCGCGACCCGCGAAATGGCACAACTGATCGCACGCGGCGTTGAGCAGGCCGGCGCCAGTGCGCGCCTGCGCACCGTGCCGCGGGTGTCCGCGGTCTGCGAATCCGCCGAGCCATCGGTTCCTGCGGCCGGC
>Ga0224505_10000157_pt1 | contig 52166 bp, 56 predicted proteins | sample SF_Jan12_sed_USG_FD_169102 | JGI IMG/M metagenome (GOLD analysis project Ga0224505, IMG submission 169102) | Sediment microbial communities from San Francisco Bay, California, United States - SF_Jan12_sed_USGS_4_1 | ecosystem: Environmental > Aquatic > Marine > Sediment | place: USA: California...
TCTTGAGCGTCACCCCTTTCGAGAAAGTGTCGCTACTTCAACTGTTTACCGACACCGAACCACCCACCGATCCGTTGATCGATGGTAACCAACTGACTTTGCTATGAATTCTGTCGGACACTAATGATGTCGTCTATCAAATCTGCACACACCATCTGGACGAATTTCGTCAGTTCACGAAAGCAGTCGTCCATCATCTCCAGCGACAGACCTGACAAATCTTGCCATCTTACCAGAAATTTCACCTCTCATCGTTTACGCAGCGAATCATCTCACGTCTAAACACTATGGCTCAGACCATACAATACTCTTACATGGAGGTGTGACGTGATGATCCGCATACTGAAACGACCGACACTACTCGTGTCTTTAACTCTTGTGCTTGCAGGAACGTGGTACGCAGGCGAGGCCAACCCGGCGGCGGCGGAAGGACTCTTCGATGACATGAATATTGGGCTGTTTTCCATTGGAGGTCGGGCGACCTATGTCGATCCCAAGGATGGAGACGCAAACTGGTTTGGCGGCGGGCAACTTCGTATCCACCCGTTCCACTTTCTCGCCATCGAAGGCTCGGTCGACTATCGCAGAACGGAGATCAATTCCACCAAAGTCCGAACCTTTCCTGTGCAAGGCTCGGTGTTGCTCTATCCATTTGGCACAAAACGGCTCTCTCCTTTTATTCTCGGCGGGGCCGGCTGGTACTTTACCCATGTTGAAGGCCCCGGAGACTTCGACAAGACGCAACATCGTTTTGGCGCGCATGTCGGGGGAGGCCTGCAGCTCTTTCTCACTGAATATCTCTCGCTCGACGGCACCTATCGTCATATCTGGCTTGAGAAGATTGAGTCGAAGGATACCTCTCTGCGTGATAAACAATTCCAGGACAACGGACACATGGTGACCTTTGGCGTAAACCTTCACTTTTAACCTCGCCTGATGTTGAGGCGGCAAGATGAATCTGCCTGGGAACGCCTGGCAACCTGGGCAGAATCAGCATTGATGGAGGGAGGATTCGACTCACCCCATCTCCGACCATTCACTATCCCGCACACGTCAGCATAGTTGTTAGGTAGTTTCCTCAAGGTACCCCGTCACAGCCTCATAGAAAACGTTGACAAGTCATTGAGCACGCGCAACAATCACGCGCGAGTCTTTGGTGTGTCGACGGGTGCGAAGCCGGTCTCGATACCCAATAGTTTGACACGTGCCTGTGATCGTGGAAGATGAGACGACGTGCATGACGCCAAAAAGTAGTGCCAAAGAACGGTTGGTTCAAACCTTCAAGTTCCTGAAGGAACTGAACGAGCTTCGCAACCCGGTCCCACGTGATTTGTCCGGGGCAGATGTGATGCGGATCGATACGTGGCCTTCGCATCCGTCTGTGCAAGTGCGACGTGGCGACCATCCAGAAGACGAAGTCACCGATGCGGCAGAAATGGAAATGGAGCCACTCATCCGAATCCAGAGAGCACGGTTGACGCCGTGCCCAGCTGCCCCTGCGATCTTAGACGGCTGGTTAAAACCTGGATGGCAGTCGGTAGACGCAGAGGTGCATGTATTGGAGTCGCGTCACTTCCGAGGCAAGGACAAACAGACCAGCACCGCTGCGGTCACCGATGACCAGGAACGCATTGATGCCTTCAACGAATGGACTGTGGTACGGGCGAAGTGGGCTGATGCAGAACGGGTGGCAATTGCGGCGCGCCAACTGTTCGAGCGAATTCACGCACTGTGGACCATGATGCAGCGCGAGGGTGACCACGTGGAACTTGTGCTGGCGGACGGAGTGCTCAGTGTACCGGAGCACTGCATCCAGCACCCGGTGTTGCTGCAACGAATAAATCTGGAATTTGACCCGGCGTTGCCGGAATTTTGCCTCACCGTTGGGACAGAACAGGTGGAGTTGCACCGCGCGCTCCTTCGACTGGTGCCGAGCATTGAAGGACGAATGATTGCTCACTTCGACAAGGATCTTGAAGGGCAACCAGTGGAGCCGCTTGGCGGAGAACGCACAGCGAGCTTTTTCCGTCGGCTTGTGCAGGGGTTGTTTACGGATGGTGAGTTTCTCGAAGGCAAGGGGCACGGAGCGGCACCCACACAGCCAAGCATTTGGCGTGAGCCGCTCATGTTCCTCCGTCCACGAACGGCTGGTCTGAACACGACCCTCGACTACATCCTGGAGGATTTGAACAACCCGGACACGCAGGCGCCTGAAGGATTGTCACGCATTGTAGGTGTGGAGACTCCGGATACTGTCGAAGTGCCAACCAGTGGTGATAACGAGGAGCCACGAGTCACGACCGGGCCGGAGCCCGACGTGCTTTTCAGCAAGCCGGCAAACACGGAACAGTATGACATCGCAGCGCGGGTGACGACGACGAAGTCTGTCCTCGTGCAAGGCCCGCCAGGCACAGGTAAAACACACACGATCGCGAATCTGCTGGGCTACTTGCTCTCGCAGGGGAAGACCGTTCTCGTGACGGCACACACGACCAAGGCGTTGCGGGTGCTGCGGCGGCAGGTGGACGACGCGCTCCAACCGTTGGCCCTCAGTGTGCTCGACAGCGATGCGGAGAGTCAGGCACAACTCTCGCGGGCGGCCCAGGACATTGCCGACCGGCTCTCGCGTTCCGATGCCGCAAGTTTGCGGCGCGAGGCTGGTCTGTTCCGCGACAAGCGACGAACGTTGCTCGACGAGAATGACGCCTTGCGTCGACGGCTGCGGGATGCTCGGTTCAGCGAAGTAGAAGAGATCGTGCTCGGTGGGGAAAGGCTGAGCCCGATCGAAGTGGCGAGGCGAGTGAAAGCGGATACGGAGCGCGATGGATGGATACCAGGGCCGCTCCAATCTGGCATCGTGACTCCGCTCACCGATGGCGAGGTTCGGCAACTGTACGGCTCACAAGAGACCCTGACACCGGCGGACGAGGCACAGCTTGCAGTGCCTCAACCAGCACTGGCGGAATTGGTTGCGCCGGCGGATTTTCGCCTACTCGCGACGGAGCGGGCAGGCGCGGAGTTACGCGCACAAGCGCACCGACCCGAGCTGTGGAATGGACACGCGCTCGCCAGTTACACCACAACACAACTCCAAGACCTTCATCAGCGCGTCAAGCAGGCGGCGGCGATACTGGCCGAAGAGCACAACTGGCTGCGGGAAGTCCTTTTCGCCGGGTGGAGTGGAGGGGGCTTACAAGAGGCGTGGCAAGACTTGCTGGCGATTGTAGAGACGTTGGCAAGCGAATCTGGGACAGCGCACCGGCTTATCATGGCGTATGGGCCTGCCCTCCCGGGGGATCACCCGTTGGATGACGCGGCGCTGATGCTCGGCGACATCGTGGCCTTCCTCGAAGCAGGTGGGTCGTTCGGTTTGAAGACGAAGCTCACACGCCGGGCATGGCATCATCTCATTGAATCCTGCCGCGTAGAAGGTCGGGAACCCCGCACACTGGAAGAGTTTCGTGCATTGCATGCGAGTGCCCAGCTGGAAACGAGTCGGAACCGCTTCACTGCCCGCTGGCGTCGTGCCGTCGAAAGCCTTGATGGGCCGTCCGTCGAAAGCCTTGGGCGCTCACCGGAGCGCACGGCTCAAGCTTACGCTGCGGAAATACGCACCCGTCTTGAATGGCGTGGAGCGGTATGGGAGCCACTGATTGAAGAACTGCGCACGGCGGGCTTTCATTGGGACGTGTGGCTGGCTGCCCATTCCCCTGTACCAGGCGATCATGGTGAGTTGGCGCGCGTGCAGCGTGCCGGGTCCCATGGGTTGGCGGAGATTGTCGAGGCGCAGGCCGCGCTGCTCCGGCAAGCAGAGTTATCGACAGCCCTACAGGCACAACGGACCTATCTCACAGGGTTCCCGCAGAGTGATGTTGCCTTGCGGCTGCTCCAAGCCCAGGACGCCTGGGACGTCGACAACTACGAGGGCCTCTCGAGGGAGATCGCCCGGCTCGAAGGTCTCCGCAACGTTTACGACAACCGTCTGACTCTCCTGGCAAAGTTGGAACCAACCGCGCCTGCATGGGCACAGGCCATCGCCAAACGCCACATGCCACACGACCATTCGCAACCGCCGGGCAATGCGGAGGCAGCCTGGCGATGGCGGCAGTGGCTTCAAGAGTTGGAGCGTCGTGCAGCCGTGTCGATGACGGATCTTCAAGGACGGCTCGACCGAATGGAAGAGGAGTTACGGCACGTCGCAGGAAAGATTATCGAGTACGAGACATGGGCGGCACAGCGTGATCGCACCGCATTACACACACAGCAGGCCTTGATGGGCTTTGTGCAGACGATTCATAAAGTCGGCAAGGGAACCGGAAAGCGCGTACCGGAATTATTACGACGGATACGAGAACTTCTCGTCTCCGCGCGCCGGGCGGTCCCGGTCTGGATCATGCCCTTGAGTCGCGTGTATGAGAGCTTCGATCCACGCAATACGAAATTCGATGTGGTGATCATCGATGAGGCCAGCCAGAGCGACGTGACCGCGCTCGCGGCGCTCTATCTCGGGCACGAGCACGTCGTGGTCGGCGATAAGGAGCAGGTCACGCCCGATGCGGTGGGCCAGCGTCTGGATGAGGTCCAACGTCTCATTGCCACAGACCTCCGAGGCGTTCCGAATAGTCACCTGTACGACGGACAGACGTCGATTTATGATCTCGCGGAAACTGCCTTCGGCAGCGTGATCGCCCTGCGCGAGCATTTCCGCTGCGTGCCCGAGATCATCGAGTTCTGCAATCAGCTTTCCTACAGTCACGCGATTCGTCCGCTGCGTGAGCCGCTGTCAGCAAGCCTGCGTCCCGCTCTCGTGGCGCATCACGTACAAGGCTTTCGTGACGGCCAAGGCAAGATCAACCGGGTTGAGGCCGAGGAAATCGCCTCGTTAGTCTGCGCATGCCTGAATGATCCAGCCTATGCCCAGAACGAATCCGGGCGTCCGACCAGCTTCGGCATCATTTCGTTGCTCGGGGATGAGCAGGCGCTGCTGATTGAGAGCCTCCTTCGGAAGCGGTTGTCACCGGATGTGTTTGAAAAGCACCGCCTCCTCTGCGGGAATGCCGCGCAGTTTCAGGGCGACGAACGAGACGTCGTCTTTCTCTCGATGGTCGACGGACCACCGGTCGACGGCCAACTGCCTTGCCGAGACGCAGGACCGAAAGATCTGTACAAGAAGCGCTACAACGTCGCGGTGAGCCGCGCGCGCAATCAGCTCTGGCTTATCCATTCGCTCGACCCGGACGCTCATCTCAAAGACGGCGATCTCCGCCGCCGACTCATCCAACATGCCCGTGATCCGCAAGCCATTCTTCAGGCCAAGGAGAACTACGGTAAACAGACCGACTCTGTGCTTGAAAACCAGGTGCTCCAGCGACTCCTCGATGCGGGGTATCGCGTGCAGCCGCAATGGCCGGTCGGTGCGTACCGAATTGATCTCGTGGTGGAGGGGAAAAACCGACGCCTTGCGGTGGAATGCGACGGCGAGAAGTGGCACACCCCGGAACAGCTTCAGCGTGATCTGGAACGGCAGGGGATTCTGGAAAGATTGGGCTGGGTCTTCGTCCGCGTCCGAGGCAGCGTCTTCTTCCGCGACCCCGAGACCGCCATGGCACCGGTATTTACGAAATTGAATCGACTTGGCATAGAGCCAATGAAAAAGGCCGAACTCCACGAGCCCACCCGCGTTGAGCGTTTAGTGGGTAGAATCAAAAGGGCAGCTGAAAAGCTGCGCCAAGACTGGGCCAAGGAACAGATGGCGTTGGGCGAGGATAGTGAATATGAGTATGAAACCCAGTCGGCCGTGAGCTCTACCGAACCGGCTCAGTCGCCGAGCCCATGAGCTGTCGCGTGACCCTTCTCGTGGGAATGCACCACAAGTGGGTGCTCTCTTTTTACATACAATACCGCCCACGATTCCCAATGTTTAGCCGCGCATGACCAAGACATCTCAGATTTCGGACGAGATGAATGCTTTCAGGGCCTTCGTTTCAGCAAGCAATGAACCGATCGAAATGTCGTCGGTGGAATCGAAAAGCCCACCCGAACCAGACATTGCATGTAAATATCTAGACGGCAGCAGTATAACGTTTGAAATGGTTGAGTTGCTCGATCCGGACTTCAAGAGGACTTACGAAATCCAGCAGGGCAAGGTCCAAGCCATGTATGCGTACCTAGATTCAATGCCGCCACCTGAAAAAGAGACCTTCTCAAGGCGCTATCACAATGCCGACATTCTCATTAATTTTCATGACCACCTATCTCTAACCAAGATCAGAGCAATCCTGCCAAGAGTATTCAAGGAACTTGCCAGGCTGCCCCCTACCTTCGATGATTTTCTAGATTCCTTTTCGACAGCCGGCCTTAAAAACTCGGTGCAATCTATATCGGTCACACGAGGCGGGTTTTACGGCCCGCTATTTAACGGGCAATCGATAGCGCGGGTTGGTGATCCCTGCGTGAGAACGGTTCAAAGTAAGCTCAGCAAGGCATACACGACCACTCTCCCGATCGAGTTAATCGCCTACATCGATGAGAACCCAATGATTCCCGAGAACGTGTGGAAGCCAAAACTCGATACATTTCTCAACAGCATGCAGTCATTATCCCCGTTCCGGAAAATATGGGTTCTAGACTTAAGGAAGAGCGCCATTGCTTACAAGAAACCCAGCTAGAAGACAGCCCCTTTCATAACTTAACACACAAGATTGAGCCGTTGTGGTGATTGCAACAGAGGAGACGCCCATGGACAGAATCCCCTGCGTGACCAAAGCCGAATATCGAGGCGGCTACCGGATTCGTGTCACCTTCGATGACAATTCCCAGAAAACGATCGACTTTCGGCGCTACCTGAAGGGGCCGGTTTTTGAGCCGCTGAAAGACGTGAAGTACTTTCGGAGATTTTTCCTCGATGGCTGGACCGTCGCCTGGCCGAACGGGGCAGACATTGCCCCTGAGGAACTATACGAGAGTGCCGACGTCGGTACGGAACGAGGGGCGGCTTAGTCTCAAGATCAGTACCAGCGCCAACAATCGGTGCAACTCATCGCCATAATGAACAAACAGTCGCGAAAGAAACTGATTCATGAAGGGCGATATCTGGCTGAAATCGAGGTTGAACTGTTAGTAACCGATGACGAGTGGTCTCCCTACCTATCGATGGAAGATGCCTACAAGCTCGATGATGTTCGCGCAGCCTTGAAAAATGAGGATACCGCGACAGCAGCACGCTACGGTCGTGTCTTCTCAGTGACTCCGATTGCCGGTTGATATATCGCTGCTACACAGGCAGCACCTCAAAAATACCCCTCCCAAGCCTACTTTTACCCTCCCTCATGAGGACGGCCTGGTTGCCAGTTACCACATAAGCTTTTCCTCGGATTTCTCTCTCAACCTCTCACAAGGGTGGCCCGGTTGAATCCAAAACTGCGCGCATGGAACGACCATGTCGTTATCATTTAGTGGAATGCGATAGGCAGACATGGGCGTTCCGCGAGCACTTGGATCAACCGGGCCGACCTTGCCCCATTTTACTTTCCGTCCCGTTCCACAGCCGCTCAATGTTCGCCTTGTGCTTCATGACAATCAGCCCCGTCACCACAAGAGCAAACGAGACGAAGGCATCGCTCGGGCGAAGCAGTGCGGCAATGACGGGAAAGAGACCGAACGCCGTGAGTGCGCCGCCGGAAGAGTAGCGCCAGAGAGCTACAGCTCCGAGCCAGGCCAGTAGCAACAAGAGGCCGATCAACGGCGCGACGCCAAGGACAGAGCCGAGTGCAGTCGCCACCCCCTTCCCGCCTTTGAATCCGAGAAACGGTGAAAAGAGATGGCCGAGAAACGGAGCGAGCGCCAGAACAAGGATGGCCCATTCATCCTGCAGCAACTGTGTCGCGGCGTATCCCATCACCCAGCCTTTGCCCATATCCCCGATCAACGTCAGAATGCCGGGCTTCTTCCCCGACACACGCAGCACGTTCGTAAAGCCGACGTTCTTGCTGCCGACGGTGCGTGGATCAGGCAAGCCCATCGCCTTCGAGATGACAACGCCAAACGGCACCGCGCCCAGAAGATATCCGACGATCGTGAGTCCGGCGATGAATGCTTGTTGGTCCATCTACGTATCGAGTTTAAAAACAACGTCGGCGATATGTCCTTCGATAAAGCCAGGGCGAAGGGATTATCATAGGAAGGAACGAGACACAACCGTCACTGATATGCTTCTGGATGCATAAAAAAGTCCAGCATGGTTCGATTGAGGTTCGGCCAGTCACGATGGCTGCCGGTGCCTTCACAGTAGAGCGTCGCCCCGCCGGAAGCACAGCCTTGATATGCTAGACAGCCTCCCTCCACGGTTTTCGTCTTGGTCACATCACAATGATTACAACCTGCCCACCAGGGCGCTGTTTCCGCACCCCAGCCAGGAAAAAGCTTGTCGTTCTTGCTGTGCATGATCATGACTGGGATGGGATCTCGGCATTGGAATTCTCCTAGATCTTTTCCCATCCATCCTGCCGCGCTTGGCGCGATGGCTGTCGGAATCTTCTTCGTCTTCTCAAGCACGGCCATCGCCATTGAGGCCGTGCCGCCATCCGAGTGACCAGTGACAAACACTCGTTGTTCGTCGATGCACCACTCCTTCGCTACCTCGGACGGAATTGTTCCAAGCTGTTCGATAGAAGGAATGTGTAACTGCTTGTGATCGGGGTAGACCAGGACAAACCCCTTTCCAGTGGCGGCGGTGGTGAGTCCGACGAAGCGCTCGGATTCCCACCGACTGTGTCCAGCCGGGGCATACACCATCAGGAGAGGATGGGCGAACGTCGGGTCATAGTTGGACGGTGTGCGAACCATATACCGAATGCCGTCAGCCGAGACCATGCCATCGATCGAACCGGCCAAGCCAAGTCGAGACCCAGCCAGGCACTGTCTGTTTTCACTCGGGTAGGCAAAGGCATCAAGCGGTGGAGGCGTCGTGTTCTCACTGCACGCCGCAGTGGTGAGTTGGAGACACAACAAAAGACAGGCAGCAATCAGGAGGTACGGATTCCCTATCACGTTCCGCTTGACCAGCAGGGGCAATGGCGAGCTCAGGGACGGTTCCTTGTGAATGTTCCGTCAGATCCCTTTGGCGACGACCTGCTTCCAAAAACTCCACACATACTGACCGCCGGAGATGTAGCCCAACACCAGCGAGAGGTACAAGGTGACGATGCCGGCCAAGTGGAGGTTGCCGAGGGCTGCGAGCCCTGTCCCTTCCAAGATCAACAGAATGATCGCCACCACTTGGAGCGCCATCTTGTACTTGCCGGTCGTCTCCGCCGGAATGATCATGCCTTCCCCTGCCGCAATGGCGCGAATGCCCGTGACCGCCAGTTCTCGTCCAACGATCAGCAACACCACCAGTGCGCTGACTCGCTCTACGTTCATAAGGAGAATCAACGCGGACAGCACCAGGAGTTTGTCGGCGATGGGATCGAGCAGCTTCCCGAGCTTCGTCACCTGGCCGGTTCGCCTGGCGATATACCCGTCCAACATGTCCGTTACCGCCGCCACGGCAAACACGATCGCCGCCGCCAATGACTGCTCGGGCGTCGGGTGGACAAAGAGAATGATGAAGACCGGGATCAAAAGAATGCGGGCAAGAGTTAACACATTGGGGACATTGATCGAGTCCGCCCCGATGTCTCGCCACACGTCTGATACACGATTCATGACGGTCGATGTCTCCTACACGATTCCGTTCTTGAGCAAGTCATGAAGATGGACGACGCCGCGGACGGTCCGCTCATGTTCTACGACCACCAACGTCGTGATTGAAAACCGTTCCATCATCTCAACCGCCTTGGCTGCCAGTTCATCTGGTCCGATGGTCTTGGGATTCTGCGTGGCCAACTCCCGCGCCGTGGTGTTGACTAAATCCGTCCCTCGTTGGATAACGCGCCGCAAGTCTCCGTCAGTAATGACGCCGACCAACAACCCCTCGTGATCCACGACGGTCGTCATACCAAGTTTTTTAGCCGTCATTTCCAACATGGCGGCCATGCCCCCGACAGAGTCCTGAACCACAGGAATTTCAGCATCGGCATGCATGAGGTCCTTCACGTTCACGAGCAACCGCCGTCCCAAGGTCCCACCGGGATGGAATCGAGCAAAGTCTTCTTCTTTAAATTCGCGTTTCTGCAGCAACGCCACAGCGAGCGCATCGCCGAGCGCCAGTGTCGCAGTCGTACTGGCCGTGGGCGCTAATCCCATAGGGCAGGCTTCTTCCGACACTGAGACGTCAAGCACCACATCTGAATTTTTTGCCAAGGTGGAGTTCACCCGTCCTGTGAATGCAATAACCGGAATGCCGAGGCGCTTCACGAATGGCAGCAACTGTAGGAGTTCCTGTGTTTCACCACTGTTGGAGATCGTCACCAACACATCCCGACGAGCCAACATACCGAGATCTCCATGCACACCTTCGGCCGGGTGCAAGAAGAACGAAGAGGTCCCGGTGCTGGCAAGCGTCGCGGCGATTTTTTGTCCGATCAGCCCGGACTTACCCATTCCTGAGACAACCACTTTCCCTTTGCAGCGAGCCAGCACGTCCACGGCCTTGGCGAATCGGTCATCCAGCCGCTCGATCAGTGCTTCGACCGCTCGTGCTTCGATTTCCAGCACCCGCCGACCCTCTGCGAGACTGCCGCTCCCCTTCTCGGGTTTCGAGCCTCGAGCCGCCGGTGTCGGCTTTACGGTTTTGTCGCGTTCCATATGCGCAGAACCCGCTCCAATAAGGATTTCAAGTGATGCAACGGGACCATATTCGGCCCATCAGACAGTGCCTCGTCCGGATTCGGATGGACTTCCATAAAAAATCCGTCGACACCGGCTCCGGCAGCTGCACAGGCCAATGGTTCAATAAATTCACGTTGGCCGCTGGATTTCGTTCCTCCACCACCAGGCAGCTGAACACTATGCGTCGCATCGAAGACCACAGGATACCCGAAGCCCCGCATGATAGGGAAGGACCGCATATCGACGACCAGATTATTGTAGCCGAACGACGAACCGCGTTCGGTGAGGACAATGCGACGACTCCCGCATTCCTCGATCTTCTTCACGGCATTGGCCATTTCTGAGGGCGAAAGAAACTGGCCTTTCTTCACATTCACGACGGCGCCGGTCCTGGCGGCGGCACTCAACAGATCCGTCTGCCGACAGAGAAAGGCCGGAATCTGGAGCACATCCACCACCTTCCCGGCTTCCGTCGCCTGTTCTTCTGTATGCACATCGGTCAAGACAGGCAGCGCGAGCTGATCTTTCACGTTCTTGAGTATCGCCAGCCCTTTTTCAAGACCAGGGCCACGAAACGACGTGATGGATGTTCGATTGGCCTTATCAAATGACGACTTGAAGATGTACGGCATCCCTAACGATTGTGCAATCTCGGCGATCCGGCCGGCCGTCTCCATGACGACCTGCTCGCTCTCGATCACGCAAGGTCCCGCAATGAGAAACGGCGGTTGCCCTTGGCCGACCTTGAAGGAACCGATGTCGACGAGCTGTGCCATAACCTACAGTTAATGCCCTAGCTTCTTGCGCAGCGCCGCTCCTACAAATCCACTGAATAGCGGATGTGGACGATGCGGCCGAGAACTATACTCAGGATGGAACTGGGTGCCTAAAAACCAGGGATGATCCTTCAACTCGATGATCTCGACGAGGCGACCGTCGGGAGACACTCCACTCAAGACCAACCCCTTCGCGGTCAGCTGCTCACGATAGGCGTTGTTGAATTCATAGCGATGCCGATGGCGTTCACGAACCTCACTCACCCCATACATCTTCTGCGTCAGTGTTCCCTCCCCTAACTTACAGAGATATGACCCGAGGCGCATCGTCCCACCTTTATTACTCACGGCGTGCTGGTCGGGCATGAGATGGATGACGGGATGAGGTGACCGCTCGTCAAACTCAGCACTATTGGCGTCGGCGAGTCCAGCAACATTCCGCGCAAACTCAATCACGGCGCATTGCATCCCCAAACACAGGCCGAGGAACGGCACCTGACGTTCCCGCGCATACCTGATGGTGGCGACTTTCCCCTCAATCCCTCTGGTCCCAAACCCACCGGGGATCAAGATGCCGTCAGCCTCTCGCAGGACCCGGTCGGTCCCTTGCCGTTCGATGTCTTCGGACTCGATCCACGTAATATGGACCTTGGTTTCATGATCGATCCCACCGTGGACCAACGCCTCTCCCAAGCTCTTGTAGCATTCCTTCAGTCCCACGTACTTCCCCACCAGCGCGACTGAGATCTCGTGCTTCGGCCGCTTGATCTTCTGGACCATCGCATCCCATTCACGAAGATTGGGCTGACCGGTCTCTAAATGGAGCTGCCGAACGATTAATTCGTCCAACCCCTCCTTTCGGAACACGATCGGCACTTCATAGATGGTCTCGACGTCTTTCGCGGTGATAACGGCGTCCTTGTCCACGTTACAGAACATGGCAATTTTGCCTTTGAGTTCCGGCGGAATGTAGCGGTCGGTTCGGCACAGCAGAATGTTGGCCTGTATACCGATTTCACGAAGCTTGTTGACCGAATGTTGTGTCGGCTTGGTCTTCAGCTCGCCGGCCGTTCCGATGTAGGGCACTAAGGTCAGGTGAACGTACAAGACGTTATCGCGCCCGACGTCATACGGCATCTGCCGGATCGCTTCAAGAAACGGCAAGCTTTCAATGTCGCCGACCGTGCCGCCGATCTCAACGATCGTGACATCGATCCCTTTTGAGATGCGCATGATCGCCTGTTTGATCTCATCCGTCACATGAGGCACGACCTGAACTGTTCCACCGAGATAATCTCCTCGCCGTTCTTTCGTGATGACGGAGTGATAAATTCGACCAGTCGTGTAATTGCTCTCTTTGGTGAGTGAGAGGGTGGTGAACCGCTCATAATGGCCCAGGTCAAGATCCGTCTCTGCCCCATCGTCCGTGACATAGACTTCGCCATGTTGATAGGGATTCATCGTGCCGGGATCGACGTTAATATACGGATCCAGTTTCAGAAAGGTGATCTTCAACCCCCGACTCTCCAGCAAGTTTCCGATGGAGGCCGACGCCAGTCCTTTTCCCAGTGATGAGACCACTCCTCCGGTCACAAAAATGAATTTATTCATGGCTGCCCTCTTTCATGGACATCAGACCGATCCTAAAATGGCGCTCATGACTTGAACAACACTCCACTGCTCTTCAACTCGAGCCTGCTTGCGTCATACTGCTGCAGTTGCTCGGCCACGCCTGGGACATCTTCCGGTCGATCGACTCGCAGCGATGCATGCTTGGTTTCCCACACGCGGATGCGAATTCCGTGGTCCAACGCACGGAGCTGCTCAAGCTTTTCGGCGTCCTCCAACCGACTTGTCGGCAAGGCCGCCAATCGAAGCAAGGTTTCCTTGGTGTAGATGTACAACCCCAAATGGATATAGTGGAGCCCTCCGACCACTTGTCTTCCCGGATCGTTTCGCACGAACGGAATCGGGGCTCGTGAAAAATACAACGCATCCCCTCGAGCATCGGTCACCACCTTGACCACTGCAGAATTAAGAAGATCCTCCGTTGGGTCCATCACCCGCTTAAGCGTCCCCATACTCGCGCCGCTTTTGAGAAATGGCTCGATCAGATCCGTCAATAGTTCAGGGTGTAAGGGGATTTCGTCGCCCTGCAAATCTAAGAAATACTCTCCCGCAAACATACGAGCGACGGCAGCCACACGGTCCGTGCCGGTTCGGTACTCACCTGCGACGAGCACGGCTCGACCGCCAAACTGATCGACCGCTTGCTTGATCCGCTCATCGTCGGTTGCAACCAATACACTCGAAACCGTTCTGCACGCGACCGCACGCTCATAGACGTGCTGAATCATCGGCTTGCCGTTCAGTTCCGCAAGCGGCTTTCCTGGAAAACGGGAGGACCCATATCTGGCAGGAATCACAACCGTGACCGATCGTGAGGCGTTATTCATCTCCAAACGCCTCGGACAGCTGTTTTGGTGACACCGTTGCCGTGCCGACCATTCCTACGACGATCCCGGCTGCATAATTGGCCATCATCGCGCCCATCTTGATGCCGGCGCCGGTTCCCAACGCCAACGCGAGGGTCCCGATGACCGTATCTCCGGCACCGGTGACGTCATAGACTTGTCGTGCCTTGGTGGGCACATGCCACGAGACTCCATCACCCTCGTACAGACTCATTCCTTTTTCGCCACGCGTGATCAGGACAGACTGGCACCCGAGTCGCTGACGGATCATGGCTCCCGCTTCGTTGATCGTTTGGTTGTCATCCCCATGCATGCCCGACGCCTGTGTCGCTTCGAGATGGTTTGGGGTGATGACGGTGACCCCTTTATAGAAATTGAAATGCTCGACTTTTGGATCAACGATCACCGGAACCCTGCGCAACGCAGCAAGCCGGGTAATCTCAGACATCAATACGGACGACACGACTCCCTTGGCATAGTCTGATACCACGATACAGGACAACTCGCGCAGTTTTGATTCGATATACCGAAGAATCTTTTGCCTGAGGACTGTTTTCAATTCGCTACGCCCTTCGATGTCATACCGGACAATCTGCTGGTTATGCGCGATCACCCGACTCTTCTTGGTCGTGGGACGTTCACGATCAACCACAATCCCTCCAAGCGCGCCTCGCATTTGCCCCAATTCTTTGACCAACTGCTTCCCGCTTTGGTCAGCCCCGATCACACCACAGAGATGGGCCTTCCCTCCCAATGCCAAGATGTTACTGTAGACATTGGCAGCTCCGCCCAGTCGAATCGACTCGGACTCGACATGGACGACAGGGACCGGCGCTTCCGGAGAGATCCGGCTCACCCTTCCCATTACATAATGATCAAGGATCAGGTCTCCAATGACCAGGACGGATGTCTGCGGGAACCGTTGAAGATACTGTCGAAGCTCTCTAGGCGAAGGAGTTCCACCGCCCCCTTCCGGCCCTTCGTTCGGACGCGGAGCTCCGCTGCTTTTCTTTACTGGACTGCCTTGCCGAATCGTTCCCATCGAACCCACTCCGTCCAGTTCCCCTGCCCATTCCATGACCAATAGATCCGAAACGCTTTGCCGCGGATCTTCTCTTCTCGCACGTACCCCCAAAATCGGCTGTCCAGACTCTGGTCGCGATTATCGCCCATCACAAAATAGGATCCGTCAGGGACCGTCACCGGTCCGAAATTGTCACGTGGGTTGATGCTGCTATCGATCACTCCGGGATCGATTCGTTGGGTAAAGGCTTTGTCGTCGAGCGGCTGACCGTTTACGAGTACGACTTTGTTCCGAAGCTGGATGGTATCCCCAGGCAATCCCACGATTCGTTTGATGAAGTCTTTTTCTTCATCTTCAGGGAAGCGAAACACGACGATGTCACCACGGTCCGGTTGGCCGAAGGTAATCACGGTGGTGGAGGTGTAGCAATTGACCGGCGGGAAGCTCCAGAGCATTTTGCAGTCCGTCGGCCACTGCAGGCCATAGGACAACTTGCTGACCAAGATGTGATCGCCGATCTGCAAGGTGGGAATCATCGATCCCGATGGAATCTTAAACGCCTGGACGACGAACACGCGGATGGCAAACGCAAGCAGCATGGCCACGATGATGGCTTCCGCATACTCTCGGACAATGGACTTACGTCCCGGTTGATCCGAGCGCTCCGTCAGCTTGGCACCGGAAAGCGCCGGCTCTCCGGCCCGTGGTGAATCGGATAGCTTCTCCACATTTCTTGGGTTTTGATCTAGGCTCATTCGTCTCCGACTTTCAAGATAGCCAAGAAGGCTTCCTGCGGGACTTCAACACTCCCGACTGCTTTCATGCGTTTTTTTCCTTCCTTCTGCTTCTCTAACAACTTCCGTTTGCGTGTAATATCGCCACCGTAGCATTTCGCCAGCACGTTCTTCTTCATTGCGCCGATGGTCTCACGCGCAACGATCTTACTTCCGATCGCGGCCTGAATAGCAATCTCGTACATCTGCCGTGGAATCAGCTCCTTCATTTTCTCGGCAAGCTGACGCCCACGCTGGACGGAACGATCCTTATGCGTGATAAAAGACAAGGCATCGACCGCCTCGCCGTTCAAGAGAATATCGAGCCGGACAAGATCGGACTCGCGGTAGCCGAGCACCTCGTAGTCGAGCGACGCATAGCCTTGCGTGCGCGACTTGAGCTTATCGTAAAAATCGAGGATGACTTCGTTCAAGGGCAATTCATAACTGATCACGACCCTGGTCGGATCGAGAAAATGCATGCCCTTCTGGATGCCTCGACGCTCCTGACAGAGCTGGAGAATGGCCCCCATGTACCGCTCAGGCGTAATGATCGAGGCCAAAATAAACGGCTCCTCGAATGACTCGATACTACTGGGAGGCGGGAGCTGCGTCGGGTTATTGACCTCCAACACGTCGCCCTTTGTGGTCAGGACGCGATAGACGACGGTCGGAGCAGTCGTGAGGAGCGTAAGATTGTATTCACGCTCGAGCCGCTCCTGAATTATTTCCATGTGTAGCAAGCCCAAAAAGCCGCAGCGAAAACCGAACCCCAACGCGAGCGATGTCTCAGGCTCATAGGCGAACGAGGAATCGTTCAATCGCAGTTTGATCAACGCGTCTCGTAAATCTTCATAACGGCTCGTGTCGGTGGGATAGAGCCCGCAGAATACCAGAGGCTTGACCTCCTTGTATCCGGGGAACGGCGCAGCGGTGGGCGAAACGGCGTCCGTCAGTGTATCACCAATTTTGACGTCGGCGACTTCTCGCATGTTGGCACACAGGTACCCCACCTCGCCGGTCAGGAGCTCGGATTTCTTGGTTCGTTTAGGCGTGAACTGGCCGACTTCCATGACCTCAAACGTCCGGTTGTTCGACATGACTTTGATCTTCATGCCCGGTCGAATGGATCCGTCGACCACTCGCGCAAGAACGATCACACCCTGATAATTGTCGAACCAGGAGTCGAAAATGAGCGCTTTCAGAGGGGCCTGCGGATCACCGGAGGGAGGAGGAACCTTGGCAATGATCGCTTCCAACACTTCCGGCACGCCTTTGCCATCCTTCGCGCTGATGGGCAGAGCATCGTCGGCATCAAGCTGGAGCACTTCAGAGATCGAGTGCTTCGTGCCTTCAACATCGGCACTGGCCAAATCAATCTTATTAATGACGGGAATAATCGTGAGGTTATTGGCCATCGCCAAATTCACATTGGCAATGGTCTGCGCCTGCACCCCTTGCGTCGCGTCGACGAGCAACAGCGCCCCCTCACAAGCCGCAAGGCTCCGTGAGACCTCATAAGTAAAATCGACGTGCCCAGGCGTATCGATCAAATGCAAGGCATACGTCTTCCCGTTCTGCGCCCGGTACCTGATGGCCACTGCGTGGGCTTTGATCGTAATGCCACGTTCCCGCTCAAGATCCATGGCATCAAGGATCTGTTCTTTGGCCTCTCGAGCAGTGACTGCGCCAGTAGCTTCTAGGAACCGGTCAGCGAGGGTTGATTTGCCGTGATCGATATGAGCAATGATTGAAAAATTTCGTATAAGGCTTTGCAAATCCTAGCTCATTCGTAAAAAATCGGTTCATTATAGTAACTGCCTCAGAGGTTGTCAAAGAGATCGCCCGCCCTTATAATCACGCCCCGCACGCGACCGATCGTCTTGTCATGGGCCATTCCCTCTCCATCGGTTATGACTGCTGCCCTTCTTCACGGTAAGACGAGTAAGCGGTGTCGGATGATGTATGTTTGAGCGCCATGGGACGACAACCCACAACCCGACAACTGATCGAATGGGACCGTCGCTATCTCTGGCATCCGTTTACCCAAATGCAGGAGTGGGAACAAGAAGATCCCGTCATCATCGACCGTGGAAAGGGGTCGTACCTCATCGATACAGAGGGGAAACGATATCTCGACGGCACATCGTCGATCTGGGTGAATCTCCATGGGCATCGACATCCGGCCCTTAATCGTGCGCTCAAGAAGCAACTCGACAAGATCGCTCACTCGACCTTCCTGGGCCTCTCCAATCCACCAGCCATTGAGCTGGCGCGCAAGTTAATTCGAATTGCTCCGAAGGGACTCACCCGCGTCTTCTATTCCGACAATGGTTCTACGGCAGTCGAAATCGCGTTGAAAATGGCGGTGCAGTATTGGCAACAGCGTCACCCTAAAGCCGGCCCCAAAAACACCTTTCTTCACCTCAAATTGGCATACCACGGGGATACGATCGGTGCCGTGAGCGTCGGGAACATCGCGATCTTCCATTCACGCTTTAAGCCGCTGCTTTTCCCCACCATGGAGGCAGAACCGCCTCATTGTTACCACTGCCCGCTTCAACTCACCTATCCCTCTTGCCGGATGGCCTGCATCGAGCCGATTGAACAGATATTGAAGCACCGTCACCGTGACCTCGCCGGATTCATCATCGAACCGCTGATGCAGGCAGCTGCCGGTATGATTCCCCAGCCGGCCGGCTATCTGAAACGCATTCGAGAGCTCTGCACGAAATATAATGTACTGTTGATTGCTGACGAAGTCGCAACCGGTTTTGGACGCACCGGAAAGATGTTCGCCTGTGAGCACGAAAACATTACGCCTGATCTGATGGCCGTCAGCAAGGGACTGACCGGCGGGTACATGCCGTTGGCGGTGACGTTGACGACCGATGAAATCTACCAAGGGTTTCTTGGGACCTATGACGAGTTCAGGACCTTCTTCCATGGCCACAGTTTTACCGGCAATCCACTGGGCTGTTCCCTCGCCCTCGCGAATCTACAGGTTTTTCGACAAGAGAAAACACTGTCCCGGCTTTCCTCAAAGATCAAGATGCTGAGTCGATGGCTGAAGCCACTGGCGAAGATCTCCCATGTCGGCGACATCCGGCAGAGCGGATTCATGGCAGGTATCGAATTAGTCCAAGAGAAGATCACGAAAGAACCCTATCCACTCGGTGTCAAAGCTGGTCATCGCGTGGCAGCAATTGCCCGTTCCAAGGGGCTGATCTTAAGACCTATCGGCAACGTGCTCGTGCTCATACCACCCCTCTCGACAACGGCAGAAGAATTAAAGAAAATGGTGGAAATCATCCAAGAATCCATAGAGACTTTGCGCATCGACTGAGTATCACCTCTATGTTCCAACGAACCAGTAGAAGAATCGCCAATCCACATGCGAACGTGTGATTTTCTCGTCATCGGTGGTGGAGTCATTGGCCTCAGCATCGCCCGTGAACTGCGTAGACGCCGCAGAGATACGCGTGTGTTGTTAATCGAAAAGGAGCCCTCATGTGGCGCCCACGCCAGTGGACGAAACAGCGGGGTCCTCCACGCGGGTTTCTACTATTCGCCGGATAGCCTGAAAGCGAAATTCACCCGCCTCGGGAACGAACAGCTGACCGTCTATTGCGACGAGAAGCGAATCCCGCTCAACAGATGCGGCAAACTCGTCGTGGCCAAGGATGCCAGCGACTTACCGTCGCTCGACGAATTACTACGACGAGGTCAGATCAATGGCATCGAGCTGCAGGCGATGACAGAGGCAGACGCTAAGTCCATTGAACCCCGAGTCAAAACGTACCAACGCGCACTGTTCTCACCTCGCACCTCAACAGTGAACCCCCTCCAGGTCATCGAGGCCATGCACCAGGATGCCATCCGAGAAGGTGTCGCGATTCACTGCGGTACGGCGTATCACGGACGAGAATCAAACGCAGTCCGCACGAACCACGACAGCATTGAGGCCGGGTATGTCGTGAACGCCGCAGGTCTGTATGCCGATAAGATTGCCATGGACTATGGGTTTTCTGAGAAGTACCGAATCCTACCATTCAAAGGCCTGTACCTCTACTCCGATGAACCACCCGGCGCGATTCGCACGAACATTTACCCCGTGCCAGATCTCAGGAATCCGTTTCTCGGCGTCCATTTCACGATCACAGCCGACGGGAAAGCCAAGATCGGGCCGACAGCCATCCCGGCCCTATGGCGGGAAAACTATGAAGGAATGGGGAATTTCAGGTTCGGTGAGCTAATCGAAGTCGCGAGTCGAGGACTCGGGCTACTCGCTGGAGCTGGATTTGATTTTAGACGCTTGGCGATGGAGGAGCTGACAAAATACTCGCGGAGCACGATGGTCTCACTGGCCTCGGTACTCGCTGAGGGTGTAGAGGAACGCAACTACTACAAATGGGGCCGTCCGGGCATCAGAGCGCAGCTGCTCGACATCACCAAAAAGAAATTAGAAATGGATTTCGTCCTGGAAGGTGACGATCGATCTATGCACGTCTTGAACGCCGTCTCACCTGCCTTCACCTGCTCACTTCCCTTTGCTAGCCATGTCTGCGATCACATCGATACAGCAATAAGATAACAACTCTCAACAGAGTCGCACTTCCTCGCCCACATCGACGTGCAGACATCGAGCCGCGCTGTCCTCCTGCAGAAAAATCTCCAAGAACCCGCCACTGTTAATCAGCGCGGCAGGACTCTCTCCGTCCCCCTGACTGTAGCTTCCTACCAATTTGGTCACGATATGCGTTCCGATATGGATCTCGATTTTTGCCAGACCAATGGTTGCCTGAAATTCCCGTACCTGTTTCGCCGTGACATTTGAGATTAGATTGCCGAAGCGATCGATGTATTCAATCCTTCCAATCAATATTTGATCTTGCTGCTGCGGCGCCCATACCAGGCTTTTCATCGGATCATTGATCACCTGCCCAAAAAATGAGGGCGGCTCCCCGCTGGCAAGCATGGCGGCGACCGGAGCGAACAGATCACGCCCGTCAAACGTACGCCCTTCCGAAGGCAACCGATAGCGCGCCTCCTCGATCTGCCGAATTTTGACGTCCTGCTCATGTTCCAAGACGTGACTGAGCAAGCCGTTATCCGGCGCCAAAAAACTATAGCGCGATGTGGTCGCAAGGATCGCGCGCCTGGCGCTTCCAACCCCGGGATCCACGATACAGACATAGATCGTGCCGTCCGGAAAATGGCGGTAACAGGCGCCGAGCACATAGCTGGCTTCATCGATCTGATGCGACGGAATTTGATGGGAGATATCGACGACCCTGGCATTGGGGTTGAGGGTCAGGATCACACCCTTCATGCTCGCGACGAACCAGTCGCGCTCACCAAAATCTGTCAGAAGGGCAATGAGAGGGCGTGACGCCGGCACGTCAGCATTCCTCGAATTTGATCTCCACGACCTCGTATTCAACCATCTTCACGGGAGTTTTGACTTCAACAAAGTCTCCGACTCGCTTACCGATGAGTGCGCGCCCGACAGGGGACTGTACGGAAATCTTGTTGAACTTCATGTCGGCTTCATCTTGCCCGACCAACGTGTACCGCTTCTTGTCTTGCGACTCTTGTTCCACAACCAACACCGTCGCGCCAAAGACAATAGTATCGCTCGTGCGTCCCGCAATTTCAACGATGCGGGCATCGGCTAGTTTCGTCACAATCTCCGAGATCCTTGACTCGATGAATCCTTGGCGTTCTTTGGCCGCATCGTACTCGGCATTCTCGCTAAGATCTCCATGCGCTCTCGCCTCCGCGATCGCCTCAATCACCTTGGGCCGCTCAATTTTTCGCAGGCGATCCAATTCCGCCTTGAGTGCGTCATGGCCTTTCTTTGTAATTGGTGTGGGCATGCTCCACTGTCTCCTGAACGATTTATGTATGATGATACTCTTGCAGTGAACGGATCGATAGAGTTTTTTTCAGAACAGCTTCAATTCCCATGGCCGCCGCATGGGCGCCACGCATCGTTGTAAAATATGGGATGCCTCGATGCAAGGCCTCTCTCCTGATCGACAATGAATCGGCATGAGCCGAGGCGGTTCGCACCGTATTGACCACGAGCGCTACCGAACCATTTTTAATGTGATCGACGATGTGAGGCCTCCCTTCGGCCACCTTATTGACAACGTCTACGGGAAGCCCATGCTCACGCAAATATCCCGCTGTTCCACTCGTTCCTTGGATGCGCATGCCGAACCTGTTCAATACTTTCCCGACTTCAAGAGCCGCCGCGCGATCGGATTCTTTTACACTGATGAATGCCGTCCCTACCGTGGGAAGGCCTGCCCCGGCTCCCGCTTGCGATTTGGCAAACGCCCATCCAAAATCGGCGTCGATCCCCATCACTTCGCCGGTCGATTTCATCTCCGGCCCCAACAACACATCAACGCCGGGAAATTTATTAAACGGGAAAACGGCTTCTTTCACCGAGAAATGCTCAGGCAGAGGGGCGCTGGTAAAGCCGAGTTCCTTGAGAGTCTTTCCCATCATGACTTTCATGGCTATTTTGGCGAGCGGCACGCCTATGGCTTTGCTGACGAACGGCACGGTTCGAGACCCGCGTGGATTCACCTCGAGCACGTAGATTGTTCGACCTTTTACGGCAAACTGCGCATTCATCAGACCGATGACCCCGAGTTCCAACGCTAACATACGCATTTGACGCTCAATCTCACGAACAATGGCCTTATCCAAGGTGTATGGAGGGAGCGAGCAGGCGGAGTCGCCGGAATGCACACCCGCTTCCTCGATATGTTCCATGATACCCGCCACAACCACGGTGTCTCCGTCGGAAATGGCATCCGCATCGACCTCGATCGCATCGGCCAGATACTTATCGATCAGCACGGGATGATTGGGCGACGCTTTCACCGCCGATTGCATATACTCCAACAGGCCGGATTCGTCGTAGACGATCTGCATCGAACGCCCGCCCAAGACATAAGACGGTCGGACCATGACCGGATAGCTGACTCTTCCTGCGATCTGCACAGCTTCCTCAATTGATCGAGCCATTCCGCTTTCCGCCTGCTGTAATCCCAACTTCGTTAGAAGCTCACGGAACCGTTCTCGATCTTCGGCTAAATCGATGGCGTCCGGACTCGTACCAAGAATCTTCACACCGGCCTTCGATAACGGAAGAGCCAATTTCAAGGGCGTTTGGCCACCAAACTGCAAGACGACTCCGATCGGCTGCTCGCGATGAATCAGATTCAGCACATCTTCCTGCGTGAGTGGCTCGAAATAGAGTCGATCAGACGTGTCGTAATCAGTGCTCACGGTTTCTGGGTTGCAGTTCACCATGATCGTATCGACCTCATCTTCTCGGAGTGCCATCGCGGCATGGACACAACAGTAGTCAAACTCGATTCCCTGTCCAATGCGATTTGGCCCTCCACCAAGAATGACCACTTTCCTCCGGTCTGATGGTCGAGCTTCACACTCTCTCCCATACGTCGAATACAGGTATGGGGTTTGCGCTTCGAATTCAGCCGCGCAGGTATCCACTCGCTTATAGGTGACCCCCCGTGTCGGATGTTCCATGCGCGCTCTGGTGACCTCGGACGCCTCACAGCCCAGCAAATACGCGATGCGCTCATCGGAAAATCCAAGCTCTTTCGCATCCCAGAGTGTCGCACCGCGCAGCACTGAGCTTGGATCGGCGGCATGTTCGACCAGCATATGCTCAAAAACAATCACCTGCCTTACCTGCGCCAAGAACCAGGGATCGACCATGGTCGTGGCGAACAGCTCTTCATCCGTCAACCCCAGTCGCATGGCATCGGCCAGGTACCACAGCCGTTCCGGAAGCGGGCTGCGAAGCATACGGTCAAGTTTTTCGTTCGCCGCCTGTCGATCAAACTCGGCCGGTATACCTCGATCAATTCCAAGCCTGGAAACCAAGCCGTTCAAGTCTAATTCGAGCGATCGAATGGCCTTCTGCAAGGATTCCTTGAACGTCCGTCCGATCGCCATCACTTCGCCGACCGACTTCATTTGTGTGGTCAAGGTCGGATCGGCCCCCTTGAACTTTTGGAACGCAAACCGAGGAATCTTCACCACCACATAATCGATCGCCGGTTCAAAGGACGCCTTGGTGACACCGGTAATGTCATTGGTGATTTCATCCAATGTGTATCCAACGGCAAGCTTGGCGGCAATTTTTGCGATCGGGAATCCGGTTGCTTTCGACGCCAGCGCCGAACTCCGCGAAACCCGAGGGTTCATTTCAATGACGACCATCTCCCCGTTCGCCGGGTTGACGCCAAACTGAATGTTCGATCCACCCGTATCTACACCGATCTCTCGGATCACACGAAGCGCTGCATCACGCATGCATTGATATTCTTTGTCGGTCAACGTCATCGCCGGCGCGACGGTGATGCTGTCTCCAGTATGCACGCCCATCGGATCAAAATTTTCAATGGGACAGACAATGACGACATTGTCTTTGAGATCCCGCATAACCTCGAGTTCGTACTCTTTCCATCCGATGACCGATTCTTCGATCAGGACTTGACTGACTGGGCTCATGGCGAGTGCCCAATCAATCAGCTTCTCGAATTCTTCTCGGTTATACGCGATGTTCCCACCGGTGCCTCCCATCGTAAACGACGGTCGAATAATCGCAGGAAATCCAATAGTCTCCAGAATGGCCACGGCCTCCTGCCGATTGTGTGCCGTGCCGCTCGTTGGTACTCGGAGGCCGATCCGCTGCATCGCCTGCTTAAACGCTTCCCGATCCTCAGCTTTATGAATGGCTTCAGCCGAGGCACCGATGAGCTTCACCCCATATTTCTCAAGGACTCCTTGTTTCACTAATCCCATGGTGGTGTTGAGAGCCGTTTGGCCGCCCATGGTCGGAAGCAAGGCATCGGGATGCTCACGAGCAATCACGCGCTCAACCACCTCGACAGTGATCGGCTCCACATACGTCCGATCAGCCAACTCCGGATCCGTCATGATGGTTGCCGGGTTGCTGTTGATCAGAATGATTCGGTAGCCTTCCGCCTTGAGCGCTTTGCACGCCTGGGTCCCGGAATAATCAAACTCGCAGGCTTGGCCGATGACGATCGGACCGGACCCGATCATCAGGATTGACTTAATGTCCGTTCGTTTTGGCATCGTGTCGTGATCGTTGGCTCAGCTGGATGGAAGTACAGGCCCAATCAACGGTTGATAGGGGGCCGGCACAGGTTGGTCCACTCCCTGTGCAGCATGATAGTGCTTCAACGCGTCAGGGATCCAGGCTTCAATTTGATTAATGCGCGCGATATCGGAGGGGTGGGTGGAAAGAAACTCCGGGATATTATGCTGTGACCGAAAACAGACTTTGTCGATCATTTGTCTGGGACATCCACTCATCCGTTCCCAAAATGGGACCGCTTCCCGAGGATCATAACCCGCTTGCGCCATCAGCTTGAGCCCGATGTAGTCCGCTTCAGACTCCTGTTTTCGTCCGAACGGCAAGGAGACTCCCACCCCATAGGCGCTCATGGCAGCCATCGCGGCGTCCGGGCGACCGACCGCGGCGCCGGCTGCAAGCGCGCCGACTTGCCCGATCATTTCAAGAATGCTCCGGCTGTACCGCTCGGCTCCATGGCGCTGAAGCGCGTGCGCCACCTCATGCCCGATCACGGTCGCCAAGCCGTCCTCATTCTTGGTCATCTTCAAGATCCCTGTGAAGATCGCCACTTTCCCACCCGGCAGCGCGAACGCGTTGATAGTGCGATCGTCCTTGATGATGGCAAACTCCCACTGATATTCAGGCTTGTTGGCGGCTGCCGCGATACGTCTCCCGACACGATTGACCATCTCATTCAACGCCAAATCGTCACTGACAGGCGCTTTGCGCAATAACTCGCGGTATGCGCCAATCCCCATTGCAATTTCTTTCTCCTCGGATATGTAGATAAATTGATCCCGTGCTGTACCCGGCGCTCGCACGCATCCCGTCAGAGTTGAGAGCAGCCCACCGGCGGTCGCTATGTTGAAGAGCCAGCTCAAGCCAAGCAGCCCTCGGACCCCGCGTTGCAACAAGGCTCGACGCCCGACGAGGGTTGAGAACAACGTGTCGATCTTCTGATCTGTCCCCTGTCCCATTTTGATTCTCTGGATCACAGCCGATTATCATTATAGTACCATTCATCGAGATCGGCGCCATGCCGTCACTATGGCATCCATAGATACATGAACTGTGGCGTCCCTCCTCTGACGAATGACGCCAGATCGAAGTCGGCAAGACCTGCCAAGGCACCCGGTGTGAGAATCCTTGAATACACGTTGTTGGAGTATTCTCCGGGGCGCTGGTAGGTCACGACACGGGCCTCAGTGAGCCCCGCTTTCTTTTTGGCCAGCTCGACCGCATCTTCAAGATAGCCGATCTCATCGACTAAGCCCGCCGCTTTCGCTTGCTCACCGGTGTAGATTCGCCCGTCGGCCAATCGTTTGATCTGCTCCATCTGCAAGTTCGAACGGCCTTCCTGCACGATGCTCAAGAATCGCTGATAAAATGAATCGATGAGCCCTTGGAAGATGGCTCGTTCTTCCGTCGTCATGGTGCGAAAGGGCGAGCCCATGTCCTTGCGTGGACCTGATGTGACCGCCGTCGCCTCTACTCCGATTTTTTCGAGCAACCCTTTGGCATTGACCGTCAACATGATGACACCGATGCTGCCGGTCACGGAAGATGGGTGGGCAAGCACGGTATCCGCTGCCGCGGCGATATAATATCCCCCGGAGGTCCCGACATCCATAATCGATGCGATGATGGGAATTTTTCGCGTGGCTTTGAACGTCTTGAGTTCATGATGAATGATATCCGACGCCGTGACCGTACCACCAGGCGTATTGATACGGAGAACGATCGCTTTGACCTGCTCATCCTTTGAGGCCCGTGTCAGCTGTTCCTTCACGCTCGCAATCATACTGGTCGAAGGCCGGAATCCTTCCTTCTCTTGAGAACTGATGACTCCGGAAATTTCGATCAGCAAGACCTTTGCCTTTCCAGTCCCATCGACCTGCGCTTCTTGCAGAGGCCCCGGGCCAGGGAACAGTGGAAAGTTGAAGGTACAGCCGGACACCATCAGTCCGATGACCGCCATGGCAAACCAATTACGCATGTTGTTTCTCCATAAGTTGCACGAATTCGTCAAACAAGTAGGCGGCATCATGGGGCCCTGGTGCTGCCTCCGGATGGTATTGCACCGAAAAGACCGGATGATCCATGGACGCCATCCCTTCGATCGAGTAATCATTCAGACTGACGTGGGTGAGCGATAGTGTCCCATAGCGTGTCTCGACCACCGGCGGCGCCTTCGGCACTTCGCGAAGAGGCGCAAGACCCTGCACGGCGAAGTTATGATTTTGCGAGGTAATTTCAACCTTCCTCGAACGGAGATCCATCACAGGATGGTTGGCCCCATGATGACCGAATTTCAACTTGTAGGTTCTGAGGCCGAAGGCCAGGCACAGAATCTGATGTCCTAAACAAATACCAAAGATTGGATACCGCCCGATCAGCTCCTCCACGGCCTTGATCGCATAGGGGACTCCTTCCGGATCACCCGGGCCGTTGGAAAGAAAAACACCATCCGGCCGTAGCGCATCAACTGCTGCGGCAGATGTTCCAGCAGGCACAACCGTCACCTGACAACCGACATCCACCAATCGCCTCAGAATATTATATTTGATACCAAAGTCGTAGGCGACGACTCTCCACCGGGTAGACCTTCCAGAGTCCCGCCCATTTGTCGCCTGCCCCGGCATCCAATCACCTGATCCCGTCGTCCATTCGTATGAGCTCGCGCAGGTGACCTCGGTGGCTAAGTCTCGCCCAATGATACCGGGTGCTTGCTTGGCTCGACCGATCGCTCGATGATGATCCAAATCGACATGCGTGATAAGTCCCTGTTGCGACCCGTGCTCACGTAAATGCCGCGTCAAAGCTCTCGTATCGATCCCCTCGATGGCGACGACCTGTGCCTCCGTCAACATTTCCTGAATCGTCTGCTTACTTCGCCAGTTACTGGTCTGACGGCTGGCCTCCAAGACGACGAAGCCCTCTGCCCATAATCGACGAGACTCCATATCTTCCGGCGTCACACCGTAATTGCCGATGTGAGGGCACGTCATCGTGATGATCTGCCCCTTGTACGATGGATCAGTCAGTACCTCTTGATAGCCGGTCATCGCCGTGTTAAAGACAACTTCGCCGACCGCCTCCCCCTCATAGCCAAGGGCGCGACCTTCGAATACCGTCCCGTCTGCCAGTGCCAACAACGCCTTTTTCATACCCGTCATCTACCCTGATCGAGCGACCGTTTTGCCTTGATACCGATAAGAATCAGCCCCAAGACAAGGTTGAACATATACAGCGACCTGATCGGCATCAGAACCCGAAAAAAACTTTCCAGCGCCGCTTTCTTTGCCGTCTCATCCTTCGTCGCAAACGCCTGCGCTTGAAGCTCCGCAGCATGTGGATGCAACACCGCGATAATAAGTCCCACGATCATCACCATCACAACCAGCACGATGATCTCACTGCGTCCGACCGCTACCATCGGATCCCCACTCCACCATCGAAACCACGCTGCGGCACAGAGGATCACGCTCGCACCCATGACAAACCGCTGGTATCCTTCGAATGCTCGGGTTAAGAATATCCCTCCGGAATCTTGTCCACCGAATGTGTTGAACACGGCTGGAATGACCGCTCCGCTCAGCACGATCATTCCTCCAACCCATACGGTAAGAGCTACCCATTCAAGCGTCAGACACCCTACCTTCCCCCAACTGGGCACGTGTCGCACGGCACTACCGCTCCGCAACGTCGGTCTCAAACACGACCCGGCCTCCGACAATGGTGACATTCACCCGCCCTTTGACCTTCCACCCAGCGAACGGTGTATTGCGGCTCTTCGACCGAAACTTCGTCGGATCGACCTCCCACTGTTCTTGCTGATCGACGATCACCACATCGGCATCCGCCCCGACTGCGAGTGTCCCCTTGTTCAGTCCGAACGCCGTCGCCGGTGCTGACGTCAGTTTCTGCACCGCTTGTTCCAGTGACAGCACGCCTTCTTCCACCAATCCCAGCGTCAACGGAAGCGCCGTCTCAAGCCCAACGATTCCAAATGGGGCCTCGGTAAAATCTTGCTGCTTTTCCTGCGTCGCATGAGGCGCATGATCCGTCGCGATCACATCAATCGTACCGTCTCGCAATCCTTCCTTGATCGCTTGGACATCGGCCCACGTGCGCAACGGAGGGTTCATCTTGGCGTGAGTATTGTATCCACGCACCAGCTCTTCCGTGAGCATGAAGTGATGTGGACAGGCTTCAGCCGTCACATGAATCCCCCGACGTTTTGCTTCACGGACCATTCGAACAGACCCAGCCGTGCTGATATGTGCAAGATGCAGCCGGGCTCCTGTTAGCTCAGAGAGCGAAAGATTCCGCGCCACCATAACATCCTCCGCCGCCGATGGGATGCCCGGCAATCCAAGCTCGGTCGAGATCAATCCCTCGTTCATGCAGCCGCCTTCGGCCAGATGCACGTCCTCGCAATGGTCAACAACCGTGAGGTCAAATGCCAACGCATACTCCATCGCTCGCCGCATGACCAAACTGTTCATCACCGGTTTCCCATCATCGGAAATCGCCACACAACCGGATCGCCTCAAGTCACCGATCTCCGCTAACTCCTTCCCTTCCGATCCCTTCGTGATAGCTCCGATCGGCAAGACGTTCGCAAGACCAGCCAGTCGAGAACGTTCCAGCATAAACTCGGTGACCGCTTGATTGTCATTCACCGGATTCGTGTTCGGCATGCAACAGACCGTCGTAAAGCCACCCGCGACGGCTGCAGCACTGCCACTCTGAATCGTTTCCTTGTACTCGAATCCCGGTTCGCGAAAGTGGACATGCAAATCGACAAACCCCGGCATGACAAGTTTCCCACTCGCGTGAATGGTTCGAGCCTCGAGCGGTGCGGAAAGATTCTGGCCCAGCGCCGCGATCTTGCCATGATCGATCAGCACATCGGCTATCCCAACAAATCGGTCAGGGTCAAGAACACGTCCGCCTTTAATGAGGATCGACACAGTAAGTACCTCTCATATTTGAGAGAATCAGTTGATCTGATAGTCTGTCGAGTCAACCACCATATGCAAGCTCAACCAATAGTTCCCTCAGTCAACAGATCGTCAGTTCCCCAGATTCACGAATTTGCTCCCGACATGAGGTACAAAATTCCCATTCGCACCGCAACACCGTTGGCCACTTGGTCGAGAATGACCGAGGACAGACTATCGGCCACTTCCGGTGCAATTTCGACTCCCCGATTGATCGGCCCCGGATGCATGACAATCACTCCAGTGTCCGCAATCCGCACGCGATCAGCTGTCAAACCGTAGAGCCGCGAATATTCCCGTATGGTCGGGAACAGCGCGCGTCCCTGACGCTCCAATTGGAGCCGAAGCATCATGATGACATTCACGTCGCGCAGGCCCTCATCCATGTCGTAGCACACTTTGGCCCCCAGCTTTTCCACGCCCCACGGCATCATCGTCGGTGGCCCGACCAGACGCACTTCGGCGCCAAGCTTGACGAGCGCGTAGATGTTCGAACGAGCCACACGACTATGGGACACATCTCCGACGATGGCCACTCGCAAACCCCTGAAATTCATTCCTCGCTGACGAATCGTGTACAGATCAAGCAATGCCTGTGTCGGATGTTCATGCCATCCATCACCCGCGTTGATGACCGACGACTTGACGCCATGCGCCAGGGTTTCCGCGGCACCGGCCGAGGAGTGCCGCAGAACAATAATGTCTGCCTGCATTGCTTCAATATTCCGAGCCGTGTCCAGGAGCGTTTCTCCTTTTACGACGCTGCTGGCTGAGGGAGAAAAGTTGATCACATCGGCACTCAGTCGCTTGGCCGCCAATTCAAAGGATGTGCGGGTTCTGGTGCTCGGCTCAAAGAACAGATTCACCACCGTCTTGCCTCTGAGCGCCGGCACCTTTTTGATTTCTCGTCCAGTCACTTCCTTGAAGGAATCGGTCGTTTCCAGGATGAGCATGATCTCGTCCGTCGACAAAGAGGCGAGGCTCAACAGATCTTTGCGCTTGAGGCTCATAAGATCCTCCGCTTCACGCCTTCAAGATGACCACCCGATCATCCTCCCCATTCTCTTCCAATAAGACCTGGGCTTGCTCATCCCGGGAGGTCGGTAGATTTTTCCCGATGTAGTTTGCCTTAATCGGCAGCTGACGATGGCCCCGATCGACCAACACCGCCAATTGAATTTCCTCGGGTCGTCCAAGGTCCATCAGGCTGTCCATAGCCGCGCGAATTGTTCTACCGGTAAACAAGACGTCATCCACGAGCACGACTACTTTATTCGTCATATCGAAGGGCACAGAGGTTTTCCGTAAGATCGGTTGATCTTTGCGTAAGGCCAGGTCATCGCGATACAACGTAATATCCAGTTCGCCGATCGGAACCGACACACCCTCAATGCTTTGGATGCGTTTCACAAGCCGATGGGCAAGATGCACACCTCCCGTTCGGATACCGACCAGCGTGAGATCTTTCACTCCCTTATTTCGCTCTACGATCTCATGAGCGATGCGCATCATGGCACGGGAAATGTCTCCCGCATCCATGATGATCTTTTCATCTTTCCGCTCAGTCAGCTTGTTCGTAGGAGATGTCATGGTGAAAACGACCGAGATACAGAATTCAGTTCAACTTCTAGGCATAAAAAAACCTCCTCACCAAGCTGAAGTGAGAAGGTTACGTTGAAACCGGTCAAAGCCGGATTAGCATTCATCGTTGGTTCCTTGCCCACCTCACTGGATGAGCATTAAAGGTTTCGTCATCCTACTGAACCGCTCTACCCCTGTCAAGCGCGTCGAGTCTAAAATGGTAGCCGATCATGACATGGTAAATCTAAGCTACGAACAGAGGAGCTCCTGAATACTGTTCCCATGGGCCGCATGCTATAGATGCTTCAGATGCTTCGCTGCTGATCTTGGGACGCACGACAAGACGACATTTCCAATGAATAACCCGAAAACCTCGCGTTTCCAGATCTCGCTCCTCGGTGTACTTCTGACGACATCGGCCTGCACACAAACGGCCTTCGTCGCCGCCAATCTTCCCACGCATTTTGACGAAACGGTTGTCGTGCAGGATCGAGCCTATGGACCTGATCCAGCGCAGAAACTCGACATGTACATTCCAGCCAATACTACGAAGAAACCGTTCGAGGTCGTTGTCTTTTTGTATGGTGGGCGCTGGACCTATGGCGCCAAGGAAGACTATCGGTTTGTTGGATCAACCTTCGCGGACCGAGGTTTTCTGGTTGTTATTCCCGACTACAGAAAGTATTCGCGAGTTCGGTTCCCGGAGTTTGCGAAGGACACCGCCAAAGCTCTCACCTGGGTCCATGATCACATTACCGAGTCGCATGGCAATCCTACACGGATCCATGTGGTGGGCCATTCCGCTGGGGCTCATATCGGCGCATTGGTAACTGCCGATCCTCGTTATCTTGCCGATGAGGGGAAAGACCGGTCGATCATCATTCATGACTTCGCCGGATTAGCCGTCCCCTATGCTTTTACTCCAGACGAGCCGGATCTGGAGGACATGTTCGGCCCGCCACAGAATTATCCGAACATGCAGGTCACGACGTTCATCGACGGCACACAACCGCCGATGCTGCTGTTATACGGCGACCAGGACCGCGTCGTGAAATACGCCAACCTTGAGAAGCTTGTGCAACGCATCAAGCAACAAGGCGGCTGCGTGCGATCACGCGTCTACCACGGGGCAGATCACACAGACCTTGTCGGAGCGCTGTCGTGGTGGAACCCGCAGAGCGTGCCGGTCGTTGATGACATCACGAAGTTCTTCGAGTCATGTGGTTAGACCGGTGCAAAGTGGGATGTTCTTTGCACGTGGTTTCCATTCAGGGACAGATAGCAGAGCGCGCACCAATCTACTTCGGTGCCGAGAGGGCATCTTGTGCGATGTGACCACTCTGTGATTTTTCCACGATGTTGTGTTCAATTTCCTTGGCAATGACCAGTGCCAGTTGGTCGGTAGACAACGCTCCCATCGGCAGGTGTTTTGTGTCGCGATAAAAGGGGTCGTCAGGAGCCGCGGTACGATGGAGATTAATCAGAATCGCCGCTGGTTGGATCACCCGCCCAGGCTCCCCCACCAATACCGCCTTCTCTGCCGGCAGCACCCTGGTTCTGGTTGCCCAATCACGCTGGCCTATCTTCACAAACGCCACGTTCCAGATCTTTCCGCTTAACAGGTTTGTCACAGCAAGCGGCAGGTGCTCCAGAAAAGACGGCTCCCGCACGATTTTCTGTAAGGCTTCTCGAACCCGAAGATCATAAAACTTCGTCGTTGAATCCGGCTGACTCGGTGCAACCAAAACAGTGCTGCCGACCTCGTAGTAGGACTGGCCCTCCAAACTCCGTAGGTCATCGGCCGTGCGCAGGTACGTCTCGAAGAGTTGTTGCAGTAGACGTACACGCTCCTCACCGGAGCGTGCCCGAATGTCCTTGTCAGTCCGGATCGGCGCATGCTGGAAGTCTCGCTCAACGGATACCGTCTTCGGCCTATGACCCGTCTCTGCTTTGCTGACCACCCATTGGAACTCTCGCGCCAGCACCGGCGCAAATCGTCCTGCCTGTCCAAGGTACCCGTTGGATTTCATTGAGGACACACTGATCAGTAACCTGACCAGACCAGGGTCCACCGTTCGCACCACAAGGAATGGGAAAGACTTTCCCTCGTGATTGTGTACACTCGGTTGAACGATGACGCGCTCGAGCAGTCCCTTGCTCACCGCCTCGTCGAACCGCGGATAGTCTTGGCGATGTTGATTGAGATAGGAGAAGGTATCGATCACCGTCTGGAGAGCCGCATCTGCCTGCGCCTGGTCGAGAAACATACCAGCCGCCCCTTCCATTCCTTGATCGACAAACACGTGGAACGAGAGACCTGAAATCGCGTGGCCTGATCCAGCGGGATCATGCCTCGCTACTTCAGGCAGTTCTCCGTTTTCGTATCCGGCGCAGATAACCGTGTTGGAGAAACAGACTGCCGCAATAATCAGTGGCACGAGCAGCAGACCACGATGGATCCAAGGGGCAGCAGGTAGGGCTCGTACTATTCGATGCCTATCGAACAGCGGAGTGTTCGTCCTTAACGTATTCATGCAAGCAGGCTACTGCTCCTCGGTAGCACTGTCAACGCCAGGTGGTCAGGAGAAAGATGATGGGGAGGCTGTCCGAAGAACGACAGGACAAGACGATCCATGGCCTTGCTAAGAATTCCTACCATGAGGCTCTTAAGCAAGCTCGCCGCTTCTAATATGCTCGTTCAGCAGTAGGTGCGCTTGATTTGGGAAGAATCAGCTCATCTGCTGCTGCACTCTGAATCCTACAGATACGGCCAGAGATGTCCGAACGGAGGACCGCCTCTATCATTTAGAAAAAGCCATCGACTGGTCCCGTCCGAATCGAAAGCTATTGAAAATACAATACGTGAGAAGTGACAACTAAGTGGCATTCAATAGCCCGATGGGCTGGCACTCCCTTTGCTTAGATTTCAATTTGGCCAGTCCACACCTGTCAACAAAAGAGGACGTCATGGACTATACGACGAGCCCCGTCACATCCCGTATTGTCTGGTGCCGGCGGCAAAGGGCAACCGCGTGCAGCCAATTTGAGCTGGAAGCCTGGCGTGCCGAGGAAGAAGGCCTGAGGGACGCCGTCCTGTATCGCGATCATGTCAATAAGTATCGGCAGCGATCATCTAAAATGTTCGAGCGCTACTTATTGGGGTTTCAAGATGCGAAAGCGCTCATGCGAGCTGTGCGGGCAACCCGTTTTGGTCCCGCTATTCGCCAGAGAGCGTGATGCCGGATTGGTTCGGAACAGTTTACAATCGGTCCCGCTCTTCCTGATTCTACAGACCACCCCAAGTCTTCCCCAGCGTTTCCGGTTGGCCTGCCTTTGTGGACAGAGCTGCGCGATAGCTAGTGATTGGAAATAGTCCTGAGGGCTTGAAGACGGCTGATACAGTCCGGCCACAGGGTGGCAGAATCCTTATCGAAGACGTTGAACGTATCCGACGGTAAGACGCCCCAAGAACCTTGGAGCATTTCATAGTTAAGCTGCCCCGGTGCCCATCCCGCAAAGCCGGCAAACGCACGGAAGGTCTCAGTTGGTTTGGGTTGGGCGATAATACGCTCCAGGACTCTGGGTGTCCCGACATAGATCTCATCAACGATCGGTCGAGCATCGGGATACCGTTCTTTCAGCCGAAATAGCAAGGCCATCTGCGTTTGCCCCACCGGTCCGCCGGCAAACAAGCGATGAGTCGTTCTCTTAAGCACCGGAAGATCTGGTAGCGCATCGGATACCAGGACATTCGTGGGTCGATTGAGAATGAGACCAACTGTGCCGCCCTTTCCGTGTTCGAGAATGAGCAAAACGGTTTGTTCGAAATTGGGATCAACCAGGGAAGGGCTCGCAATTAGGAGCACGCCTCGTTCAACCGACGCTGGCACAAATTCTTGCTGCGCTAGGGCTGGGAAGGCACACAATACGCCCATGCCCCCAGCGAGGAGGGTTTTCGCAATCTGACCAGTGGAAGGGACGAAAGACAGAATTTCACCTCCATGGAGAGTCGCAACAAATATCGTTTCTTTCTCGTAAAATCAACAGGCTCATGAGATTCAAAGGCTCTGGTCTCCGGCGTTTCCAGAGTGGCGACCTCATACACTATCTGTGCTAGACTGCCGGTGATTATGACTCATGAGTGATACGCTATGTATGATAGCTCTGTCGGCTGGATGAATTGTAAAGGAGAAGACAGCATGAAGGCCTGTTGGCGAGCGCTCGTCGGGGTGACTGTGACAGCTTTGTGTACTCTATCAGGATGCATCGACCCACCGAATTCCCCATACGTGGACGTGCGAGACACTGTGACGAGAATCGACCAACTACGACCGATGGCGGAGCAAGGAAGTGCCGAAGATCAATACGATCTTGGCCTGCAGTATGAAAAAGCAAGGCCACAGGACCATCGAGAAGCCGTCCGTTGGTATCGCATGGCTGCGATGCAGCGGCACGCAGGGGCCTTCTACAGACTCTGTGCCCTATCGGACATGGGTCGAGGCATACCTCAAGACTATCAAGAAGCGCTCCGGTGGTGCCGTCTCGCCGCAGACCATCGATATGGAGCGGCAATGTTCCTGATCGCAACGTATTATGAAAAAGCTCGAGGCGTTCCGAAGGACGTGGTTCAAGCCTACCAGTGGTATAACCTGGCTGCCGCCAATGGGCATGAAGACGGCGCCAAATGGCGCGATCGTCTTGCCCGTGACATGACGCCAACTCAAATCGCACACGCTCAATTTCTTGCAAGACATTGGAAACCGAAAGACGATGATGCATCGCACAAGATCGACGTCCCTGGCTCCTTTCAACCTGAATAGCAGGCTGCGCCAGAGATCCCCAGTGCGCACGTGTCTCGGCAGTCAGTCCGTGTGCAAATTTGGACATCAGCACTGGCTTCACACATCACCGGCTAGTTATCCAAACTTCGTTCTTGAACTCCCGCCCTCAGGCTGAGTAGGATAGGTGGCCAGCAGGTATCAACTTCATTATTCTCTAGAAAAATGGTTCAGCGGCAGCTGCCCTACATGTTTAATATCCTCGTAGGACTGCTTGTGGTGCTGCCGCTCACTTCAGGCTGTGCGGCCCCCCCCCCTGTTCCCATTTCTCAACCGCTCCTTGACGGACAAGAGGTAAGCGAGATTCTCAAACGCGCGGAGGCCGGCAATCCCAATGCGCAAAACCAATTGGGCATGCTCTATAGTGACGGGCGGGGTGTACCCCAAAACTACCTTGAAGCAAAGGATTGGTTCAAAAAGGCGGCTGATCAAGGCCATGCGGATGCCCAAGTCAACCTTGGTACGCTTTATTCGCTTGGACAGGGCGCGCCCTACAGCGATCACATGGCCTTGTTTTGGTTTCAAAAGGGCGCAGAACAACGAAATGCATTGGCCTTTGCGAAGCTCGGCATGATGTATGAGCGTGGGCGCGGTGTACCACAGAGCCTCGTTGATGCACACATGTGGTACAACCTCTCCGTGGCCTACGGTGAGACACGTGCCGCCGAAGCTCGAAATGCGGTCGCAACACGCATGACTGCCCCCCAGATTGCTGAAGCGGAAGAACGGGCGAAACAATGGAATCCTAAACCACGATGAATATCTGGGCCAGAGAAACCCGCATCTTCTGCGAGTTGTGGACATGTGGCAGGACTAAAAAATGCCAGCTTGTTTCTGAAGCCAGCGTACGTATTTCACGATCTGATCCACATCCTCAGGCGTGACGGCATCGATCTTCGGCATGTCGCCGAACTTCCAATGATGCGCTCTCACCCCGCTGGAGGCAGCCCTCTGAAATGCCGCATCGCCATGATGATTCGGCTCATAGACCTTGTGAACCATCGGTGGGCCTTGAGTGGTTCCGATTCCACCGATCCCGTGACACGTTGAACAGTTCGCGTTGAATTTCTGCTCGCCATCACGTAACTCGGCTGGAGCAGCAGCCACCGTTCCGGTCGCCTTTGGCTCGGCCCCGTTCTGGCTACAGGCCTGCGTCACACCAAGGACCATGACAAGTGGGCTCACCCACAGGAGTTGTGATGACTTCATAGAGCGTACCGTGTAGAAAAGAGATCGCGTGTCTCAACATACCGCATACTGGATCGGATCTACAACTCCCACCTCTATAAACCCTCGTCTCCGAATGAGACAACTATCACAGTGACCACAGGCGACCGTCCCAATCGGGTCATAACAACTATGCGTGAGATGGAAGGGAACGTTCAGTGTCAGGCCCAGCCGAATGATGTCCGCCTTGGTTGAGTGGAGCAACGGTGCCCGTATCTCAATGCGCTTCCCGGTCATCCCCGCTTTCGTTCCGACTCGAAGCACCGCTTCCACTGCCTGTATGAACTCCGGGCGACAGTCAGGGTAGCCAGAATAGTCGACCACATTCGCTCCAAAATAAATGGCCGAAGCATCCAGCACTTCTGCCTGAGCAGCTGCCAGCGACAGAAAGATCAAATTTCGACTTGGCACATAAGTGAGGGGAACATCCTGGTACCGCTCGGATCCACTCCGATCTTTCGGCACCGGCAGTTCGTCGGTGAGCGCCGACCCACCGATGGCCCGCAGATCAACGTGTATTACGACATGCCGTTCAGCGCCCAGCGCTTCCGCGACTTGCTTGGCACGTTGAATCTCTACAGCGTGCCGTTGATGGTAATCAATCGTCAGGAGAGAGAGCGTGTACCCATCCCGCCGCGCAACAGCCGCTGCAACAGTGGAATCCAGCCCTCCACTGGCAAGAACGATCGCTCGCTCGGAGGTTTGCCCATACATGCAGGAAAGGATACAAAGCAGAACAAGGATGATGTGAGGTGAAATTCTTTGCCGCTAGTCGCGATCTTCTTCTCGTTCGATTTTCTCCAGCAACTCCGCGCGAGATTGACATTCCACGCAAAGCTTGGCGAAGGGAACGGCTTGGAGACGTTTTTCACTGATTTCGACTCCGCACTCAGCACACATTCCATAGGTGCCTTCGTGCAAACGCATCAGCGCTTCATCGATCGACTGTCGCCGACGGTTACGCATTTCCATCAAGGAGATCCCCAGCTCACGCTCCAAGTCCATCAACGCCTGATCGCCAACATCGCGAGCTGATTCCAAACGGCGCTGTTGATCTTCGGTGAGCGATTGCCCGAGACTCTCTTCGATTTCCTTAATGATTTCCTGGCGCTTCGCGAGCAGCATCTTATGGAGCAATTCTTGCCGCCGTTCCCGCGCTTCCCGCTCTTTAGGAGTTTCCTTTGGACGCACAGGAGCATCTACCTCGACTTCGGAGGCCGGCTTAGCGACTGTCGCTGTGCTAACGGTGATCGGCTGCGCTTTCTTGGTAGCAGGCGCTGCCGACTTCAATTTTGCTTCAGCTTTTTTCTTGCCCTGCGCTTTCGTCGCCATAAAATGTCCACTCCGAAAATAGATGGTTTTACCCAAGTCAAAAATTCCAGCTTCTATAGCACGGCCACTTCACTGAGAACAAGAGCCGAATGGGAGACTGGCGGAAGCGCTTAGGGATACGTGATCGTCGAATGAACGTCATACCCGGCAAGCTTCCCACGTCCGTTTAAACTTTTCAGCTCGACTAAAAAATCAAGTCCAACGATCGTGCCGCCCAGCTGACGAACGAGATTGACCGTCGCTTCTGCTGTTCCTCCGGTGGCGAGGAGATCGTCGACGATCAGGACACGCTCTCCAACCTCGATTGCATCACGATGCACGGCGAGGCTGTTGTGACCATATTCGAGGCTGTATTTTACCTCGTAACAATCGGCCGGAAGTTTCCCAGGCTTGCGAACCGGAATAAATCCAGCTCCCAAACGCGCCGCAAGGATCCCGCCAAAAATAAACCCACGGGACTCGATACCAAGGACTTTCGTAATTCCTCGATTTTGATACTGAGCTGTCAATTGGTCGGCAAGACTCTGGATGGCGGTAGGATTCTTCAACAACGTCGTGATGTCATAAAACAGAATGCCAGGCTTAGGAAAGTCCGGCACTTCACGAATGAGCGCTTGATAGTTAACTATGGTCACGAGCGTTAGAGCAGATCTGCCTGTGTCATCGTTTTTCGCTCGATGGTGTTGCGAAGCCGAACTAATGCCGCCATCTCGATCTGCCGAACCCGTTCGCGGGTCAATCCCATAGTACGGCCGATCTCTTCCAACGTCTTTGCTTCGTCTCCATCGAGACCAAATCGAGACACAATAACAGTTTGCTCCTTCTCAGGCAACTCCCTCACCCACTTCATGAGTTTCGCCCGTCTTCGCACGCCATCAGCCGTCTCGTCCGGCAAGAGTCCGGTTGGATCTTCGATCACATCGCGAAGAAACGTATCAGTGCGGTCGCTGAGGGGACTGTCAAGCGAACAGGTGGTACGCACCAACTGCTTCAGATCCAAGACTTCGTCTTCCGAGGTCTTCATCTTGGCAGCGACTTCCACTGCTCTCGGCTCCCGCCCAAGCTCTTGAACCAGCTGTTCAACGCGATTCAAATACCGATTGAGGCGCTCCACCACATGCACCGGTAGACGCACCAGCTTCCCCTGATTAATAATGGCCCGTTCGATGTACTGTCTAATCCACCAGGATGCATAGGTACTGAACCGAAACCCCCGCTTGTAATTGAATTTTTCGACAGCTTTGATCAGACCCAAGTTCCCTTCTTCCACGATATCGGAAAAGGGAAACCCTCGATGCATGTACCGCTTCCCGATGCTGATCACGAGCCGCAGATTGGATTCGATCATCTGCTGACGGGCTTGCTCATCACCTGCCATCACGCGTTTCCCAAGCTGTTGCTCTTGTTTGAACGTCAGTAGCGTCGATCGACGAACCTCACGAAGGTAACTTTTCAGCGTATCAAGTCCTTCGGATCGGCTTGTCTCCCGCTCTCCACGATCCGAAGCGTCGGTAGGCTCTGAGGCACCCATGTCATCGACGGTCTGCCTCCGAGCCTCACTCACATCAGACCCTTCGTCATGCTGCCGACTCATGGCTTCTTGTTCCCTAATACCAAACGCTGAAGGTTGAATATCGTCCGTCTGCCCGACTCCACGCTGTCTCAATCTCTGTGATTCGGCCAGCTGGGGGACCGACTTTCAATTGCTACACAAAGGCTTCGATGACTGGTTTCATACCCTCGACTTCCAACTCCACTCGGCCATCGTCGAGATTGCGAACGCCACCCGACAGATCAAGACTCGACGCTGTTCGTGCTGCAAACGCACGGAACCCCACGCCCTGCACATGACCATACAGAACGACATGTGCCCGAACCGGTTGCTCATCGGCCGATTGAGTCATGTGGCTCTACAAAGTTCATGAAGCCTCAACAGCCGCTTGCCGCTTCGCACAGCGGATAGTCTCATACCTCTCCAGATGCGTCACGTGTTTTGCACTTTCCACGCGTGACTCTTCCCATCATCACATTAAGCATTGCCCCTGCGTCTACAGGAAGACAGCCCGATGAAGGCAGTCCATCTAACTCGCACTATGTGACAGAAACATTGAGGAACCGAGTGCTCTGGTGATGTTTGAATTGACGACGACAACAGGACTGTCGCCAATGGACTAGCGGTAGGAGCAAGCTTGGTTTGGTCGGGGCGAGAGGATTTGAACCTCCGACCCCTGCGTCCCGAACGCAGTGCGCTACCGGGCTGCGCTACGCCCCGACAAGACCAAGCAGAAACGCAAGGGCTGATTGTCTTACAACAGAGGGGCAAAAGGCAACCCATGAGCGTCCGCCACCCCACGACACGTCACTTGTCCATCTTTCAGATTGACCCCTTTGGCCAACCCTGGATCTGAGTGAACCGCTCGATCGACGCCATCCGATGCAAGTCGGAGCAGATACGGCACCGTCGCATTGGTGAGAGCAAAGGTGGAGGTTCGAGGAACAATACCAGGCATATTGGCCACACCATAGTGCAGGACCCCATCGACGACATACACGGGATCGGAATGGGTTGTCGGCCGAGTCGTTTCTACACAGCCACCTTGATCCACAGAGACATCCACGATTACTGAACCAGGCTTCATTCGTGACACCAGAGACCGCGGGACAAGCTTCGGCGCTTTCATTCCTGGAACCAGTACGGCCCCAATAACAAGATCAGCCGAGGACACGGTGTCTTCAATGGCGGAAGAACTCACGGCTCGTGTGATGATACGTCCCTGATATTGATCGTCAAGAACGCGCAACCGTTCCACGTCCAGATTAAGAACCGTCACCCGCGCCCCCAAACCCACAGCCATACGAATGGCCGATGAGCCTACCACTCCAGCACCAAGAACGACGACGTGGCCTGGTTCGACCCCGGGCACTCCCCCCAACAACACACCACATCCACCATTAACTTTTTCCAGATACTGCGCACCGATCTGCACCGACATTCGTCCGGCTATTTCGCTCATTGGCTTGAGCATCGGAAGACTGCCGTCTCTCGCTTCCGTCGTCTCGTAGGCGATGGCCGTCACCCTGCTCCTCAAAAGCTCCTTGGTCACACCAGGCACCGCGGCGAGATGTAAATAGGCAAACAAGACTTGTCCGGGTCGGAAAAGCGAACATTCGGCAAGCAACGGTTCCTTCACTTTCACAATCATCTCGGCTCTGGCAAAGATGTCATGCTTGGAGCGCGCGATCGTGGCCCCTACCTTGCGGTATTCGTCATCGCTAAAACCACTACCCTCTCCGGCTGAAGATTCGACCCAAACCTCATGCCCACTTTGACACAACGTCGCCGTCGCCTCCGGCGTGAGACTGACGCGATATTCATGATCTTTGATTTCTTTTGGTATGCCGATAATCATTGAGACGCTCCTCCCTCTTACCTTCGCATCTTGTCATCTTCCAAAGCCATTATACCTCGAGACCGCGTACTACACCTTCCACCATATCGTCCGGTCCGTGGACAGTCCTGGAATTCCTGTTGTAAGATGCACTGTCGAATGTTCTTCGCGGAGGTGGGCATGGATTCGAGGGAAGAAACGTGTCAGGCGTGCGGATCCTCCAGTGGCCCGCTCTCAAAATTGTCGTTGGGAAAGGATTTCTTTGGCCGCCCCTACGATCGTCTGTCACCACTGTCAGATCAGAATCCGAAATGGTATTGTGCTTCCTGTTCTATGCATAAGAACTTACACAGAGACTTTCGCGACATCCTCGCTGAATTCGACAAACTTCAAGCCAGCCAGAGCTCTGAACTTTCACACGGTGACGAGTTTCGACGTGCGTCATTGAGACTACAAGAGATCCTGACTATCTTGACCGCGCCGCAACAGCAATCCCCGTTCTTAGAGACCCCCGTCGTCACACGACTGTTGGAACAGCTCGATACGTTTACTGTGCCGGTCTAACGGATGGCCTGATGCCAGCCTTTCAACGACACATTTTTATCTGCACCAACCAGCGTCCCAAAGACGATCCACGCGGTTGCTGTGCAAATCTTGGATCAGAACAACTTCACGCGCATTTCAAGCGTGAAGCCAAGCGACTTAACCTAAAGGGTGTGGTCCGTGCCAACAAAGCTGGCTGCCTCGACCATTGTGACCTTGGTCCCAGTGTGGTGATCTATCCTGAGGGAGTATGGTACTGGGTCGGCACCGAGGCGGATGTCACAGAGATCATGGAAGAGCATGTTGTGCAAGGGAAGATCGTCACCCGGTTACTCATGCCCGAGCATCCAGTCCCAGAACAATTAGCACCACTAAGGAAACCGTAAGACTCCCTACGACACTTCCATGCCAACCGAAGACAAATGGAAGGCCAACATGCAAAAGGTGGCCTTCTCTCAACAGTTTCCCGGCCTGTTGTTGAGCTGGCAAGCCTGTGAAGGCAAGACAGTTCGTGCCGTCCTTCCCCTCACGGGAAAACCAGGCGCGATGGTGATCGTGTTCGCTGATGCGTCCTTTACGATCGTTCCTCCGCTTACTCCTGAGCCCTGGGCCATCGGGCAGGCTCTCGTAGACGCTCGTGCCCATCTTGAATCTGCACACCGAACTGCTTACGAAGAATACGACCGATTGGCACAGAAGGACAGAGAGGCCTTACGAAATGCCCGACTGGAAAAGATTTTAGGTGCGATTCACAATAACCTGGAACAGATCCCCGAGCTCAAAGATCGGCTCAAAGAGCTCGTGAAGGAGTGGCGGTGAGTAGTCTTCCGCAAAAAAACATGTTTGAGATCTTTTCGCAAGGTCTCTTTGAAGGAGTCAAACCGATGCTAGTCATTCGCGATCACCTGATCCGCCATCCTGACCGCTGCACTCACCAAGCCGTGTGCGTGCCTATTTGCCCGACCAGCGCATGGCTTTCGACACCTCCCTACAAGTTTGATCCGTCACGCTGTCTGGAAAGCTGTCGGCTCTGTCTCGATGCCTGTCCATCACAAGCAATCTTTGCTGTCTTCAAAAAGGGGGACAAGCTGTTGGAGCCGAAGAAGCAAACTGGATAGGCTGAATACTTCTGAAGATTGCCATACCGAGATTCATACAATCTGTTTTCGTAAATGCCCCCAGTAGGCAGTCCCAGCATATCCGCACGCAGCGGTACCGGTTGTCATCGCCACGATCTGATAGACCTTGCTGCGCGGAATTTTGACTTTCACTGTAGGATTCAACAGATCGGGAGAATTCATGACCAGCTTGAGAGATTCCCCAGCGGAGAGGATCGGCCACATACACGCCAATCGCAGCCTGGTTTCATGGCGGGGAATCGCCATTGTATACAGCCAGCCCTGATCAAGGTGCTCGACCGCCAGGCGAACGAGCTTGCTAAGCACGGGTCTGAAGCGCGGAAGATTGTTCTGTTCTAACAGATCCCGTGGCTGTAATCCCACATCATCAAGCAACATTTCAGGAACATAACAACGCCCGTTCTGTAAATCGTGGGCGATGTCCTTCACAATGTTCGTCAGTTGCAGCCCCTTGCCGAAGCGTACGCCAATCTCCGACATCTGTTGGACATCCCAACTTGCTAACGCCTTACGATGGGCGCACATCAGGTCGGTCCAGAATTCCCCGACACACCCGGCCACATGGTATGTGTAGCGATCCAAGTCGTCGAGGGTCTTGATCGCAGTAAGATGCGCCAGGGAAGATCCAGGGAACATGCTCAAATCCATTTCCATGCCCTGCGTCAATGTGGTCAGTACTCGCTGGATCCGACGCCTATCCTCCGTTGAACAGGCGAGAAACAGTTGAAAGCACTCATCCAACCGCTCGAGCAAGATTCGTTCTGCTGAATTCTGTTGGGCTGGCCCTACGGCCTGCTGAATCGTGCGAATCTGAGCCCAGTCGACAGGCTCATCGAGAAACTGCTCTCTGAGACGGCTGAGAAAGCCTAAACGGCGTGATCGATCGATCAGTTCTGTATCGGCGATCGTGTCAGCAGCTCGAGCGAACAGATAGGCAAGCCCTACCTGATCGCGCACATCGGCCGGAACAACCGCTAAGGTCGTATAAAATAGACGTGAGACCTTCTTGAGCAGATCCTGTAGCAGTTCGTGTTTGGAAGAGATGATCGTCGTAGAAGAATCCATTACGTCACTACAACAAGCGTCTGACGAAGCTGCCGTAATAGCCTTATCCTAACTCCCATAAAAAAGGCTTTCTACCAGGAACGTCCGGAAACGGTCAACATTATCTAGACCTTATCAGAGACTTCAAACAACTTGACTTTACCCAATGAGGTCTTAATCATACGTCTATGACTCATGCGGTTAACAGTGTATCGCAAGCAAGAGATTTGTGTATAATTGTGGCAGTTCAGCACCTCGTCTCACATGAGGCGAATGGTTGTCTTCAAGGAGGCTCACGATGAAGTCGTTCAAGGGCATAGGCCTATTGCTGATGGCTAATATTCTCATCATGGTGACGCTCTCGATCACCGTACCTATCGTGATCAATGTGATCTTACCGATGTTCGGAATCGATGTTCGTGGTTCCGTCGATCTCTCGACGTTGGTATGGGCGGCAATGTTTGGGTTCGGTGGCGCATTCATCAGTTTGGCATTCTCGAAGCAAATGGCGCGAGCTATGCTCGATTGCGAGCAGATTACCCAACCTCGTTCTCACGCCGAACAGATCATTTATGGGTCCGTACAGGAAATCGCTCAACGCCTACATATCACCATGCCTGAGGTGTGGATCTACGATGCTCCCGATCCTAATGCCTTCGCGACAGGACCGAGTAAGAACAATTCGATGGTGGCCGTATCAACGGGACTCCTGCAGAACCTAAAAGAAGACGAGGTCAAGGCTGTTCTGGCTCATGAAATGGGTCACGTGTATAACGGCGACATGTTCGCCACCACCGTCCTGGCCGGACTGATGAATACCTTTGTGTATTACATCGCCATGTGGGTACGGCGTTTCTTCGCGGAACGAGATCAGGCAGCCTTAGGTTTTGGGCTGTCTCTGGTGCTTCAGATCGTTGTCAGTATCCTGGCCTCCATTGTCATCAGTTGGTTTTCGCGTCGTCGGGAGTTTGGAGCCGATGCGTTTGCAGCCAAGGTGTACGGGAAAGACTCCATGATCGGTGCGCTGCACGCGATTGATCGATGGGTTAATCGTGCGCAATTCCAATACTCAAGCCAGGATGCGCTCGCCACGATGAAAATCTCTGGCAACAGCGGTGGGTTCATGAGCCTATTTTCGACGCACCCGCCGATTGAGGCACGGATCGCAGCGTTGGAGAGACTTTAAACCTGTTTCCTAAAGAACACGATATGGGCGCGGTACTCATCAATTGCCGCGCCCAAGATGATTCTCCCCCGTGAAATGTTGGCCTCGATGGTCCGTTCAATGTCAGGATCGTCGATCTCGACTTCATACCGGTCCTGTATGTTCGTTCGTACCGGCCCAGCGGCAATCTCCCGCGGCATAAAGATTTCCTTCCAAACTTCCTTTTCCACTAAACATACATCTCGAAACCGTTCGTAAAGCAACGTCAGCTTTTCCGGTTCCGTAATTCGAACACGCACACCCATACGGCCCCCTTTTTTCTGAACCTACCTAGTTAATTTATTCCCGTGAGACATACCCGGCGCACCGTCAATGACCGTAAAACTCATCGTACCGACCTGATTCACAGCATGAAACGGCTGTTGCCCGAGCGGCTGAGAAACCAGTGAATCGGCCTGAGGCGGCCACGATTTGAGGTATCGTCAGCGCCCTGGGAAGGACGATGGACTATGGGAGGGGCCATAGGAAACTGATAGATCGATACGGTACTGGCTAACCAACACCAATCAATAAGGAGCCACCCCGGAGCCTGTCGTACGATTCTTCTCGTCTTGTTTCAACTTGTCGAACGCTTTATCGGCATGCTCACGGACCTGATCCTGCGTCATCGTCGATGCCGGCTTCGGTGCTTCGCCAGCACAACCATCGATACCCACCAGCACTATTCCCATCACAACAACGATGAGTCCGTTCTTAGATCTTGTCCACCGCATGCTATTTCCAGACATAGGTTTCCTCCGTAGACATGATATCCATACAGCTCGATTCGTTATCATACCCACCCCGTTGCCTGAATACCATTCTACGCCCAATTGTTGACTCGCTGAAACCAGGAGGGTATGCTCCCACCATACCCCAGTATTTACCCATGAGGCCTCTTATGTCTCTACACGACCGTCTGAGTGAAGACCTCAAGCTCGCGATGAAATCACACGATCAACTTCGCAAGGATGTGATCCGAATGATCAAAGCAGCCATCTTAAACAAAGAGGTTGAGCTGAAGCGTGATCTCGATGACGCAGAAATGAGCCGGGTGATGACGACCCTTGTGAAACAACGTCGAGAATCAGTCGAGCAGTTTGAAAAAGCACAACGGGCGGAACTGGCCGCTAAAGAACGTAAGGAAATTGAGATCATCGAAACCTATCTTCCAAAACCACTTTCCCCTCTAGAGCTTGAGACTGTTGTCACATCGGTCATTGCAGAGGCTGGATCTCACTCCCTCAAAGATATGGGGATGGTCATGAAGGCTGTCATGGCTCGCCTCGCTGGGCAGTCCATCGACGGCAAACAAGTCAGCGACCTGGTTAAAAGCAAGCTTTCCTGATCCATCCTTAGAGTCATTTGCTATACTGAATCCTATCCGGTGGCAGCTTCAGTTTCGGTCAATTCCAGCCGTTAAGTAGAGCTATGGCGATTCTCATTGTCGATGACTCCCCAGATCAACATCTTCTTCTCCGGTCGATCCTGACCAAGGCCGGCCACAACCAGATCGTGGCGGCGGATTCAGCTCAGGCAGCTTTTGCACTGTTGAACCTTGATGGAGGACAACCCTCGGTCGACGTGGATTTGATATTAATGGATGTTCTGATGCCTGATCTTGACGGCGTCGTGGCCTGCCGGCAAATCAAACAACAGGTGCATCTTCAGGACATCCCGATCATCATGGTGACCGCGAAGAATGATCTTGACAATCTGAAGGAGGCATTCTCAGCCGGCGCGATGGATTACATCAATAAACCGGTCAAAAGCGTGGAACTCCTCGCGCGGGTGACATCGGCTTTGACCTTGAAAAAAGAGATGGACTGCCGGAAGGAGCGGGAAGCTGAGTTGCGTCGCAGCAATGAAGAACTGCAGCAGGCGCTCAGGGAAGTAAAGGTATTGCGAGGCCTGATCCCGATCTGCGCCTCGTGCAAGAAAATCCGCAATGACGGCGGGTTTTGGCAGCAAATCGAAGAATATATCGGTGAACATTCAGAAGCAGAGTTCAGCCATGGGCTCTGCCAACCGTGCCTCAAAAAGCTTTATCCTGGCGTTTATCAGGACTAGCTGTTACGATTCTTCCAGTCACCCTCCTTTTCACCCCGTGTGAATATATGAGCATTTTGATTGTTGACGACTCAGTGGATGATCGCCTTCTTCTGCAGGCTATTCTATCCACCGCTGGATACGAAAACATTCATTCGGCGGATTCTGCTGCCGCTGCATTTAAGTACCTGGGGCTCGATGGGGGCAAACATGGGGTCGCGCGAGTTGATCTTATTCTCATGGATATTCTGATGCCGCAGATGAGCGGCATTGAGGCCTGCCGCCAAATCAAGGCCGTCGATCGCTTCCGTGACACGCCCATCATCATGGTGACGGTCAAGACGGACCCGGTCGATCTTCAGCTGGCATTTGCTGCAGGCGCCATGGACTACGTGGCGAAACCGGTCAACAAGATCGAACTGCTGACTCGCGTGCGGTCGGTGCTCCGACTCGTTCACGAGGTCGACCGTCGCCGCGCGCGTGAGCAAGAGCTCTTGGAGGTCATGCGGCAACTCCAGGAAGCCAATCAGATGCTGCTTCGTCTCTCCTGTTTAGATGGACTCACCGGCATCACCAATAGACGTCAGTTCGATGATTTTCTGGATCAAGAGTGGCGGAGAGCCGTCCGTGAGTCCACTCCGTTGTCCCTGATCATGTTCGACATTGATCGATTTAAGACCTATAACGACACGAAGGGTCATACAGCCGGTGACGAATGCCTGAAGCAAGTGTCCGCAGCTATTTCCAGTTCCGTGAATCGCCCTGGCGATTTGGTCGCCCGCTACGGCGGAGACGAATTTGTCACGGTTCTGCCTGGGACCGGGATTGACGGCGCAGCACAAGTGGCTGAAAGTCTCCGTCGACGAGTGGAATCCTTAGGCATTAAGAACTCGGACGGAGAGCTCATGACGATCAGCGTCGGATATGCCTGCGTTGTTCCCAGCCGGCATTCATCTCCTACCGATCTCATTAAGGCAGCTGATCAGGCCTTATATCAGGCCAAACAAGAAGGACGCAATCGAACGAAATCGGCTAGCATTCTCTCGTTGGTCCAGGACACGCACAACGACTAGACACTGCCACACGATATCACTGGTCGCTCACACGCTCATGTCACGTCACCCTCGTGGAGAATCTCCAGGACGAGTTGCGCATCCGACCAAATCCTCTCAACGTTCTATCACTGGCACAAGACAGAAGGTGATCTCACGAAGGCGCCAACGCTTACCGCATGGTCCTCTATCGCTTGATCCAACTGCAACCGCGTTCCTTGAGCAATATCAGGAGGCACTCCACAAACTGGCGCAAAGTGAGGCTCTCAATAGTGGGGATCTCCCCCGTGCATTCCGAGCTATTTCGAAGGCTTCTTGTTCCCTACTTCGAGTTGAACGCTCTAGCGCTTGGCTTTTGTCTAAGGAACGCGATGCGATCGTACTAGTCGACGTATACGAAACCTATCGAAGACGCTCCAGACCTAATTTTGTGCTCCCATCAGCCCACTGTCGACGCTATCTTCGATCACTCTCTCGAGAACGTTATGCGATTGCAGTTTCTCATGCTGTTTGCGATCTACGGACTCAAGAACTCACAGCCACCTATCTCGCTCAGTTCGATATCCAAGCCATACTCAGCGCTCCAATTAGGCAGAATGGAAAGCTCGTCGGTGTACTCTGCGCCGAGTCAATCGGAGCACCTCGCCAGTGGACCCGGCAGGAAGGACATGTAGTCGGTCTATTAGCAACAATGGCAACCCTGGCACTTGAGTCTGCCGATAGACGGGAAGTCGAGCAGGCACTCCGCGTTGCCAAAGAGGCTGCTGAAGTCGCCAGTCGAGCCAAGAGTGAATTCCTCGCCAGCATGAGTCATGAAATTCGTACCCCGATGAATGCTATCATCGGTATGGCTGACCTCCTCTGGGAAACTTCCCTTGCACCGGATCAGCGCAAGTATCTCAGGATCTTTCGCCGCGCTGGCGGCACACTCCTGAATCTGATTAACGATATCCTGGATCTTTCCAAGGTTGAGGCCGGCCACTTGGAATTGGAAGCCATCGAGTTTGATTTGAGCGAGGTTGTCGATAAAGCCATCGACATATTGGCGATGCGAGCGAATGAGAAGAGCCTGGAACTCACCTCCCATGTGAACTCAGATGTGCCATGCCGCTTGATCGGTGACCCGACACGATTGACACAAATCTTGATCAATCTGATCGGCAATGCTCTCAAATTCACCGAAACCGGAGCAGTGGAAGTGTCCGTCACTCTCGATCCCAACCAACATGGAGCCAGCGCAATTCGGTTTTCCGTCAGCGATACCGGGATTGGGATCTCTTCAGATAAACTAGGGTTGATCTTCGACAGTTTCACTCAGGCGCATGTCTCAACAACACGACAGTATGGAGGGACGGGTCTCGGCCTCGCGATTACCAAACAGCTTGTCGAGCGAATGAACGGCAAAATCTGGGTGGAGAGTATCGTGGGAAGCGGCAGCACGTTTCATTGCTCCCTCCCCTTTCACGTTCAAACGACATCAATACAACAGAAACCTGCAACTCCAATCGATCTGACTGGAGTTCGTGCCCTCGCCGTAGACGATCATCCTACCAACCGCCGCATACTGCGAGAAACATTGAGCGCCTGGGGCGCTGAGGTGACGGAAGCGAGTGACGGCAAGACGGCATTGGAGAAACTCCGCTGTGCAGCCGAACAGGACAAGAATTATCAGCTGCTCCTCCTGGACTCTCGCATGCCGGAGATGAGCGGCTTTCAAGTGGCCGAACAGGCGAAAGCGCTCTCCAATGGGCGAGGTCCAACGGTGATCATGCTGACGTCGAATCATTGGGCTGATGATATTGCTCGGACCTATGACCTCGGCCTTGGTGGCTACTTGATCAAACCTATTCGACGGAGTGACCTTCTGCAATCAATCGAGATTACGCTCGGCCGGACAAACGGAACGCTCCCAAAACCGACGGAGACCATCGAGCCATCACCAACGGCCCCAACGCGAGCCTTGCGAGTCTTATTAGTCGAGGATTCTCCTGATAACCAGTTGCTGGTCCGATCCTACTTGAAACAGACAGACTATTACCTGGAAATCGCAGAGCATGGAGCGATCGCAGTGGATAAATTCAAGACCGTGCACTACGACGTGATCTTGATGGACATACAGATGCCTGTCATGGACGGGTATGCTGCCACAAAAGCGATGCGTTCATGGGAGCGAGAGCACGATTTACCGCCCACGCCAATCATTGCTCTCACCGCATTGGCCCTGAAAGAAGAAGTAGCTCGTATCTTTGAAGCTGGTTGCAACACCCATCTTACGAAACCCGTGAAGAAATCAACTTTATTGGAGATTCTCCGAGCACACAAGGACCATATCATCTCGTGAGCCATCCTTCACACTCCGAATCCCCAGATAAAATTGTTGTAGAGATTAGCCGCGACCTTGAGGAGATTGTGCCCATCTTCTTAGATAACCGAAAGAACGATCTCCAAACACTTCGAGACGCGCTGACTCGGCAAGACTTCGGAACCGTTCAGAATCTAGGCCATCGCTTGAAAGGGGATGGAGGCGGCTACGGATTCGATGCGATTACCGAGATTGGAGCCATGATGGAACAGGCGGCCAAACAACAGGACGGCTCGATGATCGAAGAACACATCGTGCGACTCAAAGACTTCCTCAGACGGGTCTCTGTCGTCTATCGATAATTGCGATAAGTGAATATCGTGCGACTCTAATGGCTTTCCCGCACAGGGACGGATCCCTGTAGCAAAAGTCATCAGGCAAAAACAGGACGCTCCGGCGGTGGTCGGCGTTGCAGAACATAGTCAATGG
>Ga0224505_10000158_pt1 | contig 51891 bp, 50 predicted proteins | sample SF_Jan12_sed_USG_FD_169102 | JGI IMG/M metagenome (GOLD analysis project Ga0224505, IMG submission 169102) | Sediment microbial communities from San Francisco Bay, California, United States - SF_Jan12_sed_USGS_4_1 | ecosystem: Environmental > Aquatic > Marine > Sediment | place: USA: California...
CTTGCGCGCCGGTGGCCTGGCGCGCAGCGCCGCCTTGCCGACGAAATCGCGGTCTCCTTCGAGCGCCACGGTCCAGCCGAGGCCCGACTCGAGCGGCGTCACCGACTCGTCCATGTCCTGGCCGTAGAGATTCATGCCGGCTTCCAGCCGCAGCGTATCGCGCGCGCCGAGCCCGCAGGGCCGCACGCCCGCGCCGGCAAGGCGCTGCCAGGTCTCGACGGCCTGCGCCGCTGGCACCAGCAGCTCGAAGCCGTCTTCCCCGGTGTAGCCGGTGCGCGCAACGAAGATTTCGCCGGCCTGCGCGCCGAAGAACACGCCGAGCAGCTCGCTCGCCTCCTTCAGCCCGGGCAGCGCCTGCCAGGTCTTCGCGCGGGCATCGGGCCCCTGCACCGCGATCATCGCCAGGTCGCGCCGCGGCCGACGCGCGGGGCACGCCGGCAGCCCGGCAAGCCAGGCGAGATCCTTTTCCGCGGTGGCCGCGTTGACGACCACGCGAAACAGGTCCTCGCGCAGGAAGTAGACAATCAGATCGTCCAGCACGCCGCCGTCCTCGCGCAGCACGCAGCTGTAGAGCGCCTTGCCGGGCGAGTTCAGGCGCGCGACGTCGTTGGCGAGCGCGCGGCGCAGGAATGCCCGCGTCCCCGCGCCCTCGAGGTCGATGGCGAGCATGTGCGAAGTGTCGAACATGCCCGCGTCGCGCCGCACCGCGTGGTGCTCTTCGGTCTGCGAGCCGTAGTGCAGCGGCATCTCCCAGCCGGCGAAGTCGACCAGTCGGGCGCCGGCGGCGCGATGCACGGGGTGAAGCGGCGTTCGTTGCAATCCTCGGCCTCCGGAGTACCGCTGTTGCCGCGGGGGCAGGACGCTACATGCTTCTACGGTACTGCCCCCCGACCTCGAACAGCGCGTGCGTGATCTGCCCGAGCGAGCATACCCGTACCGCGTCCATCAGCACCGCGAAGACGTTCTCGTCGTTGATCACCGCCTGACGCAGGCGCTCGAGCATCGCCGGCGCCTCCTTCGCGTGGCGCGCCTGGAACTCGCGCAGGCGCTTGAGCTGTGATTGCTTCTCCTCCTCGGTGGAGCGGATCAGCTCGAGCTTCGCCGGCACCGGGTCGCCGTGCGGGTTCCTGAAGGTGTTGACGCCGATGATCGGGTAGGAGCCGTCGTGCTTCTGGTGCTCGTAGACCATCGACTCTTCCTGGATCTTGCCGCGCTGGTAGCCCGTTTCCATCGCGCCGAGCACGCCGCCGCGCGCGCTTATCGCCTCGAATTCCTTCAACACCGCTTCCTCCACCAGGTCGGTCAGCTCCTCGATGATGAAGCTGCCCTGGTTGGGGTTCTCGTTCTTGGCCAGGCCCCACTCGCGGTTGATGATCAGCTGGATCGCCATCGCGCGGCGCACCGAGTCTTCGGTGGGCGTGGTGATCGCCTCGTCGTAGGCGTTGGTATGCAGCGAGTTCGTGTTGTCGTAGCTGGAGATGAGCGCCTGCAGCGTGGTGCGGATGTCGTTGAAGGCGATCTCCTGCGCGTGCAGGCTGCGGCCCGAGGTCTGCGAGTGGAACTTGAGCTTCTGGCTGCGCTCGTTCGCGCCGTAACGCTCGCGCATCGCCACCGCCCAGATGCGCCGCGCCACGCGCCCGAGCACCGCGTACTCCGGGTCCATGCCGTAGGAGAAGAAGAACGACAGGTTGGGCGCGAAGTCGTCGATGTGCATGCCGCGCGCGAGGTAGGCCTCGACGAAGGTGAAGCCGTTGGCGAGCGTGAAGGCGAGCTGCGAGATCGGGTTCGCGCCGGCCTCGGCGATGTGATACCCGGAGATCGACACCGAGTAGAAGTTCTTCACGTCGTGGTGGATGAAGTACTCCTGGATGTCGCCCATCACCTTCAGTGAGAACTCGGTAGAGAAGATGCAGGTGTTCTGCCCCTGGTCTTCCTTCAGGATGTCGGCCTGCACGGTGCCGCGCGCCGTGGCGAGCGTCCACTCGCGGATCTTCTCGGCCTCGTCCTCGGTAGGCTCGCGGCCGTTGTCCTTCCTGAACTTCTCCAGCTGCTGGTCGATGGCCGTGTTGAAGAACATCGCCAGGATCGTCGGCGCCGGCCCGTTGATGGTCATGGACACCGAGGTGTTGGACGCGCACAGGTCGAAGCCGGAGTAGAGGGCCTGCATGTCCTCCAGCGTCGCGATCGACACGCCCGAGTTGCCCACCTTGCCGTAGATGTCGGGCCGCTCGTCGGGGTCGAAGCCGTACAGCGTCACCGAGTCGAAGGCGGTCGACAGGCGCTTGGCCGGCATGTCCTTGGAGAGCAGGTGGAAGCGCTTGTTGGTGCGGAAGGCGTCGCCTTCGCCCGCGAACATGCGCGTCGGGTCTTCGTTCTCGCGCTTGAAGGCGAACACGCCCGCCGTGTAGGGGAAGGAGCCCGGCACGTTCTCGCGCAGCTGCCAGCGCAGGATCTCGCCCGCGTCCTCGAACTTCGGCAGCACGACCTTCGGCACCTTGGTGCCCGACAGCGACACGCTGTTCAGGCGCGTGCGCACCTCCCTGCCGCGGATCTTCACCACGTACTCGTCGCCCGAGTAGGCTTTGACCGTCTGCGGCCACATCTCGATCAGCTTCTTCGAGCGCGCATCGAGCGCGGCGTCCTTTTCGGCGGCCAGCGGCTCGAGGGCCGCAAGCCCGCTCATGCGCTTGGCTTCCAGCAGGCTCTGCCGCTCGCGCGCCAGCCGCGCCTGTGCCGCCGCGTGCGCATGGTAGGTGCGCACGCCTTCCGCGATCTCGGCGAGGTAGCGCGCGCGCTGCGGCGGCACGATGGCGTGCACGTTGGAGGACACGCGCGCCGCCGGGCGCGGCAGCCGGTGCGGTTGCAGCTTGAGCCCCTTCTCCTGCAGCTTCGCTGCCACCGCGTGATAGAGCGCGGTGACGCCGTCGTCGTTGAAGCGCGCGGCGATGGTGCCGAATACGGGCATCGTGTCGGGCGCCGCGCCGAAGCTCGCGCGGTTGCGCTGCACCTGCTTCCTGACGTCGCGCAGCGCGTCCTCGGCGCCGCGGCGGTCGAACTTGTTGATCGCCACGAAATCGGCGTAGTCGAGCATGTCGATCTTCTCGAGCTGGCTCGCCGCGCCGAACTCGGGCGTCATCACGTACAGCGTCGCGTCGGCGAGCGGCACGATCGCCGCATTGCCCTGGCCGATGCCGGACGTCTCCGCGATCACCAGCTGGTAGCCCGCGGCGCGCGCGGCGGCAATGGCATCCGGCAGGCACTTGGCGATCTCGGCGCCGGAGTCGCGCGTGGCGAGCGAGCGCATGTAGACGTTCGCGCCGCCGATCGCGTTCATGCGGATGCGATCGCCGAGCAGCGCGCCGCCCGTCTTCTTGCGCGTCGGATCCACCGACAGGATGGCGATCTTCAGGCCGTCTTCCTGGTCGAGGCGGAAGCGCCGCACCAGTTCGTCGGTCAGCGAGCTCTTGCCCGCGCCGCCGGTGCCGGTGATGCCGAGCACGGGCGCCGGGTTCGCAGCCGCCGCGCGCTCCAGCCCCGCGCGATCGGCGTAGACGCCGAGCTCGAGCGCGCTGATCACCTGCGCGAGCGCGCGCGCGTCGCCGGTCGGCAAATGCCTGGGCGCATGGCGCGTCACGTCGAAATCGCAGCGCGCCAGCATGTCGTTGATCATGCCCTGCAGGCCCATCTTCTGGCCGTCCTCGGGCGAGTAGATGCGCGCCACGCCATAGTCGTGCAGCGCCTTCATCTCGTCGGCGACGATCACGCCGCCGCCGCCGCCGAACACCTGGATGTGCGCGCCGCCCCGCTCGCGCAGCAGGTCCACCATGTACTTGAAGTACTCGAGATGCCCGCCCTGGTAGGACGACACCGCGACGCCCTGCACGTCCTCCTGCAGCGCGGCGCCGACCACGTCCTCGACCGAGCGGTTGTGGCCCAGGTGGATCACCTCGGCGCCCGAGGCCTGCAGGATGCGCCGCATGATGTTGATCGAGGCGTCGTGGCCGTCGAACAGGCTCGCCGCGGTGACGAAGCGGATCTTGTGCTTCGCCTTGTAGACGAGGCTCTTCGACTCGGACAGGTCGGTCATGGGCGGGTCGCGCGAGCCTACTTGACGTTTACGTAAACGTCAATGACGAGGCCCCGCGTCCGGGCCGGCCGTGCCCAGCGGCAGCGCGAAGCCGAACGTGGCGCCCGCGCCGGGCGCGCCCTCGGCCCAGACGCAGCCGCCGTGCCGCTCGACGATGCGCTTGACGGTCGCCAGTCCGATGCCCAGGCCGGGGAAATCGTCCTCGCGGTGCAGCCGCTCGAACAGGTTGAAGAGCTTGCCCTCCTGCGCCGGATCGAAGCCCGCGCCCCGGTCGCTCACGCGGTACTCGGCGACACCATGGCGCGCCACGCCCTCGATGCGAATGCCGCGCTCGGCAGCGTGCGCCGTGAACTTGAGCGCGTTGTCGATCAGGTGGCGCCAGGCGAATGCGAGCAGGCGCGCATCGGCGGGCACGCCCGGCAGGGCATCGACGGCGATGCGCGCCTCGTCGGCTTCGGGAAGGCGCATCTCCTCGATCGTTGCCCGGACGAGGTCGGTCATGTCCACGGGCTGCACGACCATGCGACGGCGACCCAGGCGGATGTACTCGATCAGGCCGTCGAGCATCTCGGCCATGCGCTCGGCGTTCAGCCGCAGGCGCCGGAACAGCGCAATGCCCTCCGCGCTGAGGTGGCTGTGATGGTGCCGCTCGATCAGCGTGGCGCAGGCTTCGATAGTGCGCAGCGGCGCGCGCAGGTTCTGCGTGATGATGCTCGAATAGGACTCGAGCTCGCGGATGGCGCGCTCCAGGTCGCGCGCGCGGGGCTCGACCGCGGGTACGGGCGCCGCGTCCGCTGCGCGCAGCGTGCGCCGCTGCTCCTCGCCCGCGCCGCCCGCCGCCGGCATCATGCGGTACAGGATCAGCCCGGCGAGCAGCCCCGAGACGATGAGCGCGATCGCCAAGCCGCCCACGCGCACCTCGATGACGTCCGACTGCGGTCCGGTCAGCAGCGAGCCCGCCGAGGTCTGCAGGGCGAACCAGATGTCGTAGGCCGCGCCCGCCACGAAGGGCAGCGCCGTCACGCAGGCCAGGGCCGCGAATTGCACGCGCAGGTCGCGCAGGGCGGGGAATCGGACAAGAGCTGCTGCGAGCATGGGATTGGCCCTTTCAGGTCGAGGCGCGCCGGTTTCGGTCTGAAGAATCCTTGCCTGTGCCGCGGGGAACCGCTGGAGTGTAAACCTGCCGCGCGATTCGCGCTGTGCTGCGGCGCGCATGGACGCGCTTGCCGCCCCGGCCTAGGGTGGGTACATGCATCGCGCCCTCGCCGTCGCCATCGCCGTCTGGACGATGAGCGCTGCTGCGCAGCCGCATAGCGCCGGCGAATGCCGCGAAGGCGGGGACTTCATCCGCAACGCCGCGCTCGCCCGGGATTTCGGCGCGACCCGCGAGTTCTTCGTCGGCCGCCTAGAAGACGACCTCGCGGCGATCCGCGCCTTCCCGGCCGAGCTGCGCTGGTTCGTGCGCGACGCCGCCGACGAGGACTTCCTGCGCGCGGAGGTCTTCGCGGTCTTCGACGATCCCGCGGCCAGCGAGCGGCATCGGGACGGCTTCCTCGAGCGCTGCGCACGCCGCGCCGATCGGGTGGCGCGCCGCGACCATCACGTGCGCGGGGCGAATTAGCCCTAGAAGACGAGGACCTTTTCGGCCCAGCCGGTCCAATCCGCGAGCTCGGCCATCGAGCTTCGCGCACAGCCGCGCGCGAGATCCGCGTCGGCCAGGCCGCGCGCATCCATGCACGTGCCGCATACGCCGATCGCGCCGCCGCGCGTCGAAACGCCTTTCAGCAGCGCCTCGATGCTGTAGTAGCCCTGCGGCACCTTCTGCCCCGTCTTGGCGCCGGCGGCCGCGTCGCCGATCAGAAAGACCCTGACCTCGGCGCCCGGCGCGGGCTCCTTCAGCAACTCGCGCGCCAGGCGCAGCGCGTTGTAGCTGCGCTCCGTTCCGTAGGGCGGGTCATTGAGTATGAACAGGTACTTCATGCGGCGGATTCCTGAAAGGCATGCGCAGCACGCCGCCGAGCGTCGCGATGGAGCCCGCATCGCGCCATGCCGGCAGACCGATGTCGAGCTCGCCGCGCGGTGCCGGCGTATAGGTGCCGAGCCAGCGATCCCACACCGAGAGGCAAAAGCCGTAGTTGCTGTTGCGCTCCGTCTCTATCACGGAATGGTGCGTGCGGTGCATGTCGGGCGTCACCAGTACGCGCCGCACCCGGGGCTCGAGCCACGCCGGGAGCGAGACATTGGCATGGTTGAACATGGCTGTCGCGTTGAGCAGCACTTCGAAGATCAGGACGGCGAGCACGGGCGCGCCGAGCGCGGCGATGGCGGCGAGCTTGATCAAGGTCGAAAGCACGATTTCCAGTGGGTGGAAGCGGATCCCGGTCGTCAGGTCGAAATCCGGATCCGCGTGGTGTACGGCGTGCAGGCGCGCGAGCGCTGGCACCGAGTGGAACAGCACGTGCTGGAAGTAGATCACCAGGTCGAGCAGCACGGCGCCGAGCGCGACCGCGATCCAGCCGGGCATCGCGATGCGATTGAGCGATCCCCAGCCTTCCTCGGCGGCGAACGCCGCGAAGGCGAGCGCCGAGCCCGGCAGCACCACGCGCAGGACCAGCACGTTCAGCACCGCAAGGCCGAGATTGGCGCGCCAGCGCACGAGCCGGGAAAGGCGCGGCGCGCGCGCGGGCGCCGCCGCTTCCCACAGCGCGAGCGCGGCGAACATCGCGAGGAACACCCCCAGGCGCAGCGCCAGCTCGATGTCGGTCGGAAGCGTGAACTGCACGGCCGTCCAGTATTCAACTAATTGGTTGAATAGTAGAATCCCCGGCGGAGCCATGTCAAGCGACCCCGGCAAGGAACGCCTCTACCAGGCCATCGGCCGCGTCGCCGCCGCGCTCGGCAGCGCCGGCCGGCTGCAGATCCTCGAATACGTGGCGCAGCGCGAGCGCAGCGTGGACGCCCTCGCGGCCATGACCGGGCTTTCCGTGGCCAACACCTCCAAGCACCTGCAGGCGCTGCGCCAGGCCGGCCTGGTCAACGCGCGCAAGGACGGCTTGCGCGTCTTTTACTCGCTCGCCGGCGACGACGTCAGCCTGCTGCTGTCGTCCCTGCGAGGGGTCGCCGAGCACCGCGCGGCCGACGTGGAGAAGCTACTGCGCACCTGGCTCGCCCACCGCGACGAGCTCGACCCGGTACCCGCGCGCGAAGTGCTCGCACGGTTGAGAAGCGGCCTGGTCACGGTGCTCGACGTGCGGCCAGCGGAAGAGTTTGCGGCCGGCCACCTGCCGGGCGCGATCAACGTGCCAGTGGACAGGCTCGAGGCCTACCTGTCGAAGCTGCCGAAGAAGAAGGAGGTCCTCGCGTACTGCCGGGGGCCGTACTGCCTGATGTCCTTTGACGCCGTCGCCAGACTGCGCAAGCGCGGCTTCAAAGCAAAGCGACTGGAAGACGGGTTTCCCGAGTGGCGCGCCGCGGGGCTGCCGGTGGAGCGCTGAAGCCGCGCACTTAAGGCCGTGATCGGCGCATGCGCTCGCGCACGAAGTATGCAGCGAGTGGAACCGCGGTCAGCAGGCCGAGCGCGAGCACGGCATACAGCATCCGGTCCAGCTCGCCGGCCACCATCTCTCCGCCGAAGTGCGCCAGCAGGAAGCTCGTGGGCAGCACGCCGACGAGCGTCGCCACGGCAAACCGCCAAAGCGCGAGGTTGGTCAGTCCGGTCGCGTAGCTGACCACGTCGAAGGAGATGAAGGGCAACAGTCGGCTGACGAAGACGATCGTCATCAGGGAGCCTTGCGACCCGAGGCGGCTCTTGGGCAGCCGATGGCCCAGCCAGCGCTGCAGTGCCTCGCGGCCGAGCAGCCGGGCGAGGCTGAACGCGCCTAGCGCGCCGAGCATCGCGCCACTGAGCACGTAAACCGTGCCCCAGGTGTGGCCGTAAAGCGCGCCTGCCGCCAGCGCGACGGGCGCGCTCGGCAGCGGGCTGACCAGCACGGCGAGCGCGATCAGGGCGACGACCGCGAGCGGGCCGGTCATGCCGAGCCCCATGATGTACGCGCGGATCGCATGCACATCGAGCAGCACCTTGAGGGCACCCGTTTCCTGCAGCAGGCGGTATGCGACGACCAGCGCGATCACGAAGCCGATGGCGGCAAGGATCCGGATTCCCGTTCCCGACCTGCGCAGCGGCGCCGGATCCGCGCTCACCCGATCTGCCCGAACGCCGGGAAGGTATCGAGCAGCCAGAAGCCGAAGCGGCTCAGCTGCCCGGTGATCATCGCCGCGCCCATGCCGATCATGAGCACGCCCGCCGCCGCCTGCAGCCAGCGCCCGGCGCTGCGCAGCGCGCGCATGCGGCCGATCAGCTCGTGCGTAAAGAACGCGGACGCGATGAAAGGCACGCCCAGGCCCAGCGCGTAGGAGGAAAGCAGGATCAGGCCGCTCGCCCGGTCGCCTTGCGCCGCGCTCATGGTGAGGATCGTGCCGAGTACCGGCCCGATGCACGGCGTCCAGCCGAAACCGAAGGCGAGCCCTAGCGCCAGCGCTGCGAGCGGCCGCCCGCCCTTCAGGTGCGGGTGAAACCGGAAGTCGCGGTACAGCCACGAGCCGCGGCGCAGCATCCCCAGCATGGCGAGCCCGAACAGCATGATGACGATGCCGCCGGCGACGTTGGCCTCGCTCCGGTAGCGCTGCAGAAGATCGCCGATGAGCGAAGCCCCCGCGCCGAGCGCCACGAATACGATGCCGAACCCGAAAACGAAGATGGCGCTCAGCGCCAGCGCCGGCGCTCGTTCGCGCAGCCCCGTGCTGCTGCGCGCCTGGTACAAGGCGTCGCCGGCAATGTACGAAACGTACCCCGGCACGAGGGGCAGCACGCAGGGCGACAGGAACGACACCATGCCCGCCAGGAACGCGGCGGCGAGCCCGAGCGCGGAAGCGTCGGCCACGCTGGCTCAGCGCGCGGCGGCGCTCGCCGACATCTGCGCGCGCGCCTCGCGAACTTCCCGCGACGTCCAGCGTGACTTGATGAAGGCGAGCACCGACCAGATTTCGTCGTCGGACAGCTTGTCCGCAAACGCCGGCATGTCGGACTCGTAGTTCGGCGGCGCGTGCGGCGGGACGAGCCCGTGCTTGGTCATCGCGAAGTTCATCGCGTCCGGGTGGTGCCAGGTGTGTCCCGACTCATCGTGCGGCGGCGCGGGCAGGCGGCCGTTGGCCAAGCGGCGCCGCCAATCTGGCTGGCCCTCGAGCCTTGCGCCGTGGCACGAGGCGCAGTGCTGGAGGTAGACGCGCTCGCCGAGCGCCACGCGCGCCGCGTCGCGCGGATCGGCGCGTGCATCGTCGAAGCCGGAGGAGGCCTGCTCGCATCCCGCCAGCGCCAGCGCCGCCGCGACCAGCGAGGCGCGCAGCCGCATGTTCAGCCCACCCGGATACAGGACATCATGCCGCTCGCCTGATGCTCGAGCACGTGGCAGTGGAACATCCAGTCGCCGGGGTTATCCGCGACGAACGCGATCTCGGCGCGCTCGCGCGGCTCGAGCATCACCGTGTCCAGCCACTCGCGGTGGCGCGTCGGCTGACCATTGCGCATCAGCACGCGGAATGCATGCCCGTGCAGATGGATCGGGTGGTGCCAGGCCGTGTCGTTGACGAGATCCAGCACGCAGCTGCGGCCCTTGCGCAGCACCAGCATGGGCTCGAAGGGAACGTCGCTTTCGCCGCAGGCGTTCGCGATCCCGTTCACCGACCAGGCCATGCCGCCGCGCATGCCGCCCATCATGCCGCCGCCCATTCCGCCCATCATGCCCCCCGTGAAGACCACCCGATGCCGATCGGCGCGGGCGAGCTCGGGTTCGGAAAGGGGATTGGGCGGCAGCCGGGGCGGCTCCGCCGGGCGCGCGCGCAACGGTGGCTCGTCGGAGTATTGAAGCTCGTTGAACGTGTACGCCTGCTGGCGATAGAAGCCGTCATGCACGGCGTGGCGGCTGCCGGGCGCCGCGGTCATGTCGAGGATCAGGTCGGCGCGCATCGCCGGCCCGAGCACCACCGCGCCGCCGTCCGGCCGGTGCGGCTCCACGGGATGGCCGTCGAGCGCCACCACCCACGGCTCGTGGCCGCGGAATTCGAGCGCGAAGACGCGCGCGGAGGCCGCGTTCACCAGCCGCAGCCGGACGCGCTCGCCTGCGCGCACGTGGAATCGCTCAGTCGGGACGCGGCCGTTCAGCGTCACGGAGTTGCCGATGCGCCCCGCATGGCTCGCGTCCATGAAGTTGCCGAAGCCGCCGCGCACCGAGGCGTCCGCATTCAGCCGGTAGTCGCAGAGCACCCAGAGAACGTCGCGATCGACCTGCGGCAGCGTACGTTCTTCGACGATCAGCGCGCCGGCGAGGCCGCGGCCGACCTGCTCGTAGCTGCGCTGGTGCGGGTGATAGAAGAACGTGCCGGCGTCAGGCAGCGCAAACTCATAGGTGAAGCTGCCACCCGGCGCGATCGGCCGCTGCGTGATGAAGGGCACGCCATCCATCGCGTTCGGCAGGCGGATGCCGTGCCAGTGCACGGTGGTCGGTTCGGCAAGCGCGTTTTGCACGTGCACCCGGAGGCGATCGCCCTGGCGTGCGCGCAGCACGGGGCCCGGCAGCGCGCCGTTGTAGGTCCATGCTTCCGTGGCCGGGTACTCGGGCGGCACGAGCTGCACGCGCGCCGGTGCGGCGACTAGATTTGCCTCGACGAGCCCCGCCTGCGAGGCGCTGCTGCTCCGCGATGGCAGCAGCGGCAGCGCCGACACGCCGGCCAGCGCGGCCAGGACACGCCGCCGATGCAGCGACACCATCAATGCTGTGCGAAGACGCGCGTGCCGCGCTCGTCGAACACGATCGTCGCGTAGGGTTGCGGCGGACCGCCCTCCATGCCGGGCGAGCCGACCACCATACCCGGCACCGAGAGGCCGATCACGCGCGGCCGCTCGCGCAGCAGCCGCCACACATCCGATGCCGGCACATGACCTTCGATCGCATAGCCGCCTACGAGCGCGGTATGGCATGAAGCGAGCGCATCAGGAACCATGCTGCGCCGCTTGATCGGCGTGACGTCGTCGACGTCCTTCACGTCGACCCGAAAGCCGCTGGCGCGCATGTGCTTGACCCACTCGCCGCAGCAGCCGCAGGACGGACTCTTGTACACCGTGACCAGGGGCTTGGTCTGCGCGCCCGCCCGCCATGCCCCGCCCAGCAGCATCGCCGTGCCCGCGAGCACGAAGACTCGTCGTGTCGTCATACGTCGAATCCTCCGGTACCTAGCGTGGCCCGCGACCGCGCCCGCCGCGACCCAGCTGCTCGCGCTGCTCCGGCGTCAGCACCGCCTCGACCTTCTTGCGCATCTGCAGCGATGCCTCGAACATCTTCTTGTGCGCGTCGGTCATCGCCTCATAGGCCTTGCGCGCCGCCTTTTCGTCGAACGGGCCGGCAAAGGCCTGCGACATCGGGCCGTCCTGCGCGTGCAGCTTGCCCATCAGCTCCCAGCGCTTCTCGGCGAACTCGCGCTGGATGTCGCCGATCTTCGCGCGCTGATCCGCGCTCAGATCGAGGTCGTAGTAGCCGTATCCGGGACCGAACCCGCCCATCATCCCCGGGCCCATGCCGTAGCCGCCGCCCGGGCCGTAACTTCCCATCATCCCGGGACCCATGCCGTAGCCCGGGCCGTAACCGCCGCCCGGACCATAGCCTCCCATCATGCCGGGGCCCATGCCGTAGCCGCCACCCGGGCCGTAGCCGCCCATCATCCCGGGACCCATTCCATAACCGGGCCCATAGCCTCCGCCGGGGCCGTAGCCCGGGCCGTAGGGTTGCGCGAATGCCGCCGCGCCAACCGTCAACAGCGCCGCCGCGGCCGCAAGAACCGTGCGTTTCATCGTCATGTCCTTTCTGGCAATTCTGCCTCGTGCATTGTGCGTCCCCGGCCGGGGACGGGGTTGACCCTTGTCAAGGAAGGCGCCTACTTCGCGCGCTCGATCCTGGTGACCACGTACTGTCCGCCCTCCTTCTGTGCATCGAACTTCACCTTGTCCCCGGCTTTGACCGCCTCCAGCATCTGCGCGTTCTTGACCCTGAACACCATGGTCATGGGCGGCATGTCGAGGCTCTTGATCTCGCCGTGCTTGATGGTGAGCTTCTGCGCGTCCTTGTCCACTTTGCGGATCTCGCCCTCGGCGAGCTGCGCCAGCGCGCCGGTTGCTGCCAGCGCCAGAACCAATGCCATCGTGATGCGTTTCATGGCCACTCTCCTTGTCATCGAACCGTGATCCTGCCGGCCATTCCCGCCTCGAAGTGGCCGGGGATGAGGCAGCCGAAATAGAACGTGCCGTGCTGCGTGAAGCGCCAGCCGATCTCGCCCGTCCTGCCCGGCGCGACGTGCGCGATGTGCGGCTCGTCGTGCTCCATGCCGGGGAACTTCGTCATCAGCTCGGCGTGTTTCTCGAGCTCCTCCTTCGTTCCCAGCACCATCTCGTGCAGGACCTTGCCCTTGTTCGCGGCGACGAAGCGCACGACCTCGCCCCGCCGCACGGTGATCTGGGCGGGCGTGAAGCGCATCGTGTCGCTCATGTCGACGCGGATGGTGCGCTCTGCCGTGGCCGGATCCGCGGCGATGCCAAACGGCGTCGCCTCGGCCTTCGAATAGTCGAACGCCCGCGCATACGGCTTCTCGCCATGGGCGAGCACGGGCTGCGCCAGCGCTGCCAGTATCGTCGCGATCAGAAATCTCATCCCCGCTCCTCTCAGTGGCGTCCGCCGCGGCCGCCGGGTTTGCGCACGCGCAGCGCACGGCCCGCTTCCGCCACTGGCGTACGCCGCTCGGCGCGCGGCGCCTCGCCCGTCCACGGATAGGACACCGTTCCCGCCGGATGCCGGTACCAGCCCGGATCCTTGTAGTCGTTGCGCGCCAGGCCCTCGCGCACCTTCACTACCGAGAACATGCCGCCCATCTCGATCGGCCCGAACGGCCCGGCGCCCGTCATCATCGGCAGCGTGTTGTCGGGCAGCGGCATCTCCATCTCGCCCATGTCGGCCATGCCGCGCTCGCCCATCACCATGTAGTCGGGCACCAGGCGCATGATCTTCTGCGCCACGCCGCGGTGGTCCACGCCGATCATGGTCGGCACGCCGTGTCCCATGGCGTTCATGGTGTGATGCGACTTGTGGCAATGGAATGCCCAGTCGCCCGGCTCGTTGGCGGTGAACTCGATGGCGCGCATCTGCCCTACGGCGACGTCGGTGGTCACCTCGGGCCAGCGCGCCGACTTCGGCACCCAGCCGCCGTCGGTGCCCGTGACCTCGAAGTCGTAGCCGTGCAGGTGGATCGGATGGTTGGTCATCGTCAGGTTGCCGATACGGATGCGCACACGGTCGCCCTTGCGCGCCACGAGGTGATCGATGCCGGGAAATACGCGCGAGTTCCACGACCACAGGTTGAAGTCGGTCATGGTGTTCACGCGCGGCGTCGCGCTGCCCGGGTCGATGTCGTAGGCGTTGATGAGGAAGACGAAGTCGCGGTCCACGCGCATGAACTTCGGGTCGCGCGGATGAACGACCAGGAAGCCCATCATGCCCATCGCCATCTGCACCATCTCGTCGGCGTGCGGGTGGTACATGAAGGTGCCGGACTTCTTCATCTGGAACTCGTAGACGAAGGTCTTGCCCGTGGGGATCTGCGGCTGCGTAAGGCCGCCCACGCCATCCATGCCGTTCGGCAGCAGGATGCCGTGCCAGTGGATCGTCGTGTGCTCCGGCAGCTTGTTGGTGACGAAGATGCGCACCTTGTCGCCTTCGACGCACTCGATCGTCGGGCCGGGGGACTGGCCGTTGTAGCCCCAGAGGTGCGCGGTCATGCCCGGCGCGAACTGCCGGCGCACGGGCTCGGCGACGAGGTGGAACTCCTTCCAGCCGTCCTTCATGCGCCAGGGGAGCGTCCAGCCGTTCAGCGTCGCCACCGGGTTGTAGGGGGGGCCGTTGGGCGGAAGGAGCGGCGGCGCCATGTCGGGCTTGTCCATCATCGGCGCCTCGGGCAGCGCAGCGGCCTGCGCGCGCGACACGAGCGCCGCACCGAACAGGCCGGCCGCGGAAGTTCGCAGGAATTGCCGGCGTGAGCTCATCGGCATCTCCTCAATGTCCGCCGGCGGCGGGCGCCGCCGAAATCGCGGCCTTGACGAAGCTCGCCGCCTGCCCCGGCGTGCCGGTGGTGAGCGCCATCTGCAGATCGGCCTCCGCCTGCCAGAAGTCGCGCTGCGCTTCGACATAGGCGTTGACGCTCGCCACCGTCTCGCGCACGTCCGCCAGCAGCTCGAACACCGAGGACAGCATGCCGTTGTAGCGCAGCAGCATTTCCTCCGAGATGCGCTTCCTGAGCGGCACGATCTCGTCGCGGTAGTGCCGCGTGAGGTCGTAAGCGGTGCGGTAGGCGCCGTAGGCCTCGCGCACCTCGGAGCGCGCGCGCACCGCAGCATCGGTGGCGCGGTTCACCGCCTGCATGTACTGGTGCTCGGCGCGCGCCACGCGCGCCCCGCCGAAGTCGAAGATCGGAATGCGCAACTCGAGCTCCCAGCCGCGCTGCTCTTCCAGCCCGGTCTCGGTGTTGCGCAGCGCGCCCACGTCGATCAGGTTGACGTAGCGCGTGACCTTCGTGAGATCGAGCGACGCGGCGAGGCTCGCCGCCTCGCGGCGCGCGGCCTGCACGTCCAGGCGCTGGCGCAGCGCCTGCGCCTCGAGCTCCACGCTTTCCTTCACCGCCGCGGGCGGCTCGGGCAGGCGCTCGGGCAGCCGGTAGCCCGCTGCCTGATCGCCCCACAGCCCCATCAGGCGCGTAAGCCGCTCTCGTGCTGCGACCTGCATCTGGCGCGCACGCGCAAGCTGTGCGGTGGCATCCGCATAGAACGCCTGCTCGCGCGCCTGCGTGAGGCGCGGCCAGTTGCCGACCTCGGCCATGCGGCGCGCGAGCTCGGCGCTCGCCTCCGCAGCCTCCTTCACGTCCTGCAGGTATTGCTCGGCCTGCTGCGCGGCGACCGCGCCGTACCATGCCTTGCGCGTATCGAGCGCCAGGCGCAGCGTGTCCTCGGCTGCGCGGCGCTTGGCCGCCTCGAAGCGCTGGCCCTGCGCCTTCGTCGACAGCGGGATCGAGACCAGGCCGAGGATGTCGAGAAACAAGCTCCTCTCGCGCTCGATCTCGTCGCCCCTGCGCAGGCGCGCGTAGGACAGCGTAGGACCGCTCCAGCGGCTCGCCTGCACCAGGTCGGCTTCTGCGATGCCGAGCTCCGCGTAGCGCGCCTGCAGCCCGGGATTGTTGAGCAGCGCGATGCGCACCGCGTCGTCGGCCGAGAGCGGCGCGGCGAGCAGCTCCCGCACGCGCGCGGCGACCGAGTCGGCCTCGTCCGCAGCGCGTATCCACTTCGCGCCGTCGACGCCGCGCTCCGTGGCTGCTTTCTGCACGCTGGAAAAGCCGCCGTCCTGGCTGAACGAAACGCAGCCGGCGAGCAGCGCGAGCGCCGGCAGGATACCGGCCCTCATTTGCGCTCTCCCGAGGCATCCTTCTTCGGCGGGGTCTGCTCGCGCAGGATGCCGACGTGTCCGCCGATGCGGCCGACTTCCTCGTTGGCGGCGCGCCAGGGGATCTGCTTCGACAGGTCGTGCATCCGATAGCCGTCGAAGACCGACCGGTAGACGGCCTCTGGCACCCGTACCTCCGGACCGGCGGGGTCCGGTCGCGCGCCGGCTTGTGCAGCTGCATTGCCTGCGGCCAGCGCCGCAAGCAGTAACCCATATGCGTGCTTCATGCTCGCTCTCTTCGCAGTGAATGAACGCCGGCGGCCTGCGCCGCGGCGGCTCAAACGATGGCGAAGCTAGACGAGCGGGGGGCGGTCGAGCCGGTCCGGGAAGAACACGGCCGTGCCGGGTGTGGCCGCGTCGATGCTTTCACCGGCGACCGGCTGCGCCGCGAGCGCGGCGTCCATCGCCGGAGCAAAAGCCGCGCTCGAGCAATGCTCGACGCAGATGTTGCAGGAGGAATCCGCCGGCTGCGAGGGGGCCCCCTCCCCGTGGCCATGGTGCGCGTGCTGCCCCGCGTCGTGCGCGTGGCCCGTTGCCTGCGCCGCCACCGCCATGTCCTCATGCCCCGAAGGGCAGAAGCCGATCGTTGCGCCCGCGACCGCGCGCAGAGGCATCAAGGCCATGAGCGTGAGGACGACGGCGAGCTTGAGCACATGCGACATGAGAATCATTATGACATGTCGCCTGGGCGCCGGTTCCACGGTCCGACGCTTCCCTCAATGGTGCGCATGCACCACGGCATGGCCCTTGCCGCGCGCGATCAGCCAGCGGTTCACCGGCAATGCCGCGACCGCCGCGAGCGCCAGCGCCACCGCCAGGCTTCCCCAGAAGAGCAGGCTGTCGAGGCCCGCATCCATGGCGCCTGGGATGACCAGCATGATGGCGTTGTCGACGATTTCCATCACGGTGATGGACGCCGTGTCCGCGGCGAGCGCGAGCTTCGCCGCGTTGGGGAACGCCATGCCCGAAGCGAGGAGCGGGCGCATGGTCAGCGCGTAGCCGAACAAGAAAGCGAGCACCACTGCGAGCGCGATGGTCGCGAGATTATCCCAGCCGAGCGCCGTGCCGATCACCATGCCGAGGACTTCGCCGATGGCGCAGCCGGTAAGGCAATGCAGCGTCGCCGACCAAGCGAGGGCGTTGAGTGCAGTGCGCGGCATACCGGTGACCGGATGCGCCGCATGATCGCCGTGATGCATGCTTGCGTGGTCCATGTGACCTCCCGGAGGTGAAAGACCGCGCCAGTGTCATCTCTCCTACGATGGGAGAGTCAAAGGATCAGGCCTTGGCCAGGTCCTCGAGAATCGGGCAGTCGGGCCGATGGTCGCCGTGGCAGTGCTCGGTCAGATGCTCGAGCGTCGCGACCATGGACTGCATCTCCGCGATGCGCTGCTTTAGGCCGTTCATATGCTCCGCGGCGACGCGCTTGACCGAGGCACTGGGGCGCGACTTGTTCTGCCACAGCGAGAGCAGCTCGCGGATGTCCTCGACGGAAAAGCCCAGCGACCGGGCGCGCTTGATGAAGCGCAGCGTATGCACGTCGCTCGCGCTGTAGACGCGGTAGTTGGCATGGGTGCGCGCCACCTTCTTCAGCAGGCCGATCGCCTCGTAATGGCGGATCATCTTCACCGACACACCGCTCGCCTTCGAGGCGCGGCCGATATCCACCAGGCCGCGGCCGAGCGCGTCCGCGTGCTCGAGGAACGCTTCGTTCTTGCCCATCTCAGCTCTCCGGCTTCCAGCGCTTCAAGAGCAGCGCGTTGGTGACCACGCTCACGCTGGAGAGCGCCATCGCGGCGCCCGCCACCACGGGGCTCAGGAACCCCAGCGCCGCGAGCGGGATGCCCACCACGTTGTAGAAGAACGCCCAGAACAGGTTCTGGCGGATCTTGGCGTAGGTGCGACGCGAGATGTCGATGGCCGCCGCGACGAGGCGCGGGTCGCCGCGCATCAGCGTCACGCCCGAGGCGTGCATCGCTGCGTCCGTACCGGAGCCCATGGCGAAACCCACGTCGGCCGCCGCAAGCGCCGGAGCGTCGTTGATGCCGTCGCCCACCATGGCGACGGTGCCATGAGCTTCGTGCAGCGCCTGCACTTCGCGCGCCTTGTCTTCGGGCAGCACTTCGGCACGCACGTTCTTGATGCCTACGCGCGCCGCGATCGCTTCGGCTACCACGCGGCTGTCGCCGCTCACCATGACCGATTCCACGTGGCGGCTCGCAAGCTCTGCGACTGCCTGCGCAGCCTCGGGCTTCAGCTCGTCGCCGATGCCGAGGAGCGCCAGCGCTCTGCGCGCGTCACCGAGCTCGGCGAGCCAGGACACCGTCAGTCCTTCGCGTTCGAGCGCTGCCTGCCGGTCGGCGAGCGCCGACAGATCCACGCCGAGCTCGCGCATCCAGCGGCTCGAGCCGACGGCGAGCCGCCGCTCGCCGACGCGCGCTTCGATGCCGCGCCCCGGCGTCACCTTGGTCTCGGAGGCCGGGAGCGTCGCGGTCCGTTCCCTCTTCGCGGCCTCCGTCACCGCCTTGGCGAGCGGGTGCTCACTACCGGATTGCACCGCGGCGGCGAGCGCGAGCGCCGGAGAGCGCTCTCCGCTTGCCGTCTCGAGCGCTACCAGCGTCGGCTTGCCCACCGTGAGCGTCCCGGTCTTGTCGAAGGCGACGACGCGCACCCGGTGCGCAATCTCGAGCGCCTCCGCGTCCTTGATCAGCACGCCGTGCTTCGCGGCGACGCCGGTGCCAGCGATCACGGCCGCCGGCGTCGCGAGCCCGAGCGCACAGGGGCAGGCGATCACCAAGACCGCCACGGCGTCGAGCACCGCGCGCTCCCAGTCTCCCGTACCGATCCCCCAGGCGGCGAGCGTCAACGCCGCAATGCCGAGCACCACCGGCACGAATACCGCGCTGACCTGGTCCACCAGCCGCTGGATCGGCGCCTTGCGCGCCTGCGCCGTCTCGACCATCTCGATGATGCGCGCGAGCACCGACTGCGCGCCCACCGCCGTGGCGCGCACGACGATCAGGCCTTCGGCGTTCACCGAGCCGCCCGTCACACGCTCGCCGGGTCCTTTGCCGACCGGCAGGGATTCGCCGGTGATGAGCGACTCGTCCACATGCGTCGCGCCCTCCACGATCTCCCCGTCCGCGGCGACGCGCTCTGCGGGCCGCACCACCACGAGGTCGCCCACCTTGACGGATTCCACCGGGACGTCGATCTCCTGACCGTCGCGACGCACGCGCGCGCGCTCCGGGCGCAAGGCCTGCAGCGCGCGGATCGCCTCGCTCGCCTGGCGCTTGGCGCGGTGCTCGAGCCACTTGCCGAGCAGCACCAGCGTGACCACCGCGGCGCCCGCCTCGAAGTACAGATGCGGCACGCCGTGTTCGGCGTGGCGGATGAGCAGGTAGACCGAAAGCGCATAGGCCGCGCTCGTGCCGATCGCCACGAGCAGGTCCATATTGCCGGTGCGCGCGAGGAGCGCCTTCCAGCCGGCGCGGTAGAAGCGCGCGCCGAACACGAACTGCACGGGCGTGGCGAGCACGAGTTGCAGCCACCCCGGCAGCGCCCAGTGCATGCCGAAGGGATCGAGGGCCATCGGCACGAGCAACGGCAGAGTGAGCAGAGCCGATGCGGCCACCGGCCACCAGGAGCGGTCGGTGGAAGACGAGTGCGGCACGGGCGCAAGGCGCGCCTCGTAACCCGCCTTGTGTACGGCCTCCACCAGCGACTCGGGCCGCGCGCCGGCGGCGAACGTCACGGTCGCGGTCTCGGTCGCGAGATTGACCTCGGCGCTGCCCACGCCGGGCACCTTCTTCAGCGCCTTCTCCACGCGCGCCACGCAGGACGCGCAGGTCATGCCTTCGATCGGCAGGCGGATCTGGATGCTGGTGTCCAAGGCAGGTCCTTTCAGGTCGGCGTTCGACCCGTGCAGCCTGAAGTCTGCCACCATTGGAGGGTCAAGGCGGGGGAAAGGTTCGCGCCTTTGAGGTGGGTCAAGGGCTTGACCCTGCCCTTGTGGGAGGGTGGAGGCTGTGCGCCAGGCTCCGATCCGTGGAGCCTTGGATAACGGAGCTGGAGATGATCGAACTGAAGGTACCGGACATGACCTGCGGGCACTGCGCCAGCACCATCACCAAGGCGGTGAAGGAGCTCGACGCCTCCGCCAAGGTCGAGGTGTCGCTGCCCGAGCATCGCGTGCGGGTGGACGGCAAGGCCTCCAAGGAAGACCTCGTGCGCAGCATCGCCGAGGCGGGCTACACCCCCGAAGCTATTTGAGCCGGCCGCCGAGGTCGCGCAGCACTTCCCGCGCGCAATTGTGCCCGGGCGCACCTGTGACGCCGCCGCCAGGGTGCGCGCCCGAGCCGCACAGGTACAGCCCCTGGACGGGCGTGCGGTAATCCGCATGACCGAGCACCGGGCGCGCCGACCAAAGCTGGTCGAGCGTGAGCTGCCCGTGGAAGATGTCCCCGCCGACCAGGCCGAACTCGCGCTCCAGATCGGCGGGCGAGAGCGCCGTGTGCGCGATCACGCTGGCGCGGAAGCCCGGCGCATGCGACTCCACCACGTCGAAGATGCGCTCGACCGCCTCGGCCCTGCGCGTGTCCCAGTCCGCGTCCGGCGCGAAGTGCTGGGAAAACAGGCTCGCCACGTGCGCGCCCTTGGGCGCTAGCGTCTCGTCCAGCATGCTCGGAATGACCATCTCGACAATCGGCGCGCGCGCCATGCCTTGCGCGCGCGCATCGACGTACGCCCGGTCCATGTAGGCGAGCGAGGGCGCCATGATGATGCCGGACGCGTGGTGGGGCCCGGGCTCCGGACGGCAGGAAAAGCGCGGCAGCGCGGACAGGGCGACGTTCATGCGGAAGCTCGCCGAGCCGCACTTGTAGCGCTCGATGCGCTCGCGGAACTCCTTGTCGAGCAGCGACGGCTCCAGCAGGCGCAGGAAAAGCAGCTTCGGGTTGACGTTGGCGACGATAGCGCGCCCCGCGAGTTCGCGGCCGTCCTCGAGCCGCACCGAGCCCGGGCCGACGCGAGCCACCGGCGCCTCGCATTCGATCTCCACGCCCAGGCGCCGCGCTTCGGCGGCCAGCGCTTCGCTGATCGCGCCCATGCCGCCGATGGCGTGACCCCAGAGGCCGCGCCGGCCATTCACCTCGCCGAAGCAATGATGCAGGAGGACATAGGCCGTGCCGGGCTGGTAGGGGCTGGCGTACGTGCCGACCACCGCGTCGAAGCCGAAGGCCGCCTTGACCGGCTCTGACTCGAACCAGTCTTCCAGCCAGTCGGCCGCACTGCGCGCGAACAACCCGAGCAGGTCGCGGCGCGCGGGCATGTCGAGCGACTTCAGTCGCCGCGCCGTGCGCCAGGCCGAGAGCGCATCGCGCCAGCCGCCGCCGGCGTTCGGCGGCGTGTCCAGCACCATGGCACGCAGCACGTCCGCGACCCGGTTGAGCCGCTCCCAGTACGCGGTGATGCGCAGGGCGTCGCGCGCCGAATACTTGCCGAACTCGCGCCGCGTGGCGTCCAGCCCCCCGCCGATGGCGAGATAACCGCCCGCGAGCGGCAGGAAGTTCGACAAGGGGCGCTCGACGATGCGCAGCCCGTGCTCGGCGAGCCGCAGCTCGCGGATCACTTTCGCCTGCAGCAAGCTCACGGTGTAGGCGGCCACCGAGTTGCGGAATCCGGGGTGGAATTCCTCGGTGACCGCGGCGCCGCCGACGCGCGCGCGGCGCTCCAGAACCTTCACCTTCAGCCCGCCGCGCGCGAGGTAGCAGGCGCAGGCGAGTCCATTGTGCCCGGCGCCGACGACGAGCGCGTCGTAGCCGCTCACCGGCTCACTCGACCGTGACGGACTTCGCCAGATTGCGCGGCTTGTCGACGTCGGTGCCGCGCGCAAGTGCCGCGTGGTACGCGAGCAGCTGCAGCGGCACCACGTGCAGGATCGGCGAGAGCAGTCCGTAATGCTCCGGCAGACGGATGACGTGCATGCCTTCCTGCGGCGCGATGCGCGTATCGGCGTCCGCCAGCACGTAAAGTTCGCCGCCGCGCGCGCGCACTTCCTGCATGTTCGATTTCACCTTCTCCAGCAGCGTGTCGTTCGGCGCCACCGTCACCACCGGCATGTCCTCGGTGACCAGCGCCAGCGGCCCGTGCTTGAGCTCGCCCGCCGGGTAGGCCTCGGCGTGGATGTAGGAGATCTCCTTCAGCTTCAGCGCGCCTTCCAGCGCGATAGGGTAGTGCAGCCCGCGCCCGAGGAACAGCGCGTGCTCCTTCTTCGCGAAGCGCTCGGCCCAGGCGATCAGTTGCGGCTCGAGCGCGAGCGCCGCGGCGATCGCGTTCGGCAGGTGGCGCAGCCGCCGCAGATGCTCCTTCTCCGCGCGCGCCGGCAGCCGCCGGCGCAGCTTGGCCAGCACGAGCGCGAGCAGGAACAGCCCCGCGAGCTGCGTGGTGAATGCCTTGGTGGAGGCGACGCCGATCTCCGTCCCGGCGCGCGTGAGGAACTGCATCTTCGTCTCGCGCACCATGGCGCTCGTCGGCACGTTGCACACCGCGAGGCTGCGCTTCTGCCCCAGCTTGCGCGCGTGGCGCAGCGCGGCGAGCGTATCGGCGGTCTCTCCCGACTGCGAGACCACCACCACGAGCGCATCCTTGTCCGGGACGCTGGCGCGGTAGCGGTATTCGCTTGCGATCTCCACCTGCGTCGGCAAGCGGGCGAGCGACTCGATCCAGTGCTTGGCCGTCAGCCCGGCGTAGTAGCTCGTGCCGCAGGCGAGCACCAGCACGCTCTTCGCGCCGCGCAGCATCCTGGCGGCCTCCTTGCCGAAAGGCGCGGGTGTCACGCTCTCGACGCCTTCCAGCGTATCGGCGAGCGCGCCGGGCTGCTCGAAGATCTCCTTCTGCATGTAGTGCCGGTAGGGCCCGAGATCCACCTTCGAAGCGCCCGCCTGCACGGTGCGCACCGGGCGTCGCGCCTCGCGATCCGAGGCGTCGCGCACCCTGAAGCCGCCCAGGTCGATCTCCGCGACATCGCCTTCTTCGAGGAAGGCGATGCGCTCGGTGGTGCCGGCAAGCGCCAGCGCGTCCGAGGCGAGGAACATCTCTCCCTCGCCGACGCCGACCACCAGCGGACTGCCGGCCCGCGCGCCGACCACGCTGTGCGGCCGGTCCGAAGCCACCACGGCGATGGCGTAGGCGCCCGTGAGGCGCTTGACGGCGCGCCGCACCGCCTGGAACAGGTCGCCGTCGTACAGGCTGTGCACGAGGTGCGCCACGACCTCGGTGTCGGTCTGGCTGTCGAACTCGTAGCCCGCGGCCTTCAGCTGCGCGCGCAGCTCCTCGTAGTTCTCGATGATGCCGTTATGCACGAGTGCGATTTGCCCGCGCGACATCATCGGGTGGGCGTTGTGCGTGGCCGGCGCGCCATGCGTCGCCCAGCGCGTGTGCGCGATGCCCGTGTCGGCGGCAAGCTTCCGGCTGCGCACCTGGCTAGCGAGATCCTCTACGCGCGCGACGCTGCGCACGCGCTCGAGCGCCCCGTCCGTCAGCGCCGCGACGCCGCAGGAGTCGTAGCCGCGGTACTCCAGGCGCCGCAGTCCCTCGATCAGCACCGGCACAATGTCGCGCCGCGCCGCGGCGCCCACGATTCCACACATGGCTATTTCTTCTTTGGTGCCTTCCAGTTCGGCAGCGACACCTGCTTGGCGCGCGCCACGGTGAGCTGGCCGGGCGGCGTCGTCTTCGAGATGGTCGAGCCGGCGCCGATGTAGGAGCCCCGCGCGATCGTCACGGGCGCCACCAGCGTCGCGTCCGAGCCGATGAACGAGTCGTCCTCGATGACCGTGCGGTGCTTGGCCGCGCCGTCGTAGTTGCAGGTGATCGTGCCGGCGCCGATGTTCACGCGCGCCCCGACCTCCGCGTCGCCGATGTAAGACAGGTGGTTGGCCTTCGAGCCCGTGCCAATGCGGCTCGCCTTCACCTCGACGAAGTTGCCGATGTGCACCTGGTCGCCGAGGGTCACCCCGGGCCTGGTCCTCGAGAAAGGCCCGATCCGGCAGCGCTCGCCGATGGTGGCCTCGTCGAGCTGCGTGAACGCGAGTATCTCGGTGTCGGCGCCGACCGTCACGTTGCGCAGTACACAATTCGGGCCCACGCGCACGCGGTCGCCGAGCCGCACCGCGCCCTCGAAGACGCAGTTCACATCGATCTGCACGTCGCGGCCGCAGGCGAGATCGCCGCGCACGTCTACGCGCCAGAGGTCGGCGAGGGCGACGCCCGCCTCGAGCAGCTTCTTCGCCTGCGCATTCTGGTAGGCGCGCTCGAGAATCGCGAGCTCATGCCGCGAATTGACGCCGGCGACCTCCCAGGGGTCCTGCGCCTCTACCACGGCAATGGTGACCCCGTCCTTCGCGGCGAGCGCGATCACGTCGGTGAGGTAGTACTCCTTCTGCGCGTTCGCAGGCTTCACGTGCGCCAGCCATTTCCCCAGCCGCTCCGCAGGCGCGGCGAGAAAGCCAGCGTACCACTCGCGGATGCGCAGTTCGCGCGCAGTGGCATCCTTGTGCTCTACGATGCGCCGCACGCGCTTGCGCGCGTCCCGCACCACGCGCCCGTACCCGGTCGCATCGGTGAGGTCTGAAGTGCAGATGGCCAGTCCGCCGCGCGACGCGTCCACGAGGCGCTGCAGCGTCTCCGCGCGCACCAGCGGTATGTCGCCGTTCAGCACCAGCACGCGCGCGCCGCGCGCCACCTTGGGCATTGCCTGCGCCAGGGCGTGACCGGTGCCGAGCTGCCGATCCTGCTCCACCCACTCGACTTCCTCGCCGCCGAACGACGAGCGCACTTCTGCGCCGCCGTGTCCATGCACGACCAGGATCTGCTGCGGCTTGAGGGCGCGCGCGGCGTCCAGCACATGCGCGAGCAGCGGACGGCCCGCCAGCCGATGCAGCACTTTCGGCAGCGCCGAATGCATGCGCTTCCCTTGCCCGGCGGCGAGCACGACCACGGCGAGGCTCATGGCGCTGGATTCTAGCATCGGCATCCCGGCGAACTCCTTGAAAGATCATAAGAAAGCGCCGTAACATGACAGTCCGATGACAGTGGCACGTCCCCGTGAATAGCGAAACTCTCGAGATCGTGTTCAGACTGGTGGCGGCGCTCGCGGCCGGCGGCATCATCGGACTGGAGCGCAGCTTTCGCGGCCGCGCGGCGGGATTTCGCACGCACGCGCTCGTCTGCCTCGCCTCGAGCCTTCTGATGCTCGTCACCGTCTTTGAGCATCAGTGGTTCGCCCAGCAGGCAGGCTCGCGCGTGGTGGTGGACCCGACGCGCATGGCGCAGGGGATCATGACGGGCATCGGCTTTCTGGGCGCCGGCGTCATCGTCAAGGAAGGCCTGACAGTGCGCGGGCTGACGACCGCGGCCTCGATCTGGGTGACCGCCGCGATCGGGATCCTGACCGGCATCGGCTTTTACTTCGCCGCGGGCATCGGCGTGGTCCTGACGCTCGGCACGCTGTCGGTGTTCCGCTGGATCGAAGGGCGCATGCCGACGGAACTGTATGCCAACTTCTCGGTGCGCTTTGCGCGCGACGCGGTGATGCCGGAAGCCGAACTGCGCGCCCTGGTAGGCCGCCACGGCTTTTCCGTGGCCAATCTTAACTACCGCCTGCTGAGCGAGGGTGGCCAGATCGAGTATCGCATGGTGCTGCGCGCGCTCAAGGCCGACCGCTTGCGAGCGCTGGCGGAATCCCTTAACGCCGAGGCCGGCGTCCTGGAATACCGCATCTCCCCGACGAGCGACTGACTCAGCGCGGCAGCTCGGACAATCCCATCAGGAACTCGTCGACCGCGCGCGCGCACTGGCGCCCCTCGCGGATCGCCCACACCACGAGCGACTGCCCGCGGCGCATGTCGCCGGCCGTGAACAGCTTGTCCACCGAAGTGCGGTAGGCGCTCGCGCCTTCGACGTCGGCGCGTACATTGCCGCGCGCGTCCTTCTCCACGCCGAACACTTCCAGGACGGAGGCCACCGGCGAGACGAAGCCCATCGCCAGCAGGACGAGGTCGGCGGGCAGCTCGAACTCCGAGCCGGGCACTTCCACCGGCTTGCCGCTCGTCCAGTCCAGTTTCACCGCCTTCAGCGCCTTGACCTTGCCGCCCTCGCCGACGAAGGCCTTGGTGGCGATCGACCAGTCGCGCTCGGCGCCCTCCTCGTGCGACGACGAGGTGCGCAGACGCGTCGGCCAGTATGGCCACTCGGGATTGCGCTCGGGGTCCGGCGGCATCGGCAGCAACTCGAACTGGGTGATCGACGACGCCGCGTGGCGGTTGGAGGTGCCCACGCAGTCCGAACCGGTATCGCCGCCGCCGATGATGACGACGTGCTTGCCGCTCGCCCACAGGTCGTCGACGTTCTTGTCGCCGGCCACGCGCCGGTTCTGCAGCGGCAGGAAATCCATGGCGAAGTGCACGCCGTCCAGATCGCGTCCCGGCACCGGCAGGTCGCGCGGCACCTCCGCGCCGCCGGCGAGCACGACGGCGTCGAAGTCCTTGAGCAGCTTTTTCGCATCCACCGGGCGCGCCTGGCGATTGCCGGCCCCGACCGGAGCGGCCCCGATCACGTGGTTGGTGCGGAATTCGACGCCCTCGGCTTGCATCTGCTCGATGCGACGATCGATGTGCCACTTCTCCATCTTGAAGTCCGGGATGCCGTAGCGCAGAAGCCCGCCGATCCGGTCGTTCTTCTCGTATACCGTGACCGCGTGGCCGGCGCGCGCCAGCTGCTGGGCGCACGCGAGGCCCGCGGGCCCGGAGCCGATGACGGCCACCTTCTTGCCGGTCCTCGCCGCCGCCGGCTGCGGTGCGACCCATCCGCTTTCCCAGGCGCGATCGATGATCGCGTGCTCGATCGACTTGATGCCCACCGGATCGTTGTTGATGCGCAGGACGCAGGCCTCCTCGCAGGGCGCGGGGCACACGCGGCCGGTGAACTCGGGGAAGTTGTTGGTCGAGTGCAGCGTGTCGATGGCGAGTTTCCAGTCGCCGCGATAGACGAGGTCGTTCCAGTCCGGGATGATGTTGTTCACCGGACAGCCGGACATGCAGAACGGCGTGCCGCAGTCCATGCAGCGCGCGCCCTGGATCTTGGCTTCCTCGTCGGAGAGGTGCAGCACGAACTCGCGATAGTGCTTCTTGCGCGCGTCCGTGCTTTCGCTCGCTTCCTGGAGCCGCTGGTACTCCAGGAAGCCCGTGACCTTGCCCATTCAGGCCGCCTCTTTCTTGCGGGCGGCGGCCAGCTCGCCCAGCGCGCGCCGGTACTCCTTCGGGAACACCTTGACGAAGCGCGCCCGGTACTCGGCCCACTGCCCGAGGATCTGCTGCGCGCGACGGCTGCCCGTGTGCTTCGCGTGCGCCTCGATGAGCGCGCGCACGTTCGCCTCGTCGGTGCGGCCGAGGTGCCAGAACTCGCGGCCGCCTCTTGCCTGCTGCTCGGTCTCCGCCAGTATCGGCTCGAGGTCGACCATCGCCGGGTTGCAGCGCCTCGCAAAATCGCCGTCCGTATCCAGCACGTAGGCGATGCCGCCCGACATGCCGGCGGCGAAATTGCGCCCGGTCGAGCCGAGCACCGCCACGGTGCCGCCCGTCATGTACTCGCAGCCGTGATCGCCCACGCCCTCGACCACTGCCGTGGCGCCCGAATTGCGCACCGCGAAGCGCTCGCCGGCGACGCCGCGGAAATACGCCTCGCCCGCGATCGCGCCGTACAACACCACGTTGCCCGTGATGATGTTGTCGGCGGGCTCGCCGCGAAACTTCGGCGAAGGCTGCACGCTGATGCGCCCGCCCGACAATCCCTTGCCGCAGTAGTCGTTGGTGTCGCCGACCAGGCTCAGCGCCACGCCGCGCGCGAGGAACGCACCGAAGCTCTGCCCGGCCGACCCGGCGAAGCGCACCTGGATAGTGTCCTCCGCCAAGCCTTCATGCCCGTAGCGTCGCGCGATCTCGTGCGACAGCATCGTGCCCACGGTGCGGTTGATATTGCGGATCGGCATGTCGATGGCGACCTTCTCGCCGCGCTCGAGCGCCGGCTGCGCCAGCTCGATCAAGCGCTGGTCGAGCGCCTTCTCCAGGCCGTGGTCCTGCGACTCGCTGTGATGGACGGCCACCTGCACCGGCATCTTCGGCATCTCGAAGATGCGGGAAAAATCGAGTCCTTTGGCCTTCCAGTGCTCGATGCCCTTCCTCATGTCGAGCAGGTCAGTGCGTCCGATCAGCTCGTCCAGCTTGCGGATGCCGAGGCTGGCCATCAGCTCTCGCGCCTCTTCGGCGACGTAGAACATGTAGTTGACGACGTACTCGGGCTTGCCCGTGAACTTGCGCCGCAGCGCCGGGTCCTGCGTCGCCACGCCGACCGGGCAGGTATTGAGGTGGCACTTGCGCATCATGATGCAGCCGCTCACCACGAGCGGCGCGGTGGCGAAGCCGAATTCGTCCGCGCCGAGGATCGCGCCGATTACGACGTCGCGCCCGGTCTTCAGCTGCCCGTCCACCTGGACTGCGATCCGGCCGCGCAGCCGGTTGAGCACCAGCGTCTGCTGGGTCTCCGCCAGGCCGAGCTCCCAGGGGGTCCCGGCATGCTTGATCGAGCTCCACGGCGAAGCGCCCGTGCCGCCGTCGTAGCCCGAGATCGTGACGTGATCCGCCTTCGCCTTCGACACGCCCGCCGCCACGGTACCGACACCGACTTCGGACACTAGCTTCACGGAAATCGAAGCGTTCGGGTTGGCGTTCTTCAGGTCGTGGATCAGCTGCGCGAGGTCCTCGATCGAGTAGATGTCGTGGTGCGGCGGAGGGCTGATGAGCTCCACCCCCGGCGTAGAGAAGCGCAACTCGGCGATGTACTCGGAAACCTTGCGGCCCGGGAGCTGCCCGCCCTCGCCCGGCTTGGCGCCCTGAGCCATCTTGATCTGGATCTGCTCGGCGCTCGCCAGGTACTCGGCAGTGACGCCGAAGCGGCCCGAGGCTACTTGCTTGATCTTGGACTTCAGCACGTCGCCTGCGCGCAGCTCGATATCCTTCTCCACACGGCCGGCGCCGAGGCGCGAGCGCAGCGTCTCGCCGGCCTTCACGGGGGCGTAGCGCCGGCGGTCCTCGCCGCCTTCGCCGGTGTTCGACTTGCCGCCGATGCGGTTCATGGCCACGGCAAGCGTCGTGTGCGCCTCGGTCGAAATCGAGCCCAGCGACATCGCGCCGGTCGAGAAGCGCTTGACGATCTCCGCGGCGGGCTCGACCTCGTCGATCGGTACGGGCCTGACCTTGTCGCGCTGGAACTCGAACAGCCCGCGCAGCGTCATGTGGCGCAGCGACTGGTCGTTGATGATCTGCGCGTATTCCTTGTACGAGGAGTACGAATCGCTGCGCGTGGCGCGCTGCAGCTTGGCGATCGCGTCCGGCGTCCACATGTGCTCCTCGCCGCGCACGCGCCAGGCATACTCGCCGCCGGCATCCAGCATCTCGCGCAGCACCGGATCGCGCTCGTCGAAGGCGGCGCAGTGGATGCGGATCGCTTCCTCCGCCACCTCGAACAGGCCGATGCCGCCGACGTTCGAGGCGGTGCCGGTGAAGTACTTGTCCACCAGCGGCCGCGCCAGCCCCACGGCCTCGAAGATCTGCGCGCCCGTGTAGGACATGTAGGTCGAGATGCCCATCTTGGACATCACCTTCTTCAGGCCCTTGCCGACCGCCTTGACAAAATTCTTGATCGCCTTGCTGCCGGCCGCCGGGTCGCCCGGGTGCATGGCGAGCAGCGTCTCCAGCGCGAGGTAGGGGTGCACGGCTTCCGCGCCGTAGCCACCGAGCAGCGCGAAGTGATGCACTTCGCGCGCCGAGCCGGTCTCGACCACGAGTCCCGCGCTGGTGCGCAAGCCCTTGGCCACCAGATGCTGGTGGATCGCCGAGAGCGCGAGCAGCGCCGGGATCGCGACGCGCTCGCGGTCGACGAGCCGGTCCGAGATCACGATGATCGAGGCGCCCGCGCGCACCGCGTCCTCGGCCTGCGCGCACAGCGAGGCGAGGCGCGCCTCGACGGCGTCGCGCCCCCACGCCACAGGGTATGTGATGTCGAGCTCGAGCGCGCGGAACTTGCCGCCGGTATAGCGCTCGATGTGCCGGATCTTCTCCATCTCGTAGAAGTCGAGCACCGGCTGCGACACCTCGAGCCGCAGCGGCGGGTTCATCTCGTCGATGCCGAGCAGGTTCGGCTTCGGACCGATGAACGACACGAGCGAGGTCACCAGCTCCTCGCGAATCGGGTCGATCGGCGGATTGGTGACCTGCGCGAACAGCTGCTTGAAGTAGTGGTACAGCGTCTTGTCCTTGCCCGAAAGCACGGCGAGCGGCGAGTCGTTGCCCATCGAGCCGATCGGCTCTTCGCCGTTCTGCGACATCGGCGCCATCAGGAACTTGACCTCTTCCTGCGTATAGGCGAAGGCCTGCTGCCGGTCGAGCAGCGGCACGGCGCTCTTCAGCGGCGCGGTCTTCTCGCTCTCCACCTCGTCCAGCTTGACGCGGATGCGCTCGATCCACTCCGCGTAGGGGCGCGCGCCCGAGAGCGCATCCTTCAGCTCGGCGTCGTCGACGATGCGGCCCTTCTCCAGGTCGACGAGGAGCATCTTGCCCGGCTGCAGGCGCCACTTCTTGACGACTTTTTCCTCCGGCACCGGCAGGCAGCCGCACTCGGATCCCATGATGACCAGGCCGTCCTCGGTGACGATGTAACGCGACGGGCGCAGCCCGTTGCGATCGAGCGTGGCGCCGATCTGCCGGCCGTCCGTGAATGCAATCGACGCCGGTCCGTCCCAGGGCTCCATCATCGCCGCGTGATACTCGTAGAAAGCGCGCCGCGCCGGATCCATGAGCGCGTGGTTCTCCCACGCCTCCGGAATCATCATCATCATGGCGTGCGCCACCGAGTAGCCGCCCATGACCAGCAGCTCGAGCGCGTTGTCGAACGATGCCGAGTCCGATTGCCCGGGGTAGATCAGCGGCCAGATCTTGCCGAGGTCCTCGTCGAGGACGGGGCTGGAGATGGCGCCCTGGCGTGCGCGGATCCAGTTCACGTTGCCGCGCACGGTATTGATCTCGCCGTTGTGCGCGATCATGCGGAACGGGTGCGCCAGGTCCCACGACGGGAACGTGTTGGTCGAGAAGCGCTGGTGCACGAGCGCGAGCGCCGATTCGACGCGCGCGTCCTTCAGGTCGAGGTAGTACTCGCCGACCTGATGGGCGAGCAGCATGCCCTTGTAGACCAGCGTGCGCGCCGACATCGAGGGCACGTAGAACTCCTTGCCGTGCGCGAGCCTGAGCGCCTGGATGGCGTGGCCGGAGCTCTTGCGGATGATGTAGAGCTTGCGCTCCAGGGCGTCGGTCACGGTCACCCCGCGTCCGCGCCCGATGAAGATCTGGCGGATCACCGGCTCGAGCTTCTTCGCCGGCTCGGCGAGATCGGCGTTGTCGACGGGAACGTCGCGCCAGCCGAGGATCACCTGGCCTTCGTCCTTGACCGCCCGCTCGATCTCGTACTCGCACGCCTGCCGGCTCGCCGGATCGCGCGGCAGGAACACCATGCCGACGCCGTACTGTCCCAGCGGTGGAAGCTTTACCCCCTGCCGCGCCATTTCTTCGCGCAGGAACCGGTCCGGAATCTGGATGAGCAGTCCGGAGCCGTCGGAAAGCTTCGGATCCCACCCCACCGCACCCCGGTGCGTCAGGTTCCTGAGGACGGTGAGCCCCTGCTCCACGATGCCGTGGGACTTCTTGCCCTTGATGTGCGCGACGAATCCTACGCCGCAGGCATCGTGCTCGTGCCGCGGGTCGTACAGGCCTTGCGCGCCGGGCTGGGCAGGCAGCTCCATAGGCAAATCTCTGATTTGCAGTGCGTTTCGCTCAAGTTCGCCGCTATGCACAAAAACAGCGGCAATGCGGTCGAATATACCCGCGGAACCTAGCGTCAACAAGGGCTTCCGGCTTAGCGCCGGCTACCGCGACGCAGCAGTCTGCGGCTTGGCGCTGGCGGCGGCGATCGCCGCGCGAACGTCCCGCTCCTCGAGGTCGTGGCGCAGGATGGCCTGTCCGATCCCTTGCAGCACCACGTAGCGAATGCGGCCGGCGGAGGCTTTCTTGTCGCCCGCCATCAGCTCGAGGTAGCGCTCCCAGGCGAGTGGCGGCCCTTGGACGGGTAGGCCTGCCCGCTGCACGAGCCGCTTCAGCCGCGCCGCGTCGTCCGCCGCAAGCATGCCGGCGCGCACGGACAGCTCCGCCGCCATCACCATCCCCGCAGCCACGGCCTCGCCGTGCAGCCAGGCGCCGTATCCGGCGCCCGCCTCGATGGCATGGCCGAAGGTATGCCCGAAGTTGAGCAACGCCCGCGGTCCCGACTCGCGCTCGTCGGCCGCGACCACCTGTGCTTTCAACTCGCACGAGCGGCGCACGACGTGCGACAGCGCCTCGGTATCGCGCGCGAGCAGCCGCTCGAGGTGCGACTCCAACCAGGACACGAGTTCTGCGTCGAGCGCGAAGCCGTGCTTGATGACCTCGGCGATGCCTGCACGCAGCTCCCGGTCAGGCAGCGTGGCGAGCGTGCCCACGTCCGCGACGACGGCCACCGGCTGATGGAAGGCGCCGATCATGTTCTTGCCGCGCGCATGGTTCACGGCGGTCTTGCCGCCCACGGACGAATCCACCTGCGCGAGCAGAGTGGTCGGCACTTGCAGGAAATCGATGCCGCGCTGGTAGACAGCGGCGGCGAAACCCGCCAGGTCGCCCACCACCCCGCCGCCCAGGGCGACGATCAGGCCATCGCGGCCGATGCGCGCGGCCAGCAGTCCGTCGAACACGCGCTCGAGCGTGGCCCAGCTCTTGGCCGACTCGCCATCCTCCACCAGCACTTCCGTTGCCACCTGCGCCCCTGCGCGCCCCAATGCGGCCTTCACGCGCGCGCTGTATATCGGCGCGACCACCGTGTTGCTGACCACGGCCACGCGCCCGCCGCGCAAGTGGGAGCGATAGAGCGGCTCCGCGTCGAGCGCGCCGGCGCCGATGTGAATCGGGTAGGCGCGCCGGCCGAGTTCTACGCGGACAGTTTCCATGTCTCCTTCAGCCGCCCCAGGACTTCACGCGCGAGGTTCTGCACGCTCTGTCGTCCCGTGTCCATCACGATGTCGGCGACCTCGCGATACAGCGGGTCACGCACCCCGTACAGCTCGCGCATGCGCGCCAGCGGATCCGGCGTCGCGAGCAGAGGTCGGTTCCGGTCCTGCCGCACGCGCTCGTAGAGCGCGTCGGGCGGCGCATGCAGGTAAACGACCGTGCCGCGCGCCGCCAGCAGGCGGCGATTGACCTCGGCGAGGATCGCGCCGCCACCGGTCGCCAGCACCACGTCGTGCTGCGCCGTCAGCTCGGCGAGCACCGCCGACTCGCGCGCGCGAAATCCCGCCTCGCCCTCGATGTCGAAGATCACCGCGATCTTCACGCCGCAGCGTCGCTCCACCTCGTGGTCGGAATCGAAGAAGGCGCGCTTCAGCCGGCGCGCCAGCAGCCGCCCCGCGGTGGTCTTGCCGGCCCCCATCATGCCGACCAGGAATACATTGCGCGCGCCGTGCATGCTCCTATTGTAGGACTTGCGCAAACAAAAACGGCCAGGCGAGCCTGGCCGTGTCCCACAAGGAGATCTGGCAAAGAATTCAGCGCACCGTGACGCGCTCGTTGACGATGCGAGGCGTCACGAATACCAGCAGCTCGGTCTTCTGCGAGTTGGTCGATCGGTTCTTGAACAGATTGCCCACGACCGGCAGATCGCCGAAGAAGGGCACCTGGGTGACGTCGGTGCGCTCGGTCTGCTCGAAGATGCCACCGATCACGACGGTGCCGCCATTTTCGACCAGCACCTCGGTCTTCACGTGCTTGGTGCTGATCTGCACGCCGGCCGGCGTCGTCGCCCCGGGTGCATCCTTGTTGACGTCCAGCGTCATGATCACGTTGCCGTCCGGCGTGATCTGCGGCTTCACCTTGAGCGCAAGGTTGGCTTTGCGGAACGCCACGGCAGTCGCGCCCGAGGAGGTCGCTTGCTGGTATGGGATCTCCGTGCCCTGCTCGATCACCGCCTCGACCTGATCGGCGGTCAGCACGCGCGGGCTGGAGATGATCTTGCCCTTGCCGTCCGCCTCCAGCGCCGAAAGCTCGAGATTCAGGAATCGGGTCAGCGCGCTGTTGAATAGAATGAACGACAGCTGCCCCGCGTTGAACGCATTCAGGCCCGCGGCGGGCAGGTTGCTGTTCAGGCCGGGCCCGTTGATTACCGGAGTGCCCTGCACGATGCCCATCGCCTGCCCGGTATTCACCAGTTCGGCGCCGATGTTGGGGCCCTTGATGCCGCCGATCGAGCGATTGGCCGGACCACTCTCGATCAGCCCGATGCGCACGCCGAGGTTCTTGCTGAAAGTGTCGCTCGCCTCGACGATGCGCGCCTCGATCATGACCTGGCGTACGGGCACGTCGATCTTGGCCAGAAGCTTTCTCACCTCCTCGAGCCGCGACGGCGTGTCCTGCACGAACAGCGTGTTGGTGCGCGCGTCCACCACCGCGCTGCCGCGCTTGGAAAGCAGCGGCTGGGTCTTGTCCGAGAGCAGCTTGGCGACGTCGGACGCCTTCTGGTAATTCATCTGAAAGGCCTCGGTGCGCGTCTGCTCGAGGTCGTTGATCTGCTGCGCGGCCTCGAGCGCGAGCTTCTCGCGCGTCGCCAGCTCGTCGCGCGGCGCGATCCAGATGACGTTGCCGTTGCGCCGGCTGTCCAGGCCGCGCGTCTGCAGGATGATGTCCATCGCCTGGTCCCAGGGCACGTCCTTCAGCCGCAGGGTGATGTTGCCGCCGACGGAGTCGCTGGTGATGATGTTCAGGTCGGTGAAGTCCGCGAGCACGTTGAGCACGGCGCGCACCTCGACGTTCTGGAAGTTCAGCGACAGCTTCTCGCCGACGTACTGCCCCTTCTTCGGCGTCGCGTCCGGAACGACCGGCTTCACCTCGACGACGAATTGCGTGTCGGACTGGTACGCATTGTGGTCCCACTGCCCGCGCGGCTCGATGACCATGCGCACGTTCTCGCCCTGCTGGAAGGTGCTGATGTTCTGCACCGGGGTGGCGAAATCGACGACGTCCAGACGCCGGCGCAGGTTGTCGGGCAGCGCGGTCTTGAGGAAATCGACGATGATGTTCTGCCCCTGCTGGCGGATGTCGATCCCGGTGGCGGTGTCGGAGAGCTCCACGACCACGCGCCCTTCGCCGGTGCGCCCGCGGCGGAAGTCTATGTCGCGGATGGCGTGCTTCGATTCACCCCGGCCTTCGGCGAAATGGGCCACCTTGTCACCCGCAGGCGCCGCTGCAGCCGACAGCGTCACTACGATGTTGCGGCCATCGAGCGCCACTTCGTGCGCCACCGGGCGGCGCAGGTTGAGCACCAGGCGCGTCTTGTCGGCCGCCTGCACCACGTTCATCGAGCGCAGCTCGCCCTGGGCGATCTCCTGCGCGGAGCGCCCCAAGGCATTCACCGTGCCGGCGAAATCAAAGGCGATGCGCGCCGGGTTGGCGACCGCAAAGCTGGGCGGCGGCGCGCGCAGCGGCTCCTTGGTGGTGATGCGCAGCACCACCTTCCCGCCCTGCTGCGACACGTCGAGCGCCTCGATGCTGTTGGAGGACTGGGCGAGCGCCATGCCGCACGCCGCCAGCCAGATGGCAAGCACGCGCAGGGTGCCGCGCGCGATCCGATCGATCCTCATTTCTTGACCTCCTGCAGTTGCAGCGAGCTCGAGCGCTCGATCCATTCGCCGCTGCCTTCCTGGATCAGTTCCTTGAGGCTGATCTGCACCTCATCGATACCGGTGATCACGCCGAAGTTCTGCCCCATGTAGTTGCCCTTGCGCACGCGGTACAGGTTGGGTCCGGCCTTCACCAGGCCGAAACTCTCGCCGCCCTGCGTGAGCGATCCCACCATCTGGATGGACTCCAGCGGGAAGGCCTCGAGCGGTTCCTTGGGCCGGTCGAGGTCGGGCTGCTTGCCTCCCGCCTTCGCCGCCGTCCCGGGTGCCGCCGCGACCTCGATGCGATCAGGCCGGAACGGGTCGACCTCGCCCTCGGCCTGGTAGGGCACGGGCTCGTAGGGCCGGACCTGCGGCAGCGGATCGACCCGCCCGCGAAGGTCCTTGGTCAGCTCGTTGAGCTCGTTCTTCAGGTCGCTGTGCTGCTCGCCGCCGCAGGCGGCGAGCACGGCCACGCACGCGAGCACCAGGACGCGCCTCATCGGCGTCCCTTCTTCGCGCCGGCGGCCGCCTTGCGCTGCGCGGCGATCTCTTCCTCGTCCAGGTAGCGGAACGTGCGCGCCGTGACCTCCATCACCAGACTGCCGTCCTTCGCCGTCGTCATGTTGACGTTGTTGAGCGTCACGATGCGCGACAACTGCCCGACGTCGCTCGCGAAGGCGCCCATGTCGTGATACACGCCGACCACCTTCAGATTGATCGGCAGCTCGGCGTAGAACTCGCGCACGACCTCGCGCCCCGCGGGCTTGAACAGCTCGAACTGCAGGCCGCGGCCGAGTCCGGCCTGGTTGATGTCCACCAGCAGGGCGTCCATCTGCGACTTGTTGGGCAGCTGCTTGAGCAGCGCGCCGAACTGCGTATCGATCTCGCGCAACTGCTGCTTGTGCAGGTCGAGGTTGACGGCCTGTGCCTTCTTCTTGACGTAGTCCTGCTTGAGCTTCTGCTCGTCGTTCCTGCCCGTTTCCAGCTCCTCGAGCTGCCCCTGCCACAGGCCGAAATACCCCAGCACGGGCAGCGCCACCAGGATCGCCACCAGCACGACCGCCTTGGGAATGGCCGACCAGCTACCCGGATCGCGCCAGTTGGTGGCCCGGAAGTCCTCGACGATCCTGTTGAAGTCGATGGCCATCGCCATGGTTCAGCCCTTCTTGGCCGGCGCTTTGGCCGGCGCCTTGGGCGCTTCCTTGAGCGTCACCGGCTTGAGCTGCATGGTCAGATTGAACTCCGACAGGCGCTTGTTGCCGACCTTCGAGGCCTTGATTTCGATGAGCTTGGGATCGGCGAGCCAGGGCGAAGCCTCGATGTTGCGCATGAGCGTGGACACGCGCGCATTGGATTGCGCGTAGCCGTGCAGCGCGATCGACAAGCCCTTTTGCCTGACGCCTTTCAGGTAGACGCCTTCAGGCATCTGGCGCACGAGCTGGTCCATCAGGTGCACGGTCTGCGCCCGGTCGGCCTGCAGCGTCTCGATGATCTGCTTGCGCGCAAGCAGCGCCGCAATCTCGTCCTTGAGTTTCTTGATCTCGGCAATTTCCTTGTCCAGCACCGCGATCTGCCCCTTGAGGTAGCTGTTGCGGCCGTCCTGGATGTCGATCAACTGGCTGATGTAGAGATATCCCGCCCCGACGATCGCCAGGCCGAGCACGGCGGTCAGGACGCCGAGCACCGCGAAATGCTGGCGGCCGCGCTTGCGCCGCTCCTCGCGGTGCGGCAACAGGTTGATGCGTACGCTCATCAGTCGAACCGGCGCATGGCGAGGCCGCAGGCCACGATCAGCGAGGGCGCGTCCACCATGAGCTTCTTCATCTGGATGCGCGGAGACGTCTGCATGGCCGCGAACGGGTTGGCCACCATCGTCGCGACCTGCGTGCGGGTCTGGACCACCTCGTCCAGCCCTGGAATTACCGCTGAGCCGCCGGCCAGCAGGATCTGGTCGACGCTGTGGTACTGCGTCGACGTGAAGAAGAACTGCAGCGCGCGCTGCACCTCCATGGCGAGGTTCTCCATGAACGGGCGCAGCACTTCGGACTCGAAGTCATCCGGCAAGCCACCGGAGCGCTTCGCGCTTTCTGCTTCCTCGGCGCTCATGCCGTAGCGGGCGACGATATCCTGCGTCAGCTGGCTGCCGCCGAACGCCTGCTCCCGCGAGTACACGGACTGGTCGTTGCGCATCACGCTCACGTTCATCACGTTGGCGCCCACGTCGACGACGGCGACGTTCAGGTCCTTGCCGCCCCCGGGAAGCTGGCCGACGACCAGGCCGAGCGCGGTCTGCTGCGCGAAGGACTCGATGTCCATCACGGCCGCCTTCAGGCCGGCCGACTCGGCGACGGCCACCCGGTCTTCGACCTTTTCCTTGCGCGTCGCCGCGATCATCACTTCCTGCTCGTCAGGCGAGGTCGGCGACGGGCCGACCACCTGGAAATCGAGATTGACCTCCTCGAGCGCGAACGGGATGTACTGGTTGGCCTCCGATTCCACCTGGACCTCGAGCTCGGTCTCGCGCAGGCTCGCGGGCACGACGATCTTCTTCGTGATCACGGCGCCCGTCGGCACGGCCATGGCCACGTGCTTGGCACGCGTCCCGAGGCGCTTGTAGGCGCGTTTCACCGCCTCGACGACCATCTCCAGGTTGCTGATGTTGCCGTCGACGGTGGCATCCCGCGGCAGGGGCTCGATCACGTAACGCTCGACGCGATAGCCGCTCTTGCCCGCATCTACGATCTCGAGCATCTTGACCGACGATGAGCTGATGTCCAGACCGAACAGCGGCGGCGCCTTCGGGCTGAAGATGTCCAGTTGCATCGTTATTTCCCTTTTTGTATCGGCCCTTAGGCACGATACGTAGAATTTGCGTTAAATGCTAGCAACAACTCCCCCCGGTGTCTAGCGAATCCGTCACCCTTTGGGGGACGGCTATAATTCGCGCTCATCCTGCTGCGCGCAAATGCGGCTGCCTCGGTGCCGCAATGGTTGCCTAATCCTTGATCTGGCTTCGTTTTTTGACGTTTCCACTGGCCCTGCTCGGGGGCCTGATTGCCGCCGGCCTGTGCGTCGTAGGGCTGGTGGTCGCGCTGGCCTACCCGAACCTGCCATCCCTGGAGACCCTGACCGATTACCAGCCCAAGGTCCCGCTGCGCGTCTACACGGTCGAGGGGGAACTGATCGGCGAATTCGGCGAGGAACGCCGGGTGCTCGTGGACATCAAGGACGTCCCGCCGACCCTCACCAACGCCATCATCGCTACGGAAGACGAGCGCTTCTACCAGCACTCGGGAATCGACTACATCGGGGTGGCGCGCGCCGCGTATGCCAACCTGCTGACGGGAGGCCGGCGGCAGGGCGCGAGCACGATCACCATGCAGGTGGCGCGCAACTTCTTCCTTTCGTCCGAGAAGACCCTGACGCGCAAGCTCTACGAGGTCCTGCTGGCGCTGAAGATCGAGCACAACCTGACCAAGGACCAGATCCTCAGCCTGTACGTCAATCAGATCTACCTGGGGCAGCGCGCCTACGGCTTTGCCTCCGCGGCACAAACCTATTTCGGCAAGAGCATCGGTCAGCTGACCCTGGACGAAGCCGCCATGCTCGCGGCCCTGCCCAAGGCACCGTCCAGCTACAACCCGATCGCCAATCCGCAGCGCGCGAAGCAGCGTCAGGTCTACGTGCTGCGCCGCATGCGGGACTTGGGCTACATCACCCAGGAACAGTTCGACCAGGTTGCGCAAGCGCCGATCGTCACCCGCAAGGCGGCCGAAACCACTTACGCGGTGCGCGCCGAGTATGTGGCCGAGATGGTGCGCCAAGCGGTGTACGAGCAATATCCGGATGACGCCTACAGTCGCGGCTTTCGTGTCTACACCACGATCCGCAACGCCGACCAGGAAGCCGCAGTGCTCGCGCTGCGCAGCGGCCTCATGGAATATGACCGCCGCCTCGGCTATCGCGGCCCCGAGGCGTTCGCGGAGCTTCCGGCCAAGGCCGGGGAGGTCGAATTCGAGGAGGCGCTTGCCGACCACGACGACGATGACGACCTGCTGGTCGCGCTGGTGCTCTCTGCGAGCACGCGCGAAGTCAAGGTCGTCCTGAAGAACGGGCAGGAAGCGGTGATCAAGGGCGACGGGCTGAAATTCGCCGCGCCTTCGCTGCAGCGCGTGCCCGCGCAGCGCCGCATCCGGCGGGGCGCCATCGTGCGAGTGCGCCAGCCGGATGCCAAGAACTGGGAGATCGTGCAGCTGCCGGACGCCGAGGCCGCCTTCATCGCCATGGACACGACGGATGGCGCGATACGCGCCCTGGTCGGCGGATTCCAGTTCTACCGCAGCAAGTTCAACCACGCGACCCAGGCCTGGCGTCAGGCAGGCTCGGCGTTCAAGCCTTTCATTTACTCCGCCGCGCTCGAGCGCGGCTTTACCGCCGCGACCGTCGTGCCCGACGAACCGATCGCCATCGAGGCCGACGTCACCGGAAGCCAGCGCTGGGAGCCGAAGAATTTCGACGGCAAGTTCGAAGGGCCCATGCGCCTGCGCACGGCACTCGCCAAGTCCAAGAACATGGTATCGGTACGCATCCTCGACGCCATCGGCCCCAAGTACGCGCAGGATTACGTGACGCGCTTCGGCTTCGAGCCCGAGCGCCATCCGCCCTATCTGACGATGGCTCTCGGCTCGGGTACGGTGACCCCGTGGCAGATGGCGCGCGCCTACGCAGTATTTGCCAACGGCGGCTATCTCGTGCAACCGTACTTCATCCACAAGATCGTCGACGACCGCGGCAATCTGCTCGGCGAAGCGCGTCCGCAACGCGCCGGCGACGAGTCGCTGCGCGTGATCGACACGCGCAACGCCTTCATCATGGACTCGTTGATGCAGGATGTGGCGCGCGTCGGCACGGCGGCGCGCGCGGCGAGTCTCGGCCGGAAGGACGTCGCCGGCAAGACTGGAACGACCAACGAATTCATCGATGCCTGGTTTGCCGGCTACATCCCGTCGCTCGTGGGGGTGTCCTGGGTCGGGTTCGACCAGCCGCGCACGCTGGGCAGGAACCAGACCGGCGGCCTGGTGGCGCTGCCGATCTGGGTCGGCTACATGCAGAAGGTGCAGAAAGCCGTGCCGGAGATGCAGCGCATCGTGCCCGAAGGCGTGGTCACCGGCGACACCTTCGATCTCGATCCGGCCGGCCTGGGGCAGGTGAAGCAGCTGCCCGAATACTTCTACCGGGAATTCGTGCCGACGGACGACACGCCCCCGTTCCCCCTGCTGCCGGTGTTCGTGCCGCCGCCGGAGGAATCGCTGACGACAGAGCCGCCCGCAGATTCAGGCGTGGCTCCGGCGCCGCCTGCGCCCGCACCTGCGCCCGTCACGGCGCTGCCGCCCGCCCCGCGCTAACCCGGAGCGAGGATCACCGGCGTCCCGCCCTGCGCGGACACGATCTTCGAGAGCGCCGCGAACAGCTCGGTGCCGTCGCGCGTGTCGCGCCAGGCGTGGTCGACGCGCCGGAAATGAAACCCGCCCGATTTCGCCGCCACCCAGATTTCGCGCGCCGCGGCGTGGCGATTGACGATCACCTTTGAGCCGTCGGCGAACTCGATCTCCAGCACGCCGCCATCCTTCGGCAGCACGTCCAGGTCGAGGTTCGCGCGCTCCAACGCGCGCTCGACGGCCGCCAGCGCAGCGTCGGCGAGAGACTCGAACTCGGTGTCCGTCATGTCGTATCGGTTCCCTGCTACCATGGCCATTTTAGCCGCCGCATGCGCGCCTTTGCGTTGATCGTCTCCGCCCTGCTGCTCGCTGCAGGCTGCGGCCAGCGTGGTCCGCTGTACCTGCGCGACAACCCGCCCCCCGGCGTCAAGGCGCACAAGTCCGAGTCGTATGAGCCGGTGCCCTACCCTGCGGAGGACGCGGAGCGCACCTCCGAGAAGAAGTAGCGCCCATGGAATTCGCGTACCGGCAGGGCGTGCTTTGCGCCGAACAGGTGCCGCTCGACGAGATCGCGCGGCGTGTGGGCACGCCATGCTACGTCTACTCGCGCGCAGCGATCGAGCGTGCCTACGGCGAGTTCGCCCGGGCGTTGTCCGGGCGGCGCGCGCTCATCGCCTACTCGGTCAAGGCGAACTCCAATCTCGCGGTGATCGCGCTGCTCGCCCGCCTCGGCGCCGGCTTCGACATCGTCTCCGGGGGCGAGCTGGCGCGCGTGCGCGCCGCCGGCGGCGACCCGCGGCGCACCCTGTTCTCCGGCGTCGGCAAGACTGAAGGCGAGATCCGCCAGGCGCTGGAAGCCGGGGTGCTGTGCCTCAATCTCGAGTCGGAAGCGGAGCTCGCGCGGGTCGTCGCCGTGGCCGCGCACCTCGGCGTGCGCGCGCCGGTCGCCTTTCGCGTCAATCCCGACGTCGACGCGAAGACGCACCCCTACATTTCCACCGGCATGCGGCAGAACAAGTTCGGCGTCGCCTACGCGGAGGCGGAGCGGCTGTACGCGCTCGCCGCGCGCCAGCCCCAGGTCCAGGTGGTCGGCATCGGCTGCCACATCGGCTCGCTGATGCTGGGCGCGGGCCCATTCGTCGACGCTGCGGCACGCATCCTCGCACTGACGCAGCGCCTCGAGCGTGAAGGCATCCGCCTGGCGCACATCGACCTCGGCGGCGGCTTCGGCATTCGCTACCGCGACGAAGCGCCCGCACCGATCGCCGAGTTTGTCGATGGCGCGCTCGGCGTGCTCGCCGGGCGCAACGAGACCCTGATTCTCGATCCTGGCCGCGCCGTCGTGGGCAACGCGGGCGCGCTGCTCACACGCGTCGAATACCTCAAGCCGGGGGAATCCAAGAACTTCCTGGTGGTGGATGCGGCGATGAACGATCTCATCCGGCCCGCGCTCTACGACGCATGGCACGAGGTTCGCCCGGTGCGCGAGCCGCAAGCGGGGGTGCGTGCGCCCGTGTTCGACATCGTCGGGCCCGTGTGCGAGAGCGCCGATTTTCTCGCCCGGGAGCGCGCTGTCGCGGCCGCGCCAGGCGACCTGCTGGCGGTCATGACGGCCGGCGCCTACGGCATGGTGATGAGCTCGAACTACAACACGCGCCCGCGCGCCGCCGAGGTCATGGTGGACGGCAGTCGCATGCACGTCGTGCGCCAGCGGGAGCGGCTCGCGGACCTGTACACTGGGGAAAGCATTCCATCATGGTGAGGGCTCGGGCATGATGCACGGGTTTTTCGCGGGAGAACAGGAAGCCAAGTGACCGAAACCCAGAACCTCGCCGTTTTCTGCGATTTCGAGAACATCGCCTTGGGCGTGCGCGACGCCAAGTACGAGAAGTTCGACATCGGGCGCGTGCTGGAGAAGCTCCTGTTGAAGGGCTCGATCGTCGTCAAGAAGGCGTACTGCGACTGGGACAGGTACAAGGAGTTCAAGTCGGCCATGCACGCCGCGGCCTTCGAGCTGATCGAGATTCCGCACCGCGGCCAGTCGGGCAAGAACTCCGCAGACATCCGCATGGTGGTGGACGCGCTCGACCTGTGCTACACGAAGGGGCACGTCGACACGTTCGTCATCGTGAGTGGCGACTCCGACTTCTCCCCCCTGGTGTCCAAGCTGCGCGAGAACGCCAAGACGGTGATCGGCGTGGGCGTGAAGAACTCGACGTCCGACCTGCTGATCTCCAACTGCGACGAGTTCATCTACTACGACGACCTGGTGCGCGAGGACGAGGCCAAGCGCCGCGCCGCGAAGAAGCGGCGCGAGTCGCGCCCGGCCGGCGCTACCAAGGAGGCTGCGCCCAGCGACGACAAGAAGCAGGAGGCCTTCGACCTGGTGATCGAGACGCTACAGGCACTGATCGCGGAGCGCGGCGAAGGCGAGCGCATCTGGGGCTCGATGGTGAAGCAGGCCCTGAAGCGCAGAAAGCCCGGATTCAACGAGTCCTACTATGGCTTCAAGGCGTTTTCCGATCTGCTCGAAGACGCCGAGACGCGCAAGCTCCTCAGCCTCGAACGCGACGAGAAGTCCGGCGGCTATTTGATCCGGCCCGCCGCGGGCGCGTGAGCCCCGGCGAGCTCGCCGAGGCGCTGCGCCTCGCCGAGCGCGGCGACTGGCACGGCGCGCACGCCGTCGTGCAGCGCGACGAGTCCGACCCCGTGGCCTGCTGGCTGCACGCCGTGCTGCATCGCCAGGAAGGCGACTTGGCGAACGCGCGCTACTGGTATGCGCGCTGCGGCCGGCGGCTGCGCAAGCGCATCGCACCCGGGGACGAGCTCGCCGAGATCCGCGCGGTGCTCAGGGATTGAGCTGCCGGTACACCAGGTTGGCGAGGCGCAGCAGCTCCTCGCGCTCCATGTCGGCCGAAGACAGCGCATAGCCGAACTTGCGGTCGATCCAGTAGAACACGCGCACGTTGCCCTCGCGCGCGTAGCGGAACGCAGTCTCGCGCTGGTCCGGCCCTTCGGTACGCACATAGAGCGTGGCGCGCCGGCCCTGGGCGTTCTGGTACATGAATTGCGCCACCGGTCCGGGATCGCCCGGCAGCAGGCGACCGCCGACCAGTGACATGCCTTCGGTCTCGAGCTTGGGCGCGCGCACTTCTCCGCCGAGGCGCTTGGACAGCCAGGCGACCAGATGCTGCTCCTGGTCAGCGCCCACCTCGACCGGATGGCGCACTTCGGGCGCATAGGTGGCATGCGCGAGCGCGGCGCGGCGCGCAAGCACCAGTGCCTCCGGTTTCACCATGGCGATGGCGGCCGGCGCCCGCCGCGCGTGCAGCTCCCAGCCCGCCGCGCCGCCTACCGCCACGCCGATTGCGAGCCACCCGGCGACCGCGGCCGCCCTGCGCCAGCGCGCGCCGCGGGTCGCAAAACGGCGGAGCTGCTCGGGTACGGGCTCGTCCAGAACTGCGCCGAAGCGCGCGCGCAGCTGCTCGTTCAACCCCCGATAAGCCGAAACCCGCTCGGCCTCCTCGGGACGCGCGGTCAGCCACGCCTCCACGTCCGCGCGACGGCCGGCGGGCAGGCGCCCATCTGCCCACGCCTGCAACTCGCTCTCGCCGACCGGCTGTCCCGTCTCGCTCATTTCACGACCTGCAGTTTCGTTCCGCCCTTTCCCGTCATCAGCACGCGCAGCTTCTCGCGCGCCCGCGCCAGCCGCGACATGACGGTGCCGATGGGGATGCCGAGCACGTTCGCCGTTTCCTCGTAGCTCAGGTCCTCCAGCGCCACCAGCAACAGCACCTCGCGCTGCGCTGCCGGCAGCGCCGCCAGCGCGCGTTCCAGGTCGCGAACCAGCAGCGCGTCGCCCTGCACCGCGCGCTGCGCGAGCTCGGGCATTTCGTCCTCCAGCGCGTCGGTCGGCCGCGCCGCGCGCACCTGGTTGACGTGCACGTTGTGCATCACCGTGAACAGCCAGGCGCGCAAGTCGGTCCCCTGCCGGAACAGGTGCAGCTTCGCCCAGGCGCGTTCCAGCGTGTCCTGCACGAGGTCGTCGGCCGCGGCGCGGTCGCCGACCAGGGCGCGCGCGTAGCGGCGCAGGCGCGGGATCAGCGCTACCAGGCTCGGGCCGTCGCTCATGGAACTGAACAGTGCCCCGCCACGCGCTATTCCGTCAACAAGCGCAAGCGTTCAGCGTGCCGCGTCCGCGACCGGCGGCAGCGAGCGCAGGTAAGCCACGACGGCCGAGAGGTCCTCCGAGGTCAGCTGGCTGGTCATGTTGCGGACCACCTCGGCCATCGACTGCCCGGCGATGTCCCCGTCCGGCGTGAGGCCGCTGAGCAGGAATTCCCGCAGCTCGTCGTTACTCCACTTCTTGAGCTTGGCGGGTGTCAGATTCGGCACGCCCTTGCCTTCCGGGCCCTTACCGCCGGCGAGATGCCGGTCGCGTCTCGATGCGCCCAGCATCGTGCGCGGTGTGTGGCACTCGCCGCAATGGCCAAGCGCGTTTACGAGGTAGTCGCCTCGATTCAGCGTCGCCGGACGCGACGCATCGGGCGTCCAGGCCCCCGGCAAGAAATACAGCCACTTCCAGACACCTGCAAGTGCGCGCCAGCCGAATGGAAATCTCAGTTCGTGCGGACGATTGCGCTGCGGACTGGGCGGGAGCGAAGTAAGGTACGCCCACAGATCCAAAGCGTCCGCATCCGCAATGCGGGTGAAGGACGGATAAGGAAAAGCGGGGTAATAGTGCGCACCGTCAGGTCTGGTTCCCGTGCGCAGCGCGCGCATGAAATCGTCCTGCGTCCAGCGGCCGATGCCTGACCCCGGGTACGCGGTGATGTTCGGCCCATAGAACGTGCCGAACGGCGTCTTCAGTGCCCGCCCGCCAGCGTAAGGCATCGCGCCCTTGCGATCCTCCGTATGGCAGCCCAGGCAGCCGCCTGCCTTGGCGAGATAGGCGCCGCGCTTTGCGTCGCCCAGCGCGTACGCCGGGTTCGCCAGCGCGCACAACAGGACCGCGAAGAACACGGGCCCCGCGCGTGCGGGGCTCATCCATGACGCGTGCGTGCTATTGCTTTTCGCGAAAATCGTCGTGACAGCCGCCGCAAACCTTTCCCACGGCGCCGATTTGCGCCTTGATGGCGGACTCGTCGCCGCTCTTGCTAACTGTTACGAGCTTCGCTGCCTCGTTCTCCAGCCGGCTCGCGTACTGCTTGAACTTCGCGCTGTCGTCGAACACCCCCGGGAGCGCCCGGCTCTTGACGCCGCGCGTGCTGGCGTCGAACCCGTCCCAGGACATCCTGGTCAGGTTGTCGAGGAAGCCGGCGTTGCGCTGCACGGTTTGCACATTGAAAGGCACCCGCCCCTGCGCCATGCCGCCCAGCGGACCAAAGTACTTGCCTTGCAGCGTCATGACCGCTTGGCGCTGCTTGACGAGAACTTCGGGCTTCGCCTGCGCGTGAGCCAGTTGCGTCGAAACCGCGCCGAGCGAGAGCGACAGCGCGTATACGAGGTGTTTCGTGGACATCTTGTATTCCTCCGTGGATGGGACTACGCCGGTGCGAACACACCGGCCGAGGCTTTTCATCCACTTGCGCTACCGCAGGCCGGCTGCGTACTCGGCTACGGCCCTGATTTCCTCGTCGCTCAAGCGCGCGGCGACGCCGCGCATCATGCCGCCAGGATCGTTGGCGCGCGTGCCGGCGCGAAAGAGCTTCAACTGTGCCTCGACGTACTCGGAGAACTGGCCGGAGAGCCGTGGATAAAGTCCCGGGATTCCGGCGCCGTCCGGCCCGTGACATCCAGCGCAGGCGGCCACGCCCTTCGCCGCGATTCCCCCGCGCCACACTTTCTGGCCGAGCGCAGCGCGGTCCTTGTCGCCCGCCGTGGCGGGGCGCAGGCCCTGCCCCGCGTAATACACGGCCACCGAGCGCATGTCGGCATCCGTCAAAGCTGCGACCATGCCGGACATGATCGCGTTCTCCCGCGCCGCCTTCTTCCCGCCCTGCGCCTTGAAGTCGCGCAGCTGCTTGTTCAGGTATTCCGGAAACTGCCCTGCCAGCTTCGGATTGGCGCTCGCGACGCTGTTGCCGTCGGGCGCATGGCAGGCCGCGCACACCTGCTTGGCGATGCCCTCGCCCTTTGCAGGATCGGGCTTCGCTGCGCTTTGCGCCGCCGCCTGCGTCGCCCATAGCAGGCCCGTGGCAGCGAGCGCCGCCAGTAAACGATTCATGCTGCAGCTCCCCGGATCCGATCGAAGGGCCTCATTTTATTAGAATTTCAGCCATGCCGGAACCTGAAACCGCCTTTGCGTCCCTTCGCTTCCTGACCTCCGCGGCCAGGATCGAACAACTGCCGCCGGAGGATCTCCCCGAGCTCGCGTTCGCCGGCCGCTCGAACGTCGGCAAGTCGAGCGCCATCAACGCCCTGGCGCGGCGGCGGCGGCTCGCTTTCTTCTCCAAGACGCCGGGGCGTACGCAGACGATCAATTTCTTCGAGCTCGGCGGGCGCGGCCGGCTCGTGGACCTACCCGGCTACGGATTCGCGCGCGCCCCGCGCGCGCTGCGCGCGGAGTGGGACCGTCTGGTCGGCGGCTTTCTCGCCAGGCGCGGTACGCTGGCGGGCGTGGTCGTGCTGATGGATGCGCGCCGGCCCTTCACCCCGCAGGACGAGCTGCTGCTCGATTGGCTGCGCCCGGCGGGGCGGCGCCTGCTCGTGCTGCTGTCGAAGTGCGACAAACTCTCTCGGCAGGAGCGCGTGGCCACGCTCAAAGCGGCGCGCGCGCGCCTGGCGTCCATGGAACCCGGCGCGGAGGTTAAGCTCTTTTCTTCGCAGAGCGGCGAAGGGGTGGAGGAGGCGCGCGCGCTGCTCGACGGATGGCTCCGGGCAGCGCGCGCAGAATAAAAAACCCCCGGTAAAGGGGATATAAACCGGGGGGAGAAACGCCTTAATTGAGATTAAGGCAACCCGCTCAGGGAGGAGAAGCGGGAGACGACTCACATCGTCTGAAGGTAAGATTGCCGGCGGCGGCGAAAGTTCCTCATGCGGAAACCTCCCAAGAAATCAGCACCATGAATATCTACGGGCAGTTCCCTGCGGTGCGGATGCGGCGCATGCGCCGCGACGATTTCTCTCGCCGACTGATGCGCGAAACGGTCCTCACGGCCAATGACCTGATCTACCCGGTGTTCCTGCTCGACGGGAAAGGCCGTACCGAGAAAGTGGATTCGATGCCGGGAATCGAGCGCCTGACGCTCGATCGCCTGCTGCCGGTGGCGGAGGCCTGCATGAAGCTGCATGTCCCGGTCATGGCCCTTTTCCCGGTGATCGATCAGAAGCTCAAGACCCTGGATGGCCGCGAAGCGTACAACCCCAAGGGCCTGGTGCCGCGAGCCGTCGCGGCGCTGAAGACGCGCTTTCCTGGGCTCGGAATCATGACCGACGTCGCGCTCGACCCCTACACCTCGCACGGCCAGGACGGCGTCATCGACAAAACGGGCTATATCCTCAACGACGTCACGCTGAGAGTCCTGGAGAAGCAGGCGCTTTGCCAGGCGCGCGCCGGCGTGGACATCGTCGCGCCCTCCGACATGATGGATGGACGCATCGGCCGCATCCGCAGCGCGCTGGAAAAGTCGGGGCACGTCCATACGAGGATCCTTGCCTACTCGGCGAAGTACGCCTCTGGCTTCTACGGGCCGTTCCGCGACGCGGTCGGCTCGGCGAAGAATCTCGGCAAAGGCGACAAGAAGACCTACCAGATGGACCCGGCGAACAGCGACGAGGCGCTGTGGGAGGTCGGGCTCGACCTCGCCGAGGGCGCGGACATGGTCATGGTGAAGCCGGGCCTGCCCTACCTCGACATCGTGCGCCGCGTGAAGGACGAATTCCGCGCGCCGACCTACGTCTACCAGGTATCGGGTGAGTACGCGATGCTGCGCGGCGCGATCGACCGTGGCTGGCTGCCCAGGAGCTGCATCCTGGAAGCGCTGGTCGCCATGAAGCGCGCGGGCGCCGACGGCATCCTCACTTACTTCGCGCTCGAGGCTGCGCGCGAGCTGAAGAAAGCGTCCTAAGGCGCCAGCGCGCGCTCAAGCGTCTGCAGGAACCGATCGGCGTCCTGATAACCGATTACGCGCAGCCCACGAATTTCCCGCCCCTGCGCGTCGAAGAAGACGATGCCCGGCGGTCCAAAGAGCGAGAAGCGCTTGAGCAGCGCCTTGTGGCCGTCGTCGTTGCCAGTCACATCCGCCTGCAGCAGCAGCATGGCATCCAGTTTCTGGCGCACGCGCGTGTCGCTGAACGTAAACGCCTCCATCTCCTTGCACGACACGCACCAGTCGGCATAGAAGTCGAGCATCACCGGCCGGCCGGGCGCGCGCAGCGCGGCGTCGAGCTCGGCGGGTGAGTTGACGCGCTTGAACGCGAGCGGCCCGGTGACCGCACTGCCGCCGACGAGGCCCGCCAGCGGGCGCAGGGGATCGCGGCTGCCGGCAAGCGCGCCGACCAGCAGCGCCAGGCCGGCGACGAGCAACAGGATGCCGACGGCCTTCGCCAGCCGCGCCGGGGTGCGCGCATCGGCGGGCAGCCGGTCCACGGCGCGCAGGAACACTCCCGAGCCAACGAGCAGCGCCGCCCACGCGAGCATGCTCGCCCCTGCCGGCAGTACCGGCGAAATAATCCAGATGGCGACGGCGAGCAGCAGGACGCCGAAGAACGACTTCACGCGCGCCATCCAGAGACCGGCCTTGGGCAGCAGCGCGCCCTCCGATACGCCGACTGCGATGAGCGGCACACCCATGCCGAGCGCCATGGCGAAGAGCGCCGTGCCGCCGAGCGCCACGTCGCGCGTCTGCGAGATATAGAGCAGCGCGCCGGCCAGTGGCGCCGCGACGCAGGGGCTTACGATCACCGCAGAGAGCACGCCCATGGCCGCGACCGAAGCAATGCGACCGCCGCGCAGCCTGCCGTGCGCGCTCGCCAGCTTCGTGTGCAGGAAGCCGGGCAGCGCGATGTCGTACAGCCCGAACATCGACAGCGCCAGCCAGACGAACACGGCCGCGAATGCGCCCAGCACCCACGGGTTCTGCAGCGCCGCGGCGAGCATCGAGCCCGAATAGGCCGCGGCCACACCCGCCGCCGCATAGGCGACGGCCATGCCGAGCACGTAGCTCGACGAGAGCACGGCGGCGCGCCGCTTGCCCACGTTCTTGCCCTCGCCCGCGATGATCGCGGAGAGGATCGGGACCATCGGCAGCACGCACGGCGTAAACGTGAGCAGCATGCCGAAGCCGAAGAAGCCGGCGAGCACGAGCAGCGCGTGCCCGTCGAAGAGCGCCGCGATGTCCCGGTCGCTCGCATAGATCGACCAGCGCGGCGCGGGCCCGACCACGCGCGGTCCCTCGGACAACGCGGGCGGCGGTTGCGCCGACGCCAGCGCGAGGGTCGCGCGGGACTCCATCGGCACGTAGCACACGCCCACGTCCGCGCAGCCTTGCGACACGACGAGCAGCTCGAGCGGATCGCGCGCGCCGGGAGCGACCGGCACGCGGATGTTCACGGCCTTGCGGTACACCACCGAATCGCCGAAGAACTCGTCTTTCTTGCGCTCCCCCGTCGGCATCTCCGCCGGCCCGAGCTGCGCGCCGCGCGCCTCGAACCTGAAGCGGTCGCGGTACATGTAATAGCCCTCGGCGATGGCAAACGTCACTTCGAGCGCGTCAGCGCCCAGCGCGCGCGCCGAGAAGCGAAATGCCTTTTCCGGCTCGAGCAGCTCGCCTTCGAGGGCGCCGTGCGCGAGCGGCGCGGCCAGGGCGAGCACCAGCAGCAGGGATCGGATCACGGCGCGGACGAGGTTTCCGCGGCCACCCAGGCGAGATAGCCTGGCAGGCCGCGCTCGATTGGGACCGCGATGATTTCGGGAAGTTCGTAGGGATGCAGCGAGCGGATCTCCGCCTCGAGCTCGGCATAGCGCTCCGCCGTGGTCTTGACGAGCACGGGATGCTCCTCGTCGCGTTGCACCTCGCCCTTCCAGCGGTACACCGACCGGCAGGGCGAGAGGATGTTCACGCAGGCCGCGAGCCGCCTGGCGACCAGCGCGTCCGCGAGCCGTTCGGCGGACGGGCGGTCCGGCAAGTTCGTGATGACGAGCAGCGTGCTCACGCGGCTGCCTTTGCCCACGGCAGCCCGTCGTGCACGGTTGGATAGCGCAGGCATACGCCCAGACGTTCCTTCAATCGCGCGTTCACCAGTCGCCGCGATTCGCCCAAAAAAGTGCGCGTGTCGGGCGACAGCACCGCCAGCGCCTCGGCGCGCGAGATGCGCGCAGGCCGCGGCAGCGCGCAGCGCTCGGCCACCAGATCCATCCAGTCGCCGGCAAGCAGCTCGGTATCATCGCTCGCGTTGTAGATGCCCTCCGGCGCATCGTCCTCCAGCGCGCGGACGGCGATCGCCGCCAGATCCTCCGCGTGCACGTGGTTGGTGTACACGTCGTCCTCGCGGCGCAGGACGGGCGTTCCCGCGCGTAGCCGCTCGAGCGGCAGGCGGTCCGCGGCGTAGATGCCAGGCACGCGCAGGATGACGAGCGGGATGGCGCGCGTGCCGCACCAGGCCACGAGCCGGCGCTCCGCGTCCACGCGGCGGCGTGCGCGGTCGGTCTGCGGGGTCACCGGCCGCGCCTCATCGACGCGCGCGCCCGCGCAATCGCCGTACACGCCACTCGTGCTGACGTACACCACGCGCGCCGGTAGAATCCCGGCCTTCGCGAGCGCTGCGAGCAGGTTGCCGGTGCGCGGGTCGGAGGCGCCATGACCGGGTGGCGGCGCGCAGTGCAGCAGCGCGTCGGCAGCCGGCAGCGCCACCAGCGTGTCGGGGCGGTCGAGGTCCAGGCCGTGGCGGCGCGACAGGGGGTGCCAGGCGAAGCGGCCCGCCAGCCGCGGCGCG
>Ga0224505_10000161_pt1 | contig 51266 bp, 46 predicted proteins | sample SF_Jan12_sed_USG_FD_169102 | JGI IMG/M metagenome (GOLD analysis project Ga0224505, IMG submission 169102) | Sediment microbial communities from San Francisco Bay, California, United States - SF_Jan12_sed_USGS_4_1 | ecosystem: Environmental > Aquatic > Marine > Sediment | place: USA: California...
ATTAGAGCAACGGCCATCGCTGCCTCTGATGAGAAATTGTACCTACTTCAGGTACCGGGGCGGCCAAGTCCGGGCAGTGGTGAGCCGACGCGTGAGGCAGGAGTATTGCCGCAGGCGCCGCGCGCCAGTCGTACGGGTCATACGGGCACCGCGCTGCAGTTGGTACTGCAATATTTTAGAGAATGCTTATTATCGTCATATGTAATATACGGAAAAATTGTGATTATACGGAAACAATGATCATACTCTCATGAGCTGGCTGCGCCACTGCGGTACCATCGATCGAGGTACCCAGGGGATCGGAGGAGGCTGCCGTGGCATCGGACATAGGCTTCGTGGAATACGTCTGCGAGCAGATTCGCGGTGCCGGCCGGGTATCGCATCGCAGGATGTTCGGCGAGTTCGCCGTGTACTGCGACGGCAAGGTCGTTGCGCTCATTTGCGACAACCAGTTCTTCCTGAAGCCGACGGCGGCCGGCAAGGAGTTACTGGACCCGGTGAAGGAAGCGCCGCCGTATCCGGGCGCCAAACCCTACTTCCTGATCGACGCTCAGCTCGACGACGCAGAGGCCGCCGCCGCAATCGTGCGAGCCACGGCCGACGCGCTACCGGCACCGAAGGTGAAGCCCGCACCGAAACCCAGGTCGAGCGTGAAGGCGAAAACGAAGCGGAAGTAAGGCCTGCACACGTCTGCCACATCGTGGGAGAGGCGAGAGCAAATCAGCGCGGCTGACCGCCGGGTTGCGCCACGATCTCAGCGATCTTCGCCTCGATCCATTGTTGCGCTCGCTCGTTCACTTCGCGCGGCGTGAGCCCGGTCGGGTCGATCGGCGGGCCGATGACGACGCGGATCGTGCCGGCCTCTTTCAGCAGGCTGCGGCGACGCCAGAAATAGCCGGAGTTGTGCGCTATCGGTACGACCGGCGCTCCGGTCTCGCACGCGAGCAGCGCACCGCTGATTCCGTACTTCCGGGTCTGCCCCGGCGCCACGCGCGTGCCTTCCGGATACACGATCACGCCCATGCCTGAAGCCAGGCGCTCACGTCCCTGTTGCACGACCTGGTTGACGGCCGAATGACCGGCACGGCGGTTGATCGCGATCGGGTTGAAGGTCTTCACGGCCCAGCCGACGATCGGAATCCAGATCACCTCGCGCTTGAGCGACCATGACGCCGGCGGTACGACGAACATCTGCGCCAGGGTCTCCCAGACTGAAGAGTGCTTCCATAACGAGACGAACGGGCGCGACGGCAGGTTCTCCTGGCCTTCGATGACGTATCCCAGCCCGCAGACCACCTTGGCGAGCCAGGTCAGGAACAGGCCCCATGAGCGCGGGATCACGTAGCGCTGCTCGATGGTGAGCGGCAGCAACGCCGACACCAGCACGATGACGCCGAAGATGCCCGTCACCAGGAACAGCAGCGCGGTGTAAATCACCGAGCGGATCCACTGCAGGGTCGACCTCATCCCGGCAAACGCGACAGGTCGGCCACGCGCATGAACAGGCCACGCATGCGATTCAGCAGCGCCAGTCGATTCGCGCGCAGGGCCGGATCGTCCGCGTTGACCATCACGGAATCGAAGAAGTCGTCGACTGCCTTGCGCAGGGCTGCAAGCTCCTGCAGCGCCGGGGTGTAGTCGCGTGCCGCGAACAGCGGTTCGACATCGCGCGCGATTGCCACCACCTGCTCGGCCAGCACCTGTTCCGCGGGGTCGATGAGTTGTGATTCGTCGACCGTTGCGCCAACGGGCTCCGACACTTTCTTCAGGATGTTCGCGATGCGCTTGTTGGCCGCCGCGAGGCTCGTCGCGTCCGGCAGCTGCAGGAACTGCACCAATGCGCGCAGCCCGGCATCGAAATCCAGCGCTGACGCGGGGCGAGTAGCGAGCACGGCATCGAACGCTTCGACCGAAACAGTGATATCGGCGGTTCCTTCCACGTAATAAGCGCGCAGGCGTTCGATTACATAGTCGTACACCTCGACCGCAAGTTTCCCGGCATCGAGCGCGACCACCGGCTTGCCCAGCCCGGTCGCGACACGCGCCATGTCGGCGCCCGCGGCGGCGACGGCATGGCCGATCAATTGCAGCAGGTCGAGGTCGAGCCTGCGCTCGATCGACGTGCGCAGCAGCCCGAGCGCCGCACGGCGCAGGCCGAACGGGTCGCGCGTGCCGGTGGGCTTCTGGCCCGTCGCGTAGATGCCCGCGATGGTGTCGAGCTTGTCTGCGATCGAGAGCGCCATTCCCGTGCTCGTGGCCGGCAAGGTGTCGCCTGCAAAGCGGGGCAGGTACTGCTCGCGCAGCGCCTCGGCGACTTCGGCAGGTTCGTGATCGTGCAGCGCGTAGTAGCGGCCCATCAGGCCCTGCAGCTCGGGAAACTCGCCCACCATGTTGGTGAGCAGGTCGCACTTGCTGAGTTCGGCGGCACGATCTGCCAGCGCCGGATCGCCGCCGATGGCCGCGGCAATGGACTTGGCCAGCGCGCGCACGCGCTCCGACCGGTCGTGCTGCGAGCCGAGCTGCGTCTGGAACGTTACGCGCTTCAACGCCTCGACGCGTGCGGACAGCGGCTTCTGCCGGTCCGTCCTGTAGAAGAATGCGGCATCGGTCAGGCGCGGGCGCACGACGCGCTCGTTGCCGGCGATCACCTGCGAGGGGTCGCGGCTTTCGATGTTGGAAACCGTGATGAACCAGGGCATGAGCTTCCCTTGCGCATCGCGCACGGGGAAATACCGCTGGTGCTCCTGCATCGTGGCGATCGGCACTTCGGGTGGCAGTTCGAGGAACTGTGGATCGAAGCGGCCGGCCAGCGGCACCGGCCACTCGACCAGCCCCGTGACCTCGTCGAGCAGCGCGTCGTCGATGACGGCGATGCCATCCAGCTGCTCGGCCGCGGCCGTGACGCCGGCACGAATGCTGTCCCGGCGTGCATTCACGTCCGCCATGACCTTGCCGCGCTTGAGCAGCGTCCCGACGTACGACGCAGGGCTCGAGATCTTGAGCGCCTTCGGCGCCATGAATCGGTGGCCGTAGGTGAGGTTGGCCGCCTTCTGGCCGAGGATTTCAGCCTCGACAACGTCCTTGCCCCACAACATCAGCACCCAGTGCACCGGACGCACGAACTGCGCTTCGCCCGCACCCCAGCGCATGCGCCTGGCGATGGGCAGCGCATCGAGCGATGCGGTGACGATGCCCGGCAGCAGGTCTACGGTGCGAGCACCCGCTTCGGTGCCGCGGAAGACCAGCCATTCGCCCTTCGGCGTCTCGAGCTTTTCGAGCGCCGAGACCTCGACGCCGCAGCCACGCGCAAATGCGAGGGCTGCCTGCGTGGGAGCACCACTCGCATCGAACGCGGCCTTCACGGGCGGACCGCGCTTCTCGAACGGACGGTCCGGCTGCTGTTCGACGAGCTTCTTCACGCGCACGGCCAGCCGGCGCGGGGTCGCGAACGCCTCGAGCGACTTGTAAGCGACGCCGGCGTCCTTGAGACCCTTGGCCACGCCTTCGGCAAACGCGGCGCTCAGGTTCAGCAGCGACTTGGGCGGCAGTTCTTCGGTGCCGATCTCGACCAGGAAATCGCGGGAGGCGGTCATGCCAGACCTCCCGTGGCCAGGCCCTTCTCGGGCAGCGGCGGATCGACATGCTTGATGACGGATGCGGCATCGACAGCCGCCGGAATCGCACCCTTGCCCTGCAGCATCGGGAAGCCGAGCGCCTCGCGGCTGGCGTAGTACGCCTCGGCGACGCCGCGGGCCAGGGTGCGCACCCGCAGGATATAACGCTGGCGCTCGGTCACCGAGATCGCCTTGCGGGCGTCGAGCAGGTTGAACGTGTGCGAGGTCTTGAGCATCCGCTCGTAGGCCGGCAGCGCGAGCCTGGCCTCGAGCATGCGCACGCATTCCTTCTCGTGCGCGTCGAACTGGCGGAACAGCTCGTCGACGCCGGCGTATTCGAAGTTGTACTTCGACTGCTCGACTTCGTTCTGGTGGTAGACGTCGCCGTACGTGACGCGGCCAAGCGGGCCGTCGGTCCAGACGAGATCGAACACGCTCTCGACACCCTGCAGGTACATCGCGAGCCGCTCGAGACCGTACGTGATCTCGCCCATCACGGGCCGGCAATCGAGGCCACCCACCTGCTGGAAGTAGGTGAACTGCGTGACCTCCATGCCGTTCAGCCAGATCTCCCAGCCGAGGCCCCAGGCGCCGAGCGTCGGCGACTCCCAGTTGTCTTCGACCAGCCGGACGTCGTGCACGAGCGGGTCGATGCCGACCGCGCGCAGCGAGCCGAGGTACAGCTCGATCATGTCGGGCGGCGACGGCTTGATCACCACCTGGTACTGGTAGTAGTGCTGCAGCCGGAACGGGTTGTCGCCGTAGCGACCGTCAGTCGGCCGACGCGACGGCTGCACATACGCGGCGCTCCAGGGCTCGGGCCCGACCGCGCGCAGGAACGTTGCGGTGTGGAACGTGCCCGCACCGACCTCCATGTCGTACGGCTGCAGGATCACGCAGCCGCGCTCGGCCCAATAGCGTTGCAGCGTGAGCAGGAGGTCCTGGAAGGTGCGGGGAGGCTGGGCCACTTTGGGCATGGGAACGCTCGAGGGGGTCACGCAAAGGGCGGGAGTATAGCAATCGCACGGGACTCGCCCGTGCGTTGCTATTGTTAACCCAAACAGATAACTGTCGTCTTTCTAATTTACCAAGCAGCACATTTATTCAACAGCAGTTAACCCTGATGTCCGCTCATCGAATGGCGTAACCGCCATCGACGCGGCTGCGAGCTTCGACAGGAGGAACACGGCGTTGAGCTGCGTCTCGATGACGGTATCCCAGGATTCGGCCGTCTCCTGCAGGATGCCGCCGCTGAGGTTGGCGATGCCGGCGTTATTGACCAGGATGTCCACCGGGCCCAGCTCCGCCTCGACCCGGCGGAACGCGGGTTCGAGACCGGCGCGATCGGTGACGTCCACCGCGAGTGCCAGCGCACGTGCGCCTGTGGCCTGCAGTTCCGCCAGTACCCTGGCATTTCTTTCCACGCTGCGGCCAAAAATCGCGACGGCCGCTCCGGCCTGTGCGAACCCTAGCGCGATACCACGGCCGATGCCCCGGTTGCCACCGGTGACGAGGGCCACGCGGCCTGCAAGATCGAACGATGCGGGTGCCGTCATGCGTGTGCCCCCTTCGATGAGTGAATCTGGAATACCAGCGCTTTCGGGCTGTCTGACCGCTTCAATGACCGACCCGCGCCGCCAGCCGCTCGCGGTACTCGTCCAGCGGAAACAGCGCGACCTCGCCCGCACTCTGGTCGCGGACGCCGTCCTTGAAGTCAAACGGGTTGTCGACGTCCTTGATGAGCCGCAGCATGTAGATGTTCACCAGCGCAACGAACGGCACCAGCAGCGACTCGGCGATCATGCTCTTGAAACGCGCGATCATCATGAGCGAGATGATCATCACGATCAGCACTTCGAGCAGGGCGTAGGCGGGCGGCAGGAAGCCCGTGCGCACGATCACGTCGATACGGCTCACGCATCGGCGGACCATCAGCAGCTGCGGCACGGCCCGCGAGGCATATGGCCCGGCGCCGGCGCGTTCGAGCTGCTGCAGCACTTCGCTCAGCCGGGTCATCGCGGCGTAGACGTCAGGCGTGGAGACCCGTCGCAACAACCAGGACCGGATCGCGTCGGTCAGCACCAGCAGTTCTCGTCGCAGGCCGGCCAGGTCCAGGGTGGGGCGGTCCGTCGCTGCCAGCACGAAGATCTCCTCGATGGTCTCGAGGGTGCAGGACAGGTCCGCCGGCAGCTTCTCGGCTTCCTTGTAGTCGGCCATCGTGCCGGCCAGCAGGAATCCGATCAGGAATACGCCGGACGTCAGGATGATGCCGACGTCGGAGAAGTCGATCAGTCCTTCGAAACCGACCACGCGTTCGATGAACAGCTTTACGCCGAGCAGGGCCAGCACGACCGGCAAGGTCGAGACCATCAATTTCCACTTGAGCACGCAACCTCCCCTCGGGCCTGCGATCATAGACAGTATCGCCGTCCCGCTCCGTTCTAGCATGCGGCCGCGATGGCCGCGCGGTCGAGGCCACTGTGAGACGCACCCCATGACGGAAGACATTCCGAACGACGAATCGGCCAGCAAGCTGGTGAGGTACCTGCTCGAGAAAGGGCTGGGCGGGTTCCCGCCGCTGTCGAGCGCTGCCAACCTGGCCGACGAATACCTGATCGACCGTGACTTCGACAGCAACGACGAGCGCGTGGCTGCGCTGATGAAGTGGGAAATGGCCAAGAACTTCTCCACGGGCTTCATCACCGGCCTCGGCGGCTTCGTCACGCTGCCCGTCGGTGTTCCCTCCGCTCTCGTCGCCTCCTGGCTGCTCCAGGCCCGCATGGCCGGCGCGATCGCGAGGATCTACGGGCACGACCTCGCCGAGGGGCGTGTGCGGACGCTGATTCTGCTCAGTCTAGCCGGCGACGTCGCGAAGGAAGCCATGTCGGACCTCGGGCTCAACCTGGGCTCCAGGCTGCCCCAGTCCGCGATGAAGCAGGTGCCAGGCCGCGCGCTGGTCGAAATCAACAAGCGGATCGGAATGCAGCTGCTCGCCAAGGCGGGGCAGCGTGGGCTCGCCCAGTTTCCCAAGGCGATTCCTGTCGTCGGCGGCATGGTCGGCGGCGCGTTCGACGCGGTCGTCTGCCGCATGGTCGGGCGGACTGCAAAGCGACTGTTCCGGCCCGTGGCCGACCAGTAGCCGGGGTCAGATGAATCTTTCGATGATGGCGTGCACGTTGACGCGTGCCCGCAGCTTGGCGCAGATCAGGAACGTGCCGATCAGCTTGCGGTGCAGGAAGATCGTCGCGGGCGGCGGCGAGCGCAGGCCCTTGCCGAAAGCCACGGCGAGACCGAGGTCGCGCGCGCGAACGGCGAGCCCCGACCCGGCAAAATCGTAAGGGCCGCGGTGCACGAGCGGCTCGCATGCGAGCCGGAGGATGTCCGCAGCATTGCGGATCATGGCCTCGGGATCGTCCGGGTGGGCGTAGCCGATCGCAAACATGGCCTCGCGCAGCGCAGCGTCGTCACCGGCGATCATGGCGCGGCAGATGTCGCGGTAGCTGGCAACGAGCGCGGCGGGATACTCACCCGCAGAGCCCAGGTCGAGCAGTCCAAGCTGGTGCGTCGCCGGCAGGTAGAGGTAGTTCGCGAAGTTGGGGTCGGTCTGCACGAAGCGGAACTCGAACAGCTCGCGGAACATCAGCTCGTACAGCGTACGGGCGACGGCATTGCGCCGTGCCTGCGGCACCGCCTCGCTCGCCAGTGCTTCCAGTGGTTCGCCGTCGATCCAGTCCATCGCGAGCACGTGCCGTGTCGTGAGCGCGCGATCGACGCGCGGCACGACCACGTCGGGCATCACGGCGACCAGCTTGCGGTAACGCTCGAGGTTGCGGGCCTCGCTCTCGTAATCCGTCTCGAGCTTGAGCTGGCGCTTGGCCTCGCTCGCGAGCGCGGGTACGTCGAGCTGCAGCGGCAGGAAGCCGAGGCGTCGCAGCAGCATGGCGAGGTTGTCGACGTCGCTGTCCACGCTGCGCGCCACGCCGGGATACTGGATCTTGAGCGCGAGTTCGCGCCCGCCGACCTTGCGGGCGCGGTGGATCTGGCCAATGGACGCCGCCGCTACCGGCTCGAAATCGAAGTGGGCGAATTTCTCCTGCCAGCCCTTGCCGTATTCGCGGCCCAGCACGCGGCGCAGCTGGCTGTCGGGCATCGAGTACCCCTGCGAACGCAGCACGTCCAGCGCGCGGCGGAATTCCTCGGGTACGAGCTCTTCGCCCGACAGCGAAATGAGCTGGCCGAGCTTCATCGCGGGTCCACGCAGCACCGCGAGCCGGCGCGCGAGCATCTCCGCGTTGCCCGGGGTGAGCAACGAAGCTGCCAGGTCGACGGGCCTGCCGGTCGACAACTGTCGCGCCGTGCCGACGGCGGCCGAGAGCGCGAGTTCGCCGGTCAGCATGCCGAAGCGCAGCGCCCGACCCAGGCGGGAGGTCGGGACGGCGCCACTCTTGCGCTTGGTGTCGACAGGCATGGTGACGGCGAGATCCGCAGGGAGACGACCGTGGTATCCGGCATCGTAGACTACACACCGCAGGGCGGGGGCCTAAGTCAGGTGTACGCCTGGTACTTCTCGAGGTGACGCACCGGCTTCGACAACGCATCGCGCCGGAACGGATCGCCGAGTTCCTGCGTCAGCATCATCTCGATCACGGTGCATTTGCCCTCAGCCTGCGCTTTCACCGAGGCCTGCAGCGCGGGGCCGACGTCTGGCAGCTTGTCGACCGTCACGCCCTCGCAGCCGAAGGCTCGCGCCACGGCGGCCCAGCTCGGGCTGTCGAGATTCACGGCGTTGAAGCGCTGCGAGTAGAAATCGACGTGGTTCTTTTTCTCGGCGCCCCACTGGCCGTTGTTGAAGACGATCACCGTCACGCCGATCTTCTCCCGGGCGCACGTGAGCAGCTCGTTGAGGCTGATGCCCCACGCGCCGTCCCCCACGTACGCGATGGCCGGCCGGTGCGGCGACGCGATCTTGGCACCGCATGCCACGGGGAACGCATAGCCGCAATTGCCGAAACTCATGGCCGCGAACATCGAGCGCGGCTGCTCGAAGCGGAGGTACGAATTGGCAACGGAGCAGACGTTGCCGATGTCGGTCGAGACCATCGCGCCCTGCGGCATCGCCCGCTCCAGCTCGTGCAGCATCTGGCGCGGGTGCATGAACTTCGAGTCCTTGGAGACGGCCAGCGAGAACGGATCGCGCTCGTGTGTCCACGCGCCCAGTTCCTTTTCCCAGTCACTCTTTTCGGCTGCAATGCGCTGCGAGCGCTCGGCCTTGTTCGCAGTGCACGCGAGCGGGCGTCCGGCGAGACGTTCGATCAGCGCCAACGCTGCGGACTTCGCATCGCCATTGATGCCAACGGAGATCGGCTTGACCAGCCCCAGCATCTTCGCATCGACGTCGACCTGGATGATCTTGGCGCTGGCCGGCCAGTAGTCGAGGCCGTGCTGCGGCAGCGTGCCGAACGGCCCGAGCCGTGTGCCGAGCGCCAGCACCACGTCGGCCTGCGAGATCAGCTTCATCGCGGCCTTGGAGCCCTGGTAGCCGAGCGGACCGCACCAGAGCTCGTGCGAAGCCGGGAACGAGTCATTGTGCAGGTAGCTGTTGCAGACGGGCGCGTGCAGCAGTTCGGCGAGTTGCACCGCTTCCTTCGTGCCCTCCGCGAGGATGACGCCGCCGCCCGCCAGGAGGACGGGGAACCGCGCGGCCGCCAGCAGCACTGCCGCTTCATCCAGTGCCCTGCCATCGCCTGGTCCGCGACCGATGCGCATCGGCGGCGCGATCACTGCATTGCATTCGCCGTAGAAGTAGTCGCGCGGGATGTTGAGCTGCGCCGGTCCCATCTCGAGCATGGCGCGGTCGAAGCAGCGGGCCGCGATCTCGGCCATGCGCTTCGGGTTGTTCACGTGGCCCTGGAACTTCGTGATCTTCGAGAAGATCGGCAGCTGTTCCGTTTCCTGGAAACCGCCCAGCCCCATCGTCATGGAGCCCGTTTCCGGCGTGATGAACACGACCGGCGAATGCGCCCAGTACGCGGCTGCGATGGCCGTGACGAAATTGGTGATGCCGGGGCCGTTCTGGGCGATGCACACGCCGTGGCGACCCGAGGCGCGGGCATAGCCGTCCGCCATGTGCGCCGCGCCCTGCTCGTGTGCGACGGGAATGAAGCGGATGCCGGCAGCCGGGAAGATGTCGAGAGCATCCATGTAGGCCGAGCCGACGATGCCGAAGACTTCGGCGACGCCATTGGCAGCCAGCGTCTCGACCAGGGCTTCCGAGGGGGTCATGCGCTGCGCGCCGGGATTGCCGCTCACGTTCTTCTCCTTCGACAACTCTTCATTCTCCGGGAGGTCGTTCACCTCGTCATCGTGATCTGCCGAAGCCCCTGCGGGTCGGCGCGCTGCTTCTGGCACGTACGACGATGGGCGAGCCCGGACGCGGCCCATCGTGTCGACGTGCTCGGAACGCTCTATCAGGACCGCGGCGGGATCCAGCCCGGTGGCGGCGATTCGCCGCTGACGTCGGGCGTAACAACCGCGGTCCAGGTCGGATCTGCGTCGAGCTTCCGCATCGTTTCGGCAATCGCCGGACCGCTCCCCGGAGCGCTGCGAGGTTTGCTCGAGGTACGCGAGCACGTCGTCAGCAGGAGCACCAGTTGCACTGCGACGGTGCACGTTGACCGGGTCACGCACCAGTTTGGGCTGCCAATCTCGATGTTGACTGAATTTGATCTTGATTTGCTGTCACAGTTGCGCGATTTCCGTGCGGTGGCATAATTGGTGCATTCCGATTGCGCTCACAAACAACGCTTCAGGGCCGTCGCGGCGAGCGACCCTAAGCACCTCATTCGCTGCACGAATTCATCAGGAGATTCCATGAGCACCGGCGCTGACGTCCTCAAGCTGATCGAGGAAAAGGGCATCAAGTACGTTGACCTCCGCTTCACCGACACGAAGGGCAAGGAACAGCATGTGACCGTGCCGACCCGCGTCGTCGACGATGCTTTCTTCGAGGACGGCAAGGGATTCGACGGTTCGTCCATCGCCGGCTGGAAGGGCATCCAGGAGTCGGACATGATCCTCATGCCGGACCCGAGCACCGCCATCGTCGACCCGTTCTTCGAGGAGCCGACGCTCAACCTGCGCTGCGACATCATCGAGCCCTCGACGATGCAGGGCTACGAGCGCGACCCGCGCTCGCTCGCGAAGCGAGCCGAGGCCTACCTGAAGTCGACCGGCATCGCCGACGCGTCGATGTGGGGCCCGGAAAACGAGTTCTTCATCTTCGACAACGTGCGTCACGGCAGCTCGATGAACGGCTGCTTCTACGAAGTCGATTCCGCGCAGGGCGCCTGGAACTCGGGCGCGCAGCTCGAGGGCGGCAACCTCGGCCACCGCCCGACGGTGAAGGGCGGCTACTTCCCCGTCCCGCCCGTCGACACCTACCAGGACCTGCGCACCGCAATGTGCGGCGCGATGGAACAACTCGGCCTGAAGGTCGAAGTGCACCACGCCGAAGTCGCCACCGGCGGCCAGGCCGAGATCAACGTCTCGGCCAACACGCTGGTAAAGAAGGCCGACGAAGTGCAGATCCTGAAGTACGCCATCCACAACGTGGCTGCCGCGTACGGCAAGACGGCAACCTTCATGCCGAAGCCGCTCGTGGGCGACAACGGCAACGGCATGCACGTGAACCAGTCCCTGGCGAAGGATGGCAAGAACATCTTCGCGGGCGACAAGTACGGCGGCCTGTCCGAAATCGCGATCTACTACATCGGCGGCATCATCAAGCATGCCAAGGCGCTGAATGCGATCTCGAACGCCAGCACCAACAGCTACAAGCGGCTGGTGCCGGGCTTCGAAGCCCCGGTGATGCTCGCTTACTCCGCGCGCAATCGCTCGGCGTCGATCCGCATCCCGCACGTCATCAACCCGAAGGGCCGCCGCATCGAGGTGCGTTTCCCGGACAGCACGGCGAACCCGTATCTCTGCTTCGCAGCGATGCTCATGGCGGGGCTCGACGGCGTGAGGAACAAGATTCACCCGGGCGACCCGGCGGACAAGGACCTTTACGACCTCGAACCCGAGGAAGCGAAGGACATCCCGACCGTCTGCCATTCGCTCGACATGGCGCTCGAAGCCCTCGACAGGGACCGCGGGTTCCTCAAGGAAGGCGGCGTGTTCACGGACGACGTCATCGATGCCTACATCAACCTGAAGATGCAGGAAGTCACGCGGCTGCGCATGTCGACGCACCCGGTCGAGCTCGAGCTCTATTACAGCGTCTGACGCCGGCTGGTCAGGTCTGGATCCCGCCGGGCGGCCCCTGTGGCCGCCCGGCGAGGTCCCCCGTCCATGACGCGCTTCGCGGATCACAGGTATCGCTTTGTCAGCGGAATCGCAAGTCGCTATGCTTCCGGACCATGAAAACATGGCTACTGCTGCTCGGCTGCCTGCTCGCCCTGGCGAGCCAGGCCCAGACTCGCCGCGAAGTCTACGAGTGGAAGGACGCGCAAGGCGTCACGCACTACTCGGACTACCCCCAACCTGGCGCCCGCAAGATCATCCTGAACGGGTCGCCGACGACCACGTCTGCGCAGAAGGCGACCACGCCAGCGGCGGGAGCCAGACCCGCGGCACAACCCGCTGCGCAGGAGATCGTCTACGACCGGCTCGAGATCTGGTCGCCGGAGGTCGGTGCCAGCTTCTTCGAGCCCGACTCGGTCATCAGCATCCGCATTCGCTCGGAGCCCGAAGTGGGGCCGACGCATCGTCTGCTGACGTACCTGGACGGCAAATTGCTGCCGGGCGAGAACGCAACGGAGCACTCGCTGACCAACGTGGAGCGTGGCGTGCATTCGGTCACGAGCGTGATCGTCGACCGGGACGGCAAGGAATTGATCCGCAGCGCGCCGGTCGTCTTTCACATGAAGCAGACGACCGTGAACAATCCGCGCAACCAGGGCCCGGCCGTCCGGCCACCGCAGCCCAAGCAAGGCGGCTGAGCCTTCCACCCGCGGCGGCATCGCGCCCCGCAAGGAGGGCGTGACTTGGCCGCGGAACTGCGCGCCGTCGTGCGGCCGACGCCGGCCGAGCTCACCGCACTGCTCGACGGTATCGCTACGTCCGTCGTCTGGCTCGATGGTGACGGCGCCGTCGTGCACCTGAACGAGCCCGCCGAAGACCTGTTCGGCTTGAGCCGCAACCAGGCGATGGGTCGCGCCGTGCGCGACCTGCTCAAATCCAATACCGAACTCGAAGGCGTCGTGAGCCGCGCTCGCGCGGCTGCCGCGCAGTACTCACGCCGCGAGATTCCGTTTGAAGCCGGTCCCGGCGCAGTCCCGCGCGTGCTCGATGTCACCGTGACGCCGTTCGATCCGCCGGGCCGCGGTGGCGGCGTGCTGATCGAGCTCGCCGACACCACGCATCACCAGCGCATCACGCGCGAGAATGCACTGCTAACGCAACTCGGTGGCAGCCGTGCGATGGTTCGCCAGCTCGCGCACGAGATCAAGAATCCGCTCGGTGGATTGCGCGGTGCGGCGCAGCTGCTCGAGCGCCAGCTGAAAGAGCCGGCGCTGCATGAATACACCGCCGTAATCATCGCCGAGGCCGATCGGCTCGCCGCGCTCGTCGATGCCCTGCTCGGGCCAGGGCAGCCGCCGCGCAAAGAACCGGTCAACATCCACGAGATCGTGCAGCACGTCGGGCACCTGCTTGCGGCCGAGGCACCCACGGGCGTGCAGATCGAGCGCGATTACGACCCGAGCCTGCCACGACTGCGCCTCGACCGGAACCAGATCATCCAGGCGCTGCTCAATCTCGGGCGCAACGCGATCCAGGCCGTCGGCGAGCATGGCCGCATCGTCCTGCGCACGCGCGCGCTGACCAATGCGAGCATCGGCAGTCGCCGTTACCGTGTCGTCGTCGGCATCCAGGTCGAAGACGACGGCCCGGGCGTGCCGGTCGAACTCAAGGACACCGTGTTCTATCCGCTCGTCACGGGGCGCAAGACCGGCACCGGCCTCGGCCTCGCCGTTGCGCAGGACCTGATCGGCCGTCACGACGGCCTGATCGAATTCGACAGTCGCCCGGGTCGCACTGTCTTCACGATCCTGTTGCCTTTCGACGCCAATGAACCAACCGCCGGCACTTGAGGTCTGGATCGTCGACGACGACGCCTCGATCCGCTGGGTGCTCGAGCGGGCACTGAAGCAGGCCGGCATGTCGCCGATCGCGTTCGAGGACGCCGACAGCGCGATGGACGCATTGCGCCGTGCCGAGCCCGACGTGCTGGTTACCGACATCCGCATGCCCGGCAAGAGCGGGCTCGAACTGCTGGACGAAGTGCGCACGCGGCGGCCGAAGCTGCCAGTGATCGTGATGACGGCGCACTCCGATCTCGGCAGCGCCGTCGCGGCCTACCAGGGCGGCGCGTTCGAATACCTGCCGAAGCCGTTCGACATCGACCAGGCCGTGGAGCTGGTGCGCCGCGCCGCCACGCAGCAGCAGTCCGTCGAGTCGGCCTCCGAGTCGCGCCGCATTCCCGAGATGCTGGGCCACGCGCCGGCGATGCAGGACATGTTCCGCTCGATCGGCCGGCTCTCGCGCTCGAGCATGACGGTGCTGATCACGGGCGAGTCCGGCACTGGCAAGGAACTGGTCGCGCGCGCGCTGCATCGTCACAGCCCGCGCGCTTCCAAGCCGTTCATCGCGCTCAACACGTCGGCGTTCACGGCCGACCTGCTGGAATCGGAACTGTTCGGCCACGAAAAGGGCGCGTTCACCGGCGCGACCGAACTGCGTCGCGGACGCTTCGAGCAGGCGGACGGCGGCACGCTGTTTCTCGACGAGATCGGCGACATGTCGCCGCAACTGCAGACGCGCCTGCTGCGCGTGCTGGCGGAAGGCGAGTTCTACCGCGTCGGCGGCCAGCTGCCCGTGAGGGTGGACGTGCGCGTCATCGCTGCCACGCACCAGGACCTCGAGTCGCGCGTGAAGGAGAATCTCTTCCGCGAAGACCTGCTGCATCGCCTGAACGTCATCCGCATCGAAGTGCCGCCACTGCGCAACCGGCGCGAGGACATCCCGGAGCTGTTGCAGCACTACCTCGACGTCGCCGCGATCGAGCTCGGCGTCGCTCCCAAAGTGCTGGCCGAAGATGCTGCGCGCGCTCTCGCCGCCTTCGACTGGCCGGGGAACGTACGGCAGCTCGTCAACGCGTGTCGTCGCCTCACCGTGCTGGCCGCAGGGCGCGAGATCAAGGCGAGCGACATCCCGGGCGATCTCGGCGGCGCCGGTTCGGTGCCGGCGGCAAGCGGCACCGAGTGGTCGGTCGCACTCGCGAGCTGGGCGCAGGCCCGCCTCGAGAGTGGCGGCGCGCCGCTGCTGGACGAGGCGATGCCGGAGTTCGAGCGCACGTTGCTGCGCGAAGCGTTGAAGGTGACTCGTGGCGGGAGGCAGGAGGCAGCGAAGCTGCTCGGCTGGGGCCGCAACACGCTGACGCGCAAGCTCAAGGAACTCGGGATGGACGACGCCTGAGCGAAGCGGCTGGCTCCGTCTCACTCCATCGTGACAACGACCTTGCCGCGCGCGCGCCCCTGCTCGAGATATCTGATCGCTGCGGCGGCCTCGCTCAGCGCGTAGCGCCGGTCGATCACCGGCGTGACGGCCCCTGAATTCATCAACTCGGCGAGCCGCTGCATGTCCTCGCGCGTAAGCCTTGCGAGGAACATCCCCATGTCCTGGCTCACGAACGGCGAGGTCACCAGCGCCTGCAACGGTTTCACCATCGGGCCGATCCACTTGCCCGCTTCCGGGCCGCCGCCGCCGATCAGCACGTAGCGGCCGTCGGGCTCGAGCACGCGCCGGTTCTCGGCGAGCGAGCGGTTACCGACGTTATCGAGGATCACGTCGTAGCGCACGTCGGCGCTGGTGTAGTCATCCCTGGTGTAGTCGACCACGTGGTCCGCACCGAGCGAGCGGACCAGCTCGACGTTGCGCGAGCTGCAGACGGCGGTTACCTCGCCGCCCATCGATTTTGCGATCTGCACGGCGAAGGTGCCGACGCCGCCCGAGGCGCCGTTGATCAACACTTTGTCACCCGCCTCGAGCCGGCCCGCGTCGCGCAGTCCCTGCAGGGCGGTGGTGGCGGCGATCGCGACTGCTCCCGCCTGCTCGAAGCCGACATTGGCCGGCTTGAGTGCCACGGCGCCGTCCTGCTTCGCGACCACGTACTGCGCGAGCGCGCCGGAGCGACCGCCGAAGACCTGGTCGTTCGGCTGGAACCGCGTGACGTTGCGGCCCACGGCTTCGACGGTGCCCGCGTAGTCCACGCCGACTCGCGTGTCCTTTGGCTTGCGCAGTCCGGAGCTGAGCCGCAACAGGTAGGGTGTGCCGCGCATGTAGTGCCAGTCGAGCGGGTTTATGCCTGCCGCGTGCACCCGGACGAGGATTTCGTCGTCGCCGGGCACGGGTCTTGCGACGGCCTCGAGCCGGAGCACTTCGGCGGTGCCGTAGTCGCAGTAGATGATGGCCTTCATCGGCACCCCGGGAGCCGCGGCCTTGCCGCAATCGTTGTCGGAAAGCCAGTAACCCACGGCGAGAGCCAGTATCGCCAGCAGGGGAATCGCGAGGGCGATCCAGCCGAGGGCATGTCGCAGTCTCATCGGTGTTCTCCTCAGCAGGCGCAGGCCTGGACGGTCCTCTGCGGCGCGTCGAGACTGCCGATCAGCTCGCTGACGGATTCCATCCTGTGCGCGGCGAGATATGCGGCGATGCCGTCATTGATGCGCTTGCAGGAGTGCGGCTCGTAGAACAGCGAGGTACCGACGCCGACGGTCGTCGCGCCGGCGATGATGAACTCGAGCGCATCGTCCGCGCTGCAGATGCCGCCCTGGCCGATGATCGGCACGTTGTGCGGGCGCGCGACCTCGGCGACCTGCATCACCTTCAGCAGCGCGATCGGCTTGATCGCAGGCCCGGAAAGGCCGCCCTGGACGTTGCCGATGACCGGCTTGCGCGTCTTCACGTCGATGGCCATGCCCATCACGGTGTTGATGACCGCGAGCGCATCGCTGCCCGATTCGATGCAGCGTCGCGCGTTTTCCCGGATGTCGGTCTGGTTGGGCGACAGTTTCGTGATGAGCGGCTTCTTCGTCACGCGCCGGCACGCTTCCACCACGCGGGCCGACATGTCGGGCGAATTGCCGAACTGCACGCCGCCCTCCTTGATGTTGGGGCAGGAGATGTTCAGCTCGATCGCGTCGATCGGCGAATCGTCGAAACGGCGCGTCACCTCGACGTAGTCCTCGATCGTCGAGCCGCAGACGTTGGCGAAGAACGCCGTCTCGGTGAAGTCGAGCGTGGGCAGGATCTGGCCGACCACGTAATCGGCGCCGGGGTTCTGCAGGCCGATGGCATTGAGCATCCCCATCGGCGTCTCGCAGACGCGATGCGCCGGATTGCCGAGCCGTGGCTCGCGCGTCGTGCCCTTCAGCACGATCGCCCCGACGTGGCGGTTCGAGAATCCTTCGACCCGCGTGTACTCCTCGCCGAAACCGACGCACCCGGACAGCAGGACGATGGGAGAGGCGAGCCGGAGACCGCAGAAATCGACGGCCAGCGATTGAGCCAGGGCGGCGGACATGGGCGAATTGTAAGCTACGTCAGCCGGCAATGAAGCGTTCGAGGTGCTGGATCGTCTGCTCCTGCTCTTCGATCACCGCCCGCACGAGGTCGCCGATCGAGATCATGCCGACCATGCGTCCGTCCTGCATGACCGGCAGGTGGCGGATGCGCTTCTCGGTCATGACCTGCATGCACTGGCGCACGTCGTCGCCGGGCGAGACCGTCACCACCGGCGAGCTCATGATCTGCCAGATCGGAGTCTCGGCCGACGAGCGGCCGAGCAGGATCACCTTGCGGGCGTAGTCGCGTTCGGAAATCACCCCGACCAGTTCGCCACCGCGAGTGACCGGCAGCGCGCCGACGTGCTTGTCCGCCATCATCTGGATGGCTTCGAGCACCGGTTCGTCGGCATCCACCGACCAGACCTCGTGTCCTTTGAGTCCGAGCAGTTGCTTGACGTGCACCATGCGAGAATCCCCCGTCACTGCCTGCGCGCGAGTCCATCCCGCGAGCGACCGACCCGATTCTATGCCACTGCACGTCGTCCTGTTCGAGCCCGAGATTCCGCCCAACACGGGCAACGTCATCCGGCTGTGCGCCAACACGGGTGCCTGCCTGCACCTGGTACGGCCGCTCGGGTTCCGGCTCGACGCGCGATCCGTGCAGCGCTCCGGCCTCGATTACCACGAAATGGCCGAAGTGCGGGTCCACGACGACTTCGCGGCCTGCCTGCTGGCGCTGGCAAGAGCGGGTCCGGATGGCACCATCCCGCGCTGGTTCGCGCTGACCACCAGGGGCGGGGCTGCCTACGACACGGTGCGCTTCGTCGCGAGTGACGTCGTCGTATTCGGGCCCGAAACGCGGGGCCTGCCGGAAGCCGTGCTCGCAGCCTGCCCGGTCGAACGGAGGCTGCGGATCCCGATGCGCGCGGGCGCCCGGAGCCTGAACCTGTCGAATTCGGTCGCGGTCGTCGTCTATGAAGCATGGCGCCAGCTGGGCTGGCGCTGAGTCACGCGTGCGCTGGCGGCCCGCATCACCGGCCGCGCAGCAGTGCCGACCCTGCGTGACGCCTACTGCGTCTCGGACGACTTCACCGCTCGCCCCATGAGTGCAGCCACCGCATCGCGCGGGGCGAGACCTTCATAGATCACGCGGCATATCTGTTCGGCAATCGGCATCTCGACGTGATGGGTGTCGGCGACGTTGCGCACAGCCCGCGCCGCCAGCACGCCTTCGACCACCTGGCCGATCTCGCGCTGTGCCTCCGTCGCGGCCTTGCCCGCGGCCAATGCCAGGCCGAAGCGCCGGTTGCGTGACTGGTCGTCGGTGCAGGTGAGCACGAGGTCGCCGAGTCCGGCCAGTCCCATGAACGTGTCCTTCTCCGCGCCGAGCGCCACGCCGAGCCGCATCATCTCTGCGAGGCCCCGCGTGATCAGCGCGACGCGTGTGTTGGCGCCGAAGCCGAGGCCGTCCGAAATACCGGCGCCGATCGCGAGCACGTTCTTCGTCGCGCCGCCCACTTCCACGCCGACGACGTCGGTCGAGGCATAGGCGCGGAAATTCTGCCCCGAGAGGCCGCGCGCGAGCGCGAGCGCGTACTCCTGGTCGCGTGAGGCGACTGTCATGGCCGTCGGAAAGCCGAGTCCGACTTCACGTGCGAACGTGGGCCCGGACAGCACGGCCTTGGGCACGGCGATGCCGAGCACTTCGTTCGCGACCTGGTGCGGCAACTTGCCCGAGTCGAGTTCGAAGCCCTTGGTGGCCCACGACACGCGCATGCCGTTGCGCAGCAGCGGGGCGACGTGCTCGAGGCATTCACGGAAGGCGTGGCTCGGCACGGCGATCAGCAATTCCTGCGCTGCCCCGACGGCGCGCGCGAGATCGGACTCGATGACGAGCGATTCGGGAAACGGCGCCACTGGCAGATAGCGCGTGTTGCAGCGCGCGGCCGCGAACGCCGCCATCTGTGCGGCGTCTCGACCCCAGAGCACCGTCGGGTGCCCGGTGCGCGCCAGGTGCACGGCGAGCGCCGTGCCCCACGAGCCGGCGCCAAGCACGGCCATCGCCGGGCGTGCCACGGCGTCCGAGGTCGCATCCTTCGATGTCGTCACGCGGGCTCCCTTCGTTCCACGTCTGCCGGATGCGACTCTAGCGCGTTCTCAGTTGACCGACGTAGCGCCCTGCTGCTGTGCAGCTGCCTGCTGTGCGGCGGCCCTGGCATGCAGGGCTTCGAATGTCACGAGCGGCAGCAGGAAAGGCGGGAAACCGCCCTTCGTCACCAGTTCCGAGACGGTGGAACGTGCATACGACAGCAGGTAGTTCGGCGCCATGATCGAGAGGACCTGCGCGACGTCGGTCGCGACCAGGTTCTTGACCAGGAACGCGCCGGCTTGCTGCAGTTCGAGCAGCCACACCACCTTGTCGCCGGCCTTGGCTTCGAGATGCACCTGCACGACGACTTCGTGCAGGTCCTGTGCAAGGGCCGTCGCGCGTGTCGAGATGTTCAGGTTCACCGCGGGCTGGCCTTCGAGGCCGCCGACGAATGGGCCTTGCGGGGATTCGAACGAGCAGTCCTTGAGGTACACGACCTGCGGCGTCACCACGGGGGCGTTGGGATCGACGGCGGGCGTCTGGGCGTTCTGGTCGGTCATCGCGGATATTCCTTGTAACTACGTGGTTCAGGCGCGGCCGAGCAGCTTGTCGAGCTCGCCGGCCTTGTCGAGGGCATAGAGTTCGTCGAAACCGCCGACGTGGCGTTCGCCGATGAAAATCTGGGGTACGGTGCGGCGGCCGCCGCTGCGTTTCAGCATGAGGTCGCGACTCGCCGTGTCTTCGTCGACCTTGACCTCGCTGAAGGTGACGCCCTTGCGCTGGAGCAATCCGCGCGCGCGGTCGCAGTACGGGCACCAGCCCGTCGAATACATCGTGATTTCAGGATGAGCGGTGTCGGTCATGTCCTGGGCCCTTCCTGCCTGGCCTTGCCGCCGCCTTCCTTGACGAGGGGCAGGTTCTCGGCGCGCCAGGCCTGCACGCCGCCGCGGAGGTTGACCACCTGCGTGAATCCCTGCGCCTGCAGCACCCGGGCTGCCGCGCTCGAGCGCGCGCCGCTTTCGCAGCATGTGATCACGACCTTGTCCTTGAAGCGCTTGAGCGTTTCCGCGGCCTGGGCGACCTGGTCCTGCGGCACGTGCCGGGCATCCAGGATGTGGCCGGAGTCGAACTCGGCCTGCGAGCGGACGTCGACCAGCACTGCGCCCTGGTTCATCAGGCGCACCGCTTCGGTGGGCCCGACAGCCCGGCCACCGGAGCGGGCGCGGCTGAATTCGTAGGCTGCGAGAGCCAGCGCAAGCACCACCGTGCCGCCGGCCAGCAGGGGATGGCGGGCGGCATATTCGAGGAGACGATCCATCAGGGAGACCGGCGAAAAGGGGCGCGAATTATAGCAGTCCCCGCCGACAGGCTAGACTTGTGCGGATTTGCCGCCCCCCGCCGCCGCCGTAACCCTGCGCCAAGACCGCCTGATGCCAGCATTCCTGCCCGCCATACCGACTGCTGCGCCGCGTGCTCCCGCCCCGACGCGGTCCGTGCACGCCCCCCCGTCGGGGCGGGTCCTGGCCGGGTTGGCGGCGGCGCTGCTGCTCCTGGCGCCGGGGCCGGTCCCGGCGGCCACGAAGCAGACACCGGCGCAGAAAGAGGCCGAGCTGCGCAAGCTCAACCAGCGGATCGAGAAGGTCCGCAGGACCGTCAACCAGGACGTACAGAAGCGGGACAAGCTGTCCGCGCAGCTGCGCGAGGCCGAGCTTGGCGTCCAGTCGGCCCGCAAGGAACTCGACGAAATCCGGGCGCAGCGACTGGCGGCCGAAGCGCGCGTGCGTGAGCTCCAGGCGGAGCAGGCGCGCCGTGAACAGGAGCTGGATGGGGAGCGCGCCGAGCTGGCCGGCGAACTGCGCACGGCCTATGTGAACGGCCGCGAGGAGCAACTGAAACTTCTTCTGAATCAAGAAGATCCGTCGAGTTTCGGGCGCATGCTCGCGTATTACGGCTACTTCGGCCGCGCCCGGGCCGACCGCATCCGCGGCATCCAGGACCAGCTCGAGCACCTGGCGCTGGTCCGCGAAAAGATCGTGGCCGAGAAGACCCGGCTGGAGACGCTCGAGCAACAGCGCGAGCGGAGGGTGGCCGATCTCAAGTCGTCACAGGACCAGCGCGCCCAGGCCGTGCGCGCGATCGACCAGCAGATCAAGGCCCGGGGCGGCGAGCTGAAGCAGCTGCAGTCCCAGGCGCAGTCACTCGAGCGACTCATCACCGAGCTGCGCAAAGCCATCGCCAGCTCGCAGCAGGCCCAGCCCGCGCGCAAGGGTGGTTCTGCGGGCACCGTGGCCAGGCAAGCTCCGTTTGAGCCCCTGCGCGGCAAGCTGCCGTGGCCAGTGCAGGACGGCACGGTCCTCGCCAGGTTCGGTCAGTCCCGCGCGGGAGGCTCGATGCGCTGGCAGGGCATGCTGATCGGGACGGAGCGCGGCGCCCGGGTGCGCGCACCGTACGCGGGGCTGGTCGTGTACGGCGACTGGCTGCCGGGCATGGGGCTGATGCTCGTCATCGATCATGGCGGCGGCTACATGAGCCTCTATGGTCACAACGAAGAGCTGTTCCGCAAGGTCGGCGAGACCGTCGCGGCCGGCGACGTCATCGGGTCCGTGGGTGACTCAGGCGGTCACAGCCAGCCGGCCTTGTATTTCGAGGTCCGTCGCGGCAAGACGCCGGTCGATCCGCAGGCCTGGCTCACCCGGAAATAGGTTCTGCATCACGGTTTGGCCCCACCTTCTGCTGGATCATTCGATTCCAGATCAGATTCGTTGCCCGGTGGATGGGCTGGGACCGATGGTTGCAAACGCCGAAACACCCGCCGATGCGCCGGAACCGCTGAACGGCACAACGCTCGACCCGTACGGGCAACTGCTCAAGATGCTGTTGCCGCGCGCGCATTCCATCGTCGTCTACGACGGCTTCGGCGTGCCGATCTGGGCCAGCGCAGACAACGACGACATCGAACTGCAGGCCCTGCAGCAACACGCCCTGGCCGCCGAACTCGCGGAGCCCGGAGTAATGGGCGCCGGTTTCGCGGAAGCGATGCCGGGCGAGCAGGTCGCCTATCTGTTCCTGCTGCGCAACGGGGCCGGCGAGCTGCTCGGCAGCGTCGGCCTGGCGAGCCGCGAGTCCAGCCGCGATCCCCGGCCTTTCGCGCTGGTGCATGGACTCCTGCGCCCGGCGCTGCAGTGCCTCGAGCGCGAGCTCGCGTCGCAGTCCAACATCGGCACCCTGCAGCGCAGCCTCGTCGTTCGTGACCGGGACCTCGAGCTGCTGCTCGGGGCGGCGCACGAGGAGTCAGAGGGGGGCAACTCGACGGATGACTTCGCGAAGCTGGTCCAGGGTTGCGTCGACCATCTCGGTTGCGCTTTCGGCGCACTCCTGATCCCGGACAAGAACATAGCGGTCTGCCGCACGGCAGCCGACACGCCGCCGCGTGTCGGCGCGGAGATCCTGACGCGCACGCATCGCCAGCTGCTCGGCTGGGGCCAGCTGCACCGGCACACGATGACGTCCAACGCGCCGCAAGATTCCGGGCCGTTTGCAAGCATCCCGTACAAGATTCTCGCCTGCCCCGTGATGCACGGGGCCCAGCGCGTGCAAGGCGTGCTCGTGCTGTTCAAGACGCGGCAGGCCCCGGACTTCGACCTGCGCCAGGTGCGCATCATCGAGCTGCTCGGGCGCCGCGTAGCCTACATCCTGCTGAACTCGTACGACCCGGCGACGGGCCTGCTGACGCGACCTGCATTCGAGAAGCGCGCCAATGCCATGCTGACGCCACAGGCGCTGCAGAAGGACAACTGCGTCATCTACGTCGACATCGACCGCCTGCACGTGCTGAACGAGAGCCTCGGCATGCACGTGGGTGATTCGGTGATCGTGCGCGTCGCCGAGGTCATCCGGCAGAGCCTCGCGCCGCGAATGCTCGCGTCCCGCATCTCGGGCGACCGCTTTGCCATCTTCGTGCCCGAGTCGTCGATCGAGACGACCCATGAAATTGCAGACAACCTGCGGCTTTCGTTCGAGCGGCTCGGTTTCCTGCGCGAGCGGCAGCAGGTCGAAGTGACCGCCAGCTTCGGCGTGGCCAACGTCGTCCATGGCAACCATCCGCTGTCGCACGCGCTCGCGTCCGCAGAGATCGCGTGCAAGGCCGCCAAGGATCGCGGCCGCAACCGGGTCGAAACGTACTTCGACGGCGACCAGAGCATCGTGCGCCGCTACACCGACCTGACGCTCATCGGTACGGTGCGCTCGGCTTTGCTGGACCACCGCTTCCGGCTCGAAGCGCAGACCGTCGTGCCGTTCAGCGACGCGCCCGCGACGCCGAAATTCGAGCTGCTGCTGCGCATGAACGACGAGAAGGGCGAAAGCATACCGCCGGAAAGATTCCTCTCGGCCGCCGAGCGCTACCAGGTCGCGCCTGCAATCGACCGCTGGGTCGTGCGCCGCACGATCGAATTGCTGGCGCCGCATGCAGCGCGGCTGCACGAAATGCGGGCGTGTTTCGCGGTGAACATCTCGGGGCAGTCGCTCGGGGACGCGGACTTTGCCGTCTTCATGGACACGGCGCTGCGCGGCAGCAAGCTGCCGCGCGGACTGCTGTCGTTCGAGGTCACCGAGACGGCGGCCGTCGCCAACATCGTCCGCGCGGAGGCGCTCATCCGCCGGCTGCGCGACCTGGGCAGTGACGTCGCCCTCGACGATTTCGGCCGCGGCCTGAGCTCGCTCACCTACCTGAAGACGCTGCCGGTCACGCACCTCAAGATCGACGGCATCTTCGTCCGCGACGTCGTGACCGACGACCGCTCCCAGGCGATGCTGAGCGCCATCGTCCAGCTTGCCCGCGCCATGAAACTCAAGACCGTCGCGGAATGCGTCGAAAGCGAAGCGATCTGGCAGGCCACCCGCGCGCTGGGGGTCGATTACGGGCAGGGCTTCTACATCGGACGGCCCATGCCGCTCGAGAAGGTGCTGGGCGCACTGGTTGGCGCTACCATTGGGCGCTCCGCCGACACCAAGACCGCCTGATCGCAGTGACTGCCCGTTCGCACATCCTGCTGGCCGCCGTGGCCGGCATTGCCCTGGGGTACGGTCTCGCCCGCGCACCGCAGTGGTTTGCCGCCCCGCGGGCGGTCCCACCGGCCGTGGCCGCGACGACGGCGAAGCCGGCGGCCGGCCATCAGCTGCTCGACGAGGTGGTGGGCCGCATCCGTCGCGAATACGTGCAACCAGTCCCAGACTCGACCTTCGACGAGGCCGCGGTGAAGGGCATCGTCTCCAACCTCGATCCGCATTCCGCTTTTCTCGACGCCGCCGCATACGACGAGATGCGCGCTGCGACGACCGGCAGTTACACCGGCGTAGGTATCGAGGTCTCCGCTCAGGATGGCCGCGTGGTCGTCGTGACGCCGATCGAAGGCTCGCCTGCCGCGAAAGCCGGCGTGCATTCCGGCGACGTCGTGCTGGCTGTCAACGGCCAGCCCGTCGCTGCCGACAAGCTCGACGAGACGATCGGCCGCATGCGCGGCGTACCGGGCACACAGGTCAAGCTTGCAGTCGGTCGCAAGGGCGAACCGGAACCGCTGGTATTCGCGCTCGAGCGCGGCGAGGTGCACGTGCATTCGGTGCGCGCGGAACCGCTGCCCGGTGGGATCGGGTACGTCCGCATCACGCAGTTCAGCGACTCTACGCCGGACGACCTGGTGCAGGCCCTGTCGACGCTCGTGCGCCACGCGCCGAGGGCGGCGTTCCATCCGTTGCGCGGTCTCGTGCTCGACCTGCGCGGCAATCCGGGCGGCGTGCTCGAATCGGCGGTGAGCGTCGCCGACGCCTTCCTCGATTCCGGCGTGATCGTGCGCGCCGACGGTCGCACGCCCGAGTCGCGTTTCGAAATGTCCGCGACGCCGGGCGATGCGCTCGATGGCCAGCCGCTGGTCGTGCTGGTCGACGGCGGTTCGGCGTCGGGGTCGGAGATCGTTGCCGGTGCGCTGCGTGATCACGGGCGCGCGACGTTGATGGGTGAACGCACCTTCGGCAAGGGTTCCGTGCAGACGGTGATCCCGTTGCGCGACGGCCAGGCGCTGAAGCTCACGACCTCGCTCTATTTCACGCCCTCCGGCACCTCGATTCACGAACGCGGGATCCAGCCCGACATCGCGATCGGCCCGACCGAGAGCGACCATTCACGGCACGCGCCGGTCACGCCGATGCAGGATGCCGCGGTCCTCACGGCCCTCCAGTACCTGAGAGACCGCGGGCTCGGCACGCACTACGCGGCGGTCAAGACTGGGTCAGCTGCGCAGCAGCGCTGAACCGGCGCCGATCAGCGCCCCGAGCAGCAGGGCGAGGATCGGCAGCATGCTCAGGCCGAAACCGGCGCCGCGCTTCGCGGGATCCGCCACGTAGCTGCGCAGGTACACGAAGCGACCCACCAGGTAGACCGCGCCCAGGAGCGCGGCCCACGTCGGGCTGACGTAGTGCGCGAACAGCCAGAGTCCCGGCAGCAGCGCGATCAACAGCTCGAGCGTGTTCATCTGCACGCGGAAGTAGCGCTCGAAGACGGGATGCCCCGTGACCGCCGGACCGTTCACGCCGAACTTGCCGCGCGCCTGGCCGACCAGGACCGCGAAGTAGATGTACTGCATCAGGGCGAGCACGGCGACGATGGCGACGAAGTCCATGGGATCTCGCTTCCGGGGCGGCCGGGATGGGTGTGACCGGCAGCAGATTCCATTACCATCGCGCGCAGGTCAACAGGTGGCGCCCTGCGCCCTCCAGAAAGGAGCGCTCGACATGGTTGGATTCCTGCTGCGTGCCGCGATTTCCGCGCTGGGCCTGTGGGTCGCAAGCCAGCTGCTCGACGGGTTGCACTTCACGACGCCCTCGAAGCTCGCGCTGGCCGCGGTGCTGCTCGGCGTCGTCAACGCGTTCGTGCGTCCGCTCGCCTTCATCCTGACGCTGCCGATCACGATCGTGACGCTCGGCCTGTTCCTGCTGGTCCTGAACGCCGGCATGGTCGCGCTCGTGGCCTGGGTCGTCCCTGGCTTCACGATCTCGGGCTTCTGGACCGCGGTGGGAGCCGCGATCATCGTCGGCATCGTCTCGTGGGCCGCTTCGGGCCTGATCGGCTCGTCGGGCAGGTTCGAGAAGTTCAGCGCCCGCCGCTGAGTTCAAGCGGCTAGAAGTAGCGGTGCGGCATCGTCACCAGCACGACGCCACCGAGCACCACGAGCATGCCCAGCACCTGCTGCGGCGTGAGCGTTTCGCCGAGCACGAGCCAGCCCAGCACCGTCGCGATGGCCGGATTGACGTAGGCGAACGTGGCGACGCGATCCGTGCGCGCGTTCTTCATCAGCCACGTGAAGGCCGAGTAGGTCACCGCCGAGGTGAACACGCCGAGGAAGATCAGCGCGAGCACCCCGGGCAGGCCCCAGTGCCAGCGTGGCAGTTCGCCGGACGCGGTACCCGCGACGAACAGCATCAGGCCACCGAGCAGCATGATGATCGCGTTGAAGCCGATGGGGCCCACGGCCAGAGTCATGTTGCGGTAAGTGATCGTTCCGGCCGACCAGACCATGGCAGCCGCCAGCACCAGCAGTTGCCACCCGATTTGCGGCGTGGGCCGAAAGTCCGCTGGCCAGACCAGCAGCGCCACGCCGATGAAGCCGAGCAGTAACCCGAGCAGGCTGATCCTCGAGAGCGGCTGTCCTTTCGGCCCGAGGGTCCCGAGCCCTGCTATCCACAAGGCCAGGCTGGCGTTGAGCAGCGCGACCTCGTTGGACGGCAGGTGCTTGAGCGCGAACGTCGACGGGCCGCTGCTCAGGGCGATCAAGACGATCGAAAAGAAGCACATCAGTTTCCATTCGTGCGCGGTGCTCGGCAGGCGATAGCCACGGTACAGCGCGAGCGCGAGCAGCACGAAGCCGCCGATGAAGGCGCGACCAGCCGCAAAGAGCAGCGGCGGCAGGTCCGCGACACCGACGCGGATCACGAGGAAGCTCGATCCCCAGACCAGGTAGACCAGCGCGAAGCACGCGTACAGGCGCGCCCTGAAACCGGTCATCGCCCGGGCCGTCGCCGGGCTTCGCGCAGTCTCACCATCCGCGTGAACTCATGCGGCGCGACTGGCGCCGACGCGGTACAGCCAGAACGCAAGCCCGGCGACGACGGCGAGGCCGAGCCCTTCGCCGAACTGCAGCCCCGACCCGAGTGCCAGCACGTCCGCGCGGCCCGACATCACGATCGGGATGGCGATGAAGATGCCCATCAGTGCCTCGCCCGTGATCAGGCCGGCCGCAAACAGGACTCCACTCTGCTTCGCGCGTTCCGCCTGCGGCGAATCGTCGCGGAGCCCTAACCTGCGCTCGACGAGGTGCGCGATCAGGCCGCCGGCGAAGATCGGAACGGACAGCTCGAGCGGCAGGTAGATGCCCACCGCCACGGCGAGCACGGGTGCGCGAAACGGCGCCTTGACGCGCTTGAGGTACTCGTCGACGAGGATGATGCCGACGCCGATCAGCGCGCCGATCGAGATCATGCCCCAGGGCAGTTCGCCGCCGAACATGCCCTTGGCGACGGAAGCCATCAACGTGGCCTGCGGGGCAATCAGTGCATTCGGATGTTCGGCGGTGGGCGCGCCGATGCCGTAGGCCTTGAGCAGCAGGTTGAGGACGGGGGCCATGACGAGCGCGCAGCTTGCAGCACCGATCGCCAGCATCACCTGCTGCCGCCACGGCGTCGCGCCGACGAGTTGCCCGGCCTTCAGGTCCTGCAGGTTGTCGCCGCCGATGCAGGCCGCGCAGCACACGACCGAGCCGATCATGATCGCGGCCACCGGGCCGAGCGCCGCGCCGCGTCCCATCAGCGCGACCAGCAGCAATGACGCGAACAGGATCGTGCAGATGGTGATGCCCGAGACCGGGTTGTTCGACGAGCCGACGAGGCCAGCCATGTATGCCGAGACCGACGTGAAGACGAAGCCCGCGACGATCATGATCACCGTCATCACCAGGCTGATGCCGATGTTGTCCACGATCAGCTGATAGAGGACGAAGAGCGGGATCGTGAACAGCACGAGACCGACCAGGATCGCCTTCATCGGCAGGTCCTGCTCGGTGTGCGAGGTGGCCCGTGCCGCGCCGGCACGCGTGGCGTCCAGGCCGCTGCGGATGCCCGAGGCGAGCGAGCTGCGGATCGAAACCAGCGCCCACATGCCGCCGACGAGCATCGCGCCCACGCCGAGGTAACGGACCTGCGCCGACCAGATGGCATTGGCCATGGTCTCGGCATCGGCCCCTGCGAGCTGCTGTGCCAGCGGCGCGTTGTCCTGCAGGAAATGGGCCGCATAGATGGGGATCGCGACGCTCCAGGAAATCATGCCGCCGATGAGGGCGAGCGCGCCGATGTTGAGGCCGACGATGTAGCCGACGCCGAGCAGCGCGGGCGAGAGGTTGGTGCCGAAATAGGCGAGCCACTTGCCGAAGAAGCCGCTGGCCGCCGCCGTGTCCGGGATCATGCGCAGGCCGCTGCCGGCCGCGAGCTTCGCGAGGCCACCCCCGAGCGCCGCCAGCCCGAGCAGCTTCACGCCCTGCGCCGGGTTGTCACCGGCCTTGAGCACTTCGGCGGCCGCCACGCCTTCGGGGAACTTGAGGTTCTGCTCGACGATCAGCGAGCGCCGCAACGGCACCGAGAAGAACACGCCGAGGATGCCACCGAGGCCTGCGATCGCGAGCACCCAGGCGTAGCGGAAATCGGTCCAGTGCCCGAGGATGACGAGTGCCGGGATCGTGAAGATCACGCCGGAGGCGATCGACGATCCCGCCGACGCGCCGGTCTGCACGATGTTGTTCTCGAGGATCGTGCTGCCGCCGAGCACCCGCAGGACGGCCATCGAGACCACGGCCGCAGGAATCGCGGATGCGATCGTGAGCCCGGCGAAGAGCCCGAGGTAAGTATTTGCGGCGGCGAGCAGGACCGCGAGAATGATGGCGAGGATGATGGCGCGGGGAGTGAGTTGCGCGGGGGCCTGAGCTGCGGTCATGGGTGCGTCCCGGCGGGTGAGTTGCGGCATTAGAGGGGCCGGCAGCCGCAAATGCAATGCTCCGCTCGAGCGGGACCTCAGCGCATTTCTCGATGCACTCGAGCGCGGCAATCCGTCGGCCGCGGCTTGGCTGGCCTTGCCTCCGGAAGCCGGCAAGCGGTTGCGGCAACTCTGCCGCGCGAGGGTCGTGTTATGTCGCCCTTGCTTGACGGTCGGTCGCAGAACCGGTTATCTGCTCGCCAAGGGCGCATGGCCTGGCCCGCGCCTTCGACAAACACACCAGAGTACCCAGGGGGACGACATGATTTTCAGCACCAGGAGAGCGGCGCTGGTCGCGGCGATCGCGGCCGTTCTCGCCGGTTCCAGCGCGTATGCACAGAGCACCGTCGGTCTCGATCGCAGCCAGGCCAGGGTCGCCAGCGCTGCAGCCGGCCTGCCGCTGACCGCGGCGTCCAGGGCGGCGCCCCAGTCCATCGTTTTCGGATACCTGCAGAGCCACGGCCGCGGTGCCGACGTGCTCGCCTCGCTGCGCGTGACGAGCAGCAGTGTCTCGACCCGTGGCGTGACGCACCTGCGCATGGAGCAGCTGGTCGACGGGCTCGTCGTGCACGGCGCGTATGCCAGGGCTGCGGTAAACGCCAATGGCGAGCTGGTGCAGTTGATCGACCACCTCGCGAACGTCTCGCTCGTTCAGCCGAGCCGCATCGACGCGAGCCAGGCCTTCGCGGCAGCGATGATGAAGCTGTATCCCGCGCAGGCAGCGACCGTCCGTGCGGCCGGCGTGGCGGGCAACACGACGACGTTTGCGGGCGGCGCGTTCTTCTACCGCAACCCGACGGCGACAGCCGTCGTGCTGTCGCTCGACAACGGGACGCTCGCGCGCGGTTGGCTGGTGGAGACGTGGACCGCCGACAAGAACCAGTTGCACTACACCGTGGTGGACGGCGATGGCCGCGTGCTCGACGTCGAGTCGCGCACCAACACCGACAGTTACAACGTCTTCCCCGAGGATCCGGGCAAGAGCGGACAGACTGTTGTGGCGGGTCCGGGCACAGGCAATGCCGAGTCGCCCTCCGGATGGCTCGGCGGCGCCCAGACGACCATCAACATCCAGGGCAACAACGTCAGAGCCTATCTCGACACCGATGCGAACAACGCCGCCGATGCCGGTGGTACCGCCGTCACCAATGGCAACTTCAGTGCCGTGGCAGACCTGGGACAGCAGCCGTCCGTCGCCGTCAACAAGGCGGTCGCCGCGCAGAACCTGTTCTATCTCAACAACGTGCTGCACGACACGTTGTATCGCCATGGCTTCAACGAGGCCAATGGCAACTTCCAGGTGAACAACTTCGGCAACGGCGGCGCGGGCAACGATCCGGTCAATGCGGAAGCTCAGGACGGCAGCGGCACCGACAACGCCAACATGTCCACGCCGTCGGACGGCAGCAGCCCGCGCATGCAGATGTACGTGTGGAACTCGAATCCCGCGGGCCTGGTCACCGTCGGCGCAGCCAACTACCCGGCGTTCCCGTCGTCCTTCGGCCCTGCGCTGACCACGACGGGCACGTCGGGCGCCCTGGCTGCCACGGGGACCAGCGCCACGACCGACGACGCCTGCGCAGCGCTTGCAGCCGGCTCGCTGGCCAACAAGGTCGCGGTCATCAATCGCGGCACGTGCAATTTCACGACCAAGGTACTCAACGCGCAGAACGCGGGCGCCAGGGCCGTCATCATCACCAACAACGATGCCGCCGGTGCCTTTTCGCCGGGTGGCACGGACCGCAAGGTGAAGATCCCGTCGGTCATGGTGACGCAAGCCGACGGCAACCTGCTCAGGGGTACGCTGGGCGCCATGGCACTGGTGAAGAAAATCACGGCGCTGCAGGTGGATGGCGATCTCGACAGCGACATCGTGTACCACGAGTACGGCCATGGACTGACGTGGCGCATGATCGGCGGCATGAGCGGACCGCTCGCCGGTGCGATCGGCGAAGGGGCGAGCGACGTCGTCGCGTTCCTGATCAACGGCGACGACGTGGTGGGCGAATACGCCTACAACAGCCCGACCGGCATCCGGCGCGCCCGGTACGCCGGCTACCCGTACAACTACAGCTACGTCGGCAGCGGCACGGGCAGCTACGAGGTCCACAACGACGGCGAGATCTACGCCGCGGCCATGTGGCGCGTGCTCGAGTTGTACCAGGCCAGCGGCCTGACCGCGGACCAGCTCATGGCGGACTTCGTCGACGGCATGAACTACACGCCGGCAACGCCTGCGTTCGAGAAGATGCGGGACGGCATGCTCGCATCGATCGCGAGGCTGCCTGACTCTGATCCGACGAAGGCCCAGCGGAAGTGCGCGGTCTGGACCGGGTTCACGGAGCAGGGCATCGGCGAGGGTGCTTCCGGCACCGTTTCGCGCCGCGGCACGGTGACGGTCGTCGAGTCGTTCTCCAAGCCGGCGGACGCCTGCCCCTGATCGTCGAGACACCCGGCCGGCGCTGAGCCGGGATTGCGCAACCGATGCCCGCGACCAACAATCGCGGGCATCGTTCGTTGAGGGGCAGCACGCCGCAACCCATGTCGACCATCTTCATCACCGGCGCCGGCGGCGGCATCGGTTCCGCAACTGCACAACGTTTCGCGGCGGAGGGCTGGCACGTCGGCGGCTGTGACCTGCGGCCCGAACCTGTGAATGGCCTCGCCGACACGATCGGTCGCGAGCGCTTCACGCCGTACGTGGCGGACGTGCGGGATCGCGCGTCCCTCGCGCCGGCGATCGATGACTTCGCCGCACGGCACGGCGGCAAGCTCGATGCCGTCTTTGCCAACGCAGGCGTCCTGTTCATGGCACCTGATGACCAGGTCACCGCCGCACAGAAGGACCTGCAGGTCGACGTCAACGTCAAGGGCGTGATGCACACGTTCGACGCGGCACTGCCCCACCTCAGGCGCGCTGCCCCCGGCGCGCACATGATCGCCATGGCGTCGACCTCCGCCGAGTACGGCTCGCCGCATCACGCGGTCTACAGCGCCACGAAGTTCTTCGTGCGCGGCTACACCGAGGCACTCAACATCGAGTACCGCCCCCAGGGCATCAACGTCTGTGCGATCTACGTCGCGTACGTCGACACCGGCATGGTGCGGGATGCGGAATGGAAAGCCGCGTCGATCGAGACGATGGGCGTCAAGGCCAGGGCCGATGACGTCGCCACCATGGTCTGGCGGGCCGCACACGGGCGGCGGGCACACTGGCGCGTCGGCTTCGACGCGCAGCTGTCGCACTACGCGGTGCGGTTGTTCGGTTCCTGGGTTGCGCCGATCTACGCGAAACTGATGCGAATCTGAGGCAGTTTCACCAGCATTCACTCCCTCTCCCGCACGCGCCAGGTGGGTGATTCGACAGCACCTAGCTGCGCTGGAGCCGGTCAGTCCTGCGTGGCGCGGATGCCAAAGCGCAGCGGCACCGCGCCCACCTTCAGCCTGTCGCCATCCTTGAGCAACTGCCGCTTGATACGCCGGCCGTTGACGAAGCAGCCATTGGTGCTGTTCATGTCTTCGAAGATGACGGCGTCGTGGCTGATCCTGAGAACTGCGTGATACCGGCTGATCGAACTGGACAGAAGCCGGATGTCGCAGTCATTGCCGCGGCCGATCGACATGGAACTCTTGTTGAGCAGATGCACGACGCCCTCGGCATCTTCCCGCGTCAGGGTCCTGAGTAGCTTCCCGCCCTCGTCCTTGCGGGTCTGCAACGCCACCTGGTGGATGTCGCGACGAATGGCCTGCATCGCCTCGACATGCTGGTGCAGCTCGACCTGCAGAGCCTCGACCTGCCGGGCGCTGGCGCCCTGTTCAAGGTGCTTGGCTTCCAGTTCCCGCCGCGCCTGCTGCAGCAGATCGTCCTGGCGTGCGCTCTCATCCTGCAGGCGTTGCAAGCTCGCAGACAAATCGGCAATGCGCTGCGCCTGCACCGCCACGGTCTGGTCATGGCGCCTGATCTGTTCGGTCAATTCCTGATTGTTCCTGTTGACCCCCTCCAGCTCGCGTGCCTGCTCCAGCGCCAGCTGGTCGCGCTCCTGCAGCTGCAGCTGCAACCGCTCCAGCTGCTCACCAAGGCCCTCCACTTGAATGCTCAGCTGATGACGCTGCTCACGTTCGGCTTCCAGTGAACGGACATCGGATACGTGCAGTTCCACCCGCTTCTGCAGGGCGCCTTGCGCCTGCCCCAGCTCCTCACGCAACAGCATCACGCTGTCCAGCAGCGTTGCTTCACGCTGCGCCAGGGCGGCCTGCGCTTCCTGCAGTACCCGTAGCTCCCGATCCTGGCCGGCAATCACCTCCTGACGCGCATTCAGCGAGGCGTTGCGCTCGGCGAGCTGTTGACCCAACTGGTCATTCTCGGTCGCGGCGCGGTTCAGTGCGTCCTGCAAGGCGCCGATTTCCGCCTGGCGTTCCGACAGTTCACGGCGCGTGCTCTCGAGCGTCTCACGGTCGGTTGCAACCGCCTGGCACAGGCGCTCGTTGTCCTGCTCCGCCGAGCGCCAATGCGATTTTTCGACTTCAACCTGGCTGACCAGATGCTCGATACGCTCGCCCGCCAGCTTCAGGTCACGCTGCAGCCCGGCCGCCTGTCGGGCTCGTTCGCTGATCTCCTGCTGCTGTGTCGCCACGCTCTGCAGCAGCGATTCTCCATTGGCGATCGCACTTGCGAGCTGCACTGACGCATCACTGAAGCGGCCTTCCAGCGCGGCAATCCGCTGCTCACGAGCCGCCAGGGAGCGCTGCAGATCGTCTTTCTGGAGCAGGGCCTGCGCCATGCTGCGCGCCAGTGCAGCAGCCGAGGCATGCTGCTCTGCGAACTGCTGCTGCGCAGTCAGCAACTCCGTGTGCAGCGCTGCGCGATGCTGCTGTTGCTCCTCCAGCTGCCGGGTCAGGTCACTGATCTGGCGCGCATGCTGCTGGCGCAACTGCTCTGCCTCTGCGCGCTGCTCCGTCAGCTGCCGCTGCAGCTCACCAGCAGTACGCTGTTGCTGTTCCAGGGACTGCTGCAGATTCCCGAGCGCGGTGTTGGACTCGACGCGTTGCTGCTCCAGCTGATCCTGCAGCTGTTGCCGGCTTGCCAGCCAAAGCAGGCTTTCCTCCGCGAGGCGGTCGCGGTCCCGTGACACCGCCTGGCTGTGAATCAGCAGGTCGGAATGGTCGGACTGCAGGGAATCATGGCGTGCATGCAGCAGGGTGAGCCTGGTCTCGGTATCCGCCAGCGCGGCTTCCAGGCTCACGATGCGGTCCCGCACAGAGACGAGTTCATCCGCCAGGTCCCAGTGCCCGCCCGCCTCGACGCGCGGCGCGGCGGTCGCACCCGGCTGCGTCCGGTACTCTCCCGTGGCGTCGTCCACATCGGGCGGCGCGTCAACGCTGTCCGCAGCGCTCAAGATCGGCAGTTTGGCGGTAACGTCGAGATCGTCATCCGCCAAGTCATCATCAGGCGGAGCGCTCATCATTCGGACCTCCAGGCGTGATCGCGGGCGTCACTGACGCCCGTGCACCGGTTGCAGACGCATGAGCGGCATTATCCGTGCCAGGGTTCGCAGCGCAATACGACAACCGGCAGCCGGTGAACCCGGCATGACTACGCTCGTGCTGGATTCACCTGGCGATCAGTCGTGGATCGCGTAGCTGGTCTTGACGCAAAGCTGAAACGTCAGCGTCCGCTCAGTCGCCAGGCGCAGCGCGTTGACGTTGCTTCAGCGTCGTGACGAACCGCGCGAGCGACTTCGAGACCGACCCGCGCGGCAGCGTGGCGTCGATCAGCTGGAACCGGCCACGTTCCGCGATGGCGCGCTCGAGCGCCGCCGCGAACTCACAGCGCGTATTGACGCGCACCCCGACCCCGCCGAGCGGCGCCGCGCAGCCTGCGAAGTCCCAGTCGTCGAGCGCATACAGCGACGAACGCGGCTCGAACACGCGCAACATTTCCCAGCTGCGATTGTTGAACACGACGACGATCGGATCCCAGCCATAGCGCCGGCAATTGCCGAGTTCCCAGCCGGTCATCTGGAACGCGCCGTCACCCACCAGGACCAGGGGACGTCGCCCGGTCGCAGCCTGCAGGCCGAGACCCGCCGGCACGCCGTACCCCATGCTGGCGTAGTAGCCGGGAGCGACGAGTTCGGAGTGGCCGATGTCGAACGCGGCGAACATGCAGTCGCCCATGTCGGCAGCCATGGGCATGGGTCCGTGCCGGGTGAACGCGTCGTTGATCGCGGCCGCGATGTCGGTCGGCGACAGGGGCGCCGCGTCGGCAACGAACGGGGCCGGTGATTGGATCTGCAGGTCGGGCAGGACACGCGGCGCGCGTGGCTCGCGCGCGAGGCGGGCCAGCAGGCCTTCGACCAGCGCCGCGAGCGGTACGTCCGGATAGCGGTGATGGCCTACGCCGACGGACCGGTTGTGCGCCAGGATCGTCGTGCGCGGAGCGATCGCATGCTCCGAGACGCCGAGATTCGTATCGCACGGCGTGACGCCGAGCAGCACCAGGCAGTCCGAGTCCTCGACCAGGTGCGTGATGCCGGGTTCGCCGGCGGTGCCGAGGTATGCGCCTGCCAGCGGCGAGTCCTGCGCCGGCAGCAGTCCGTGACCCATGAACGACGTCACGACCGGAATGCCGAGCTTGCGCGCCAGCCGGGCAACCGGCGCCTCGAGCCGGAAGCGCCGCACCTCCACGCCCAGCATCATCACGGGCGACTTTGCGCGCCCGATGCGCTCGAGGACCTCGTCGACGCAGTCGCTGACGGCGTCCATGGCGACGACGGGTGCCGACAGGGCACGGACCGGCTCGCATGGAGCATCGACGAGGTCGCGTGGAAACTCGAAGTAGACCGGCCGTGAGTGCGTGATGCAGCTCGACAGCACGCGCGCGATGTCCGCCGGCGCGCGGCGCGGATCGTCGAGCCGCGCCTGGTCGCAGGTGACCTCGCGGTAGATGATCATCTGCGAGTCGAGCGTCTTCACCTGGTGGTGCAGCTTCAGCATGCCCCGCCCCTCGTGGGTCCCGGGGGCACCGGATACCACGACGACGGGAACCTGCTCGGCATAGGCCGAGGCGACGGCATTGAGCATGTTCAGCGCGCCGGCTCCATACGTCACGAAGGCCGCGGACGGCGCGGATCCGATGCGGGCAGCGGCGTCAGCGGCAAATCCGACGCCGGGCTCATGGCTGAGCATGAAGAGCGGCAGCCGCTTCGATTCATCGAGCGCCTTGAACAGCGGCAGCGCGAAATCCCCGGGCAGGCCGAACGCCTGCTGGACGCCGTGATCGACGAGCGCCTGGATCAACGCTTCTGCGAGTTTCATCTGCAATGCGCCCGGGTTGTACCTGCCGTAGCTACCATACGTGCGCCGCGTCACGAGTTCATCGGGTAAAGCCGAAGGCCGCGTCGCGCTTGGCTAGAAGCGCGTGATCAACCGGTACGCCTCGCCGTCCCGCGTGAGGTCGCGATCGCGCCGCTCCCGGATTCTTGCGTGCAGCGCTTCGCGACGAGACGCGAGCCAGTCCTCAAGCGACACCGGGCGGTGCACGCCGGGTTTGTCGCGGCGCGCCGCTTCGTCACGACGGTACTCATCGAACTCATCGTAGGCCTCGAGTTCATGCTGGAGTTCGCGCAACAGCAGTTCCAGCATGATCGCGTCGTCCACCAGGCCCAGCACCGGCACATTGTCCGGGACGAGGTCCTCGACATCGGCGACGTAGGCGAGGCCATCGAGCACGCGGCCGCGCTCGAGCTCGGGCAACTGCCACTCCGGGTCGTCCAGCATGGCCACCAGGGATGCAACACGATCGATGCGGCGCCGGACGAACGGGGAGCGCGCCATCGAGCGCAAACGCTCCACCTCCGCCAGGGCTGCAGCGGCGATTTCGCGTGGAGGACGCTGTCCGTTCCGATCGCGCACGCGATGCATCCGGGAGCGGAAGTAGTCGAGTTCCTCCTCCGAGAACTCGAGCGTCACGGTGAGCGTCATCTCGCACTCCTCCCGGTCCGTCAGCCGCCCTCCTTGGCCTTGATCGGATCCGTTGCGATGCCGACCTTGACCATCCCCGCGTTCTGCGCATCGGCCATGACCGTGGCGAGCGACTGGAACTGCAGCGTGCGGTCGACGTGCAGGTGCAGTTCCGGCTGCGGCTTGCGTTGCGCTTCGGCAGCGAGTCGCTCGACCATCCCCTTGCGATCGATCGGCACGTCGTTCAGGAACATCTTTCCGTCCGCCATCAGCGCGATGACGATCGTGTCCGGCTTCTCCTCCAGCAGCACGGTCGATGCCTGCGGCAGGTCGATCTTGATCTTGTGGGCGACCAGGGGGGCGGTGATCATGAAGATGATCAGCAATACCAGCATGACGTCCACGAGCGGGATCATGTTGATCTCGGCCATCGGGGCCGAGTGTGGAGTGCCGCTGCCGCCGCCAAGTCCACTGAATGCCATGGCCGTCTCCCGGGTGTGAGCTTCAGGCCGCCTGCTGCTGCAGGCGATGCGCGCGATGGTGGTCCATCGAGGAAGGCACGCGCGCGCCGGTCGTGAGATAGGCGAGCAGGTCCTCGGCGAATGCGTGGAAGCTCGCGATGATCACGCGGTTGTTGCGCACCAGCAGGTTGTAGCCGAGCACGGCTGGCACCGCGACGGCGAGGCCGAGCGCTGTCATGATCAGTGCTTCGCCCACGGGTCCCGCCACCTGGTCGAGCGAGGTTTCGCCGGTCGCGCCGATGCGCACGAGCGCATGGAAGATTCCCCAGACCGTACCGAACAGGCCGACGAACGGGGCCGTGCTGCCGACGGTCGCAAGGAAGGTGAGACCGGTTTCGAGGCGTTCCGTCTCGCGGTTGATCGAGGAACGCAGCGAGCGGTCGAGGAACTCGGCCCGGTGCAGCGTGCCCGCGACGCGCTCTTCGGTCAGGCGATCGTGATGCCCCATGGCGATTTCGCCGTCGAGCGCGATCTTGGAGAACGGCTCCCAGTCGGGCTGTTGCTCGAGGTAACCAAGAGCCTGCTCCGTGGGCGTCTTCCAGAACGTCGTTACGACGTGGTGCGAGCGCGTGCGAATCCGGACGACCCGCGCGGCCTTCAGGACGATGAAGTACCACGAGACGATCGACATCAGGACCAGCAGCCCGAAGACGAACAGCCCGACGGCGTCCGTCTCGCGCAGGAAGTTGGCGAAACTCATCGTGGTCAGGGCTTCGGTGGGATGCATGGCCGGATCCTGTAGTCAGTCTTGCAACGAGAACGTGATGGGAACGATGCACCAGGCGCGCAAGGGCACGCCGTCGCGCTTCGCCGGCTCGAATCGCCATTCGCGCACGGCATCGAGCGCCGCCTGGTCGAGGCCTGCGTCGCCGCTGCTGGTGCCGATGGCCGCGTCCTGCGGCCGTCCGTCCTCGCCGACCAGCACGCGGAGGCGCACCGTGCCTTCGATCCCCAGGCGCAGGCAGCGAGGCGGGTAGTTGGGCCGCTTCATCTCGATCAGCTTCATCTTCCAGTAGACGGGGGTTTGCTGGGCGGTGGCGGATGCGGTCGAGTCCCCATCGACGGCGTCTTCGGGCATCGGCGGGCCGGGTTCGCCCGGCAGCAGTTCGTCGCCCATTTCGTAACGCTTGACCTGGGTGTCGGGCGGCACGGGATTCGTGGTGGGCGTGTCCACGAGGATCGGCACCGGGCGCGTCACTTTGGGCCGCTGCTGCTTGACCGCGTCGGTCGCAGTGTCCGGTGCCTGCTGCACCTCCGGCGGCAGGCGTGGCGGCGGCAGCTTGAGCAGGCTCACCTCGAAGATGGGGGGTCGCGGCTCGTCGTCCGCCGTTCCCGGGCGGGTCAGCAGGAGCCGCCCAATGCCGGCGACGTGCAGCGCGGTGACGACGAGCAATACCGACGCGGCGCCCCACGTCAGGCGTTCGTCGTGAACGTATCGGTCGATCCGCATCCGGTGCCAGGGACGCGCCGCGTCCCGCTGATCCGTCGCTGTGACTGGACGGAATGTACTGGAAGTCGGCCGCGACTGCCGCCCGCAGGGCTTAGCGAAAATGCCTACGACGCGCGGGACTTGCCGAAGATCGGTTCCTACCAGCCGCAGGTCTTGCCCTTGTTCTGCTGCTTGAGCCAGCCCTGCAACGGCTTGAAGTACTCGATGATCGCCGAGCCGTCCATCCGCCGGGTGCCGGTCAGCTCATAGAGAGTGTCCTGCCACGGCTGGCTCGCGCCCTTGGCTAGCATCGCGCCGAACTTCCTGCCGGCTTCCTCGTTGCCGTAGACGGAGCACTCCGACAGCGGGCCCTTGAACCCGGCCGCGTCGCAGAGAGCCTTCTGGAACTGGAACTGCACGATGAACGACAGGAAGTACCGCGTGTACGGCGTGTTGGCCGGGATGTGGTATTTCGCGCCCGGGTCGAAGTCGGCCTCGGTGCGCTCCACCGGCGGCCGGATGCCCTGGTACTTCTCGCGCAGTGCCCACCACGCCGCGTTGTAATTCTCCGGCTTGACCTGGCCCGAGAACACCTGCCAGCGCCACTCGTCGATCATCTTGCCGAACGGCAGGAACGCGATCTTCTCCAGCGCCATCTTCATCTGCTGGTTGATCACCGCTTCCCTGCTGGGCTTCGACTCCGGCACCAGCCCGATCTTCGCGAGGTACGCCGGCGTCATCGACAGCGTGACGGTGTCGCCGACCGCCTCGTGGAAGCCGTCATGCGCGCCGTTCTGGAACATGAACGGCTGGTCCCTGTACCACAGGTAGTAATACACGTGGCCGAGCTCGTGATAGATCGTGCGCAGTTCCTCGGCCGTGGGGCGGATGCACTGCTTGATGCGCACGTCCTGCTTGCCGTCCATGTGCCAGGCGCTCGCGTGGCACTGCACGTCGCGGTCGCGCGGCTGCGCAAGCATCGAGCGTTCCCAGAACGTCGCCGGCAACGCAGGAAACGCGATCGACTGGTAGAACTGCTCGGCCGACTTGGTCATGCGGACCGGGTCGTACTTCTGCGCGACCAGCGCCGAGTCCACGTCGAGCGGGCTCACGCCCGGATACGGTTCGAAGATGTCGTAGGCCGAATCCCATTGCTGGGCCCACATGTTGCCGAACAGGTGCGCCGGAATCGGCTTGCCCGCCGGCACCTTGTCTTCGCCGTACTTCTGCGCGAGCTTCGCGCGCGCATAACACTGCAGGTCCTTGTAGAGCGGCTCGACCTGCTGGTAGAGCCGCGCCGCCTCCTTGGCGAACTCGTCGGCCGGCATGTCGTAGCCCGACCGCCACATCGCGCCCACGTCCTGGTAGCCGAGTTCACGCGCGCCTTCGTTCGCGAGCTCCGTGAAGCGGACATAGTCGGGACGCAGACCGCGCGCCTGGTCGTGCCAGCCCTTCCAGGCGTCGAGCAGTTCGTCGTAATCCCGGCTCTTCTCCAGTACCGCTTTCAGCTGCACCTCGTCGCGGCACTCCTTCTCGCCTGGCCTGCAGTACTTGGCGGAGCCGTACTTGGCGTCCATGCCGGCGAGCAACGTGGCCAGCTCCGCCCGCTTCGCCGGATCGTCGGGTGCTGGCGCGGAGACGCCGAGCCTCAGCAGGTCGATCGCGCGGCGGGAGGCCGCGCTCATCGGCTTGCCGTCGAACTGCTTCGACTCTTCGACCGCCTTGCTGAAGGCGGCCAGGAAACGCTCGTTGGCGCGGGCGCTCAGCAGCTGCGTGTCGACCGTGATGTAGGTCGCCTGCGTCCAGCCGGCCGCGTTCAGCTCCAGGGCGATGTCCGCGAATTCCTTGTTGAGCCGGGCGACGAACTCGTCGCCGGTCTCGGCTGCTGCGAAGCTCCGCGGCGCAACCGCGCACAGCGCGATGGCGACGGCCGCGGCGAGGCGCGGACGCAGGCGGGCAGTGGCGATGGAACGCTGGACAACACAGTTCAGGGACATGGCGGTCTCCGGCAGAGGGATGCTCACGGAACCAAGCCACCGTGGGCGAGTGACGAATAGCGTAGCAAGAATCCGGCGCGATCACCGTCGGTGGGAACCCCGGACTCAGTCGAGGCCGACCTTCGTTTCGACGCGATAACTGAAGAGATCAGAGTTGTAGCGGGCCACGAGGTGATCCTGCAGCTGGCCTTGCGCGTCGTAAGAAAAGCGGACGAGCTTGAGCAGCGGCTTGCCGCTCGGGACGTTGAGCGCGCGGGCAACGTCGGGTGACGCACCCTCGGCGCTCAGGAAGCGCTCCATGCGGGCGATCCTGAGCCCGTAGCGTTCGAACAGTGTCAGGCGGCTCGCACCCTCGAATTCCTTCTTCGGCATCGACGCCGAGAACTTCGGCGTCCACGAGACGTAATGCGCAAACGGCTGGCCACTGGCGCTGCGCACCCGCACGAGCTGACACACCCGGGTGCCCGCGCCGAGGCCGAAGGCCGTCTGCAGGTCCGGTGGCGGTACGGCCATGCGCTTGGAGAGGACCGTGAGCGTCGTATCACGGCCGAGGTCGCCGAGGCTTTCCGCGTTGGAGCCTAGTGGCGCCACGATCGGCACCGGGCGATCCGCGTGACTGACGAAGGTGCCCTTGCCGCGGTGCCGGACCACGAGACCCTTTGCTGCGAGTTCGACCAGCGTGCGTCGCGCCGTGATGCGCGACACGTCGAAGCCGTCCGCGAGGTCCTTCTCGGACGGCATGCGCGACCCGACCGGCAGCACGCCCTTCACGATGGCGTCGTGCAGGACCGTGTACAGCTGGAAATACAGCGGCGAAGGCGAATTGGCGTCGATCAGCTCCCGGTCGAGCAGGGCGAGGGCCGCCGCGCCTTCGGCTTGTCTCATGCAGCCGCTCCGCCGCCGGCCGTCATCAGTGCTTGATGTCTTCGGCGCCGTGCATCCAGCGCACGAGCGTGCCCGAGAGCGTCCACAGCACGATGGCGAAGGCGAACAGCGTTCCGGCCAGGCCGCCGAAGATCGACAGCTCGCCGAGGCTCTCCGCGTACGAGCCGATGATGCCGGCCAGCCAGTTGGCGACGAAGTTGATCAGGAACCAGACCCCCATCATCAGCGAGGCAAGACGCAGTGGCGCGAGCTTCGTGACCATCGAGAGCCCGACCGGCGAGATGCAGAGTTCGCCCGTCGTGTGGAAGAAGTAGGCGAGCACGAGCCACAGCATGCTGGCCTTGGCGCCTGTCTCCGATTCGAGCGCGGCAGCGACCATGGCGAGGAAGCCGATCCCAGTGAGCACGAGGCCCAGCATCATCTTCTTCGGCGTCGGTGGACTGAGGCCTGCCTCGCCGAGCTTGCTCCAGGCGACCGAGAACAGGGGCGCCAGCAGCACGATGAAAAGCGGGTTCAGCGACTGGAACCAGCCCGCCGGCACCTCGAATGCGCCGATCATGCGATCGGTCTTGTCGGCTGCGTACAGGTTCATGAGGCCGCCGGCCTGCTCGAACGCCGCCCAGAACAGCACGATGAACATGAACAGCATGAAGATCACCCGCAGCCGATCCACTTCATCGGGCGTCAGCGGCTTCTTGTCGCCGCCCGCGAGCGCGGCTGCGCGGTGCGCGGCAGGCACTACGCCGATGTCACCAAGGTACCTGCGTGCGAGCAGCAGCTGGATGATCACCGACAGGATCATGCCGACGCCTGCGGCGAAGTAGCCATACGCCCAGCCCTTGGCGGGATCTTCGCCGAGGGTCGAACAGACGAGCGGCGCGAGGAAGGCGCCCGCGTTGATACCCATGTAGAAGATCGTGAAAGCGCCGTCGCGGCGCGCGTCGCCTTCGGGGTAGAGGTCGCCAACCATCGTCGAGATGTTCGGCTTGAAGAAACCGTTGCCGAGCACCAGCAGGATCAAGCCGGCATAGAAGAGTTGCAGATTGCCCGGAATCGCGGCGGCCAGCGTGAACTGGCCCGCGGCCATCACCAGGCCGCCGATGACCACGGACTTGCGCTGGCCGAGGTAGTTGTCGGCGAGCCAGCCGCCGATCAGCGGCGTGAAGTAGACGAAGCCGGTGAAGAGACCGTACAGCTTGAGCGCTTCGGCCTGCGTCCAGCCGAAACCCGGGTTCGCTGCCTCGACGCCGGCCACCAGCGACAGCACCAGCAACGCGCGCATGCCGTAATAGCTGAAGCGTTCCCACATCTCCGTCGCGAAGAGCAGGAACAGTCCCTTCGGGTGGCCGAGCAACGTGCCTGCGGGCACGCCGGGTACGGTTGAGCTGGACATTATTTTTTCGCCATTCCAATGGGTTGCGCCAGCGGGCGCGAGGCCGCAGAGTCTGGTGGATGTTGCGGTGCGAGAGCAAGCCGCCCGCCACGATCAGGGGACGAAATAGGGGACGAAAATAGGGGACGGGAACAGGGGACGTGCACCTGTTTCCTGGCGGAAACGGGAAACGGGGGACGCGTACCTGTTTCCGCCCACTGTCCCCGCGTCGCTCCCGGACGCCGCCAGCCAGCCGCTGCACGCGTGAGGCTATCAGCAACAGGAACGCCCCGGAAACCAGCGAGACGAGCGCTATCTTCAGGTATTGGCCGGGCATCGATGCCACGTCCTGCGCATCGAATTCCCCCGCGATGAGGCCGGCGAGCAGCAGGCCGAGCGACGTCGCCAGGAACCACAGTCCCATCATCTGGCCGACGAGGCGCGGCGGTGCCAGCTTCGTCACCGAACTGAGGCCCACGGGACTCAGGCACAGTTCGCCGAAGCAGTGCAGCAGGTAAGCCAGCAGCAGCCACTGCGGACCCACGAGCTGGCCGCTGGCGACCACCGTGGCGGCGCCGACCATCACGACGAACCCCAGGCCGAGCAGCAGCAGGCCAAGCGCGAATTTTGCCGGGGCCGAAGGATCGAGGTTGCGCCGGCCGAGATGGATCCAGAGTGCCGAGAACGCCGGTGCGAACAGCAGGATGTAGAGCGCACTCGGCGCCTGGAACCAGCCCGCGGGAATCTCGAAGTCGCCGACCAGGCGATCGGTGAACCGTTCGGCGAACAGGTTCAGCGAAGAGCCCGCCTGTTCGTAGCCGGCCCAGAACAGCGCTGACGAAATGAACAGCGCGAGCACGACCAGCACGCGTCGTCGCTCGGTGCGGTCGAGACCGGCGAACGTGAGCAGGTAGAAGAAATACCCCACGGTCACGGTGAGGATCGCAACGGCAGTCCAGCGTGCGACGTGTGTCGGGTCGAGCGTGATGACGCCGGCCGCGATCAGCGTCGTGACGACAGCGACGGCGCCCAGCACTGCCAACACACCGCTCCACTGCCGCTGGTCGGCTGCGATCAGGACCGGATGCGTGGGACGCGAACGTTTGCCGGCGTCACCGAGGTGGTGGCGCGTGAGCAGGAACTGCGCGAGCCCCAGGGCCATCGCGACGGCGGCGCCCGCAAATCCCGCGCGCCAGCCGTACTGCTGTGCGAGCCAGGGTGTCGCCAGTGAGCCGATCAACGCGCCGACGTTGATGCCCAGGTAGAAGAGCGTGAAGCCGGCGTCGCGCGCGGCGCCGCCTTCCGGGTACAGCTGTGCAACCATCGCGCTGATGTTCGGTTTCAGCAGCCCGACGCCGAGCACGACCACGAGGCAGCCGATGTAGAAGAGCGTCGGTCCCGCCGGGATCGCGAGCAGCGTGTTGCCGGCGAGAATCAGCGCGGCTCCCCACACGACCGCACGCTGGGCACCGAGCAGGCGGTCGGCGAGCCAGCCGCCGGGCAGGGCCATCAGGTAGGTCGCCGTGGTGTAGAGGCCGTAGATCGCGGTGGCCTTGCGATCGTCGAGCCCGAAACCGCCGGTCGCGACGGCATCAACGAGGAACAGGATCAGGATCCCGCGCATCCCGTAATAAGTGAAGCGCTCCCACATCTCCGTCATGAAGAGCGTGGCAAGCCCTCGCGGATGCCCGAACCACCGATCCCGAATGGCGCGTCCCCCTGATCTTCCGGCTTACTGCTTGTACACGGTTCCCTGCCTCATGACGAACTCGACCGCATCCATCGCATGGATGTCGGCGAGCGGATCCCGCGTCACGGCGACGAGGTCGGCCGGGTAACCCGGTGCCGGTGCACGCCCGTGCCGGTGCCCATCGTCAACTTGATCCCCTCCTGCACGGCCTGCCTGAAGTTGTCGCGCTGCGCGACGTCGCTGTAACCGAATGCACCGACGTTGCGGATCGTCGTCACGCCCGACAGCAGTGTTGCGCGCGCGAAGCGTGCGCCCGGCAACGCTGCGCGCGGCACGGAAATGCCGTACGCGTGATACGGCGGGGTCGAAGGCATGCGGGTCTGCAGTCTGCAAGCGGTCGAGGAATGATTACGGTCGCAGTTCAGCGGACGTTGCCCATCAGCCGCGCCAGCGGGCGGCTGATGAGCAGCAGGAACACGCCGATACCGCAGGCGTATAGCACGATGCCCATGAACCGATCGGGCATCGCGGCGAGATTGTTCGCGTCGAAGCCGCCGGCGATGAGTCCTGCCATCAGTTTGCCGAGCGAGCTGCCGAGGAACCAGACGCCCATCATCTGGCCGACGAGCCGCGCCGGCGCGAGCTTGGTGACGGTCGAGAGGCCGACCGGGCTGACGCAGAGTTCGCCGAACACCGTCAGCAGGTAGGTCAGGATCAGCAGGTAGGCCGGGGCACTGGCACCGCCTGCCACGATGTTGGCTGCGGCGACCATGAACAGGAAACCCAGGCCCATCAGCAGCAGGCCGAACGCAAACTTGAGCGGCGCCGCAGGATCCATCTGGCGCCGCGCGAGCTGCACCCACAGTGCAGAAAACACCGGCGCCAACAGGATGACGAACGCGGGCTGCACCGACTGGAACCAGCCGGCCGGAATCTCGAACCCGCCGACCATGCGGTCGACGTAGCGCTTGGCGAATAGGTTCAGCGAAGAGCCCGCCTGCTCATAGCCCGACCAGAACGATGCGACGCCCAGGAACATCACCAGCACGACGACCATGCGCCTGCGTTCGACGGGATCGAGCCCGGCGCCGAAAAAGAGATACAGGAAGTACATGGCTGCCATGCCGACCAGCACGTACGCGGCGCCCTGCGCGAGACGCGCGGGGTCGAGGTGCACGGCCCCGGAGAACAGCAGGGCCGCCACCGCGGCGAACGCGGCAAGCGCGATCCGGAGCCGTTGCCAGTCGGCCGCGAGTCCCGCGCCGCCGTCGTTGCGGTTCGGTTGCGCACCGGCGCCGTTGAACAGCCGGCGTGACAGCCAGAATTGCAGCAAGCCGAACGGCAGGCCGACCGCTGCGGCAAGAAAACCGATGCGCCAGCCGTAGCGTTGCGCCAGCCAGCCCGCGATCAGCGGGCCGATGAACGCGCCGAGATTGATCCCCATGTAGAAGATCGTGAAGCCCGCGTCACGCCGGCCGCCGCCTTCGGGGTAGAGGTCGGCGACGAGCGTGGAAACGTTCGGTTTCAGCAGGCCGACACCGAGAATGATGACCACGAGCCCGCCGAAAAAGAGCTGCTTCGGTCCGGGAATCGTCAGCATCAGACTGCCGAGCGTCATCAGCGCGCCGCCGACCATCACCGCACGTTGCGCGCCGATCAGCCGGTCAGCGATCCAGCCGCCCGGCAGTGCGGCCATGAACACTGCCGCCGTATAGAGGCCGTAGATGGCCGTCGCCGTCTTGTCGTCGAAGCCGTAGCCGCCGCTTTCGACTGCATCGACCAGGAACAGCACGAGCAGGGCGCGCAAGCCATAGAACGTGAAGCGCTCCCACATCTCCGTGAAGAAGAGCGTCGACAGCGCGCGCGGATGTCCCCCCAGCACTCGGCGGGCTCAGCTTTCGGTCGCAGTCGCCGGGGTGCCCCGGCTTTTCTGGATCATGCGCGCGAAGACGATGCCGAGTTCGTACAGCAGGTACATCGGCACGGCCATGAAACTCTGCGAGACGGCGTCCGGCGGCGTCAGGAACGCCGCAATGATGAAAATGCCGAGGATGACGTAGCCCCGGTTGCGAGTCAGCACCTCGAGCTTGACGAGTCCCGTCGCCACCAGCAGCACCACGGCCACTGGCATTTCGAATGCGATGCCGAATGCCATGAACAGCAGCAGCACGAAGTCGAGGTAGTTGGCGATGTCCGTCATCATCTTCACGCCCGCCGGCGTGGTCGAGGCGAGAAACTGGAACATCAGCGGGAAGACGACGTAGTAAGCGAATGCGACGCCCACGTAGAACAGCACGATGCTCGAGACGACCAGGGGCGCCGCGAAGCGCCGCTCGCGCTTGTAGAGGCCCGGTGCGACGAAGCCCCAGACCTGGAACAGGATGAAGGGCATCGCGAGGAAGATTGCGCCCATCAAGGAGAGCTTGAGTGGCGCCATGAACGGCGACACTACGCTCGTCGCGATCAGCGAAGTGCCGGCCGGCAGCTTGTCGATCAGCGGCCGCGCGACCAGGGTGAACAGCTCGTTCTGGAAAAACGCGAGCGGCACGAAACAGATGACGACTGCAATGACGGAGCGCAGCAACCGGTCCCGCAGCTCGAGCAGATGCGAGACCAGCGTGCCTTCGGCCAGCGGCTCTCCCTCACCCGGGCTTTGGCTCATCAGCGATCGACTCGTCCGGTGGAGTGTGCACGTCTGGTGCGTGGCTCAGGTCTGCGACCGGCTCTCCAGCCGTGTCCAGCAGAGCCGCAGCCGCTGGCGGCGTGGCTGACGCGAGTTGTGCCGGCGCGGCGCGGGAATCATCGCCCGACGTGCAGGACGATGTATTGGGCGAGGTATTGGGTGCCGTGTTCGGCGCCGGTGAATGAATCGTGTGCGACGGGGCAGCGGGAGCAGGCTTCGGGTCCGCGAGCGGGTCGAACTGCGTCTCCTGCTCGAGCTGGGTGCGGAGCTGGCGCGCCATTGCACGTGCGCGGCCTGCCCAGCGCCCGACGTCAGCCGCGAGCTTCGGCAGCCGCGCCGGCCCGAGCACGAGCAGCGCGATGCCGAAGATCAGGATGATCTCGGTGAAGCCGACCTCGAACATGCGGCTGGATCAGCCCGTCTTGCCGTCCGTCTTGGACGTCGAAGCGGCGCTCTCCTTGAACTCGGCGTCCTTGGCGCCGCCGGTCAGGTCGGTCAGCTGCTTGTTCTGTTCGTCCTCGCCCTCGTTCATTGCCTTCTTGAAGCCACGCACTGCCCCGCCGAGGTCCGAGCCGATGTTCTTGAGTTTCTTGGCCCCGAACAGGACGAGCGCAATCGCCAGGATGATGAGCAATTCGCGAAAACCGATACCCATGGAGTTCTCCGGGGCCCACGAGATGGGGGGGCCGCCATCATACGACAATCGCTCTCACGACTCGTTTGTCGCGCCTGCGGGAAACCGCAACCAGAACGTGACGGGTCCGTCGTTCACGAGCGAGACTTTCATTTCGGCGCCGAAGCGGCCCGTGGCCACCCTGCCGGGCAGCGCTTCACGGGCGTACCCGACGACCCGGTCGAACAAGCGGCGGCCGAGATCCGGCGCGGCCGCCGTCGTGAAACTCGGGCGCAGGCCTTTGCCTGTGTCGGCCGCTAGAGTGAACTGGGAAACCAGCAGCAGTTCGCCGCCGGTGTCGGCGAGGCTCAGGTTCATTCGTCCGGCCTCGTCATTGAACACCCGGTAAGCCACGACCCGCTCGACCAGGCGCCGTGCGGTCGAATCGTCGTCACCCGGCTCGACGGCAACGAATGCCAGCAAGCCTCGGCCTATCTTTCCCACAATACCTTCTTCGGTGTGGACTAATGCTTCCGAGACTCGCTGAATGAGGAGAATCATCGCAATTTGTCGACTACAAATCCCACCAACCTGAAAATATTGCTTAAAGCAGGATAAAAGACGCTACCATTTTAAGAAGTGGGAAGATAAATCCGGTATTGATACGAAGGATAGAAGTGGTGGCATAAACAGTCACTCCACGCTGAGTTGTTGGGCCTTCTCCAGCGCTTCCTGCGCTTGCGGATTCTTTCCGCGAGCCCGCAGCGAGTCGGCGATGAGCTGCCAGGCAGCCGACTGGGTGCGGTTGTCGCCCACGGCCATCGACAGCGCCTTGCGGCCCATCGACTCCGCCTGCGCGAAATTGCGCTGGTCCATCCGCAGCCTGCCCATCTCGATCCAGAGCAGCGGATTGTTGGGTTCGATGCGCAGCGCGCGGTCGAGCGATCCGGCCGCGCCGGGCAGGTCGCCTTTCTTGCGCTGCGCCTGCGCCTGCGAGACCAACGCCTTGCTGGCCGGGCTGAACGTGGCTGGCGCCGCTTTCGGGCGCTCGCGCGGCACCGGAATCGAAGGCGCTGGCCCCTGGATCACTGGTTCCGAGGGCATTGTCGAGGTGACGGTGGGCGGCTCGGAGATCACCGGCCCGCTGCCGCCGTGCGTTGCCGGCTTGGTCGGGGTCGGGGACGGCGGCGGCTGGAAGGGCTGCAGCGAGCAACCCGCGGACGCGAGCAGGGCGATGGCAACGAACGTTCGCGACAGCGGCAGCATGGAGATACCTCGGTCGCGATTGTCCGATCCCCGCGCGGACCAGATCAAGGAGGATTGCCGGTCCGCGGCGCTCCGTCAGCCGGCGCCGTGACGCCGTCCTCGTTCGGAACGACTGGCAGCGGAGGCTGCATCAACGCGGCCTCCTCGGGTGTCGTGCTCGGCGGGCACGCCGGGTCCGGGTACAGCCCCGTCCCCAGTTCGAACGGCATTCTTACGGCAGAGCCGGAACAATATGGCGACGTCTCGAGCCCCGAGTAGTAATCGATCCAGCGATCCTCGACCGCTTCGGGCATCAGCGGCTCGAACGAGGTCGTCGAGATCGAGGCCATCAGGCGCGTCCACGCCTGCAATGCGCCGGTCGTGCCGGTAAGACCGGTCGTGGCGTTGTCGTCGTGACCCATCCACACCACGATCACGTGACCGCCCGAGAAGCCGGCGAACCAGCTGTCGCGGTAATCGTTCGACGTCCCGGTCTTGCCCGCCACGACCAGTCCCGACGGCAGCGCCTGTTTCGCGGGCCGCGCCGTGCCACGCTCGAAGACTTCGATCAGCATGCGGTCGAGCGCATACACCGCTTCCGCCGGCGCCGCCTCGGTGACCTCGAGCTCAGGCGCCTTGAGCGCCTTGCCGCTTTCGTCGATCACCGCACGCACGGCGCGCAACGGCGAACGGAAGCCGCCATTCGCCAGCGTGTTGTACATCTGCGCGACCTCGACTGGATTCAGCTGTGCGGTGCCGAGCAGGATCGACGCGTACTTCGGCGGCGCCTCGTCGAGCCCGAGTTGCACATAGGTCCTGGCGACCGGCCCGAGGCCCACGTCCAGACCCAGGTTCACGGTCGCGAGGTTGTAGGACTGCGTGAGTCCACGCACGAGCGTGACCGGCCCGTGGATCTTCTTGTCGTAGTTGTTGGGCTTCCAGACGTCGCCGCTCTCGAGCTTGTATTCGATCGGTTCGTCCATCACGACCGACGCCGGCGTGTACCGGCCCGACTGCAGCGCGGCGAGGTAGACCATCGGCTTGGCGAGCGAGCCGATCGGCCGCTTCATGTCGAGCGCGCGGTTGAAGCCGTCGAACGACGCGCGACGCCCGCCGACCACGGCGACGACCTCGCCGGTCTGCGGTGTCGTCACGACCATGGAGCCTTCGAGGCCGCGAGCTGCCTTGCGGCTGCCCTGGTCCTGCCGGGCAAGCTCGTCACTCAGCGCGATCTCGGCCTTTTCCTGCAGCAGGGGATCGAGCGTGCTGAAGACAGTGAGGCCGGTCTCGGTGAGCGCCTCTTCCGGGTAGTCCTCGCGCAGCCGGCGGCGCACGAGGTCGAGGAACGCCGGGAAGTAGTTCGCGGAGCGGCCCGCGTTGTCCGTAATGCCGAGCGGCGCCTGCATTGCATGCTCGGCTTGCGCGCGCTTCACGACGCCTTCGTCGGCCAGCACTTTGAGGACCAGGTT
>Ga0224505_10000162_pt1 | contig 51139 bp, 54 predicted proteins | sample SF_Jan12_sed_USG_FD_169102 | JGI IMG/M metagenome (GOLD analysis project Ga0224505, IMG submission 169102) | Sediment microbial communities from San Francisco Bay, California, United States - SF_Jan12_sed_USGS_4_1 | ecosystem: Environmental > Aquatic > Marine > Sediment | place: USA: California...
TGGTTGAGGAACCGAAGTTGTATCGTATTCAAGAATGGTTGTTTATCAGCACAGAAAATGATTTCTGCAATTTTGAATTTTTGCTATGAACTTGATTTTTAATCAGGTCCTAACTTGCATCTCATGCGGATTTCCTTTTCTTCCTGGCTCAAAAAAAAATCGGTAGATCTTGAAGAAAGAAATAACAAAAGTATAAACTAACCCGCTAAAAGAACTCCCCAATATTAATATAATAGTTAAAGGAGTCCTTGCCGAAGGCAAAGTCAAAAGTGAGATTCGCTTCGGACCGTTTGTTGAATTTCACCCTGAGTCCGAAACCTGCAGCGGGATTTACATAAGTAAATTTTCCTGAAGGTGTTTCTCTTAAGGACTGTGCGTTAACGAAAACAACCCCACCCCAAAATTGATTTCTCGAAAGGGTGAAGCGATATTCCGCTTCGCCATACAACATACCCCTTCCACGAAATCGCGCGTATCGATAGCCCCGCCCAACACGTGATTCCACATCCGTAAAAGTTGCCGGCATATCAAGATAGGGCACCTCGCCCCAGGTATCCCAATACAAGGCGCGCGTTGCAAGGATACTCCGTTTCTTTGTAGGCACACGAAAATATTTCCGGACGTCTGCATACAATGCGTTCCAGGTGTAAGTACTTCCAAGCCATGGAAAAAACATACGGTAGGATATACTGGTATAGAATCCCCCATCCGGGTTGATACTGTTCTTTCGGCTATTGCGAAGCAGATTTACCGTCAGACCAGATGTTGCGGTGGTTGATGTTGTTCCATAGGGGTAATCCTCAAAATCCGTAGTCAACACATCCAAAGATGTCTGTGAAACGTTAAAATACTGATCATAGTAATATCCAATACCTGCGTAGAAATAGCCAAAAACAAGACGGCTGACCTGCAGATGGAGCCGGGTATGATTGTATTCAAGGACAGAAACGGAATCGATGCTGCTACCCGACCCCAGTCCGTAGTCATTATAGGTGTTATGACTTATTTTGAAATCGCTGGTAAGATTGAACCTATTTTCAGCAGACCATATATTGGACAAAACGCTAAAGGAATACCGACCGGCAAAATTTGTATACGGATAAAAGTAAACCGTAGATAAGTTTGTAATCGCAGGATCTCCCCGATAAAAAGCAAGGTTGATAGCAGATATCAGGGTAACGCGTTGCTGCGCTGGACTCGAAGCCGGAGCGAAAGAAAACCGGACCTTACGGGAAGACTGATCCGGGTCACGTGCTGCCTTGAGCTTCAGGATCTGAAAGGTATAATCAATCAAATCCTTTTGCGTTGTATCAGGCTGATCTTGTGCATGCGAGGGATTAAGTATCAACAAACATACACTGAGTAAAAGACCTGTTTGCACAAAGGAGAGTCTTATCATGTTGTCTGAAAGGCAATGGCAACTCCATATTTGGACAATAGCGCTTACAATATCTATAGACCAAACCGGTATTGCAAACCTCCCAATACCTGATTTCGAGAGCCTAAAAACCCTGCCTCGGCTCGTGTCATCCAGTGTTGGTTCGCCTGGAATTGAGAACCGACGATGAAATTCCACGCGTCCTTGATCCGCTTGTCCATCGAATACTGCACCGTGGAAGTTGAAATGGTACTACCAGCGGCATCCGCGGCGCTCAAGATTTCACCCGCCCTACTCAGGGCTGCCTTTGCGGTTTGATATTTTGCTTTATTCACAGGGTTGTTTGTTGTTCTGCTCCAACTGGGAAAGACCACCCCATCTGGTATCCACTTGTTCCTTGGCATTGCCAACCTCCTCAATTCCCTGATCAATTTTAATGGCCGCTTCGGTGCCGCCCTCAGAAAGTACATCAGAAAGACTTATGGAACCGTTAGTGTCATTGCTCTCCTCGGCGCACACTTTTGCCATTGATGCCTGATTTCAAGAATTTCCACTGATGCAGACCTTTCCATTTATCAATGCACCCTGCAGACAATCCAAGCTGCAGTGGAGTTTGCTTATCGTCTACCACAAAGTGACTTACAGGACATGCAGGAAAAATGATCGTAATCAGGTCCCCTGATGATTAAAATCACATCTTCGTGCACGCCGGGCTTGCCCATTCTTACGGATACCTGACGCTGCAATACATTTCGCCAGTTTCACCGAAGCTGATTTACCAGAGGCTATCACACTATTATGAAAGCACATGAATTCCCGCATTTTTACCGGGACCGAGATTTACAATCGATAATCAGTCCGGCTTAGTAGCCTTCGCTTCCGTGCCAGCCTTCACCCATGATCTTTGCCAGCCTATTGAAAAGGTACTAAAATCCTGACCCGCACGTACAATGGCACCTGTACTAAATGAAAATTTAAGCGAATTGTGCTTACCAACCCGTACCACCACCGTTGCTCCCATGCGTGAGTTCGCCTGCCGGTCGTCATTGTAGCTGTCATTTACGGATGATTTTCCACCGGTATAATAGGTGGCATCCAATGCCACCCACATCAGCGGATTGATATTATAGCTAAGGTGTGCCTGAAAAGTTCCCATGGGTTGTTGTGTGCGAACGGAATTACCCGGGTAAAACGAACTGTTTTTCGTGAAAAACCAAACGCCTGCGTAAACGTCAATAAGCCAACGTTTGCCAAATGGATGCGAAAGGGCTATTTCCGGCCTGAACGAAAAGCGATGGGTTCCCAGGTTGATAAGCTTATCAGAAAAAAACTGACCGGTTGGGACAATCATATTTAAACTTACGCCAATTATTGTCTTGCGGGGTGCTTTCGCGAACTCTGATAAGGTGACTGCCGGGGCACCATGAACCAATACCGAAAATCTCAGCCGCATATCAGAGAAACCTGAACGTGTTATACGCTCCGCCTGGTTACCCACTTCGCCTGATACCTGGGCCCATGAATAAGGCAGGGCTATCAATGCCTGTGAAGTGAGATGGAACAAACTAAATGAATGGGCGATACCAATCGATGGCGTTTGGACTTTTGCTACCACATCCCTGAACGGTAAGGTTGCGTCGGTTACAACCCCACCGTAGGAATATGAAAACCCCGTAACCAGTGTAGTGGCGTTGACAGGAATCCTGGCGTATGCCCTGGGGTCAAGGTCCTGTGCCATCAAAGGCAATCCCAGCAATAGCTGATAGCTAGAAATCAATATTAACTTCCGGTAATTCACAAGGCTTACGGATGGGTTTTAATAAACCCTTTTTAATGCGCATTCGTTTAAGGCAGTACAATTATAATTGAAATAATTAAATCCGGATCTCCATATATTCGCTGTGTTTAAATCATATTCCTTGTTTACAATTGCTCATCTTGCTGAGTATTTGGCTGCGTGTTCTTTTCAAGTGATCAAAAAGACATATCCCGACAGTTTGATCCATCTCAGGCAAAGGTTAAAATTGGAGCCTGAACACACTTCATTCACACACCCGCAACAAAGGCCAGTACGCCATTAATCCCTATTGACATTGAAAAAAGATTTACTCATCGCATACCTCGCCCTGGGTGCTATTTGCCTGATCTGGGGTACCACTTACCTGGCGTTGCGCATTGGTGTACTTCATTTTCCACCTTTTCTTCTCGTCGCCATCCGTCAGGTTGTTGCGGGTGCTTTACTTGGGGGATTCGTGCTGACGGTGGGGGACGCCACGCTTCCTTCATGGCGTAACATTATGCGTCAGGCGATAGCGGGGTTTTTCATGATCACACTTGGCAATGGTCTTGTAGCCAGGGCTGAAATACTTATTCCGAGTGGCGTCGCCGCAATTATTTGTTCGCTTATGCCCATGATGGTCATTTTGATTAATCTTGCTGTGAATAAACAGGAGAAGCCGACAATACCGATATCTATTGGCGTAATCGTAGGTCTGGCTGGCATCTTTATCATGTTTGGTGAGCATATCACTGAATTTTCAAAGCTTGAACACCAAATAGGCATCTTCCTGATTTTTGTTGCCGTATTAAGCTGGGCTTTGGGGAGTGTATGGCTGAAGTTAAAAAATGCAGAAGGTAACCTCTTCCTGAATGCATCGTTGCAGATGTTGTTTGGTGGCCTTTGGCTTATTCCGTGCTCCTTGTTATTTGACGATTTCAGCACTTTGCACTGGTCTATGGAGGCGGCGTTTTCATTGGCATACCTGATTGTCTTCGGTTCCATCATTGCGTACGCCTGTTATTCTTATGCGCTGCGCAAATTGCCGATGACAATCCTTTCGCTGTATGCTTATGTAAATCCAGTTGTGGCGGTGACCCTGGGATGGCTGGTGTTAGATGAAAAATTAAATCTGAAAATATTTCTTGCTATAGCCATCACCGTGGCGGGGATATATATTGTGAACAGAGGGTATTATCTAAGCAAATTTTGGAAAGCACAATTCACCCGGTGATCAAAGGATAATAGTATGACCTGATCATTTTCAACTAAAATGCAATGCTGGAAATATTGGAATACAAACCTAAACATCAGCGCTGGTTTGAAGCCTTAAACCGGGAATGGATTGAGCGTCATTTTTGGATGGAGCCACTTGACGTTGAAATATTACAAAATCCGCACAAGCACATCATAGAAAAGGGAGGCACTATCCTCATGGCCAGTCTTGATAACGAAATTGCAGGAACTGTTGCTTTAAAATATGTTGAACCTGGGGTGTATGAATTTACCAAGATGGCCGTGGCAGAAAAATACCGGGGAAACAAAATTGGACAAAAACTCGCAGAAGCTGCCCTTGAAAAAGCGAAACAACAGGGCGCTGAAAAGGTCATTCTTTATTCCAGCACAAAACTCACGCCCGCCCTGTCACTATATAGGAAACTTGGTTTTGTCGAGGTGCCCGTAGATGGTCCCTATAAGCGAAGTGACATAAAAATGGAATTGAAACTTTAGTTCGCCGAGGATAGGCGAAACATCTGAATCCGTAAGACATATTGCCGATATTACAGTGAATTTGACTCCGGGCTATCAGTATAAAATGAACCATTTGAATCCATAAAAATCAACATAGACGGTGATTATTTAAAGATAATTAGGAAATTTGCCCACTAATCGTACATGAAATGACAACTTCTACCACATCCTTCGCCTTTGAGCGTATAGCTAAATCGAGAATCAACGAAATTGACTTCAACAACCTGGAGTTTGGTAAATATATTTCAGATCATATGCTCATGGCTGATTTTCTGGACGGCAAATGGCAGGAGCCTACTATTCTTCCATTCGGCGATATTCCCATGTCTCCGGCTATGCTTTCCCTGCACTATGGACAATCTGTGTTCGAAGGCATGAAAGCATTCAAAAACAAGGATGGCGACATCTGTATTTTCCGTCCACAGAAACACAGTGAGCGACTGAATAAATCGCTGGCCAGAATGTGCATGCCTGAAATTCCGGAGGAATTATTTATCCAGAGTTTACACGCCCTCGTGGAAATTGATCAGGCCTGGATACCCACCAGCGAAGGGGCTTCATTATACCTTCGTCCGGTAGTATTTGCCTACGAGCCTCGCCTCGGCGTGAAGATCGCCGATCACATGAAATTCTTTATACTGACAAGCCCAGCCGGGGCCTATTTCAGCAAACCAACACGGCTGAAAGTAGAAGAAACATTTGTGCGTGCAGCAGAAGGTGGAACCGGATTTGCAAAATGCGCCGGAAATTATGGAGGTGCCTTCTACCCGACAACGCTGGCCCGGCAGCAAGGGTTTGACCAGGTGCTGTGGACTGATGCAAAAGAACATAAATATATAGACGAGGCTGGTGTAATGAATGTTATGTTCGTTATCGACGGTAAGCTTATTACGCCAAAATTAACAACCGCCTTGCTAGACGGTGTAACACGTGATTCCATTCTTACCCTTGCGCCTGGTTTGGGCATGACTGTGGAGCAGAGAAAAGTCAGTGTTGCCGAAATTGAAGAAGCATTTAAAAAGGGCTCCATTACGGAAGCCTTTGGAACGGGTACAGCAGCCGTTGTTTCTCCTATTGCAACGATCAACATCCATGGGACCGACTATAATCTACCCGCAGCAGATCCCGGGAGTTTCCAGCATCGTGTAAAAGAAAAACTCAACAATATGCGGCTGGGGTTTGAACCTGATGTACACGGTTGGAACTACATTATATCAACGCAATAAAATAGAACGTCTTTTGCAGACAGTATGCGCAAAGCGTTATTCATCGAACGCTTTGCGTTATATGTGCTTCACCTCATATCCTTCATTATGCGCGCAATTTTTTTCAGAGGCAAAGATCAACCGTTGGAGGTAAGGGCAATTGAGAAATTCAAACCCGTTAAAGATCAGGTGCTGGTGCGCCTGCACAATGCCGCACTTAATCACCGTGATATCTGGACATGGCGGGAGCAAAATACTGTTTCTTCCGATGGTGTTATACTGGGATCAGATGGTTGCGGTGTTGTTGAGGATGTCGGAGCCGACGCAGATCCGCTATTAGTCGGACTTGAGGTAATCATTAACCCAAGCCTTGAATGGGGCACGAATCCAATTGTGCAAGGTAACGCTTTTAAGATCCTGGGCTTCCCAGATCATGGGACTTTCAGCGACTATATTGTGATCTCCAAAAAATATGTTTTTGAAAAGCCAGCACACCTGACTTTCGCAGAATCTGCTGCCGTCCCGTTATCCGGATTGACGGCCTACCGTGCACTTTTTTCGAAGGCACGCCTGCGGTCAAAAGAAACGGTGTTGATTACCGGCATTGGGGGTGGTGCTGCCTTGTGGGCGCTACAATTCGCTGTGTCGTACCAGGCGCGGGTATTTGTTACATCCGGTTCTGATGAAAAACTCGCGAGGGCCAAAGAACTTGGAGCACTCGGTGGATTTAACTACAAAGAGCCGGATTGGGCAGAAAAGGCATTGCAAGAATCGGGTGGAGGTTTCGATATCATTATCGACAGCGCCGGGGGTAGGGAATTTTCAAAACTGATTGTACTCGCCTTGCCCGGTGGGCGTATCGTAAATTTTGGAAGGACTGCCGGTAATATTTCCGATATCCCAACCAAGTTGTTATACTGGAAACAGATTTCGATCCATGGCACGACGATGGGTACACGCGATGAATTTCTATCCATGCTCCACTTTCTGGAAGGCCGAAGCATCAAACCGGTCATCGACAAAATCTTTCCATTGGAGCAAGCGGAAGATGCCATGCGGAGAATGGAACAGGGTGATCAGTTTGGCAAAATTGTTCTGCAAATAGCACCGTGACAAATGGTGCAGGAATACTGCTTTCTAACTTTGAATTAAAACTTAAATAATGTCAAAATTTTCGATCACGGAGAAGACTGAAATTACGCGCCTGGCGAAACGCGGCGTATACGACAAAGAGACCATCTACGCCATACTGGATGAAGCCTTGTATTGCACCTTGGCTTATGTCCGAAATGGCCAGCCCTTTCAAATCCCGACTGGCTTTTGCAGGATTGAAGACAAGCTGTACATGCACGGTTCTGTCGGCAGTTTCTACATGCGTGAGCTGGCAGAGAAAAAGCTTCCCGTATGCATCAGTGTAACCCACCTGGATGGATTGGTATTGGCTAGATCAGCATTCCATCATTCTGTAAATTATCGCTCGGCCGTGATCTTCAGCGAAGCTGAAAAAGTTACGGATCAGGAGGAACTTTACAAAGCATTGGAAGTATTCACCAATAAAGTTCAGCCTGGTCGATGGAACGATATTCGCAAGCCTACTGCCAGTGAATGGAAAGCTACAATGTTGCTATCCTTTAAGATCGAAGAGGCATCCGCCAAAGTGAGAACAGGTCCGCCACTGGACGATGATGAAGACTATGCTTTAGATGTTTGGGCTGGCGTTGTGCCCATAAAACTGGAGAGAAAGGACCCGTTACCAGATGAATCTATGAAAGATGGAATTTCCTTACCCCCATACCTGAAATAAGGTATGGCATAACGGATAAAACAACACGTCGGCTATAACACGTTGGCTAACAAAGAAGTTGTAAAATGCTGCTAGGCGTTAAGGATGCAATTTATTTTAGGGAGAAAAAAAGCAGTTTTCCATCTATCGCAAAAACAGTCCTTCATATTCGGATGGGCTAGATCAATGTTGTCCATATAGTTAATTGCAGTATGTATCACCGCGAACAAATTATACCATGTTTCGTGAAGCCGGCATTACGGCAATAGTTGGCACGGATCTCATTGATAATATGCGGGAACAAAAAAGCAGTAATCAAATTATTGAAAGAACGATACGATTTTTTACCTTCACGTTCGGATTTTGAATGTTGATCATTATTTATTTTGGTGTGCACGCTTTCAAGATGAAAAGAAAGACGGACCGATCAAAATTTGAATGCGTGCCTTCCACTACCAGTATGTTGACTATGGAAACAAAAGATAAAAAACAAATCGTACATCACGTGCTCTTCTGGTTGAAGAACCCCGGCGCAAAGGAAGACCTTGCTAAACTACTTGAGGGGTTAAAAACGCTTCGTAAAATTGAAACCATACGACAAATCAAGATTGGCGTTCCAGCCTCCACGGAGAAGCGACCCGTGGTTGATTCAAGCTACCATGCGTCAGAACTTATGTTTTTTGATGACCTTTCCGGACAGAAAACATATCAGGATCATCCTATACATCAAAAATTTATTGCCGACTGCGGGCACCTATGGGAGAAGGTGGTAGTATATGATTCGATTGACGTTTAATTCTTCGTCATTCCTTCCTTTCCGCTACCAATCACTCGTTAGTGCGGCTAAATATTTCTTGACAATTTATTGATGCCGGCAATAACTTTTTTCATCTTCGTGCATCAGAATTCTTTTTTTAAATAAATTTTCATTTTTAGATTTGTATACATCTCCCGGGAGATGATTTTATAAAATCAAAACCATATTACCGCCCCGTCCCACCCCGATACAATCGTGGCGGGACGGGGCGGTTTCATTTCAAACAGCGCGGAGCAAACTAACAGTTGTTTCAAGCGCACTTTACGAAGTGGTAAAACAATGCAACAACAAAGAACACTTTTTGACAAAATTTGGGATGCCCACATTGTAAGAAGCAGTGAAGGGTATCCAGATGCTTTATACATCGACCGGCATTTTATTCATGAAGTAACCAGCCCACAGGCATTTGATGGTTTACGCAAGCGCGGCATTTCTGTCTTTAATCCATCGCGCACAACGGCAACGGCAGATCACAATGTCCCAACTAAGGATCAGCATCTCCCTATCAAAGAGGCACTGTCGCGGCATCAGGTTGAAACGCTCCGAAAGAACTGCCCTGAGTTTGGCATCGAATTGTATGATCTGGGCCACCCCTATCAGGGTATTGTTCATATCATTGGACCTGAGCTGGGGTTGACATTGCCGGGTATGACCATTGTGTGCGGCGATAGTCATACTTCAACACATGGTGCTTTTGGTAATATCGCATTTGGTATTGGCACCAGCGAGGTTGAACAAGTACTGGCAACGCAATGCGTGTTGCAATACAGACCAAAAACCATGCTGATTGAAATCAATGGCACACTGGGGAATGGTGTTGTGGCAAAGGATATTATCCTGTACATCATATCAAAACTTTCATCCAGCGGAGCCACTGGCTACTTTGTAGAGTATGCGGGAGAGTCCATCCGCAATCTTTCCATGGAAGCCAGGATGACGATCTGTAACATGAGTATTGAGATGGGTGCTCGTGGTGGGCTCATTGCCCCGGATGAAACAACCTTCAGTTATATCAAAGGAAGAAGGTTTGCTCCGCAAGGGGAATCTTTTGATCGTCTTGTAGAACAATGGCGTCACCTCAAATCCGATGAAGGTGCGCAATACGATGAAGTGTTAACCTTCGAGGCAAGCGATATCGGCCCCATGATTACCTATGGAACAAATCCAGGAATGGGCATCAAAGTTACCGACCGTATACCGGCATTGGCCGACTTAAAAAGCAGCAGCGAGCAAACATCTCTTTCAAAATCATTGGCGTATATGGGGCTTGAGCCCGGCACTTCCTTGTTGGGCAAGGCAGTGGATTATGTTTTTATAGGAAGTTGCACGAATGCACGAATTGAAGATTTACGTCTCGTTGCCTCCATGGTTAAGGGTAAAAAGAAAGCGGCAAATGTAGAAGTTTGGGTTGTACCCGGCTCAAAACAAGTAGAGAATCAGGCGCGGGAAGAAGGACTTGATATAATCTTTGAGCAGGCGGGGTTCCAGTTAAGACAGCCAGGCTGTTCTGCGTGCCTGGGTATGAACGAAGATAAAATTCCTGCCGGCAAGTACTGCATCAGCACTTCCAATCGGAATTTTGAAGGCAGACAAGGGCCAAAATCCAGAACCTTTTTGGCCAGTCCGCTGAGTGCCGCGGCTGCCGCAATCACCGGCAAAGTAACCGACGTGAGAGAATTGGCGGGCGCTGCCCTGACTTCTAACAACTGATCACACATGAGCAAAGAAAAATTCATAACCTTAGTAAGCACGGCAGTTCCAATGCCGATTGAAAATATAGATACGGATCAAATCATACCCGCACGTTTTTTGAAAGCCACAACGCGCGAAGGATTTGGGGAAAATCTTTTTCGGGATTGGCGCTACAACAGCGATGAAACACCGAGAAATGAATTTGTCCTGAATGATCCGACCTATTCCGGAAAGATTCTTGTAGCAGGAAAAAACTTTGGCTGCGGAAGTAGTCGCGAGCATGCTGCATGGTCTCTTTACGATCATGGATTCAGCGTAGTAATTTCCAGTTTCTTTGCTGATATTTTTAAGAACAATGCCTTAAACAATGCATTGCTTCCAATCCAGGTTTCGGATGAGTTTCTCAAGAAAATCTTCGCGGCTATTGAAAAAAATCCCAAAACCCGGCTCACTGTAGACCTTTCACAACAAAATGTTGTACTCGAAGACGGTTCATCCGAGACTTTTGATATTAACGCATACAAGAAGACCTGCCTGCTTAACGGCTATGATGATATTGACTATTTGTTGAGCTTGAAAGATGAGATTAAACATTTTGAATTAGCGCATTAGTAGTATATGAAGAAGAAGATAATCATACTTCCAGGTGATGGCATTGGCAAAGAAGTAACCGCCAGCGGAAAAAAAGTATTAGAGCAAATTACAGATTGTTTCGGGCACAACTTTGTATATGACTATGCTACCATTGGTCATGAGGCCATCGAAGCGACGGGCAATCCATTGCCGGATGAGACCCTGGAAAAGTTGAAGAATTGTGATGCCATACTTTTTGGGGCCGTAGGCCATCCTAAGTACGACAATGATCCTTCGGCTAAAATTCGCCCTGAGCAGGGGTTGCTGAAGATGCGAAAGGAACTTGGCCTTTACGCCAATCTTCGCCCGATTAAACTTTTTGATGAACTGCTGTCGGCTTCCAGCATCAAGCCTGAAGTATTGAAAGGTGCTGATATTCTCTTTTTTCGCGAGTTAACCGGCGATGTATATTTTGGAGAACGCGGACGAAAGGACAATGGTGATACAGCGTTTGATACCATGATATATTCCCGGTATGAAGTAGAACGAATAGCGCACAAAGCCTTCAAGGCAGCACAGCAGAGAAGCAAGAAATTAACCTCTGTCGACAAAGCCAATGTACTGGAGAGTTCGCGGTTGTGGAGAGAGGTTGTACAGGAAGTGGCCATGCAGTATCCCGACGTATCTGTAGAACATATGTTTGTAGATGCAGCAGCAATGAAACTAGTCCAGAACCCAAGAGGTTTTGATGTTGTCGTTACGGGGAATCTTTTTGGCGATATTCTGACTGATGAGGCCTCGCAGATCGCAGGTTCGATGGGAATGCTGGCTTCTGCTTCCATCGGCGACACTGTTGGATTGTACGAGCCCATTCACGGCAGCGCACATGACATCACCGGAAAAGGCATAGCCAATCCGCTGGCATCGATATTGTCAGCCGCACTGATGTTGGATATTTCTTTCGGCTTGAAAGAAGAGGCTGATAACGTAATCAAGGCGGTAGCGCAGACATTGAAAGAAGGATATCGCACCCGTGACATTGCGGATCCTTCGACGCCTCATGAAAAAATATTGGGTACAGAAGTAATGGGAAATATAGTTTGTAACAAGATCAGAATGTCAGTAGCGGTTGACAATTGATCGCTAGCGTAGCAATGCAAATTACATCACAAGAACTTCACGCAGTTAAATAAAGCAGTATGAGTAACAAAATTCAAATTTTTGATACTACCCTCCGGGATGGAGAGCAAGTACCGGGTTGCCAGTTGTCAACCGATGAAAAAGTTGTAATCGCACGCAAACTGGAACAACTAGGCGTAGATGTTATTGAAGCCGGCTTCCCAATTTCCAGCCCCGGTGACTTCCTATCAGTAGTCGAAATTTCCAAAGCTGTGAAGATTGGCGTTTGTGCCCTTACCCGCTCCAAAAAAGATGATATTGACGTTGCTGCAGAAGCACTCCATCATGCGAAGCGGGGCAGAATCCATACCGGCATTGGTTCTTCAGATATCCACATCAAACATAAATTTAACAGTACACGCGAAAAGGTATTGGAACAAGGGACCTGGGCAGTAAGCTATGCCAAAAGCAAGGGGGTGGAAGTGGAGTTCTTTGCCGAAGATGCTGGTCGCGCTGACCTGGGCTTTCTGGCCCAACTTGTAGAAGCAGTCATTGCTGCCGGCGCTGATGTGGTTAATATTCCGGATACAACCGGATACTGTTTACCGCACTTGTACGGAAGACGCATCAAGTATCTTTTTGACAATGTAAAAAATATCGACAAGGCTGTTATTTCAGTGCATTGTCACAATGACTTAGGCATGGCCACGGCCAATACCATAGCCGGATTGATAAACGGCGCCAGACAGGCGGAGGTAACCATTAACGGCATTGGGGAACGTGCAGGAAACACCTCACTGGAAGAGATTGCCATGATTCTCAAAACACACAAAGATCTTGACTTGCATACTGATATTAAATCCGAAATGCTATATGAGCTTAGCACCATGGTTTCAGAGATGATGCGTATGCCGGTTCAGCCAAACAAGGCGATTGTAGGTGCGAATGCCTTTGCACATTCCTCCGGAATACATCAGGATGGCTTCCTGAAGAATTCCGAAAACTATGAAATCATTAACCCTGCGGATGTTGGGGTCCCCTCCTCTTCCATAATCTTAACCGCGCGTAGCGGTCGGGCAGCGTTAAAGCACAGATTGGAATTGTTGGGATACCAGCCTACGAAACCAGAGTTGGACCAATTGTATGAGAACTTCCTTGTCGTAGCCGATGAAAAGAAAAATGTGGTCGATGAAGACCTTATCACGATAGTATCCAACACACCAATTTTAGTGCAAAAATAGAGCTGTACTGCCCTTTTGTGGTAAAGAGGCGCTATCAAGAGATAGCGCCTCTTCTGTGCAAGCTGCGCTTGAATTTTTGGCCCTTTATTTGATCAAATTGTTTCATCTTCAATCATATTTTCTACCTTCAATGTTGATTAAATCAATGCCTATGCCGTGTTGCTTTGGTAAATTCAAACGTATAGTCCTGCCTTTTGTATTTTTTATAGTTCAATCTGCTACCGCACAGGAAATTGGATTGCAACTTTACAGCCTTCGCAATCAATTTGCCAAGGACGTACCGGGGACGATGGATAAGGTTAGGAAGATGGGCATTAAGGAAGTCGAGATGTTCGGTACATACGGACTCGGTTTTCCAGAATTCATCAAGATTCTGGCTGACAATGAGATTACAGTAACGAGTTATGGGGCAGAGTTCGATAAGCTCAAGAATTTTCCCCGAAAGCTCGCCGACGAGGCCAGGTCATACGGCGCTAAATTCGTGGTTTGTTTTTCAATCCCGCATGAGGGCGATTACTTAACCGTTGAGGATGTTGACAGCGCCGCTGACATTCTTAACAAAGCCGGGATGATTCTTGCCTACAATGGCCTTTTGCTCTGCTATCATCCGCATGGATATGAATTCAGACCCTATAAAGGCGGAACACTTTTCGATTATATGATGGAAAAGTTTGATCAGCGTTATGTTCAATTTGAAATGGATGTATTCTGGATAAAACAGGCAGGGCAGGATCCACTTGCATTGCTGAAGAAATATTCAAATCGTTTCGTACTCATGCATTTGAAGGATCGTAAGCACGGCACACTCAATACCGATAATGGCAAAGCAGATGTAGAAACCAATGTAGTACTCGGAACCGGTGACGTAGGTATTGCAGAAATTTTCCAGGAAGCAAAACGACTCGGTATTCAACACATCTTTATCGAAGATGAATCTTCCCGGTCGCTAGAACAGATACCCAAGAGCCTGAAGTTTCTGAGAACACAATGGTAGTACAAGAATCTGAAGGATGGTGTGAGAAAAACAACCGCAAATCCTTACCAGCAATCGGTGTCAATGCTCGACAAAGAGCTGCGATCAACAAACTCATGCCATACGTACGATGAGACAATCCACACGGATGAACCCACAGCTATTAATTAGGACTGTTCTTAAGTAAGCAGTGCAACACAAAATAGTTAAGAGAAAGGGAGTTTCCCCCTTTCAACTAGCCAAGATTTTGAAAACTTTGTGTCGCTATGAAAATTTATCAACACCTTAGCCAAGCGTAAAGGTACCAAATTGAAACTTTATTTAAAGCCGGGAAGAACAAGTCCTCAATTGCTCAGCCCCCCTCATCAGCTGCCACCGATCTAGGTAATTAATTACATTTTTAATTACGTAATTGGGCAAATACCTAGTGTGGTTCGAGTTCCTCAAAATCGATATCCAATACTTCGTATTTCTGCCACCCCACAAAATCAAAATGCCACCATTCTGAACTATTTACCTTAAACCCATGCTTTTGCATCACGCTAATAAGTAATGTCCTGTTTTCCAGGATTTCAGGATTGCGCACGGGCGTACCGGGCCAGGCTTCTCGCTTAAAAGAATCATAGCCGGTCGGCATTTTCAATTCTTCACCCGATTGTAAATCGATGACGGTGAGGTCCAGTGCGCAACCTCGATTGTGCCTTGACCCCCGATATGGCGAAGCAACATAGGTTGTATCCCCATAAACCTCATAAAACTTTACTGTAGCCTTGTACGGGCGGTATGCATCAAAAATTTTGATTCCCAGACCCTGATTATTCAATTCCGACTGAATCGCCTGGAGCGCTTCTGCTACTGGTTTACGCGCATAAGCCCTGGCAAGGTTATAAATCCGTTCACCTGTAAAGTTATTTGTGGTTGCATAACGGATATCCAACACCAATCCAGGTATGTTCGCTGCCAGATCGATAAGTTCCTTTTCCGGATTTGTCTTAACAGTGCCCAGATATTCAGACAGGCTTGTGACTTTCAATCCATACCTGTATTGGGCAACTGCGAAAGAAGGTGTCAAAATCAGTAAAAGGAAAAGTTTCCGCATTGTCCTATTAATTAATCCATAAACCTTTTCTGGCGATGGGGAGATATTCTACATTTTCAAAAGTGCCTTGTATATCTCAAAGTTTTCCAGGTCAAAACAACAAAATATTACCTGATCAAGCGATTGATCACGCTCGAGGAAATCACTCACTTCCTGAATGGCAATTTCAGCAGCACGTCGTTTGGGAAACCCGTAAATACCAGTACTGATATTGGGGAAAGCGATTGTTTTTGCCAAATTGCCTACAGCCAGTGTAAGGCAGTTTCTATACGCATTTGCCAGGAGTACTTCTTCTTCCTCGCTATTACCGGTCCAATAAGGACCAACAGTATGGATCACGAACTTTGCCTTCAGGTTACCGGCTGTGGTAATAACAGCCTCACCTGTAGGACACCCACCTTGCCGCTTTCGAATAGCCATGCATTCATCTAAAATCTGTGGCCCACCAACCCTGTGAATAGCCCCATCGACACCACCTCCACCCATAAGACTATTATTCGCTGCATTTACGATAACATCCACCTGAAGGGATGTAATGTCGCCTTTTATGCATTGAATTCTATTCATACCTTATTCTTCGTGTCTATGATTATTGTAACAGGTCCATCATTTACTAAAAATACTTTCATATCCGCCCCAAACGTCCCGGTTTCGACCGCCTTACCAAGATTAACTTCCAGTGCCTTTATGAAATTTGTGTACAGTGGGATTGCCACATCAGGCTTGGCAGCTCTGATGTAAGACGGCCGATTTCCTTTTTTTGTACTGGCATGCAGGGTAAACTGACTTACAGCCAGAATTTCTCCACCAGTATCTTTAACACTTAAATTCATTATCCCCATGTCGTCGTTAAAAATGCGAAGGCTAATGATTTTGCCTGCAAGCCAGTCAATATCTTCCTGGCTGTCGATCTCCTCTATTCCAACTAATACAAGCAGTCCGCTACCAATGGATGACTTGACTTCATTTTCAATAGTAACCGATGCCTCGCCTACGCGCTGGACAACTGCAATCATGCAAAAGAAAAACTTGTAGAGTTGAAAGAAAGTGAAACAAGCGAATCAAAAACTCTGTAATTCAATTGATTCATGGATGAAATTACCGCTTTTATTTTGCGATGCAAAGTAAATCATGGCGGTAGCTACTTTTGCAGATTCAATGGCTTTGTATTTTCCAGGGATCAGAAAACCAAACACCTTGTAAAAAAGCTTTGCAGCAACCTCAGCTGAACGTTTTTCTGATCTTTGCCCTAACAGCAATGATGGTCTGAAAATATGGACGGTTTCAAATCCTATTGCAGAAACGGCTTCCTCGATCTCGCCCTTTACCTTGTTGTAGTAAATGGATGATTTCTTGTTAGCCCCAAGCGATGAGGTGAGCATGAATTGTCTTGCGCCCTTTTGCTGTGTAGCTTTCGCAAGCAGGTACGGATATTCAAAATCAACCTTATGAAATTCTTCTTTCGATCCTGCCTTTTCCATGGTCGTGCCCAAACAGCAAAAAACATCATCGGCCACAAGACCATCAACCTTCTCAGCAATGTTTTCAAATTCCACCTTGACCTGTACCAATTTAGGATGCGCGGTTATCCCCCGACGCGTAAGGGCAATCACTTTGTCATATTGGGGGGCCTCAAGTAACAATTGCAGCAATTGACTGCCTATTAGCCCCGTACTTCCGGCCAATAAGGCGGTCTTCACAGCTTTAGGACTTGCGATTCTTCCCAAGCCAGAAATTTATCAATCTCCGATTCGATACTATTATAAACCCAGAACAATATTGCAAAGTCATCAGTAAGTCCCGCGATAGGAATCAAATCAGGAATCATATCCAATGGATTGATGAAATAGATAATAGAACCCAAAATAATCAGCATTGATTTCCAGGGGATACCACGGTATCGGCCCGATGCATATGCTTTTGCAATGCGTCCCAAAACGAAGAATTTCTCCTTAATGGGTTGCGACCGAACGCCCGCCCAATTCACTTTGTTTATCTTAGGACCAAGTTTGGCTATGAGCAGCAGAATACGGCCTTTCTTACCACCCAATCGGGCCGCCTGCTCTACTGCTATGTTGAAAAATCTATTTCCCATAAAACCTCCAATTAATTCTTCTACTAAGAATGTTAAGACAACGAAATATAAGTAAGCTTTAGTTCCGCTAAAAAATCCGCTGAATCTCCTTTTTCAGCTCTGTCAAGGCATGCCCAAGGGGATCAACTTGTTTGTTAACTGATTTTTCAAAAATCTTCTTCGAAAGATCAAGGCTCGTTGAATCCATCGTCATTTCACTTGCCGCATCATTGATTGCGACAATCAAATCTTCTTTAGCGTTCTTAATTAATGTCCACACCTCTTCGCTGATGTATAACTGCTGTGCTGCATTGTGATTGTATTCACTGCGAATCTCGCTCAACAAAATCTGGTGGAATTCCCGGGAAGGCATGCCCGAACTACTTAATCGCACCAGCAGATTTTGAGGAGACATGCGCTCTAAAAAAAGCACCATGCGCTCATATGCTTGAAGCCTGTTGGGCAGCAGCGTTTCTATGGTACGGTTTCGCACTTCCAGTTTCTTCAACTCAATTTCCTTTTGTACAAAGGTTCTAACCAGCAAATAAGCCGCATACAATACAACTGAGGCGGGAACCAGAATTTTTATAAATTCGACTAGTGCATCCATAGAATTAATTTACCCGTAATTTTGTTTGAAATTTAAATAATTTTAGACGCAAATCACCTGTCTGCAACAATGTTTGAGAATCTTCACCCGGTAACAATCTCCGCACGGGCGGCAGAGGAAATACAAAAGACAATGAAAACCAAGAACATCCCTGCCGGATATGGTTTGCGCGTTGGAGTTAAGGGGGGAGGCTGCGGAGGTGTTTCATTGTTGATTGGATTTGATAAGCCGAAAAATTCTGACCTGATCTACACAATTAGTGATATCCCGGTCTTGGTTGACAAAAAACATACCCTATATGTCATGGGCAAAGAAGTGGATTATTATGAGGGTGAGGATGCGAATGGTTTTGTATTCGTTGAACCAATCAATCAAATTCCCAAAGAGCCGGTTTGAACCTGTTCATCGCCGGAACGCGGGGGAGCATGAGCCACTTTTCGCTTCACACAAAATTGATCCGGAGGTATGCATCGCAAAAAAAAAGAAATTCAAAAATTCCTGATGCGTAGTTACTACGTTCTTCTTTTTGAAAGACTTACGGTAGCCTTTTTGCACTTACCTCCAATAGGAGGATTGAGCTTGGATATTTTTAAATCGACTGACAACACCGTTGTCAGATTGGTCAGGACATCTGTGATTATTTTCTCAGCCACTGTTTCAAGCAGCTTGGAGGGCTGCTCCATCTCTTCTTTTACGATCCGAAACAGGGTCTCATAATTTACTGTCCCAATGAGTTCATCGTTCGCCGCTGCGAGCGAAAAATCAGTCTCCACCGCAATATCTACTTCAAACCAATTTCCGGATTCGCGCTCGTGAGGATAAACTCCGTGAAAAGCATGGAACTCTAGTCCTTCCAAAGCAACTTTTCCGTTCATCCAATTTCGTCAAAAAAGGATTTCTGTACTTTTTTGGGTTGGCTTTCTACCTTCATGGTACGTTGTTCGAGAATGATTTCTTTTTCTCGCTCTACGGGAGGTTCAGGCCGAACTGCTTTTTCAAAATCTACGGTATTTGGAAAAGCCACCCGTTTCGCCTCTCGCTTCGCCAACGCCATGTGCTTGTCAGGATCAAATTCATTTGCAGTAGAAATAGATCGCTCTACGCGATCCAGCGCATCAGTTGCCAGATGTTTGAAGTTCATCAATAAATCATTACGTGAAGCCTCCATCGCTTTGTAGTTTTCTACGAGCGCTTTGAGCTTTTCTTCCATCTCGGCCAAAATTTCTTTTGCACGGCTTTCAGATTCTTCTATAGCGTTCCTGGCCTTTGTTTTAGCTTCATTCAGGATGGAGTCTGCCTGCATCTGCGATTCCCTGAGATGAAGATCTGCCGCCGCCCTGGCTTGTTCAATTACGTTCGCTCCGGTATCTTCTGCCGTCTTCAACGTTTTGTACAATGAATTCTCTACTTCCCTTAGTTTAGCTACTTCCCGCTCTGCGGCTTCAAGTTTAAAGCGGAGCTCCTTATTTTCATCAACAATGCGTTCCCATTCCAGGGATAACGACAATAGGAAAGCATTTACTTCATCCTTCTCATATCCCCTGAAATTCTTTTCAAAGGTTTTCTGACGTATGTCTAATGGTGTTACTCTCATATCGATTGTTTTTCAAAATTAATATTCCATACAGATATCGTACGATCATCACTGGCGCTTAGCAACTGATCCAGATAAGTTGTCCATAAAACTTTATTGACAGAAGTTCCATGCCCTGCATGTCGGGCCCTATCGATTACCTTTAATAACTTCAACTTCTCAGTATCCCACACTTTAATGGATTTATCCATGCTACAAGTTACAAAATGTTTGCCATCTGGGCTAAATTCCAGGTGATTTATCGCATAGAGGTGTGCCACAACTTCACCTGATTGGCGGTAGCTTCCCGATGCGTCCCAGACTTTTAGGCGCGCATCGCGTGATCCGCTGAGCAGAAATTTTTCGCCCGGCGTATACCGGACCGTGAACACCGAGTTAGTGTGTGCCACCCATTCATATTTCAAAGTCAGGTCATCCAAATCAAAAATTCGTATACTATTGTCGCTATACCCTACCGCGATCTCCCCATGGAGTTCACTGATTGAAATAGCCCGCGCACTTTTATCAGTTAATTGTACGTTTCTTGTCACGGTCATACTTTCAACGTCAATCTTCATCAGGCGCCCTTCGCCGGTTGCTACCAGGAGATTCTTGCCATGGGATTGTATATCAAAAATTGCGGCCTTCGTAAGCTGTAACGATCCGACTTCCTTTTTATGCTGCCAGTCCAGGAGGTGAACGCCGGAATAGTTTTGGCCGGCTACCAGCAAATCAGTCTCACGATGATGATGCAATGCATACACCGAGTTTGGCAGTTTAGCCACAAGTTCACCAGATTCCGGGTGGGTGAGATCCCAGGCTACAACCATACCATCGCCTGACCCCGAAAAAAATATAGCATTTCCAGAAGATCCCTGAAGGGTATAAACGCAATCACGATGCCCTGTCAAGCTATGGAGTTTCTGAACTTCTACTTTCAATATGTGCCTATTAAGTTTCCGAAAGTTCTAACTTTAAAAAAGTTATCCAATATGCCATTAGAAAAAATAGTTTTAGAATCAACGCGCGCCTGGGCGTTATGGAGAATTAAGGAGGATGAGGCATCCCTGGCCGCCAGGATAAGCCCGTTGGAACAAATATCGGAAACAATTACTAATACGAACAAGCGCCTGGAGTGGCTTGCAGGTCGTGTTTTGGTTAAGGAAGTATTGGCGTCGATGGCGCTGCCATTTCATGGCATTACCAAAGATGAATACGGGAAACCCTTTCCGAAGGGATACGATTTCCATCTGTCACTCAGCCATTCTTTTCCATTTGTGGCAACACTGATTGATAAGAAAGAATCTGCAGGCATTGATCTGGAGCAGCCCAAAGAAAAGTTGCTGCGCATTGCGCCCAGGATTTTTCACCCCGAAGAGTTGCTGGACGCAGGCAACGACATCACCAAACACTGCATCTATTGGTGCGCCAAGGAAACCCTGGTAAAAGTTCACGGTCAGAAAAACCTTATTTTTGCTGAAAACCTGCTCATCGATCCATTTCAAATGAATAATGAAGGAGACATAAGTGGCAGAATAATTGTAGCAGACAGTGAAAGGGTAATACCTTTGCGGTATATCGTTAATCCAAACTTCGTGGTGGTCTTCAACCAAAGAACAAAAATATGAACAAGGTCTTGAATGCAGCGCTCCTGGTGCTTATAGTTGTTGGTGCAAAGGCGCAGCAGGTGTCGAACTTTACGCTGACAAACGTTATGAACGGAAAGCCCGTAACGTTGGATACGTATCCTTCCTGCGCGGGGCTGGTTATCGTGTTCACCAGCAACGGGTGTGCATATGACGAATACTACCGGGAAAGAATAAATAAGATTTCCGCAGCGCATCAGGACAAAGTGCCCCTGCTGCTGGTAAATTCTTCTCCTGACCCGCAGGAATCTGTGGATAATATGACCAGGAAAGGAAAACAACTTGGCCTTGCCATCCCTTATCTGGCCGATAAGGATCAAGTGCTGATGGAACAGCTTGGTGCTTCAAAGAGCCCGCAAGCTTTCCTATTAAAAAACAACGGCGGAAAATTTACAGTTGTTTTCAACGGAGCAATTGACGACAACCCCCAAGTTGAAACTGACGTACGGCATAGTTACTTACAGGATGCAATTGATATTATGCTGACCAATCAAAAGATTGAAACACCTGAAGTAAGGCCCGTGGGATGTATCATACGAAAGAAATAAAGTGATCTCCAACTGATTCTTATAGGAGCCCCCTTCCGCTCATTACTATCGTGCCAATGATGATAACACATGCAATAGTATTGAAAATAAACATACGCCTATGCTTTGCAGCGTCGTTTGTCATGCGCTTGGAAGTTGTCCTTGCCAGTGTAATGAACAAAATCGCAATGACCATACCGGTAAGATGCTCAACTGTCCAGTAGCGGGTGATCTTGTCACTCATCGTTTCTGAACCAAACTTCACAAAAGGACTTATAAAATATAGGATAAGGCCTATCAGCAATTGCATATGCGTGAATATGAACAAGTATAATCCGAGTATATTATCCCACTTGCCATAGGGCTGTTTTTTGGCAAGACCCAACAAAGCCTTGACAATAACCACGATGAGTGAAGCGAGAACAAAATAGCGAAGCAAAGAATGGGTAATAAACAATCCGTTATACATAAAATATCAGTTTGGCTGAGCACGAAAATAGCATAAAAAGATCAGTTACAAGCGCATTAATGGCTTGTTAGCCCTGGAAAATGGCCTCTATATTGTTGATTCGGGGACGGGCATCAACTACAAGCTGAGTACAGATAAGAAATTAACCGTCTTTGGCAAAACAGGCCCGGGCGCGGATGGTATTGTGCTGGTTGGCAAGGATCAATACCTGATATCGAGCTGGAGCGGTGAAGTTTATTTTGTCAATTCGAACGGAGAATCAAAATAATTCATGGATACTAAAGAAGAAAAACTCAATGCGGCCGATATCGGTTATGACGCCAGCACCAAAACACTATTTGTGCCTACATTTCAGGGCAATAGTATTATGGCGTATACATACATAGAATAGAATTCAATGAGTGTTTGTGCCAGTTCACCCGGCATAGCTGTTGGATGTTACATGCACGGTTGCGATTTTCTGTCATTACCTGTACTCGTTTCGAGTAGGCGCTCGTTGCATAAAGGGCAACAGGTATTCCGGCATTTACGTCTTTCCTATTTCTTTAAGATTGTAAATTCAACTCTTCGGTTATTAGCCCTGCCTTCATCCGTGTCGTTTGTATCGATTGGCTTTGCTTCGCCATAACCGTGAGCCGTAAGGCGATGCGCTTCTATTCCCTTAACTGTTAGGTAGTCAACAACAGATTGCGACCGACCCTGCGATAAATTAGCATTATAGTCATCAGAGCCTTTGTTATCTGTATGGCCAGAGATTTCAATTTCCACGGACTCATTCCGCCTTAAAAAGTCCGCGACTTTATTAAGTTCCACGTAAGATTCAGCTTTTAATGTTGTCTTGTCAAAATCGAAATATATATTTTTCAACCGCACGGTGATGCCCACTTCAATGGGCTGAAGGTATAAATCACGAGAAAAAGGAGACAAGCCCTCGTCATCTGCCATGATGCTGTCGGTTGCATTCAGGTATCCCGGTGCCGAGCCATTGATCATATACAATCCAAGTCCGGAAAGTTCCTTCTCATACTTACCGTCATTAGCTGTAATCCGGATGTTTGTTTCGGGATCACCTTTTTGATTGATCTCCAACTGAGCAGAGATCGGATTTCCTGTCTTCTTGTCATACACATTCACTTTCAGCGCCAGTCTCTTTGCAACCGCGCGAAGTAGTATTTCAATATTTATCGTAGTGTCATTCATTAAAACGGGAACCTTAAACGATTCCTCCTTTGGTAAAAATCCTACAGCAGTGGTGCTAACAGTGTACTGCAGCACTTCCGGAAGTATGGTTTCAAACTTACCGGTTTCAGAGGATTGAAGCTTCACCGGATCCTTTTCCTTTATCCTGATTTCAACATTAGCAATAAGCGGGTTCATCGATTTTTCGTCGTAGACCATGCCAACCAGACTAATCTTAAAAGTCTTTGGAACGAGCGCATATAAATCGAGCTGCCCGCCATCGAGGGCTTTATTTGCGCGGCTGGTGAAGACGTTGCCCTCCTTATCAATCGTAAAATAGAAATCCAGCGCCCCGGTATTAATGGGCTTCCCCATATTGATTGGGACAGACCAATTCATCCAGGTGTCGTCCAACCTTAAAGTTTTATAAATATCAACCCCTCCTTGTCGTCCCGGAGCCTGACGTGCACTGGCAAAATACAAGGTCTGTTGATCCGGCGCGATAAATGGTCCGAGGTCATCTGTATTGGTGCTAAGTTTCATCTTCACAGGCACAGAATACGTACCATCAGTCTGCAGGTGACTCGCATAAAGATCGCTATAGGGACTATTTTTAACTTCACTAAAATACATGATGATGTGCTTTCGATCCGCCGACATTGAAGCGCCGTAAAACCGTCCTTTATTCATCGAAGTAAAATCCTTCACCGTAAGTTCCTGAAGCGAATTTCCATTGACGATAGAAAAACCCTTTTCTCCCCCCTTATCTCCGCCACGAATAAACAGACTTCCATCCTCAAAGACTGTAAAAACCTGATTTGATCTATGTTTGTTAAAGGGTGATCCAAGGTGCTGGGCTACTGACCATACGCCATCACCATCCTTTTTTGAAACCCATATATCCTGTGTATCATCTTTTCCCATTGTATTATCTGGATGATTTTGTACAAAGAAATAGAGGGTGTTTCCATCGGGTGAGACCACGGGAGCAGCTTCGTGTCTGAAAGTATTCACATTCTTATCCATCTTCACCAATTCATAACGTGGGGAAAACTCCTGAGCACAAACGGTAAGATGGATAAGGGTAAGGATCAAAAACGGCAATGATATTCTCATGGATAAGGTATTTGGAACAATAAAGGTAAGGATATTCATGAATTTGAAAGTTACAGACCTACCAACTCATTACAACTCGTGAAGAGAGAAATTTGAACGTTCTTTACATACGCTTAAATAAACCAACTAAACGCCCAAATCGCCACCATCAGCAATAATGAGTAATAACTCTTTTACTTCTTCCGCTTTTGCGTGCTCCCCCATCTTGTCAAAAGACATGATGAGATTTCGAAATACCCGCCGGATAATCTCCAGGTTGGAACAAGGTTCGTAATAAGAAGCCTGAGGCGTAAGGTGCAGTTCATTAATATAGTTTTCGATATCCTGCTTCGAAAAAATCAATCCTTTATTAAATGCGTTGATGTAGAATTGCGGGTGCTTATTGTCTTTGTAGGTAAGCACGAAAAGATTTGGAAGGTTTACGCCATAGACAGGCAATTTTAATTTTTGGGCCACCATCATATAAATGATACAAAGTGTAATGGGGTTTCCTCTTTTTGTTTCCAGCACAACATTCAACATGGAGTTACCCGGCGAATGAAAATTTTTTGTGTTGGCAGCGAACTTCAGTTTATTAAATAGCGCACCGTTGATTATTTTGACCTGATCGAACGGGAAGAGATCTGGTTTGAAATCCAGCCAGGTTTCGTAATAGATTTGCTCGAGGTCTTGCTTCAGCTTAATCAATTCAATATCCGGATACTGATAGGTAGCGACAAGCCACATTCCTGTAAGCAGATCCTGCTCCTCAGTACTGTACCACTGCCTTACACGCTCTTTCAAGAGTTCGAATTGAAGTACGTGTATGATCTCCTCTATCCTCCGCTGAACTGTGGGATTGAAATTACTTTCCCATTCTTCTTCCAGAAAAGGAATAATAGTAGTGCCCAATGAAAGAATCTTTTCTTCCACATGTGAAACAATTTGTGTGTCTTCATCATCGAGCAGCGAAACCAGCGCTTTGAGTTCTGTATCATTCATTGACATGGATAGACCCCTTCTAACTTCCCGCAACTTCTGAAAAACTTCATTCGCTTCCAAACTGACAGGCCCCAAATTTTGCCGGAAAAACTCATGTTTGTATCACACCTACACTGAACTTTTCGATCACCCCATGATTTGCTGCTTCAATGCCCATGGAAATTACGTTTCGTGTCTCCACTGGATCAATAACCCCATCTATCCATAATCGCGAAGCGGCATAGTAGGGACTCAGTTGCTCATTGTAACGATCTGTTATTTCAGCCAGGAGATTATCCTCTTCTTCTTTTGAAATTTCCTTTCCTTGTTTTTTCAATGTACTTACCCTGATTTGCAGCAAAGTCTTTGCCGCGGCAGCACCGCTCATCACAGCAATTTGTGCGGTTGGCCAGGCGTAAATAAGTCGCGGGTCATACGCTTTCCCGCACATAGCGTAGTTGCCTGCCCCATATGAATTCCCCATAATGATCGTAAACTTCGGCACCGTAGAATTGGCCATCGCATTTACCATCTTAGCCCCATCTTTAATGATGCCGCCTTGTTCAGCTTTACTGCCTACCATAAAACCACTTACATCCTGCATAAAGAGTAATGGAATCTTACGTTGGTTGCAATTCATAATGAAGCGTGCTGCCTTGTCTGCAGAATCAGAATAAATGACGCCGCCCATCTGCATTTCACCTTTGCTGGTCTTAACAATCTTGCGCTGGTTGGCGACGATACCAACAGCCCAACCATCAATTCGAGCAGTCCCGCAAAGGAGCGTTTTACCATACCCGGCCTTATACTCCTGAAACGCGGATGCATCGACAAGTCGCTTGATAACCTCCAGTGTATCATATGGTTTTACGCGGTCATCCGGTATTAATCCATAAATCTCTTCCATTTTTTCCGTCGGCGGCAGCGAAGAACTCCGGTCAAACCCAGCCTTTTCCCGGGATCCAATTTTATCAAAAAGTGACCGGATGTAATCCAGACATTCTTGGTCGGTTGAAAACTTATTGTCAGTTACCCCTGAAATTTCACAATGCGTTGTGGCGCCACCAAGTGTTTCATTGTCGATGTCTTCACCAATTGCCGCTTTGACCAAATATGAGCCAGCCAGAAAGATCGAACCGGTTTTGTCAACGATCATTGCCTCATCAGACATGATCGGCAAATAGGCTCCTCCTGCGACACAACTGCCCATAATTGCAGCGATTTGAACGATCCCCATCGCAGACATCTTTGCATTATTTCTGAATTGCCTGCCGAAATGCTCCTTATCGGGAAAGATTTCATCTTGCATTGGAAGAAATACACCTGCACTGTCAACAAGATAAATGATAGGCAATCTGTTGTCCATCGCGATCTCCTGGGCACGGAGATTTTTCTTTGCTGTGATCGGAAACCATGCGCCGGCCTTTACTGTAGCGTCATTTGCCACAATAACGCATTGCCTACCTGCTAAGTAGCCGACCCCAGTGATCACGCCTCCTGACGGACATCCACCTTGTTCCGCGTACATTTCATCCCCGGCAAACAAACCAATCTCCAGAAAATTTGATTCTTTATCCAGCAAATAGGCAATTCTTTCTCTGGCGGTGAGCTTCCCTTTATTGTGTTGCTCTTCAATTTTCTTTTCTCCTCCGCCCAACTTTATCTTTTTAGATTTGTGCCGCAGCTGGTAAACGAGTTGTTTAAGATGATCTTCATTTTTGTTGAAAGTCAGGTCAGGATGCATAGGCAGGGGAGTTCATAGATTAAAGATTGCAAGATTGAAGGGTAACTCCAAGTGAAGAAACGGTAAACAAAGAAAGCAGGGCAAGAACTACTTCGATGACTTTCCAGATGCAGCAGAAAGATTCAGGCGCATTGTTTGTTACTATGGCAATTGCCACAAAAAATTACCAAGCCACCTATTCTTTCTGCTTATTCAAATCTCGCTCAATCTTCTTCTGACTTTTTCCCAGTGGAGCCATAAAATGCTTTGGATTTTGATTGAAGTGATTTGCAAGGGAATCAATTGAAAGCAACAGCTTATTGAGGTTGACATACAGGGAATCCTCAGTTAGCAGCTTACTCATTGTGTTGTCTCCATCACTCAGTCGTGATAATGTTTGGTTTAGCTTTGTCAGCGTCTCTTGTACCTTTACCAGCGTGCCGTTGAGCTGAATCACTTTTAAAGAATCAGATAAGGTCTTGAAATTGGCTAATGTCGGTTTAAGTTCCGCTAATCTTTCGTTCAGATTTCCTGAGACCGATTTAAGTGACATTCCGAGTTCGTCGATATTTGTATTGGCTGTTCGCAGGGTATTATTTATCAACATTGGTGTGGTCTGAAGACGGAGAAACATGGTATCCAGCTGATTTGAGTTGTGTGCCAGACCTTCCAACAGAATATTTAGATTCTTCAATGTTGTTTGCAAGTTGGTAGCAACAGGCTCCGCAAAGTCCATAACGCCCTTTGCTACTTCTGAGCGTAAGGTATCTTTAGCTTTCAACGCTTTACCGCCTGAGCCAATACTCAATTGGATAAAGCGACCACCGAGTAGTTCTCCATTCAACAAAGCCACGGAGGAGTCCGTCAAAATAATATCAGAGTCAATGTCAAGCTCTACAATCACCCGATTTCTCCGCTGCTGAATATGGATATCACTGACGCGGCCTACCGAATATCCATTCAAGTAGACCTGGTTTGATTCGGTAAGCTTATCTATATTTTGAAAGGCAACATAGTATTTCTTTGAGGTAGAAAAGAAATCAATTCCTTTCAGGAAATTAAAACCGAAGTAGAGTAATGTTATGGCAATAACCATGAACAGGCCAACTTTGAATTCCTTCGATAGTTTCATGTAGCAGAATTTCTTTAGTGGAATGCAGAACCAACTGTTTTCCGGCTCAATTTATGGATTCTACATCACTTTTGTACTCTTTGAAAGCACGGTATATTCCGGAGGCAATAAGATCCTGCCCATCCTCGTCAGCCAAAAACCTTTCCTCAATTGAATTTGTCAAAAAGCCTGTTTCAATCAATACGCTTGGCATAGTGGTTCTCCACAAAACCACGAAACCAGCCTGTTTTACCCCCCGGCTAACCCTGCCTACCCGATCCTTGAACTGTGATTCTATTTGACGGGCAAACCTTATGCTGTTGTCCTGATAAGCACTTTGTGTTAACGTAAAAAGAATATAAGATTCCGGGCTATTCGGATTAAAACCTTCATAACGCTCCTCATAATTCTCATCCAATAAGATTACTGAATTTTCGCGCTGCGCAATAGCCAGGTTACCTTCATCTTTGTGTACACCCATTACGAAGGTCTCTGTGCCAAAGGCCTTTGTATTAGGATTGGCGTTGGCATGGATACATATAAAGAGGTCAGCCTTATTTTTGTTTGCGATTTCTGCGCGTTCATCCAGTGCCAGGTACGTGTCATCTTTTCTGGTATAAATAACCTTAACACCCGGTACGTTTTTTTCAATATAACCGCCAACTTTAAGCGCAATTTTCAATGCAACGTCCTTCTCTTTTATGAATCTTCCATGCGTTCCCTGATCATGGCCACCGTGGCCAGCATCAATAACCACCACATCTACCTTAAAATCCCTTATAGGATAGGTGCTGGATGAGTTTAGCAAGGTTATTGCTATTAGAAGCGCTGTTAAACCGATATTCCTCACTCGTCTTACTATGTTCAGAGTATTTGCAATAACTTTATGCAAAATTGTGAATTTTTCATCAAAAGGTAAAGAACTGTCTTTCAACTTGATCCGTGTGCGGTACTTATTAGCCTTCATTTTCGCATTTATTCTGTTACAATACGCTGTCGCCCAGGTTGAGCCACAGGTCAAAACACCCCCAAATATCCTCCCTTTTGAAGCCGATACCACTTCCCTCCAACCAGACTCGATCGCTACTGCAGCAGCGGATACGCTCCGGAATTATCCAGATTCATCTAAGGTCCAACAAAAAAGTGACATTGAGACCACCATCAACTATTCGGCCAAAGATTCGATCCGGGCCAGCGTCGATGGAAAGCTTATTTGGTTGTATGGTGACGCAAAAATTGTGTATGGAGAAATTGAACTGGAAGCGGAAGAAATCATCATAGACTATGGAAATAACACGCTTACGGCCCATGGAAAAAGGGACTCCCTGGGGCAGCGGGTTGGTTACCCTATTTTCAAGAATGCCCAGGAACTCTATGAGACGAAAGACATCATTTACAATTTTAAGACCAAGCGCGCCCGAATAAGCGAGGTAGTGACAACAATGGGCGACGCGTTTCTTCACGGTGATGTGGTTTACAAAAATGAAAAGGGTGAATTGCTGAGCCTAAGCAACAGTTATACCACATGCAATCTTGAAAAACCGCACTTCAGCATCCGGGCTACAAAAACAAAGGCAATTCCGAATGACAAGATTGTGGCCGGCCCGTTTTATATGGAATTTAACAGCATCCCTCTGCCGATAGGCTTTCTCTTCGGTATGTTTCCGTCGCCCAGGAGAAGCGCGTCAGGCATTATTGTGCCTTCATATGGTGAAGAAAAAAAGAGAGGGTTCAACCTGCGGGATGGAGGATATTTCTTTGACATCAGCGAGTATATGAAACTTGCTCTTACGGGTGATATCTATTCAAAAGGTGGGCATGCCCTGAAAGTAAACTCAAACTATCTAAAGCGCTATAAGTATTCCGGCACGGTGAATTTTGCATACTCTAAAAATCCCGACCTGGACGACAAGATCGAAACATCATCTTTCACAAAAGATTTCAGACTTACCTGGAGCCATACACCGCAATCAAAAGGGAGCAGTAGATTTTCTGCGTCTGTCTCTGCTGCAACTGCTACATACAATGAGAATAACAACCTATCCTATGGAACGCAGGGGAGCACATACGACAACTCCAATTTCAATAATACGACAGCGAAACTATCTTCAAACGTATCATTCAGCAAACGATTTACCGGCACACCCTTTTCACTTGGCATAAACCTGAACCATAACCAGGATTTGCAGACGAAAGTCGTGGACTTACTGCTCCCCAGTTTAAGTTTTAATATGACGAACATCTATCCATTCCAAAGCAAGTCTGGAAAAACAGGCCCCCTGGATAATTTCTCAATTTCTTACACAATGAATGCGCAAAATCGTGTAACGAATAACCTGGGCAGGTTAACGCCCACTGCAAAAACAGATAGTATCGCACCTTTTACAGGCAGTAATTTTTCTACTTTTTTTGCCAATGGCCGAAAAGGGATGCGGCACACCATCCCGGCATCTTTTTCCTTCAAAGCCCTTCGCTTCCTAACATTGTCTCCATCAATAAACTATGATGAAAGATGGTATGGCGAACAGCTGACCTGGGGATACAACAAGGACTCCGTCCTGGTTAAAACAGATACCACAAAAGGTTTCAATAGAATTGCCAATTACTCCATAGGCATCGGACTTACTACACGTTTTTACGGAATGTATTTTTTCAAAAAGAAGACCAGCAACGTAAAAGCGATACGGCATGTCATTAACCCATCCATCTCCTTTGGCTATACCCCTGATTTCACCGCCAATTCACAATATTTTCAAAAGCTTGTAAATCCCCGGGATACCACCAATAAACCATTTTATCAGGATCGTTATCAGGGTTTTGTTTATGGAGGATCAACCCCCGGCAAAAGTCAATCCATCGGTTTTGGAATTGGTAACAACCTGGAAATGAAAATACAGAAACCGCAAGATTCCGTAGCCAGAAAAATTATGCTATTGAATAACCTGTCTTTGGGTAGCAGCTACAACCTTATCGCCGACTCCTTTAAGCTGGCGCCGATTAGCATCTCAGCCAATACCAATATATTGGACAATTTGATAAACGTAAATCTGTCCGCTACGCTCGATCCGTACACCGTCTTGACCAAGGTAGATGAAGAAGGAAACACTACTGAACGAAGAATAGATGAACTCGCCTGGAAAAACGGGAGCGTTGGCCGCATCAGTAATGCTACCCTGGCGATGAGCACGAATTTGAATCCTAAAGCCCGCAGCAAAGAAACAAGCAGCCGGGAAAAGATAGGCAAATCGGATTTGCCAGAACAGGAAAAGGAATTCTTACTCCAGAACCCGGATGCGTATGTTGACTTTGATATCCCCTGGAGCATGAATATCAGTTACAACCTCAGCTACTCAAATCCAATAAACCAGGCACAAAAAGTAACGCAAACCATTAATATGTCTGGGGATGTGTCTTTATCCGCCAGTTGGAAGGTTACCTACAGTACGGGGTTTCACTTTGAATCGGGGGAGTTTACCCAAACAAATCTTGGCATCGCCCGCGATTTGCATTGCTGGACAATGCGATTAAACTGGACTCCGTTTGGTCGATTCCAGCAATACAATTTTACAATAAATGTAAAATCATCAGTACTCCAAGATCTTAAACTGGAACGGAGGAAACCTTTCTTTGATAATTTGTAAGGACCTCATTTGAGCCAGTTTTCAACTTCTTCCAGGGTCGGATTCTTTACCTGTTCAAGCTTCATTTTCTTGCGCAACCCACACACGTCGTTGAAGAGTTTTGAGGCTTTTGCTTCCTTCAATTGAACCAACGAGGTTATACCCAATTTTTGAAGAATAGGAATAAGCTCAGTACGTACGCCGATCGACTCGAAGTCCTTTTCAGTTAGTTGCACCTCACGATTTTCTGGTTTCATCTGCGGAAAGAAAAGGACATCCTGTATGGAGGGTGAGTTAGTCAATATCATAGCCAAACGATCTATACCGATTCCCAGGCCAGCCGTTGGGGGCATCCCAAATTCAAGCGCGCGTAGAAAATCCTCATCCAATGCCATTGCTTCCTCATCGCCTCGTTTGCCCAGTTCGAGCTGTTCTTCAAAGCGCCGGCGCTGATCAATTGGATCATTGAGTTCGCTGAATGCATTGGCTATTTCTTTGCTATTGCAGATAGCCTCAAAGCGTTCTACTAATCCAGGTTTGCTTCGGTGCTTCTTCGCTAATGGCGACATCTCTATAGGGTAGTCCGTAATGAATGTTGGTTGGATAAGATTAGGTTCACATTTCTCCCCAAAAATCTGATCAATCAGTTTTCCTTTCGCCATGGTATCGTCCATTGGTACGCGAAGTTTTCTACAGGTATCGCGCAGTGCCTGTTCGTCCATACTTGAAATGTCTATACCCGTAAAATGTTGGATGGCTTCAAACATGGTATATCGCTTCCACGGGCGCCTGAAGTCAATGACCTTATCACCCACTGCTACCTCCGTATCGCCGTGCAAGTCGAGTGCTACTTTTTCAATCATCTCCTCTACCAGGTCCATCATCCAGTTGTAATCTTTATAGGCTACATACAGCTCAATCTGCGTAAACTCCGGGTTGTGAAATCGTGACATCCCTTCGTTTCTAAAATCTTTGGAGAATTCATAAACACCATTAAATCCTCCTACGATCAAGCGCTTCAAATAAAGCTCATTTGCTATGCGCAGGTATAGCGTCATATCAAGCGTATTATGGTGTGTTTTAAACGGGCGTGCTGCTGCACCCCCATAAAGGGGCTGAAGGATCGGTGTTTCCACTTCAAGATAGGCCTTTTGGTTAAGGTACTGCCGCATGGAGTTAACCAGCTGCGTCCTTTTAATGAAGGTGTCACGAACCTGAGGATTTACGATCAGATCAACATACCGCATGCGATAACGCAACTCAGGGTCTGTGAATGGATCATGGCGACTGATATTGCCCTGTTCATCAGTTGTTTCCTTAACAACGGGCAAGGGTCGCAGTGATTTTGACAGGACGGTGAGGCTGCTGACATGAATAGAGATCTCTCCTGTCTGTGTAGTAAATCCAAAACCCTTAATACCTATAATATCACCAATATCCAGTAGCTTTTTGAACACTGTGTTGTAGAGCGCCTTGTCTTCGTCGGGGCAAATATCATCCCTGCGAATATAGATTTGAATCCGCCCGGTCTCATCCTGTAACTCCACAAACGAGGCATTCCCCATAATCCTGCGGCTCATGATTCTGCCAGCTATAGAGATCTGCCTGTAATCGCTTTTATGCCGTTCATAATTCTCCAGGATTTCCTGAGTTGAAGCGTTTACATCAAAAAGTTCGGCTGGATATGGGTTTATCCCTAATTTCTCGAATTCCTCCAGTGTTTTTCGGCGGACTATTTCTTGTTCGCTAAGTTGCATAACTTAAATTTTGCCAAAAATACGCGAAATAGGGAGAGGGAAAAATCAGATTACCGTCGTTTTGTGCGTGATATCTCAATAACCGATTTGCGAACCCGATAGATCTTGAGGCTGAATTCAATCAGGATATCGCTTGTTTCCTTCTTTTAATTTCTCTTCTTATTAACATCAGCTCGCGGCTACTCTGACCAGCTACGGAAGTATTCTCCTCCGCCCTGCGCAATAAATAAGGCATGACAGCGCGGACCGGACCATAGGGAAGATACTTGGCCACCCGATATCCCGCTTTTGCAAGACTAAAGGAAATATTATCGCTCATGCCATAAAGCTGTGCAAACCAAACACGTTCGTCTGAATTTTTCATACCATGCTTTTCCATGAGCACCGTGAGATAGTAATTACTATACTCATTGTGTGAACCGCACATCACAGAAACACGTTGCTTATTATCAATACAAAAGGTCAGTGCCTGGTTAAAGGCTGCATCTGTTGCTTCCTTATCGACATATATGGGACTAGGATAGCCCATCAATTCGGCGCGATCCCGCTCTTTTTCCATGTAGGCTCCCCTTACCAACTTTACACCCAGATGATAGTTGTGCATGGTTGCCACATGGTGCGATTCCCTAAGATTGTTGAGGGAAGCAGTTCTGTAAAGTTGATAGGTGTTAAAGACGATTGCTTTTTGAGTATTGTACCTGGCCATCATTTCATAGGCTAGCGCATCGATAGTATCCTGGATCCAGCTAACTTCCGCATCCATTAAGACCGGTATTTTATGTGCGTGTGCTTGTCTGCAAATGCAATCGATACGATAGCGTACCCGTTCGAAAGAAATTTGTTCGGCTTGCGATAGCGGTACCTTCTTCTGAACTTTTTCAAGCAACCCGGCGGAGGCAAGGCCTGTCGTTTTGAAAACTGAAAACGGTATGTTTTCTGAATTACTCGCCTTCTCAATCGTACGCATTGTTTCTTCCATAACAAAGTCAAAACCTGCCTCAGATTGTGCGCCTTCTACGGAATAATCCAGGATGGAGCTCACACCGTATTGGCCCAGCAGATTGGCTACCCATTCAGTCTTTTCAATGCTTTCGCCTCCACAAAAGTGGTCGAAGACCGTTTTCCGGATGATTGATTCCACGGGGAGTTTTAACATGAGTGCCAATTTTACGGATTGCGTCGCCAAAGCAGAAATCCAGGGATGACTTACCAGTGAAAAAATAAAATTGGCCTTTTGCAATGCAGCATCGGACTTGTACCGGAAGGCAACATCAGTATCTTCGAACGAAACATTTGGCTTTGTTTCCATAATTTCAAACCTTCGCGCAAATATAGGTTGGAATTCTAACCAAGCAATCGTTTCCCTAACAGGTCAAATTGGTTTTGCCCAGTTTTTAATAACTTTCGAACTAAAGCCAGCAAAGACTGATGCAACCTGATAACATTCTGTTTTCCAATGATCCTTCAACGGATCTGAAGGTATTTCTGACCAGAAAAAAGTACAGTAAAATCGCTGTGCTTTTAGATGAAAACACCCGCCTGCATTGTTACCCAATGCTTCAGCGCAATTTACCTGATCATTTTGTCATTGAGATAAGAAGCGGTGAAGAGGAGAAAAACATAAACACCTGCGTTTCCATTTGGCAACAGATGACGGACCAGACAATGGACCGGCACGCTTGTCTACTTGTTCTGGGCGGCGGCGTTCTGGGCGATATGGGGGGATTTTGTGCTGCTACTTATAAGCGTGGAATTGATTTTATCCTGGTTCCAACCACCCTTCTGGCGCAGGCCGATGCAAGCATCGGAGGAAAGTTAGGTGTCGATTTCAACCATTTTAAGAATCACATAGGCGTATTCCAACTGCCTGCCTTGACCCTTCTGCACAGCGGTTTTTTAAAGACGCTTCCATTGGCGGAACTTCGATCAGGTTTTGCAGAAGTAATAAAACACGCATTGATCTCTGATAAGGTAATGTGGACTGAGATTTCAGCCAAACCACTGGCAGATCAGGACTGGGATACTTTGATCAGACACTCGGTTGAGTTCAAGGCCAGGGTGACAACAGAAGATCCAACAGAAAAAGGAATACGAAAAATATTAAATGCGGGCCATACCATTGGGCATGCTTTGGAAAGTTATTTGTTGAATACTGGCAATCGAATTCTTCATGGCGAAGCAATCGCCGCGGGCCTTATCGCGGAAGGATTTATTGCCCGTCATCGGAATCTTCTTAAGGATGACGCCTTTCGGGAACTGTATACTTTTGTTCTCGCAATCTTTGGAAAGGTTGAATTCGACGTGAATGACCTGGCATCGATTGGAGAATTAATGAAGCAAGACAAGAAAAATAAGGACAATAAACTATTATGCGTCCTCCTTAATGATATAGGAAGCGCAAGCTGGGATACGGAAATCAGTCCGGACGAGGTACAAAATGCCCTCTCATTTTACCTTGCGCTTTAAATGTAGCAAGCCATCTGATCATCGACAGCAAATTTTCCAGCCTTCAGCGCGCTCTTAAAACTCGCTGCTTTTTTAGCAACAAACGCACTGGTCTTTCCTTTTCTATCACCGGTTAATAACCACGCGGCTAACAGCGCACTTGACACGAAACCCAGACTTAGCGCAATTTTTCCACTTGTACTCATAATGGCATTAACTTAAAATCTTGCGTAAATGTTTCATCATATTAAAAAAAATCTTTTACAAAATGTAATTTGCCCAACAAAAAAAATCTAAGCATTGCGTACTTCTATTAAAATCAAACGAACACCCGTTCTGAGCGGTGAGGCAGTTATGCTTCCTGCATCTAAAAGTATCAGCAATCGAGCGCTTATCATTGATGCGCTTGCCGGCGGCACTTCGAAACTTCACAACCTCTCAGATGCAAATGACACGCAGCTTATGCTCCGTCTTGTCAATTCATCCGAACGCGTGATTGACGTTGAAGATGCAGGTACTACTATGCGTTTTTTGACAGCGTATTTTTCTGTAACCAATCAACATAAAGTCCTTACGGGCACTTCGCGAATGAAGGAGCGACCCATAGGTATCCTGGTTGACGCTTTACGGTTGCTCGGGGTAGAAATCACTTACCTGGGAAGTGAGGGTTACCCTCCCCATGAAATCAAGTCGTTTGCAGGGCAGAAGGCAGACAAAATACAAATACGTGGAGACGTGAGCAGCCAATATATATCGGCCCTGATGATGATCGCCCCAGTGCTCCCCAAAGGTCTGACGCTTGAACTAACAGGTAAAGTGGGCAGCCGTCCATATATCGAAATGACAGCTGCCTTAATGAAGCACTTTGGCGTAGTCTGCACATTACAGGCAGACAAGGTGATTGTTCCTCACCAATCCTACGCGCCCACCTCTTTCACCGTGGAATCTGATTGGTCAGCAGCAAGCTATTGGTTTTCATTCGCAGCCCTGGCAAGTCAGGCAGCGATACGATTGCCTCGGCTTTCTTTGACTTCCCTGCAAGGTGACAGCAAAATAACTGGTATTATGGCGTCGCTGGGTGTTGAAGCACAAATGGAAAATGGACTCTTGCAACTTACAAAAAAAGACTTTGGGAAAGACCTGCGCTGGGACTTCACGGATTGCCCTGACTTGGCTCAAACCGTTGCGGTTATTTGCGGGGCTACAGGCGTTACGGGATATTTTACCGGACTCCAAAGCCTCCGCATCAAAGAAACTGACCGCATTGCTGCCCTGCAAAATGAATTGAGAAAGATTGGTGCCGACTTGATAGAACATGACGAGGCTCACTGGACGTTGATGCCATCTTCAAGTTTGCCCAACACGGCTTCATTCGAAACCTACAAAGACCATCGAATGGCAATGGCTTTTGCCCCTTTGGCAACACTGATGGATGTTGAAATTGAAGACCCCGACGTCGTTAGAAAGTCGTATCCCAACTTCTGGAAAGATATGAGTTCCTTTGGATTTCGTATCAGCAACTAAATGGTCCGGTCCTGTAGCAGCACTGTATACCTGATTGAGAAAAGGTGCATAGCGCGCATGGAGAAAATATCCTCTTTGTTAAAAACTGCATGACCCTGTGCATAAGTCTTTGTAACCCCGGTCAGTCCCAACAATCCGCCAATCTATTCGCTGCTTTTTCATCCTCTCCTATCATTTCATATTAATATTGCCATGCTACTCAACTGCGTAGACACTTTTAATCTCGCGGCGCCTACCGCAGCTTCATTAATTTCAAACTTCAATTTTCCCTCAATTACCCTGAAATTTATGCAGCTCCCCTTCTCACCCATTCCGATACCATCCGTCACGATGAGAACCGATTTACCAGAAAGACCGGATCTTAAGTTGTCAAAATCCCCATTTCTGGACCTGCCAACATAAACAACCTGACATTCACTGGCTTCATCTGCATGAGCTAGTTTCTTGAAAACGTATTTCTTGCCCCCTTTTGACTTACCATCATACCATTGCTTCATGGTCGTGTAAACATTATCATCTCCAAATATACCTACCAAGAAAGTACCAGGATCTCCTTCATTTGGCCACTCCACATTCCCAATAAAGTCGTACAGCATAGCCGCATGAATTTCGTGTGTCGGTCTTTCCTGGGCCCCAACCAATATGGTCGACGAGGCCAGGAGCATCAATAAAGTTAGTTTTTTCATGGATAGACAGATTAAGCACCATAGCTAATGTAGCACTTAATTGCGTGAAAAACCCAACGATAAGCCATGGTCTTTCCAACAATTCATTGGTGCACGAATACCATTGCGAAAAGCACGCCAAAAAACCTAAGGCATCACCGAATGTAGCTGAAATCATGCCCTGCTTTGAGCTGCAGGAGAAATTCATAGATAAGGTTGATCACATTCTCGACATCATCTTTGTGGGTCATTTCTACAGTTGTGTGCATGTATTTGAGCGGCAACGAAATCAGCGCCGAAGCTACGCCCTCAGCGGAATAAGCGAACGCATCGGTATCTGTACCGGTCGATCTGGAAACAGCTTGGCGTTGAAATGGTATTTTTCTCTTCTGAGCCGTTTGTATTACCATTTTGAGTACGTTGTTTTGAACGGCAGGACCGTAGCAAATAACCGGGCCACTTCCGGCTTTCATGCTGCCGCTTTCCTTTTTATTATACATTGGAGAAAAGGTGTCATGCGTTACATCAGTACAAATTGCCAGGTCAGGCTTAATTCTTCTGGAAATCATCTCGGCACCGCGCAGACCAATTTCTTCCTGCACTGCATTCACTATATACAAGCCAAAAGGAAGCTTCTTCTTTTTTTCGTGCAGTTTTCTGGCCACCTCAGCGATCATGAAGCCGCCCATACGGTTGTCCAACGCCCTTCCTACAAACCATTTTTTGTTAAGCTCCATCAATTCATCCTCAAAGGTAATTACGCAACCCACATGTACTCCCAGGGACTCAACTTCTTTTTTAGTTTCTGCCCCAATATCAATGAATATATTCTTCAGCGACGGAGCTTCTTCTTTTGCCGCATCGCGCACATGAATTGCCGGCCAGCCGAATATGCCTTTTACGATCCCTTTATCTGTATGAATATTGACCCTCATAGAAGGCGCTATTTGATGATCGGAGCCTCCATTTCTGCGAACATATATGTAACCATCATCTGTAATATAATTTACGAACCATGAAATCTCATCAGCATGCCCTTCAATGACGACCTTATAGGCTGCCTTTGGATTTATGATACCGACAACCGATCCATAAACATCAGTGATATGGGTATTTATATAGGGTTTTATATAATCCAACCATATTTGCTGACCGGAGGATTCAAAGCCGGTGGGTGAAGCATTGTTGAGATACTCGTAGAGGAATTCTTTACTTTTCTTATCCATACTTTTTTGAATTATTGATGTTTATAAGGGAATATTTCCATGCTTTTTCTTCGGCAATTTAGCCACTTTGTTCTCTAGCATCGAAAAAGCGCGAATAAGTTTCTCCCGTGTTTGATCAGGGTAAATGACCTCGTCAATATAGCCGCGATGTGCTGCCCGATAAGGATTCGCGAATTTCCGGGTGTATTCTTCAACTTTCTCGTCAAGCTTTGCGCCGGGGTCCTGCGCTTCTGAAATCTCTTTCTTAAAAATAATTTCAGCTGCCCCTTTGGCTCCCATGACAGCAATCTCTGCGGTGGGCCATGCATAATTCAAATCTGCACCAATGTGTTTTGAATTCATTACATCATACGCGCCACCGTAAGCCTTGCGTGTGATAACGGTTACTCTCGGAACAGTTGCTTCAGAGAAAGCATATAGGAGTTTTGCTCCATTTGTGATTATCGCATTCCACTCTTGATCTGTTCCTGGCAAGAATCCCGGAACATCTTCAAATACCAGCAAGGGGATATTGAAGCAATCGCAGAATCTTACAAACCGAGCTCCCTTTACGCTGGAATCGATATCAAGTACCCCGGCAAGAGAGGCCGGTTGATTCCCAACGATCCCGATACTTCTCCCGGCAATACGTGCAAAGCCCACCACGATATTTTCAGCAAAGTTTTTGTGCACTTCAAAGAATGAGTCAGTATCGACTACTCCCTGAATTACCTCACGCATATCATAGGGTTGATTGGGATTAGCAGGAATGATGTCATTTAGCGCCAGCCTTTGCTCATTGCCTGGTATATAGTTAAGCAATGGCGCTTCATCTTCACAGTTTTGTGGAATATAGCCCAGGATTTTCTTGATTTGCGTGATGCATTCAACTTCATTGGCACAAGCAAAATGCGTTACTCCGCTTTTGGTGCTGTGTGCAGTAGCCCCTCCGAGTTCCTCTGCAGTAACATTTTCATGGGTAACAGTTTTAACAACATTGGGGCCTGTTACAAACATGAAGGAAGTGTTTTCCACCATAAATATGAAATCTGTAATGGCCGGCGAATACACCGCACCGCCCGCGCAAGGTCCCATAATGGCAGAGATTTGGGGTATCACACCGGAGGCTAATGTATTTCGATAGAAAATGTCGGCATATCCTCCGAGTGAAACTACGCCTTCCTGAATGCGTGCACCGCCCGAATCATTTAAGCCTATTAACGGGGCTCCATTTTGCATTGCGAGGTCCATTATCTTCACAATTTTCTCGGCATGCGTTTCAGACAGTGACCCTCCAAAAACTGTGAAGTCCTGAGAGAATACATATACCAGTCTACCATTTATTGTCCCGTACCCTGTTACCACACCATCACCCAAATAATACTCCTTGTCAAGGCCAAAATCCTTTGACCGGTGCATAACAAATTTGCCAAGTTCTTCAAATGACCCTTCATCCATTAGCAGCATCACCCGCTCGCGAGCCGTCAACTTTCCCTTATTGTGCTGCTGCTCAATTCGCTTATCTCCTCCGCCCAAAAGCGATTCCTTGTTCTTGCGTTCCAGTTCATTAAACTTTTGCTGAAGTGCTTGATCCTTAATGGTTCGCATAATGCCGGTCATTTACATTTAAAGGATAAATATAATCGGAATTAGGATTCTTTGGAGGAGAGACCGGAATATAGCCATACTGCACCTGGATGGGCAATATCTTGTCCGGATTCCTAAAATTCGTATCTTCACGCGCCTTTTCTGGCGCGCTATGGGGGAAAAAATTGCCATTATTGATATGGGCACAAATACATTTCATTTGCTGATTAGCAACGCAGATGAAAGAGGGTACCATATTATCCATCGGGAGCGCCTTGCCGTTAAAATCGGATTGGATGGCATTACCAGAGGATTGATTACCGAGGACGGCATACACCGTGCGTTGCTCGCGATGCAAAGTTTTAAAAATACAATCGATCAGCAAGGTGTGTCCAAAATCTACGCGTTTGGCACCAGCGCGGTACGAAATGCCTCAAACGGCCAGACGTTGGTGCAAAAAATAAAGGCAGTAACCGGAATCGATTCGACGATTATCTCCGGGGATCTGGAGGCAGAGTATATCTATCGTGGTGTAAAGTCCGCCATGCACATAGACGAGAAGTCGCTGATCATGGATATCGGTGGTGGAAGCGTTGAGTTTATTATTGGCGATAATGATACGATTTTCTGGAAGAAAAGTGTTGAAATCGGAGCACAGCGTTTACTTGAACAATTTCAGAAGAATAATCCTATTACAGCAAAAGAAATCGTAGCACTCAATTGCCATTTTGAGGAGACATTGCTCCCTTTACACGATGCATTACAATTGTATAATCCCAATATTTTGATTGGCTCTTCAGGGACTTTCGATACCCTTAGCGATATCTTTTGTCTTCAGCACGATATACATAAAAGCGCTGAAGAAATCGAAACGCCGCTTACCCTGGATGCCTTTGAAAAAATATATACAGACCTGATCAGTAAGGACCGCGAACAACGACTGAATACACCGGGCATGATAGAGATGCGTGTCGACATGATTGTGGTAGCTTGTTGCCTGGTGCGTTACGTACTTACCAGGCATCCGTTTAATCGCATCCGTGTTTCAACGTATTCTTTGAAAGAGGGCGTATTGGCATCCCTCATTGACAAGATTGGCAAGGTCAATACCATGGCGATTTAAACCATCAGCATCTATCAGCGCATTCCTAAATCATGCAATGGTAATCTTCGCATTAGTCTTTGATTTCTAATTCTCTAATGTCTACAGGTCTGCGGTTTTCATCGCTATCTTTACCGCATGACCGATCCTGTTTACACCTACGAAGTACTAAAAGATTTCGCATTATCCATCTTCAAGAAAATTGGATGCCCGGCAGACCAAGCTGCGTTGGCAACTGAAGTTCTGCTGCAGGCAGACTTGCGCGGGATAGATTCCCACGGGATAGCCCGTCTATCGGGTTATGTGAGGCTCTGGAATAAAAAGCGTGTAAACAGCACCCCCGGGATACGCGTAGTACATGAGTCACCCAGCACTGCTGTGTTAGATGGTGATCAGGGGCTGGGTTTGGTAGTCGCGCCGAGGGCCATGGAAATTGCCATTCAAAAGGCACAGCAAGTGGGAACAGGCTGGGTAGCGGTAAAGAATTCAAATCACTTTGGAATTGCCGGATACCATGCCATGATGGCGTTGAAACACGACATGATCGGTATGGCGATGACCAATGCAAGTCCGCTTGTAGCGCCCACCTTTTCAGTTGAGCGGTTACTGGGGACCAACCCAATTGCTGTTGCGATACCCGCGGCAACACAGCCTCCCTTTGTTGCGGATTTCGCTACCACCACTGCTGCCAATGGAAAACTTGAAATACTCCAGCGCAAAAATCTGCAGGCGCCCATTGGCTGGGTGCAGACAAAAGCGGGCGGTCCTTCTACAGATCCCGATGAAACGAAAAGTGGAGGAGCCTTAATTCCGTTGGGCAGTGATCGTGAACATGGAAGTCATAAAGGGTATTGCTTGGGCGCCTGGGTTGATATATTTTCCGCGGTTTTATCTGGCGCAAACTATGGACCCTGGGTACCCCCTTTTGTTGCATTCCTTGACCCGCCGTCTGATCCGGTAGGGGAAGGGATAGGTCATTTTTTTGGCGCCATGCGTATTGATGCGTTCAGACCCGCCGAAGAATTTAAAACGCATATGGACAATTGGATTTCACGCTTTCGCGCGGCTAAAACAGTAGCAGGTGAGGAACGGGTATTGATCCCTGGGGATCCGGAACGCGAAATGAGTGCCCAGCGAATGCAACAGGGTATACCGTTAAATCCCAAAGTTGTAGAAGACCTGAAAGCACTCGGTGTAACGTTTAATCTTGCATTCTAAAATCCAGCCGTTATCCCCACCCGCAGCACTAGCGGGCTATTGTAAGGTGAATAAGTAGTGGCGTTGCCTTCCCGGTAACTAAAATTATACAAAGCCAATGCATAAAAACCTGCTCTTCGGCCCAGGGGCTGGAAGAATCCACCACCGGCCATAAAGCTGTTAAATCCCTGACGGAACTTTTCGCCGCCAGCGCCAACATATTGATAATTCAGGTATTCATACTCCGCATGCAGAAATATCGGGCCAAAAAGGCTAAAGCGGAGAAAGGGACTTACGCCAAAATCGTTTGTAGAAATTTTTGGTGAATATTGCTTGTAATTTGTGTAGCGGTATTGCACCTGCAGGCCACCTGCCAATTTCTGAGTAATGCGGTAGCCAATCAGTGGTGAAACAGAAACATAATCGTAGTAACTCCCGAAACTAGCCCCAAATCCACCACCTGTAAAGATGCGTTCCTTCCAGTCAGGCTTATCACTCAGTTCTTCTTCCCCCCATTGCGCAAAGGCTACGGTGCCAAGCATTGAAAGGATTGTAAGCAGCATAAATTTTTTCATAAGGGTCAGTCTATTTCTTCGACAATGAAGATATCTTCAGATTCCTTCTTCATCAGGTATTTTTCACGCGCAAACTTTTCAAGAGACTCACGGTCTCCAAAAAGTTCATCCCTGTCTTTCTCCACTTCCTTTATTTTTTCCTCGTAGTACTCCTTTTCATTCTCCAGCGATCTCAGTTTTGAACTCAGCTGATACCGCGCAAAGAGGTTATTGGAATCCAGCGTAATCATCCAAAGCAAAAAAACAAGTGCCGTCAAAAAGTAGAAATTCCTAAACGGCTTGGGTAGTCTGTCTAACATATCAGCTTAAAAAGTAATACGAAGATAAAATAAATATCCGATCGCTCAAAAAGCTCATATGCTGAGATATTCTTATAAAAACGAAAAAAGCCAGCATATGTTATGCTGGCTTTCTCAAACATCTTCTTCCACTATCTATTACATGCTCTTACCCGGGAAGTAAGCTATTTCACCCAATTCCTCCTCAATACGTAGCAATTGATTGTATTTGGCCATCCGATCCGAACGTGAGGCAGAACCAGTCTTTATCTGGCCTGTGTTCAACGCTACCGCGAGATCAGCAATTGTACTATCTTCCGTTTCCCCTGAGCGATGCGACATTACGCTCTTATAGCCATTGCGTCTGGCCAGGTTCACCGCATCTATGGTTTCGGTAAGCGAACCGATTTGATTCACCTTAATCAATATTGCATTAGCAATACCATCATCAATTCCTTTTTGCAGACGCTTTACGTTTGTTACGAAAAGATCATCCCCAACCAATTGTACCTTATCACCGATGCTTTCAGTAAGTGCTTTCCAGCCAGCCCAATCGTCTTCAGCCATCCCGTCTTCCAGGGAAATTATTGGATATTTCTTTGCCCAATTCGTCCAATAAGCGGCCATCTCTGCTGGCTTCAGTTTTTTGCCGGAGGATTTTTTAAAGTGATATACCTTTGCTTTTGGATCGTAGAATTCTGACGCTGCGGGATCAAGCGCAATAAACATATCATCGCCCGGCTTAAATCCTGCTTTCTCAATTGCTTTCAGCACAACTTCTATAGCTTCTTCATTTGAGGACAGGTTTGGCGCAAACCCGCCTTCATCCCCTACGTTGGTAGACAACCCTTTATCATGCAACACCTTCTTGAGCGTGTGAAAAACTTCGGCACCCATGCGCAAAGCTTCGGAAAAACTACCGGCACCAACAGGCATAACCATAAATTCCTGAAAGTCGATGGCATTGTCTGCGTGGCTTCCGCCATTCAGAATATTCATCATGGGAACAGGTAGTGTATTGGCGCTTACGCCACCGATATACCTGTACAATGGCATTCCGGCTTCCATCGCACCTGCTTTTGCAATGGCCAGCGACGTACCCAAGATTGCATTGGCACCAAGTTTGGCCTTGTTTGCTGTGCCATCCAATTCAATCATGATTCTGTCTAACAGGTTCTGTTCAAAGACGTCAAAACCAACAACCTCAGCGGCAATTTTCGTATTTACATTTTCAACGGCTTTCAGTACACCCTTTCCCATAAATTTCTTTTTATCGCCATCGCGAAGCTCCACTGCCTCATGTGTCCCGGTTGATGCCCCGGAGGGAACTGCAGCACGACCAAATGCACCTGATTCAGTGACCACATCAACTTCGATTGTTGGATTGCCGCGACTATCAAGAATCTGACGGGCGTGAATGCTTTCAATTAAGCTCATAGTAATTTTGATTTAATAGATTGACGATAAATTTTCTCTATGCTACTGCAGGCTGTGCTATATCGGACCGGATCATGGTAACAAATTGATCAAAAAGATATCGGGAATCGTGGGGGCCTGGTGATGCTTCCGGGTGGTATTGCACTGAAAAAGCTTTCTTGTTCTTCAGTCTAATCCCCATAATAGTCGCATCATTTAAATGCACGTGTGTCACCTCCACATCCGAATTCTTTTCAACGTCTTTTTCATTCACTGCGAATCCATGATTTTGCGAAGTCATCTCCCCCTGTCCGGTAATCAGATTCTTGACAGGATGGTTTAGTCCACGATGACCATGATGCATTTTGTACGTTGTTATACCAGCGGCCATCGCCAGCAACTGATGCCCCAGGCAAATGCCAAAAATGGGCTTATCCGACTTCAATACTTTCTTTACCGTTTCAACAGCATATCCCATCGCGGCTGGATCGCCCGGGCCGTTGGAAATGAAATATCCATGTGGCTCCCACGCTGCCATATCCTCGAAGGAGGTTTTTGCGGGGAATATTTTACAGCAACAGCCTCTGGCGGCTAAATTGGAGGTAATACTTTTCTTAATGCCGAGGTCCAATACGGCAACCTTGATGGGCGCATCAGGATCGCCTACAAGATAGGCATCCTTTGTCGTGACCTTGGAAGAAAGTTCAAGGCCAGCCATCGAAGGCACTTTGCCGATCTCCAGTTGCAACGCCTCAGGCGTTAGTTCCGAAGAGATGATGGCATTCATCGCACCTTTGCTTCTGATATACCGGACCAGCAGTCTTGTATCCAGATCTGCAATGCCCACTACGCCATTGCGCTCCAGGTATTGTTGAAGACTCTCTGTGGCAAACTTTCGACTAAACTCATGGGCAAACTCATTCACGACCAGCCCCGCAATAGTCGGCTTCAGCGACTCCTGCTCAGGGTCAAAGGCGCCATAATTCCCAATGTGCGCTGTAGTGTTCACAATGATTTGACCGAAATAGGATGGGTCAGAATATATTTCCTGATACCCTGTCATCCCTGTGTTGAAGCAAATTTCTCCGCCGGAAGTGCCAATTTTACCGATTGCCTTCCCTTCCATAAGGAAACCATCTTCAAGAAGTAGGTAAGCTTTTGTATGCATATCGTTCACAAAAATACGTTATGAATTCCGGGAATACCCATCCGCGCATCGCTTTTTTCAGCAACGGTCGAGGCACAAAAAAAAGGGATCAGACACGTGTCCAATCCCTTTCGATGTATCGTCTTTTCAAACACTATTCTTTAGTCTTTTTGGTCGCTGCCTTCTTGGTTTTCTTTTCCGCCTTTGCTTCTGCAGCTGGTGTCTCTTCAACTACCTCCGCAGCCGGTATAGCTTCATCAGTTTCCTTCTTTCCCCTGCGGCTCCGTCTTGTTTTAGCTTTTTTGGCCGTACCCTCTTTGCTGTAGAGCGTATTGAAATCCACTAATTCGATGAGACACATTTCAGCGTTATCACCTACCCTGACATCACCCATTTTGATAATGCGTGTATATCCGCCCGGTCGGTCAGAAATTTTCGAAGCTACTTCGCCAAACAAGGTCTTTACGGACTCCTTGTTCTGGAGATAGGAGAACACCGTTCTTCTTGAATGTGTAGAGTCATCCTTTGCTTTGGTAAGCAGAGGTTCCACATACTTTCTCAACGCCTTAGCCTTCGCTACTGTGGTCGTGATTCTTTTATTAAGAATAAGCGAAGAAGCCATATTAGAAAGCAAAGCATGCCTGTGTGCTGTTTTTCTGCCTAAATGGTTGACTTTCTTACCGTGTCTCATGATTTCCTAGTCTTCGTCAAGTTTATACTTAGCGAGATCCATTCCAAAGGTCAGGTTTTTCTCTGCTACTAATTGTTCCAATTCCGCAAGTGATTTCTTCCCGAAGTTTCTGAACTTCATCATATCGGAAATCTCCAGTTGAACAAGATCTCCAAGGGATTTTACATCCGCCGCCTTGAGGCAGTTGTAAGCACGAACTGACAAATCAAGATCATGAAGTGCTGTCTTCAACAACTTGCGCATGTGCAACATCTCTTCATCTACCTGCTCTACTTCAGCATCTTTACCAGTCTCCAGTTCCATAGACTTATCAGAGAAAAGGGCAAAATGCTTGATCAGGATATGCGCGGCGCCCTCCAAGGCTTTTTCCGGATGGATTGATCCGTCCGTTTCAATATCCACGACAAGTTTTTCGTAGTCGGTCTTTTGCTCCACGCGGGTATTCTCAACGCTGTACTTCACATTCTTAATAGGCGTGAAGATTGCATCAATAGGGATAAATCCAAAAACCTGCTCAGAAGGTTTATTTTCCTCTGCAGGAAGGTAACCTCTCCCCTTTTCTATGGTCAGTTCAATTTCAATCTGAGAAGCCTCATCCAGATTACAGATCACATGTTCAGGATTAAGTATTTCAAAAGCAGCAGTGAACTTAGCAATATCGGCCGCCTGAAATTGCTTTTGCTTCCTGATTATGACGGTGATCTTGTTGTCAAAATTATCAGCGATTCTTCTAAACCGAACCATCTTCAGATTCAGTATAATTTCAGCAACATCTTCCACGACACCTTCTATCGAAGAAAACTCATGAAGCACTCCCGGAATCTTAATCCCAGTTATGGCATATCCCTCCAGGGAAGACAACAGAATTCTCCTCAGCGCATTGCCTATTGTCACGCCGTATCCTTTTTCCAGCGGCTTAAATGTGAAGAGCCCGTGAAAGTCATCAGACTTTTCCATTGCGACCTTTTCTGGCATTTGAAATGCTAATATTGACATAATAATGTTGTTAACAGTTAAAATTACTTCGAGTACAATTCAACGATAAGCTGCTCGTTGATATTTTCAGGGATATCGGTGCGTGGTGGCACGTTTATTATCTTTCCCGTCATTTCGTTGTTATCCCACTCCAACCAATTGTACTTTTTTGCACCTTGGATAGACAAGCAATTGGTAATTACTTCCAATGATTTTGAACGTTCGCGTACTTCAACAAGGTCACCCGGTTTTAATGAAAACGAGCCAATGTTGACAACATCTCCATTTACCAGGATATGTTTATGCAACACCAATTGGCGCGCAGCCCTGCGTGTAGGGGCAATACCGAGGCGGTATACCGTATTATCCAAACGCGATTCCAGAAGTTGCAGCAGCACTTCACCCGTCACACCCTTTTTACGGGAAGCTGTATCGAACAACTTTGCAAATTGTCTCTCCAACAAGCCGTATATGTATTTCGCCTTTTGCTTCTCAGCAAGCTGCGTTGCATACTCTGACTGTTTACGTTTCTTGCCACGGCCATGCTGACCAGGTGGGTAGCTCTTCTTCTGAAGCGCTTTATTATCACCTAAAATAGGCTCGTTGAAACGTCTTGAGATTCTAACTTTAGGGCCTGTATATCTTGCCATGGTAAAACCTGAATATAATCTATAATTAAACTCTTCTTTTCTTTGGAGGACGGCAGCCGTTGTGCGGCAATGGCGTAACATCACGTATCATCGTAACCTCAATACCAGATCCCTGGATCGTACGAATTGCAGATTCCCGGCCAGCGCCAGGCCCTTTCACGAATACCTCAACTTTTCGAAGACCGAGCTCAAAGGCTTTTGAAGCACAATCCTGCGCCGCTACCTGTGCCGCATATGGAGTATTCTTTTTGGAACCCTTGAATCCCATCTTACCAGCCGATGCCCAGGAAATAACCTGACCTGTCGTATTTGTCATAGAGATGATGATATTGTTGAAGGTCGCGCGAATATGGGCATGGCCTACGGCCTCCACATTTACTACGCGTTTCTTCGCTTTATCTTTTCTCTTTTCAGCAGTTGCCATATCGAAAAGTTTATCTATTAACCTTTAGTTGCCTTCTTTTTATTCGCCACAGTCTTACGCTTGCCCTTACGGGTACGTGCGTTATTCTTTGTGGTTTGCCCGCGCACGGGTAAACCCTTGCGATGGCGCAGACCACGGTAACACCCGATGTCCATGAGCCGTTTAATGCTCAATTGTATTTCAGATTTTAGCGCACCTTCAATCCTGAATTTCTCAGCAATGATTGCGCGAATCGCATTGGACTCATCGTCATTCCATTCCTTTACTTTCTTGCCGATATCAACACCGGCTTGAGAAAGAATTTTTTGGGCTGACCTGCGGCCAACGCCAAAGATGTACGTGAGGCTGATTTCGCCTCGCTTGTTATCAGGAATATCTACACCCGCTATTCGTGCCATAGTAATTAACCTTGTCTTTGTTTATACCTCGGATTCTTCTTGTTAATCACATACAATTTACCTTTGCGCCGGATGATCTTACACTCGGTGCTTCGTTTCTTTATGGATGCTTTAACTTTCATTTTCGTTGTTACTTGTATCTAAATACAATCCTCCCTTTTGTTAAATCGTATGGCGACATTTCCAGTCTCACCCGGTCACCAGGCAGGATGCGGATGTAATGCATTCTCATCTTGCCTGAAATATGCGCCAGCACTTCATGACCATTCTCCAATTGAACGCGAAACATCGCGTTGGATAATGCCTCTGAAATCGTACCGTCTTGCTCTATTGACTTTTGTTTCGCCACTTATATGAATAATTTTCCTCTATATACTTGTGCGTTGTCAATATCTCTGTTTCATGTTCATACACTGCAACAGTATGTTCAAAATGCGCCGACGGCTTCCGGTCTGATGTACGTATTGTCCAACCATCCCGTTCCTGCACCACATTCTTTGTTCCCAGGTTGATCATTGGTTCAATCGCGAATACCATACCTGACACAATCTTTACGCCCTTGCCACGCTTACCATAGTTCGGAACTTCCGGATCTTCATGAAGTTTCTTACCAACTCCATGCCCTACCAGTTCGCGTACCACTCCGTAACCAAAACTCTCAACATAATGCTGAATAGCATAGCTTACGTCACCTATCCTGTTCCCTGCCTTCGCTTCAGCGATTCCCAGATAAAGGGATTCGTGTGTTCGATCCAGCAGGTGAAGCGTTTCAGCACCTACGCCTTCCAATGGATAGGTATATGCCGAATCACTGTGATAGCCTTTATAGTATACCCCACAGTCTATCGAGATTATATCGCTGTCTCTGAGTTCATAGTTACCGGGAAATCCGTGAACTACTACCTCATTGACGGAGATACACAACGACGAAGGGAATCCATTATAATTCTTAAATGATGGCTCCCCGCCATGATCTCTGATAAACTCTTCGGCCAGTTTATCCAGGTCTTTGGTTTTCGTGCCAGGCTTAATATGCCTGGCTATTTCACCGTGAGCTTTTCCCAATATAAGGGAACCCTCTTTTAT
>Ga0224505_10000163_pt1 | contig 50980 bp, 52 predicted proteins | sample SF_Jan12_sed_USG_FD_169102 | JGI IMG/M metagenome (GOLD analysis project Ga0224505, IMG submission 169102) | Sediment microbial communities from San Francisco Bay, California, United States - SF_Jan12_sed_USGS_4_1 | ecosystem: Environmental > Aquatic > Marine > Sediment | place: USA: California...
CCGGGCGGCGTCGTTTGCATCCTCGTAGCCACAGGCCAGGCCGAAAATCCGTTGTCGCAACAGATCGCGGAGTGGATGACGGATCTTGTCGGGATCCCGGCGGTCGACCAGACACCCGGCCAACTGATCGGTCAGCTGGAGGTGCTCATCCAGCGCCTTGAGCAACACCGCCCCGCCATCGGTGCTGGCCTGCGCCTGGTCGAAGCGCGCGACCACCGGCTTCAGATGATCGTAGAATTTGAACGTCACTTGCGGTATACAGTCTGTCGCCATCGGGTCTCCTCGTCTCGGTCTATCGAAGCGCCTGAACACCGCTCCTATAGCACAGATGGGAGTCCCGATGGCTTTTTTATGTCACGAGTCGTGAATTATCCGGGCTAGGTCGCTGTTACTGTCTCCAATGTGATTGGAGAGTTACAAAGAGTGAGGAATGGCGCTGGCGGGTGTGGTGTCTGTGGTGGTGACTGATGCAAAAACGAACTGTCGTTCCCGAGTCATGCACGATTCCAGATCAGACCCTCACTGTTTCTCGCTATCAGAAGGGTTTTGGTCTGTACCCATGATCGTGGCCTGACTCGTCTTCGTGTCGGTTTCGCTCGCGCAGTTCCCGTTCGGCCTCCACACGGCGCTGCTCTACCACAATCATTCGGTCAAGCTCTGCCATGTGCTCTTCAGCGAACGTTCTGACTGCCTGTCGTTCGTCTGTCAGCCAGCGCATCAGCGACTCTTTCTTGACCCGCCATGCTTCCGCCAGTCTGAATTCACCGGAGACTGAGGCCATGCTGGGGCTATTGATGATGGTCCGGACTCCGCCCATTATGCGAACGTCATGGGAAAAGCGCGACACAATCTCTTTCAAGACGTCGTCGGTAGATGTCGAACCAAGATAGTTCTGGAGAAGCGCCAGAGCGAAATCTGCCTCCCTGTTACCACCAGCCTTCACCAACTCGCCAAGCGCGGCCGCAAGCTCGGGCGTGCATGTGGGAAACGCTCTGTTAAGCAGGCTCCCTCCTCGATAGCAGAACTCCATCCGGTTTTGAGTGAACCACGCCAGACCCTTGCTGACGGCGAGTTCAGGATCTTTTGAAAGCAGGGCTTCCAGTCCTTGGAACTCAAATGGGATCAACTCACCCTGTGCGTCGTCGCCGGTATCAGCCCCCTTTGCGAGTCGAGCCGCCACGAGCTCATTCAATCGCTGCCGTTCCGTCTCTCTGATGCGAACAAACGCCAGCCCGGCGCGATCCTCGTCTGCCCACTGCACATCGGCGCCATCAACCATCAGCGCCCACTCCAGGCCGGGGACAGCGATACGCAGTTCTAAGGAGAGGCCAGGCAACATGAGGAGCGGACTTTCCACTCGGCATCCACTTTGTGAGAGATCGAGAACCATGCCTGTTCCTTCCGACTCGACGGAGCCCGACACCATAGCCTGAAATTGCACCGCAACTCGGGGCGCAGCTCGTTTTTCCTCGACCTTCAAATTCATGACTGATCGACGCTCCACCTTCCCGTCAACGGGACGTATCATTTCCCTCTCAGAAAGAAACAGGGGAGAAAGTCTTGTTTTCTGATTGATCCACGGTGCGTGGTTCGTTCAGAGAGACATTATCTCTCGTGGGGATATCAACCGGCAACAGCCCTTCGAGCGGAATGCAACGAGTCGGGAACTTCTGTCTAGGAGGGCGGTTTAGGATGTGATAGGGGAGGTCTCCAACAGCCAGACCCCTTCACACGATGTCTTGTTGCCTATTCCTCAGGCGTCCAGGTGATAGAGCGCCCCAGGGAATTCGATGCGGAGTGGTCGAGCCGTGGGTAATGTCTAGGTCACAAGCAATACAAGAAACAAGATCTTGTATCTTCGTTGAGAGGTTTTGCATCATGGCACCACGGGAACGGGGCAGATCGCAAAGATCCGGGTCTGGAGTCATGAAGACCGTGGGTCAGCTCGGGTCGTCCCGTTCCTCCGGTCACCAGCCCGAACAGTTGAGGGGGCCCCGAGCCCGCATTGTGCAAGAACGGGAGACACGGAGGTGCACCATGAGCGGAGCGTGTTTTGTCGGCATGGACGTCTCGCAAGACACCGTCGATGTGGCGGTCCAGCCCGGGACTGCGTTTCAGATTGCGAATGATGACCACGGGATCGCTGAGGCCGTGGCGCGGGTGCAGGCGATTCAGCCGACGTTGATCGTGCTCGAAGCGACGGGCGGTCTTGAAGTCCCCCTCGCGGGGGCGTTGGCTGCCGTCGGCCTGCCGGTTGTCGTCGTCAATCCACGCCAGGTACGAGACTTTGCGCGGGCCACCGGGCAATTGGCCAAAACTGATCGGCTTGATGCCCAGGTCCTCGCCCACTTCGCCGAAGCGATTCGCCCCCCGATCAGGCCGGTCCCCGATGAGCAAACACAGACGTTAGCCGCGCTCGTGGCGCGTCGTCGGCAACTGATTGAGATGCTGACTGCCGAAAAGAATCGTCTCCGCCTCGCCGCCCGTCTGATTCAGGAGCGGGTGCACGCCCATATCACCTGGCTGGAGACCGAACTGGAACGTACCAATACCGATCTGACGGCGACCATGCGCGAAAGTCCAGTGTGGCGAGAGAAGGAAGAGGTGTTGCGGAGTGTGCCAGGGGTGGGTCCCGTACTGACCACGACCCTCTTCGCCAATCTCCCCGAGCTGGGGACCCTCACGCGGAAAGAAGTGGCGGCCTTGGCAGGGGGCGCACCGTTTCCACGCGACAGCGGCACCCTCAAAGGTCGACGGACGATCTGGGGCGGGCGAGCTCACGTACGAGCGGCGCTCTATATGGCGGCCTTGGTCGCCACCAGGAGGAACCCGGTGATTCGTGCCTTCTATCAGCGACTCTGTCAGGCGGGCAAGGCCAAGAAGCTGGCGTTGACGGCGTGCATGCGGAAACTGCTCACGATCTTGAATGCGATGGTGAAGAGCCGGACACTGTGGCGGGTTGCCATGACTCAGCCCGTTTGACTTTCAAGACAGTTGCTGAGCCCATTGCTTACGTCCGGATGGCCACTGATCGGCTGGCATGCACAGAATAAGACGCAACCCCAATACTTAGTCGCATGCACTCAGGATAATGTCCATCAATTGATCTCGGACAAATGCTTGAGGGCGGCCTCCAGGTGTTCGACTCCCACGTCTGCGTGACCAGCTTTACCATGTGCGATGGCTTCTTTAAGGTGATGAATCCCTTCTCTCACCTCCACGCCCTTGCCACCCATCTCCGCAAAATCAAGCGCCGTCTCCGCATGCTTCACAAGCTCGTCAACATGCCCCTCTTTACCATGGGCCACTGCTTGCTTCGCGTGATCGATGGCTTGGCTCACGTTACCCGCTGCGGTCGGATAGGCATTCACCATGGGCACACTCACGAACGTTCCAAGCGCAACCACGATGAGGATGGCACGATAGTATCTACTGATCATATGTTTCCCCCGACATGGTTAGAATGCATGGCCTAAAAAGACTGTAGAAACATCAAACTCTACACAGCGTTTTCGCAAGCTGTCAAGAATGCTATGCCGTACTCCCTTGTGGGTGAACCGACAGAAACCCTATAAACTAGAAGGAGGGAGATAGTAAAATGTATACTCCCGAAAGACGAACGGTGCTTTCTGGTGGTCAATGCAGGTCTTTTCACTTCTCTTGGGAAAGGGAGAATGCCGATGAAACGATCTACGACGCAACGAGCTATTACGCTGGCCGGAGTCCTAGCCGTAGTTGCCACCACTGTGCTGCCTATGCAACCGGTATTCGGAGGAGGGGGCGGGGCGCGGCGTGACGTTCTGCGTCAAGAAGCGCAGAACCGCACGGACGCCCTCGATCATGCGACAGAAGCGGTGGACCATAGCAAACAGGGTCACATCGCGGAACTCGTGGCACATGCGGAAGCCGCGCTGCAACATGCCCTGAATGGAGGCAAGGATCGTCCGCATGTGGACGAAGGGATCGCACATCTGAAAGCAGCCATTGAGCATGGGAAAGCGGGCCATGCTGACGTAGCCACAAAACACGCAGAAACCGCTGTCATGCACCTGTCTCAGGGAAGGTAAGATAGCAAGGCAACATCACTCTGCGACACTTAGCTTACCATGGTATATCTAATTTAAGACTCCCGACCCCTTTTATTCAAGTTTTTCTTCCTTCTCGCCCCCTTTTCTTGTTCCCTTGACTGTACCTCCTGCCCTCATAGTTCTGTGGGGGTGGGCTCTGAGAAAAGAGGGCCTGGACTGGCAGCCCACATGAATACTTCCCTGTAATCCTCAACGTACCAATGGGCAAACGATTTTTGGATGTCATGGTTCTTTAGGTATGTCTCCAAGAGCAAAGTGTGGCATGAGACAAGGTAGTTCGCTGCCAGAGTAGTGGCCTCCTTTATTTTTTCCACTGGACCTCGCAGTATATGCACTTCCAGCTTCTTCTCTTTCGACACGCTAACTACACCGGAAAAAACATCGGCCGCATGGGCACTTTCCGACAGCATCTTATAGAGCAAGACATACTCAGATTCGCGGCCAATAAGCCGTGCCAAGCTTCTTATGTCTGGAGCTGCTGAGCATAGGCTATACCAATGTTTTGGTTTGCGCTTTACTGATTTGAATTTGTCCCAGAACAGCTTGAAGCTGGGTGAGTTGAGGGTTTCATCTAGGATCTGCCGCTCCTTGCTAAGATCCTTTCTTGGGAACGCAGCAGCTTCGAGTTTCTTGTCATCATCTAAAATGCGATGAAAATCTTTCCCTTCCGGTGTGTTGGGGTCATACCGAGTGAAGTTTTTGTAGCGCTCGATTTGGCGGAATGTCTGATAGCAAGAAGCTCGATCTTCATGGAATGTGTTTTTCTCAAGGATGAACTCGAGCCCTAAGCTAGTTTCAAATAGTCTGCGTATTAATATGCTCGCCGTAGAGGACGAACCAAGTCGGAGAAGTTTTGCAATAGAGTCACCGATTTCCAATGAATGACGATAAAGCATGAGTGGTGCTAAGTGAGAACTGTTACCAGGTGGGTTCCTGAGTAGATGGTCAAGAATATAGGTGCCTGCATGAACACTTTGGCTAATACCGTGGTAAGCAAGAAAACATCCATTTTCAAGGGTGCGTGGAGGAATGGAAAAGGATTCTCTTCGTGCTTCAAGGCATTGATCTTCTGCTGTCCAAGTTAACACCGAGTCAGACGGCTTCAAGAACGCCAATGGTTTACTCAACTAACCCTCCTCTGAAATGGTGCCGCTCATGCTGAGAGATGTGATCAAAAGGCCAGCTTCTTGATAGTCGACATTCTGCCAGTCTTGTTGGGGGCTCATTATAGATGCCGCTCTTGGAGGGGGCGCAAGGTGAATGCTGATGTAGTGAGCGGTGTGCATATTCCATTGAGCTAGAGAATCCCCCTGCCATTCAACACTTCCCGCCCTTGAATATCCTTCTCTTGTCCCCTTGCAATGTGTCCTTCTATAGCTAACCCCTTGGCATTCTTTCAGTTTCTGAATGCCGGTGCAATAGACGAGGAGTCTCCTTCATGCGCATTGAGTCATCGAAGGGTGAGCGGGCCTCCAATTCAGGATGCTGAAAAAGCCCGCCAGCGGGGTTCTCACCTCGTACGCATTCTCAACATAGCCCAGAGGCTATGCCGCCGGTGCTTCTCTCGGCTGCGGCCTTGCTGGACAGACTTTTTGAGCATCCTGGGTTTAGTCGATTGCTCATCTGAAGTTTTAAGCTTCCCGTTCCCGCCCTTGCATCTCAATCTTTCTCCCCCGTAGAATACGTTTCTGCTGTAACTCATTGGCTTTCTGACTATTTCTGTCGCTTCTTGGCCGGACGGAAGAGGGACCAGATTCCAGATGAAGATCGAGTATTCCAAGGGTGAGCGGGCCTCTAAAGAACTCATCCTATTGAATCGGCAACAGCTTGAAGCCTCCAGTGGCCGGAAGATGAAGGTCATGCTGATCTTCCCGCCCGATTGGTTTCCCTCGGAACCCTATCTAAGTCTTCCCTCTCTCACTGCCGTCCTGCGGCAGGCTGGCCATACGGTCATTCAAAAAGATATCAACTGCGAGATGTGGGACTGGTACTTCAGCGAGGACTTTTTGAAGAAGGTTCTGCGCCGAGTGCCGCAACAACTTGATCGGCTGCGCAAGCTCTCCAAGAAGCGGGATCTCGACGCCAGCGAGATGGATCTGCAGCTCGCGCTGTGCGATGTGACCCATCAACGGATGGCGAAGCTGATCCAGAATGCTGAAGAGGCGAAGCGCATTATACGAAGTGAACAGTTCTATGATATCGGTAACTTAGAATGGTCACTTCAAGTGTTTCGTGAAGTCATGTCGGTGATTTCGATGGTCTATTTCCCGGCGAGAGTCTGCATGCCGCCGATGGAGACAGATCTTTCGTACAAGGTCTATGTCTCCTCCGAAGTCATGGACGCGGTGAACGATACGCAGGTGAATATCTACCGTGATGTGTTCGACCATCTGGTGAAGCCGGTGATCGAGGCAGAGAAACCAGATGTCATCGGTATCTCGATTGTCCTCCAGCAGCAGATGTTCTCAACGATGACCTTCTGTTCCCTTATCAAGCAGCAGTTCCCCAACATCCACATCACGATTGGCGGCAATACGGTGACGCGCTTGCGAGATGTGCTGCCCCAGTCACCTCTGTTCCAGTACTTCGACAGTGCTGTGGTCTATGAAGGGGAGACGGCCTTTGTTCAGCTGGTCTCAGCGGTGGGGGCGAAGCGCAGTCTGGCTGAGGTGCCGAACGCCATCTACAAAGACGAGGCCGGGGTCCATACGTCGCCAACCAGTTACGCAGAAGATCTCGCGACGCTGCCGCCGCCGGACTTCGATGGATTGCCGCTGGAGAAGTATTTCGTGCCGACGAGGATTTTGCCCTATTTGGCGACGCGGGGCTGTTACTGGGGTCGTTGCGAGTTCTGCGACCATGGCGAAGGCTATACTGCCGGATACCGGTCGAAGAAGATTCAGGATGCGCTCGCGGATATTCAGTTTCTGCGCGATAAATATGGCACCAAGCACTTCCACTTTACCGACGAATCTTACCCGCCGGCCTTGTTCCGGAAGCTCACGCGCGGGTTGATCGAGACTCAGATGGGGATCGTGTGGACGACCCACATGCGGTTTGAGAAGAGTCTGCTCGACCAACAAGTATGGCAGGATGCAAAGGAGTCTGGTTGTAAATATCTCCACTTCGGCTATGAATCGGGAGTCGAACGAGTGCTACAGCTGATGGACAAGGCGACGACGGCCGAGGTGATGACCAAGCACCTCAAGCTCACGGCGGAGGCGGGGATTTGGAACCACTGTATGGGTTTCTTCGGTTTTCCCGGCGAGACGAAGGAAGAAGCCTGGCAGTCAGTGCAATTCCTTGAGCAGAACAAGGACTATGTTCATTCGCTCGGGTTTGGGACCTTCGACCTCGGACGCCACAATCCGGTAGCGAAGCATCCGGAGAAGTGGGGCGTGACAGCCTACAAGAATCCGGAGTGGGATCTGGCACTCGACTACTACTACACGGTCAAAAATGGCATGAGTATCGAGGAAGCTGAGCGGGTGTTCGAGCAGTTCGAACAGCACCACAATCCGGGCTGGGATCTACGACTCTACACCCGCGAATACATCTTTCTCTATATCTCAAAATTTGGTTTAGGAAAGCTGCCGGAGCTACAGTATCAAGCCGTGAAAACCATCGGAGTCATGACCACGCTGGCTGGGAAGATGTGATCAGGATGTTGGAAAAGGCTTCCAGCTTCGTTCTCGCATCGCTCAAGGGCTCAACGTACGGTGGAGAGTACGCCTTGCCCTCTCACTTGCTGCGGTCTTGCCGGAAGACCTTTTTGAACATCCTGAGACACAGGATTGGCAGACATTCATGAGTGCCACCGGACTTGTACAAATCGATGGCTTAGTTCCGATCAAGAAGGAAGATCGGAAAAAGTCCAAGGTCATGTTGTTGTTCCCCCCTGAGTGGGTGCCGACGGCGCCCTATCTTGCCCTGCCTTCGCTGACTGCGGTCCTACGAGAAGCAGGTCATACAGTCATTCAGCGCGATATCAATATCGGGATGTGGGATCACTTCTTCAGTATGGATTTTCTGATTTGGGTGAAGGCCCGATTAGGGATGCAGCTCAAGTCATTACAAGCGAAAGAGAAGGTCAACGCACTGACTGAACGAGAGGTGAATCAGCTCGCCGTGGTCGAGCAGGCCAATGGCGTTGATGTGTTCGATCTCGCTGATCGAGCAGAAGATGCCAAGCGGATCGTCCGTGGTGAGCGGTTCTACGATGCGGAGCTGTTGGAGGGGGCGCTCAACACCTTCCGCGAGACGATGGCCTATATCTCCGCTGCGTACTATCCTGCCTCGCTCGTCTTTTATCCGATGGAGAGCAATCTCGGGTATCGCCCCGGTGTCTCTACGGAAGTGTTCGCTTGTTTGGCGGATGAGCAGGTGAATGTGTATCGGGATCTCTGCAATCAGTTGGTTCTGCCGGAAGTCGCTAAGGAGAGACCGGATGTGATCGGCATTTCCATCGGCACGCAGATGCAGCTCCTAGCGGGCTTGACCTTCGCCAAGATGATCAAGGAGACGTTCCCGCACATTCATGTCGTGGTCGGGGGCAACATCATTACACGATTACAGGAAGACCTTGTTAATCACACGAGGTTTTTCTCTGAGGTATTTGATTCAGCTATCATCTATGAAGGTGAGCATGCTCTGATTTGGCTCATCGAAGCACTGAATGGACAGCGGCCGCTGGCGTCTGTGCCGAACCTGATTTATCGAGATGATTCAGGCCTCCACCGGAACCCCGAAGTCTATACCGAGAAGACGACCGCGCTGCCCTTGCCGGACTTTGAGGGGATGCCGCTGGATCGCTATTTTGTCCCAGAACTCATCATTCCCTACCTGGCGACGCGCGGCTGCTATTGGGGCCGCTGTACGTTCTGCGACCATGGTCAAGGCTATTTCGACCAGTACCGCGGAATGCCGGCCCAGTTGGTGATCGACCAGATCAAGGTGCTACGGGACAAGTACCACTGCCGCCACTTCTTGTTCAGCGATGAGTCCTATCCGCCGGCATTATTCAAGAAGGTTTCACAGCTGCTGGTCGATCAAGACCTCGGGATCAAGTGGACAACGTTGATTCGGTTTGAAGAGACGCTTCAAGATCAAGCTACCTGGGATCTCGCGGCCAAGGCCGGCTGCTGCACACTCTACTATGGGATGGAATCAGCGAACGAGCGTGTCTTAAATCTCATGGATAAGCATGCCAAGAAGGACGTGATCCAGCGCAATCTTCAGATGGCAGCGCAGGCGGGAATCTGGAACCATGTGATGGCGTTCTATGGGTTTCCGGGCGAAACGTTCGACGAGGCGATGGAAACCCGCCAGTTTGTTCTCGACAATCAGCCGGTGATTCACTCGCTGGAACTGTTCTACTTCGTGGCTTATCGCCATACGCCGATGGTGCGGAAGCCGGAACAATTCGGTATGACGATTCATAAGCAGGAGGAGTACGATCTCCCGCTGGATTATTACTACACCTTGAATGATCCCAGCACTCTGTCATGTCTTGATGCGATGCAGCTCTGCGAAGAATTCTACAAGCATGATTTCCATCCTTGGGCTGTGCGCGTGAACTCGCGCGAGCATGTCTTCCTCTATATTTCGAAGTTCGGGACGAACCAGTTGCCTCAAATCTACGCGCAGCAGGCGCAGCCGGTCGGATCGCCGGAGGGTGTATCGGGTTTGATCACGTGGCCAGTGGCGCTTTCGCAGGGCGATGAAGGGATGTCGCGTGTTACGAGTCATGATGCTGGCTGAGGTGAAAACCGTCAGCTGTCAATCTGACGGAGGTACATCCTTCTCCACGATTGAGGCATGACGAGAGACGGTTGGCGAGGGGCGCGAGGTCTGTGGTTGACGATTAAGGTTCAGGCTCGTCAGGGACGAGCAAGGCCGAGAGCAGGGCGTGAGAGGCCTCGACCAGTTTGGTCATTTCTTCGGCCTTCTTGTAGGCCTGCATGTATTGAGTGGGATTATTCGTCAGGTTGGAGTAGCGTGTCGGATTCCAATTGTATAACTGCACACGCTTGGCGCGATCAAGGGTGTCGGACGTGACCGGGAGGGTCAGCTCCAAAATCTCTAGCGCGTGCGCTACGTCCTGTTCACTCACGTTGTTCACGAGGCGAGTGTCGCAAAGGCACGCACGGTCTGTCAATTTATTCCAACCATTGGACGCCAGTCTCAGCCAGTTCTCATTTTCTGAAAAATAGAGTATTGTAGCTGGGCCGATGAGCCGACGTTCCGCGTGCAGGTGAGGTCCGATGCGCGACTCAACGCGCGAGACTTTTTCTACTGGCACGAATGAATCATTATGTCTGAAACTCGATCGCTGAAATTCTACCAAGCGGATGTGTTCACCAGCCAGCCGTTCGGCGGCAATCCCGTCGCGGTGTTTCCGGACGCGGATGGTCTGACAGATAACGAGCTGCAACAGATCGCTCGAGAGATGAATCTCTCGGAGACGGTGTTTGTCTTTCCACCGACCGACCCTGCCGCAGTGGCCCGGTTGCGGATCTTTACCCCGACTCAAGAAATTCCCTTTGCCGGCCATCCGGTACTGGGTACGTTTTACGTGTTGGCTCAGCTCGGGAGGATCTCGACTCAGGAACCGGTGACGTCTGTCGTGCAAGAATGTAATATCGGTTTGTTTCCCGTCGAATTACATGCGGAACAGAGCCGCGTGGTGCGGGTCGTGATGTCTCAACCCAAACCTGAATTTCTCGATCCCATCGACGCTGTCAACGATGTGTATCTGATCGGCGGAGCGCTCGGTTTGCCGAAGCACGTGATCGCCGATACGAAATGGCCCCTCCAAGTCGTGTCGACTGGCTTACCGGTCTTGATCGTGCCGGTGCGAACATTGACGGCTGTCCGGTCGATTTCTCCAGACGCCTCGGCCATTATCAATGTCTGTGAACGGTTTGGGGCCAATGGGATTATGGTCTTCACGACGGTGACAGTCGAATCGTTCGCGTCCGTTCACGCGAGGATGTTCGCTCCGAAAATTGGAATCTTGGAAGATCCTGCCACAGGAAGCGCCGGCGGCGCACTTGGCGCGTACCTGGTTCAGAACGGCGTTGTTGAAGTTGGACCGACGACGGACATCCTCATTGAACAGGGCTATGAAATCGATCGGCCATCACGGATTCTCGTCAAAGTAGAATCAGACGACGATGTGATTCAAGGTGTGAAGGTCGGTGGGCATTGTGTGATGGTCGTCGAAGGAACGCTAAACTTCTAAGAGACTTGCTGAGTCCTGGGTTGTGTCGTTTCCTGTTTTGAGCCTCCCTGCCATTCTGTGCTACCCTGAGTCCAATCAATAGTGAGCGTGGCCGGCGTTCTTTCGTGTCAGTCCATTCGAAGGTAAAGGAGGAAGCATGTCCACTGTTGCAAAGATTATGAACAAGAACCCCAAGAGTGTAGGACCAAAAATGTCGATTGCCAGTGTCGCCAAGACGATGCGTGCGGCGCGGGTGGGATCGCTCTTCGTGAAGAAGGGTAAACAATTGGTTGGGGTGGTGACGGACACCGACATCGTTCGGCGTGCCGTGGCGAGCGGAAAGCCATTGGGCAAGTTGACTGTCGAGAAGATCATGACGACGCCGATTTGTACGATCGAGGGGAGTCAGTCGATCGATGATGCGCAGGATATGATGGCCGACCTGGGTGTGCGCCATCTCGGCGTCACCAAGAACGGGCAGATTTCCGGCGTCGTCTCCGTGCGCGACCTCCTGTTACACTATAAGCGCTATGCGCAGTCGAAGATTTCAACGGAGGTAACGTACGAAGAGCCAAAGATCACACAAGACTAAAAACGGTGAGGGGTAAAGGGAAGGAGTAAGGGGAATGCGGGACCACCGGCCCCGACTATCCGCCAAGGTGGCACCGGTTGCCCTGGTTTTCCTTCCACGCTTATTTGCGGCTCGAGAAGCGAACCCTCTTCTCGTCGGTCGAAGCGACCTCACGCTCATTCACTCAGTGTAGGTCGGGCAGGGTTCCGAAAAAGGTCTCGAAAGTGCCTTCATCCCTGTAACACATTCAGGTTTGTTGTCGGGCTTATCAGTCTTATCCGTATCATCCTTCTTTGCTTTCTCAACGTTCTGCTTTACATCCTCACTCGCTGGCGGCTTCTGGTTGGTCTTTTTTGCCACTGGTGTAGCCTGGTTTCTTTCCTTGGGCGATTGCTCCGCAGCCAGTACCGAATGTGGCCCAATCAAGAAGGTCCCAAGACTTGCGAAGATTACGAAGCACGGTAGAAGACCTTTACGCATGGTGAATTCCCTCATGGTGTACGAGGACTCTGCAATATGGGTAAATATATGTCAAACGCGACTTGTGTACGACGTCAAGCATACGAATACCTCGAGAAGCTTCGGCCACCCCTCGTCCCTCACCACGTACCTATTACCGTTACTTGCTGAGTTCTTTTACGAGATGTCCGAGTTCGGGTAGAATGAGCTTTTCCATCGCGAGGCGGACGGCGTTTTCTGAGCCGGGAGTAGAAAAGAGAATACGGCCTTTGATGACACCGGCAGTCGCCCGGCTCATAATCGCCGGTGAGCCGATGTCTTGATAGGTTAGTAACCGAAAGATTTCGCCGAATCCGGCGAGGCGTTTTTCTAACATCTCGTCTACCGCTTCGAACGTGGAATCCCGCCGGGAAATACCGGTGCCGCCGTTGATGATGATGGCCTGCACCGCGTCGTTGACCGCGCCGCGCGCGATCCACCACTGGATCTGGGCCGGATCGTCTTTCACGAGATGATATCCGACTACGGTATGGCCTTGCGCTTCAAGGAGCTTACGAATCAGCTGACCACTAGTGTCGGTTTCTTGTGTGCGGGTATCACTACAGGTAATGACCATGCACCCAATTGAGCTGGGTGCATGGTCTTTGTGTTCGTGATGAGTTGGTGTACTCATGTGTCAAAGGGAACCTATCAGCCATCAGCTGAAGCAATCAAGCGTCAGTCTCACCTGACCGCTCGAAGCCGACCATCCAGGGGCTCAGCTTATTTCCACACGGCGTCTGGATTCAGCTTCGCGGCCGGGGTCCCTTTCGCGACATGTTCATCAAGGATGGTGGCGACGTCCCCCTCAGTGACCTTGGAATACCAGGTATTGTCAGGATAGACGACAACCGTCGGACCCTGCTCGCAAGGACCAAGGCAGCCTGTCGCGCTTACCAACACTTCCCCCGGTGGGACAGAACGTTGCATCAGCCCCATGTTGAAGGCCATCAGCAGCTGTGCAGCACCGGCTGACCCGCACGAAGGTTTGGGGTGACCAGGAGGGCGGGAATTGGTACAGACAAGAATATGATATTTTGGTTTTGGCATAATCTCCTCAATCTAAGTCGAGCTACCAGCTGTCAGCAATCAGCCGTCGGCTCAAACGTAAAATCTATTTGATGGTTGATAGCTGAAAGCTGTCAGCTGTGAGTTCCTGCATTACCTCGGCCTATACGACGCCCATTGCTGGATCACGTCCTCCGGAAACTTCCACTGGTTGAGTCCCTTCAGCACCCAGTCCAGGTAGTGGTCTTTGGGCTTAAACTTCCCGATCGGGTTCGCTGCGTAGGTGGTGACCAGTTCCTTCTCTCCGCGATCGGTCGAGATGGTGACTTGCAGGTGGCGGTACGTGCCCTGCGGCACATCCTGCTCAAACTGGTCCATGCTTTTTATATCTTCGTCTGTGAGTTCGAACACCCCGCCCCAAGTCTTTTCACCTTGTGAAGGCACGATGCTGGCGAGCCCGCACCGCCATTGCGACGACCATCGGCAAAATTTCACCGTATGGTCCGACAAGGTGGCGAGGTAGAGAAATCTATGTTCCGGGGCTCGCCGCTTGAGTTGCGAAGGATTGAGGAGATCACCGTACAAAAAGAACTTCATGCACCGTACTCATTCTGCGCCCGACCATCTTAGAGCCTTCCCGTACTTGTAACACACCGGCTTTTCGCCAAACAAGCGGCACTCGTCACGACCAGGTCTCGACGCTGCATTGACATGGCGTTCTGGCCTTCCTAAGATGCCGTGCAGGTCACAAGGTTCCACGAGTTGGTTCTTCTACACTGAGACAACATCTGCATGACTAACACCCGTATCTTTTCGCGATCGCTCGCCACCCGCCTGATCCGCTATGCAGTTGTCGCAATCCTACTGCTGGGTGGACTCTACTATGCATGGACCACGCTGCCATCGACAACCCCGTCGAGAGACCAGCGAGAAGTTGAGGCGTTGGCGTTGGTGCAGAGCTCTCAGGCGATCGGTCACCCGACAGTCCTACAGGCTATGAACGAGCATGTTCGTATGATGAAGGATCGTGGGCAAGGGGTTCGACTCGGTGAATGGCGAGTGAAGCATGTCGAGGGGGATATCTACGAGATCCGTGTGCAGCTTCGCGATCAGGGGGTACGAGGCCAATGGTTCGAGCGAGAATTCATTTGGCATGCCCATCTGAAACTCAAGAAGGTCAATGCGGCCTCGCTACCGGCGGACGGAGTGACGCCGAAAGCGCCTGATGTTGAGGACGGAACAGTACCTTCACCGCCTGGTCCGTCAAAAAGTTAGACCGGTTCTCTGAGTGTCGGTGGGATGGCGATCTGAACTTCATCCTCTTGGATTCGAACTTCGCAACGCACCACCTGAAAATTCGGATTGCCGACGCGTTCTCCTGAGATCACGCTGAATTTCCAGCCATGCCAGGGACATTCGACAACCGCGTCGCACAGTTTCCCTTCTCCGAGCGGGCCGCCCGCGTGGGGGCAGGAGTTATCGATCGCGTAAAAAGTTCCGTCCACGTTGAAGACCGCAATCCAGATCCCATCGACTTCAACTGTTCGTCCTGTGCCAGGTGGAATCTCGTGCGCGAAGGCCACTCTCACGAAATGGCTCATGATCGTCATCTCTCGCTCGGTCTGCCGTATGTGGCATCAGAAGGGCGCTTGCTTGATTTCAATGCCACCTTATGGCATAGAAATAGCAGCGGGTAGCTATGCCCATCGGATACACTCCGTGACTGGCCTGGAGGTCCGATTGGGGATGAGGTTCTTCTATGGAAATGACCCTCCTGCTCAACTCGACGTATGAACCCCTCCGGGTTGTGCATTGGCAAAAAGCGATCTCTCTCCTCTGGCAAGGAAAAGTCGAAGTCTTGGAGGTCTACGATAGGGAAATCCATGGGATTTCTCTGTCGATCAAGCTTCCCGCGGTGATGCGCCTGTTGAGGCTGGTGAAGTTGAAGGACAGTCATCGCGCCGTCAAGTTTTCCCGTATCAACATTTTTACGCGAGATGGGTACTGCTGCCAATACTGCAATCACAGATTTCGGACTGAAGAACTGACATTTGATCATGTCGTGCCCATCGCCAAAGGTGGGAAAAAGACGTGGGAAAACATCGTCACTGCCTGCTGGCGCTGCAACAATCGGAAGAGCGGGCGGACGCCAGAAGAAGCCAGCATGAAGTTGAAAAAGCGGCCGGTGAAACCTCGGTGGAGCCCCGTCATTACCATTACCATCGGCATTCGCAACACGCCGGAAAGCTGGCGTGATTATCTCTATTGGAATATGGAGCTAGATGCAGATCCGGCTGACACCTAGCGCGCTGGGTTGAAGTCATCGTCAGGAGCCAATCGGTCCGTAACCGCCCCCTCCGGAAAGTCTTCCAATATCGCGCACGAAATTATTCCAATCATTCGAGTGTGCTGCATTATAGCGGCGGACTGACCAAAATGGGAAATGGGCTATGGATTTCAGAAATCCCACTTGCATGATGGAGGTTCATTCTCAGATACTGAGCCATTCGGTCGAAACGGGAGTCACGTCATGGTTGCCAATCCTGGTTTTCCCTTGGTCTTGGATGTAAGAGGCTGGCCGGTCCTGGTGATCGGTGGTGATGAGGAGGCATCGGAAAAATCTCAGCGCCTGCTCGAGTCTGGTGCGCGAGTCACGGTGATCAGTCCCACACTGAATGAACCGTTACGCCTGCTGGCGGCTTCGGGTAAGATTATCCATCGAGGGCGACATTTTCGTGACACGGATCTCGAACACGTCATTCTCATTCTCAATACCCTTCGGGGCGATCGTGACTTTGCTCAAATGTTGGTGGCTCAAGCCAGAGAAAAGCGTGTGCTGCTCTGGTCAGTAGATTACCCAGAGGCAAGCAGCGTCACGATGCCCGCCGTCGTGGCAGTGGGTCATGTGCGAGTCGCGATTAGTACAAGCGGAGTGGCACCGGCTCTTTCCGGATTCATGAAAGAGGATTTGGAACAGATCCTCGATGCAGAATTCATCGAGTTCGTCGAGTGGCTTGGGCAACTACGTGAACAGGCCAAGGCGAATGAGCCGGATGCCGAGAAGCGGCGGGCACTCCTGCGCGACGCGTTAGACGGTTTTCGTTTTCTCGGCAAGGTGCGATATCCCAATGTCTGGTTGGAAAGGCGGGCTCAGGCGGTGACGAATGCACAACCTGATGCCACGCAACAATAGGAGAAACAATGGTCCTACTGGAGTTCAGCATGTCGCCGTTGGGAAAGGGCGAGAGTGTAGGGAAATATGTGGCCCGTTCTCTCGATATTATTGATAAGAGTGGGGTCGCGTATCGATTAAATCCGATGGGCACGGTCTTAGAAGGCGAATGGGAGGAAGTCTTCTCGGTGGTGCAGCGATGCTATGAGCGGATGAAAAAGGATTGCAACCGCATTTCCTGTACGATCAAAGTTGATTACCGAAAGGGTCATTCCGGACGCCTCCAGAGCAAGGTGGCCAGCGTTGAAAAAAAGCTCAAGCGGTCAGTGAGACACTAGCAGCGTGCCTCCTTTGGCACTCTGCGGATACACGTCTCCCACGAACCGAGAGGGTCAGTCCCTCAGGTATTTTCCCCACAGCCAGTCCCACCTTTTGACCGGCTTCTCCCCACAGATGGAAGGGGCTCAACCTTCGTATTGCAAAGCTCACGCGGTCGTCGATATACTCCGCGAGCCATACGTGCTATTCCCGTAGGTGAACTGAGCAGGTGATCAACACCTCTGGCTCTGTGCGATCCCTCGGTTGCCGTACCGGCTGACTGCGATCAACACCGCGCCCAGTTCCGTCCCATAGACCTGTCGTCTGGGGGGATGACGCCATGACAAGCAGCACGCTCGACATTGTCGAGGCTAAGTCTTTCCCGAACATCGAACTCTTACCAAAAGATCGAACCATTCTTGAGCAGGGCGCCATGGTGTTTCGCCCGTTCGGGTTGGATGAACAGGGTCAGACGATCCGAGACCTTGGCGGCGTCAGCATCAGAGCGGTGACGGTCTTTTTAGAGAAGTTAGTGACGTCTGCGGGAGGAGCGTCGGCAGGAAAAGAAGCAGTTGAGGAGTTGTGTCGCCTCTTAAATGATCGCATTAAGGATCCCATCTATCATGTGACTCCGGAGCTGTTGAAGAATCCGTGGAACAGCTACTCGTACGAATTTACGTCGTATCTCTATGAGTTTTGTGAACGGATCTCGGGCGATCCCCGCTTTGCCTTTAAGGCAGGGGCAGAGAAGGTCTCTCCCATCATGCTGGCCCTGACTCGCCCATTTTCGCTGTCACAGATCTACACGATGTTTCCCTACTTTGGGAATAAGTTTACGTCTGGGTCCGTGGAGTTCCGCGTGGTGGAAGTCACGAGCAGCACGGCTGCGGTGGGGATGCGGTTTACCGACCGGACGCTTCGGCAGTTCGGATCGTACCGCAGGCGGTGTGCCTGCCTGGTGTGTCAATCTGCACAAGGCATCATGGTCGCCATGGCCCATCGTATCCACGGCCTCTCTCAGGCAGAAGCGATCGAGACGTCCTGTATCGGCAATGATGATGAATGGTGTCAGTGGACGATTCGATGGCGGGAGGAGAGCCGGTATCGGAAGCGATTCTGGCGAGCAACCTCACCTCTTGAACAGACACGTCCGACTCGACTGAGCAGTGAGTCAGTCGTCGGCGTCGAGAATGCCCAGGCCGCACACGCTTCGGCAGCGACCCGCGTTGAGTCCTTGCCTCAGGCTCAACAGAGTTTTGCATGGTTCTTAGGGGGAGGGGTGGTGGGGCTTGCGCTCATGGCGGGAGTCGGTGTTCTGAATTCGACGGTGAGTCTCGGCGAGGTGCTGTTAGTCGGACTGTGCCCGATCCTCGCCGTCGGCATCATCGTCAATCGACGGCTGCTTCGTGAAAGCGAGCGACGCGAGGCCTTGATCCAGGAGCAGATTACATTCGTCGAATCCCGTCATGAAGAATTGCGCGAAGCCTATTTGGAACAAGAGCAAATGCGGGTGGAGTTGCGCCGAAAAGTGGCGCAACTCACGGCGCTTCATCGAGCGGGGCTCTCATTTGGTTCGACCTTCGAACGAGATGCGCTCTTGCACCAGGTGTTGGAAGCCCTGACGCACGAGCTCAACTACAACAGTGCCATGGTGTCCATGTTTGATCCTTGTGAGAATACCGTCCAACATATCCGTCTGATTGGCGCGCCTCCGGAGGTTGAAACGTTCGCTCAGTCCTGTCGGATTCCAATCACTGATTGTGAGAGTCCCGAGGGGACGGTGGTTCTTCAAGGACGCCCACTGTTGATCAAGGATATCGAGTCGATACGGCATAGCCTCCATCCCCTCAATCAACGTTTAGCCGAATTGAGCGGGACCAAAGCCCTGATTGTGGTTCCCATCAAGGCCAAAGACCGTATCTGGGGCATGTTGACGGTTGATCGCTCGCACAATCAAAGCGTGACGGAAGACGATTTGGAACTGATGATGACGGTCGCGAGTCAAGTTTCCATCGCGCTGGATAATGCTTCAGCCTACCAGCAGATTGAAGAGTGGAATCAGGGGTTGGAGGTCAAAGTCAAAGAGCGCACCGAAGCCCTTGAGCGAGCCGACCGCTTGCGTGCGCAATTCCTCTCCCATGTGTCCCATGAACTGAGAACACCGCTCACGTCCATCAAGGGGTTCATCCAAAATCTGCTGGACGGACTGACCGGACCGCTGAATGAGAAGCAGCAGCGCTATCTCGTGCGCATGTCTGACAATTCAGATCGGCTTGTTCGAATGATCGAGGATCTCCTCGATCGTACCCGTATCGAGACTGGGCGCTTGGAGGTGCATCCGGCCGATGTCGAGCTTGAACCCTGTCTCGCCGACGTGATTGAGCAACTGAAACCGTTGGCTCAGGTCAAGCAGCAGTCGCTGGAATTTCGTTGTGCCGACACGGACGTCGTCGTGTGGGCAGATCGCGATCGTTTGATTCAGACAGTCGTCAATCTCGTGCAAAATGCTATTAAGTTTACCCCACCGGGCGGAACCGTGTCGGTTGCCTGCGAGTTGCCGACTCACCGCACAGCAAGGGTTTTAGTTCAAGACACGGGCCCCGGTATTGCTCCGGAATACCTGGACAAGATTTTTGACCCATTCTTCCGCATCCAGCAAGGCCAGCGCACCGCCCCCAAAGGGTTGGGATTAGGCCTGTCAATTGTGAAAACGCTGGTGGAGCTGCAAGGAGGGGAGGTGGCAGCTCGTAATCGTCCCGAGGGCGGCGCAGAACTGTCCTTTACGATTCCGATCCATGCCGTGAAAGTCCCACTCTTACTTGAATCCCATCTCCTGAGCCAACACATCTTAGTTGTGGACGATGATACCGACATTCAGCAACTGCTTCATGACCGACTGATGGCAGGGGGGTATCACACGTTCTCGGCATTCGATGGCCGTCACGCGCTGACACTTCTTGAGTCACGAGAGTTCGATGGGATGATTCTCGACATCGGAATCGGTCAGATCGACGGCCTGGAAGTGCTACGACGGGTGCGTCTGACGAATCAACGCCTTCCGATTATCATGATTACGGCGTCGGGATCTCAGGAGCTTGCCGTGCGGGCTATCGGGTTGGGTGCTCAAGCCTACCTGCTCAAACCGTTCGACGCAGGCCAACTTCAACAAGCCATGGATCGGTGGTTCCGACGTGCATGACCATCACCGTATGCTAGGTCAGTGCCACTGTGGGCTCGTCAGGAAGACCCGACGTCTGTTCCCATTGAGACAGTTCATCATAAGCGGATTCTCCCTGCTGATGATTCTTTTCAGCGCCACCTGGTGTTCCTCACCGACGTTCGCTCAGGTTCCCCGTATTCAAGGACAGGGAGCGGCTGCATCTGGGATGGGAAATGCCTTCGCTGCTCAGGCCGACAATCCGTCTGCGTTGCATTACAACCCAGCTGGGATGACTCAGCTCCGTGGTGTGCAATTCATGGCGGGGGGACTTCTTGCCGGCGGGCCGCTTACCCATAGAAGTCCGGACGGTACCACGACGGCTGGTGATCACGATGGTGTCGTCGCGTGGCCTCCCCCCGCCCATAATTATATTACGGCAAATCTCCAAGGCCTTGGCATCCCCCTGCTTGATAAGCTTACGGTAGGGGTTGGGGTCACAACCCCGTTTGGTTCAGCGACACGGTGGCCAAGTACGAGTCCTTTTAGTGCAACCACGACATTCAGTGCATTGCCGTTATTCGATATCAAACCGACGTTCGCGTATCAGCTTCTTCCGGATCTCTCGATTGGAGCAGGGATCGACATCTACACCTTTTCCAGTCTGTTCGGAGAGGGCCATGCCGAATTCCAACGAATCCTCCCCCCTGGGAATAGGGTTGAGGTGAATGGAAAAGATACCGCACTTGGATTTAACATCGGCACGTTATATACCGCATTACGGAACGGAGATGGACTACCGATTGTGAACGTTGCCGTTGTCTACCGAAGTCAGGCCACGCTCCATTTGGATGGAGTGCAGTTGGCCAACGGGGTGAAGGTCCGAGACACCACGACAACCTTGGTACTGCCTCAAGTCATCACCGGGGGGATCGCGGTGTGGCCGGTTCGAAATGGTGAACGTGAGTGGAAACTTGAATTGAACGTCGACTATATAGGCTGGAAATCAGTCAGAAACTTAGATCTTCGACGACGTGATGGAACGGTCATTCTTGAACAACCTCAAAACTGGAAAAGCACCTATGCCATTTTAGTCGGGACTGAGCATCGCTGGCTAAAGATGGATCGATTGCCAGGGTGGGAGGTCGCCGTACGAGGCGGCTATTCGAATCTGCAAACACAGGTCCCAGACTCCACCTACAATCCAGCGGTTCCATCAGCGGACCTTCATATTATTTCAACGGGAGTTGGTTTCCTCTGTAAGGGAAATGGATCGCTCTTTGGATTGGTGACATGCGGAAATTTGGGAATTGGATCAATAAAGGCAAAAACCATCGGCGTGGACCTGTCGTACCAGGTGTCACTCTACGAACCAAGAACAGTCGATGGAAATACTGGTATTCGAGCAGGAGTCAATGGGTTTTACGAAAATACTGCGCACACAGGTGGGCTTTCTGTCCGCATCGGTTTCTGATCAAAGGCCCTGCATCTCGCCTCCTATCTATCTTTGACTCAGATAACGAACAGATGCAGAGGAAGGTTTCAGGAGGAGAGGTAGAGTCTAGGAATCTGGGGACTGATTGCGCACAGGACTTCGTAGGGAATCGTATCGGTCCACTTGGCAATCTCGGAGGCCGTAATTTCGTCATTTCCCTGTTGTCCGATGAGTACCGTCTCATCACCCACGGCGGTACCAGGGATCTCAGTGACATCCACCATCACCATGTCCATACAGACCAATCCTGCGATGGGGGCTCGTCGTCCTCGAATGAGCACAGCGCCACGATTCGAAAGCCGTCGGCTCAAGCCATTAGCATAGCCGATCGGGAGCACGGCAATGCGTGTGGGGCGTCTTGCGGTGAAGGTCCGATTGTAGCTGACCGTTGATTCTGGTTGGATAGTCCGGAGCTGGGCAATATGGGTCTTCAGTGAGAGTACTGGTCTGAGATCAGGAGTCTCAACCGTGCTGGGAAGGGTGTGGTATCCGTATAACATGATGCCGGGTCGTACAAGGGAAAAGTGAGTGGATGGGAATCGAACCGCGCCACAGCTATTAGACATATGCACGAGCGGAACCTGGAACCCGCCTTCCAGAATAATTTTCAGCGCGTCCCGGAAGCGACGGATTTGTTCTTCAGTCGCGTCCGAATTGAATCCATCAGCATCCGCCAGATGGGTCATGAGTCCTTCTACTCGGAGGGAGGGAGGAAACTTGTGTGAGCTGATGAGCGCCACCAGCTCATCCCGCGTCAGGCCCAGCCGACCCATACCGGTCTCGATTTTGAGATGGATCGAGCAGACAACCTCACGCGATGCCGCGGCTTGCGACAGTGCCGTGAGTACGAAAGGATCGCTCACCACAGGGGTGAGATGGGAAGCGAAAATATCACCGAACTGTTCTTGAAAGACCGGCCCTAAGACGATGATCGGCACCGTGATGCCGGCTTGCCGAAGCGCCATGCCTTCTTCCGTCGAGAAGACAGCTAGGCGGGTGACACCATGCTGTATCAGTGTCCGTGACGTCTCGATTGCGCCATGACCATAGGCGTTGGCCTTGACGACCGCCATCACGTCGCATCCGGGGGAGAGAATCTGACGAAATTGGGAGAGATTGTGTGTGAGTGCCGTCAGGTCGACGGTGGCGACGGTTGGGAGGAAGGGTGGCGTAATCCGCACGCGACGAAGGGAGAATTAGGAAGTCAGAATCAGACTTCCATGATTTCCTGTTCCTTTTTCTTGATCACGTCATCGATCTTCTGACCATATTGCTCAATCAGTTTCTGGGTTTCTTGCTCGGCCTTCCGCAGTTCGTCCTCGGTGAGTGTGGCACCTTTTTGAAGTTTTTTGAGCTCTTCGTTCGCATCTCGCCGAAAACCTCGGATCTGGACTTTCGTCTCCTCACCATGCTTTTTACAGATCTTTGTCAGATCCTTGCGGCGTTCCTCCGTCAGGGGAGGGAGCGGGACTCGGATCACCTTACCGTCGTTGGACGGTGTCACACCCAACCCTGAATTGGATATGGATTTTTCAATCTCTTTGATCAGTTTCGGTTCCCAGGGTTGAATGGTGATGAGCCGTGCTTCGGGGGTTGAGACGCTGGCGATCTGTTTCAGCGGGGTTATGGTTCCGTAGTAGTCAACGCGAATGCCGTCGAGCAAGGCGACGGAAGCCCGCCCCGTTCGGAGACCGGACAAGTCTTTTCGCAAGTGTTCAAGAGCCTGATCCATCTGTGAGAGGAATGCTTGCCGAACTTGGGCTGCGTTGGACATGAAGACACCTCGTGATGGGATTAGTGATCGCCGCTCGTAACCAAGGTTCCGAGCGGCTCGCCTAATGCCACGCGTTTAAAGTTGCCTTTGATTTTCAGGTTGAACACGACGAGAGGCAATTTATTGTCCATACAGAGGCTGATCGCTGTGGAATCCATCACCTTGAGCTTCTGATTGAGGATGGACAGAAATGAAATCCTCTCATACTTTTTGGCTGACGGAGTAGTCACCGGATCGGCATCATAGATGCCGTCAACTTTCGTTCCCTTCATAATCACTTGTGCGCTGATCTCCATCGCACGCAGGACGGCGGCCGTATCGGTCGAAAAGTAGGGATTGCCGGTACCAGCAGCAAAAATGACCACACGGCTCTTTTCTAGGTGGCGGATTGCCCTTCGACGGATGTACCCCTCTGCAAGCTGGCGCATTTCGATGGCGGATTGAACGCGGGTGATGATTCCGACCCGCTCCAGCGCATTCTGGAGCGCTAGCGCATTGAGCACGGTCGCCAGCATTCCCATGTAATCGGCTGAGGCTCGCTCCATACCGGATGCGCTTGCCGCGATGCCACGGAAAATATTGCCTCCACCGATGACGACTGCCACCTGAATTTCAAGGGCAACAACGGAGGCAATTTCTTCCGCAAGGTTCTCCAGAATGGACGGTTGGATGCCGTAGCCCTGCTCACCAGCCAACATCTCCCCACTGACTTTCAGAAGGAGACGCTGGTATTTGGCAGAGCTCATGCTTCGCCTAATTGATAACGGGTGAACCGGCTGACGTTCATATTTTCGCCGATCTTAGAAATTTTCTGGGCGAGAAGGTCCTTGATGGTGACGGTCGGGTCTTTGATGAATGATTGTTCCAATAGGCAGCTTTCCTGGTAGAACTTTTCAAGTTTGCCTTCGACGATCTTCGACCATGCGGCGGGAGGCTTGCCCATTTCCCTGGCCTGCCCTTCGTAGATCGCTTTTTCTTTCTCGGCAACATCAGCCGGAACATCTTCACGCTTCACGAATGACGGCTTTCCGGCTGCCACCTGAAGCGCAAGATCGTTGACGAACGATTTGAATTCCTCATTCCGTGCGACGAAATCAGTTTCGCAATTGACCTCGATCAAGACGCCGATCTTGCCACCCATATGAATGTAGGCATGAACCAGCCCTTGGTTGGTTTCCCGCCCGGCTTTCTTGGCTGCCGCCGCAAGTCCTTTTTGCCGCAGATAGTCAATGGATTTATCGACGTCATTCCCGTTTTCATTGAGGGCTTTCTGACAATCCAGAATGCCGGCGCCTGTTTTCTCACGAAGCTCTTTCACGAGCTGACTGGATCCTGCCATGATGTCGTTATTCCTTCGTTCTGTCGATGAGGATAAGCCGTTGATGGATCAATCAGGTTACGTTACGACACGGGAACATTTTGAACGCGCATGGCAGGCTTCTTGTCGCCGCTGACAGGAGTGGCTTGAAAATCTGCTTCTTCGCGTTGGGCTTTCACATGCGCACCCTCGATACAGGCATCGGCAATTTTCGATGTAATCAGCTTGATCGAGCGAATGGCGTCGTCATTTCCAGGAATTGGATAGGTGATGTCGTCTGGGTCGCAGTTGCTGTCCAAGATAGCGATGACCGGAATATCGAGCCGCTTGGCTTCCTGCACGGCAATTTTCTCGATTCTCGTGTCCAGAATAAAGACCGCTCCTGGAAGGCCGCGCATGTTCTTAATGCCGGACAGATACTTTTGGAGTTTCGCGATGTCCTTCTGCATGAGAAGGATTTCTTTCTTTTTGAGACCATGCTCGCTGGGGTTGAGGAGCGTCGTTTCCATCTTCTTCATCTTATCGATGCTTTTTCGGATGGTCTGGAAATTGGTTAACATCCCACCCAGCCAACGCTGGTTGATGAAATACATGTTGGCTCGCTTGGCTTCTTCTTCGAGGATTTCCGCAGCTTGCCGCTTCGTGCCCACGAACAAGACGGACTCTCCCGCTGCCACAAGGTCTCGGACGAAGGCATAGGTCTGCTCCATCCGCGCGAGGGTTTGTTGAAGATCGATGATATAGATGCCGCTGCGTTCACCGAATAGAAACCTCTTCATCTTGGGATTCCAGCGGTTAGTCTGGTGCCCGAAATGAACGCCTGCTTCTAACAATTCCTTGATCGCTACTACTCCCATGCCTTCACCTCCTTTCACGCTTGCAGAGCGCCCACCCATGGGGCGAGGGAATCGCTTCCCTTAATCTCAAGCCGCGCAGCGTATCGACGCTGATAGTTATTTTAATGAATTGGGCTGTTCTCGCTTAGTGCGAGACTCAACCCCCTGTCAGACTGAGCTGGAGGACGCTACCATAGTCCTGCCGAGGTTTCAAGCTACCTGTGCACTAAGATCGATAGCTTGCGTTAATCCGGACATAGTCATACGAGAGGTCTGTTGTCCACATATGGGCATGAGCTTGTCCCTGCCCAAGCTGGACGGTGATCGTAAACTCTTTCCGTTTGAAGACTTGTGCGATCTTGTGCTCCGCCGCCAGCCCCGTTCCTACTCCGCGTTGCACCATGACAATGTCGTTGAATCGAACCGATATTTTGTTTGGGTCGATGGCAACGCCCGATCGCCCGATCGCAGCGATGATCCTGCCCCAATTGGCATCTTCCCCAAACAACGCGGTCTTGACTAGATTTGATGTCGCAACGGTGTCTGCAACTCGTTTTGCTGCTGCTGTCGTGCTGGCCCCCTGTACTCGAATCGTGACGACCTTGGTGACCCCTTCGCCGTCTCGACAGATCATCAGAGCCAATTCCTGTGCGGCAGCAGTGAGCAGTCGCTCGAAGTCGCGATGGGACTTGGCATCTCGTTCAATCAGTCGATTTTTGGCCAGGCCATTGGCCAGACAGAGAACGGTGTCATTCGTGCTGGTATCACCGTCCACCGTAATGCAGTTAAAGGATTGATTCGTTGCCGATTTCAACGCCTGTTGGAGGGCTGCTGGAGTAATCGCGGCATCGGTCGTTAAATAGGCCAGCATGGTGGCCATATTTGGATGGATCATGCCCGAACCTTTGGCCATGCCCCCGATGGTGACAAGGCGACCGCCGATTCTCCCTTGTACCGTGACGGTTTTTGGCTTCAAGTCCGTGGTTAAAATCGCCCGGGCGGCTTGAGCGCCTCCTGCGATACTCAGACGTGCGATCAAGGTTGGGACGGATGTGGTGATGCGATCAATCGGCAGCACGCGACCAATCACACCGGTCGAACCGACGAATACCTGATGCACGGGAATGGAGAGCTGCTGTGCCACGGCGGTCGCCATCGTCTTCGCCGCCACCAGCCCTTGTTCACCCGTGCAGGCATTGGCATTCCCGCTGTTGACGATGATCGCCCGCCCACAATGAGACCGTAGATGGCGCCGATCCAGGAGTACTGGCGCGGCCGCTACGCGATTCTTTGTGAACACTCCGGCAATCGGCCCGCTGACGTCGGACACGCAGAGGGCCAAATCGAGCAGGCCTGGCTTTTTGATCCCACAATGGATTCCCGCGGCTTGAAACCCCAGCGGTGTCGTGATACCCACGTTTTTTGATTTCATAAGTCTTGTGTGTGGCGTGTGGGATGTCGGCTTGTGGCAGTGGTTGAATGATTGCAATTATGGATAACTGCCCGGAGCTGTCAGTCCTGTTTCTTCAGGAATGCCGAGCATGAGATTCATGGCTTGAATAGCCTGACCGGCAGCCCCTTTGACGAGATTGTCCAGTGCTGCCACGGTGACGACCCATCCGGCCCGAGAATCCACATACACGCCGATGTCGCAATAGTTTGTGCCCTTAATGTAACGCGGATTAGGGGTCACGTCTTCGAAGAGCCGGATGAACCGTTCTCCCTTGTACTGCTCTCGATACAAGGCCTGAAGGTCAGACAGTTTCAGGCTCTGCGTCAGTTTGCAGTATGCCGTACTCAGGATGCCTCGATTCATCGGTACCAGATGAGGGGTAAATGCCACGGTCACGGAGCCGATTGCCTTCATGAGTCCAGACAGTTCCTGTTCGATTTCAGGAATATGGCGATGTTGACCGATTTTGTAGGGCTCTAAGGATTCATGCGCTTCTGGGAAATGGTAGGGCAGGGCCGGACTCCGTCCTGCTCCTGAAACACCAGACTTTGCATCGATCACAATCGTCTCCGGTTGCACGAGTCTTTTGGCGAAGAGAGGTGCCAACTGGAGGACTGCGGCCGTGGGATAACATCCAGGCGAAGCCACCAGTCTCGACTGAGCAATTGCGGACCGATGGAGCTCCGGTAACCCATACACCGCGTCTCGGAGCAAATGTGGATGGCTATGCGGCGTGTGATACCACTTCTCGTAGGTGCCGGCGTCCTTCAGCCGATAATCGGCACTGAGGTCAACGACAGGTTTGCCCGCCTTGATACAGGCCGCAACGGGGTCCAGCGATTTTGTATGCGGCAGGGCGAGAAAAATAGCATCCGCCCGCTCCGTCAGGGCTTCCGGTGCCAAGGCTTCAAATTGATGGTCGAGGATTCCCTTGAAGCTTGGAAACACGGATGAGACCAACTGGCCCGCTGACTTTTCAGATGTCACGGCGGCGATGGTGAAATAGGGATGGGCCGACGCAAGCCGGACAAGCTCCGCACCGGCGTATCCGCTGGCTCCTGCGATGGCGATGCGAAATTTTTTATTCATGGGTCACGATCGATTATCCTGCGCGGTCTTGGACCAACGCTCCCTTCCACACGGAAGATATAAAAAAGGGGAAGGCTTGGAGCCTTCCCCTTGCTGTCAGATCGTCGGCCCCTGCGTCTAGCGCTTGGAGTACTGGAACCGTTTGCGCGCGCCCTTCTGTCCGTACTTCTTTCGTTCCTTCACACGTGAATCACGCGTGAGCAACCCCTCCTTCTTCAGGGGGCTGCGGGTTGCGGGAGTCATCGCCACGAGCGCTCGCGCGATGGCATGACGGAGGGCGCCAGCTTGCCCGGTTGGTCCACCGCCATAGACGGTCGCGCTGATGGAGTACTTGCCCATCAGGCCAGCCATTTCAAGCGGGAGTTGGATAATTTGGCGGAGGGTGAGACGAGGAAACGCCTTCTCCAATGGTTTCTCGTTCACGGTAATATCGCCTGCGGTGCCAGTGACCCAGGCTCGGGCCACTGCGCATTTTCTCCGCCCCGTTGCGTATTGTGTCACCACTGCCATACGACTCGTCTCCTTCTGTTTGAGCACATGTCTCTAGAGAGAAATAGGTTCAGGACATTGAGCCTGATGTGGATGATCAGACCCGACATAGACACGGAGCTTCCGCGCCATGCCATTGCCAAGCGGGTTCTTGGGAAGCATGCCCTTGATCGCTTTGGTCAGGAGCTGCGTCGGGTCCTTCCGAAACAGGTGCGCGGCTGAGGCGGTTTTCAACCCTCCCGGATACCCTGTATGGCGCCGGTATAGTTTGGTGTCCATCTTGTCACCGGTCAAATGAATCTTCTCCGCATTCACGATGACCACATGATCACCCATATCGACATTAGGCGTGAAAGTCGGGCGATGTTTCCCCCGTAAGATGCTTGCGACTCGCGCCGCCAATCGGCCCAGGGTTTTCCCTTCGGCGTTCACCAGATGCCAGGTTTCTTTCACTTGAATTGGATTTTCGAAATACGTCATCATGATGTTGTTCTCCACCGTTGCAATTTTGCCAGTCGTTTGATGAGGTGTTAGACTTCTTGGGCTCCGATATTCTTTGTTTCTAGCTTGGACAGCCACGCATCAAGATTCTGACCGGTGCGTCGCTTCCACACGTCCTGGGTCACATAAATGGGCGCCTGGCAGCGGAGCGCCAATGCAAATGCGTCGCTCGGCCTGGAGTCAACGGTTCGTACGACTCCCTTATTTTCGAGGAAGACGGTCGCATAATAGGTGCTGCTCTTGACGTCCGTGAGGACGGCTCGTTCCATCTTCACGCCGAGGTGCTCCCCGAAACTCTTTATCAGATCGTGGCTCATCGGCCGTGGTGTCGTCGATGTGTCCAGGGCACGTCGAATCGATTCACCCTCTGATGCACCTACCCATACCATGAACAGGTCTGACGTGCCATCGGCTCGGGTCAGCACGACGATTCTGGTGTCCGTCGTCGAGTCTTCGACCACTCGATTGACCTCAAGTTGTATCAAGGCGTCGGTCGTGTGAGGTGCGTGCTCTTCCATACCACTAATCACGAGAATGTGTCAGGAGTCCAACTTTCCGAAGTCTTCAGGTTTTAAATTCTCCAGCCACTGATCGAGTTCTTCCGAACTCTGCTTTCGAATCACGGACTCACTCGCAAAAATTGGAGCTTGGGTCCGGAGCGCGAGGGCGATGGCGTCGCTTGGCCGGGAATCGACGGTATACTCCGAGTCTGCGTAGGTCAAATGGATCTTGGCAAAATACGTATGTTCAGTGAGATCGGTAATCACCACACTAATGACCTTGGCGTTGAACGCATCCAAGTAGGTCTTCATAAAGTCGTGAGTCATAGGACGGGGAGGAGCGACATTCTCAATCGCCAGACTGATCGAACTGGCTTCCGATTTTCCGACCCAGATCGGGAGCATTTCCGATTGATCCTCGTCTCGGAGGATGACGATATACGCATTGTTGTAGGGGTCGAACATGAGCCCCTTGACCTGCATCTGCGTGATCATCGCCGAACCGATATCCTCTCTCTCAGTATTTAATATGTGAATAGCAAAACGTAGCACCCTAGCATTTTCGGATTCTCGATGTCAACGAACCCAGCGACAATGCAGGGAAAATGCGCACTCGTGACAACGCTTCCGTAAGAACTGCTGATCAGCTGGCCGGCGGGCGATAGTTCTCGGCAACCTTTGACGAATCGACCTGTTCGCCGTCCAGTTTCAAGAAGGCTTTCATCTGCTTGCGAACCAGTTCGCGTCCGCTCTCATCGCCGAGATTCACTTGGTATTCATTGATGACCATCACCCGCATACCTTCCCACTTCTTCCAGCAGCCTGTGCAGATCTTGGTTTTTATTTCTGCTTCAAGCTTGCCGAGAAACAAGGGGGTAGTGATGGCTTCACCAGTCTGACCGCATGTCACACAAGAAACCTCTGCCATATCCGAGCGCTCCTTTTTTCGATGTCACGTCAGGTTAAATAATCAAAGGCTGACGATTGAGATGCCATCGTATTGATGGATGAGCATTCTATCAGAGATGTTCATATGAAGAAAAGGTCAGGGCTTCACACGCAGGATTTTCCCAGCGAGAACCCATGAGAGAACCGACCTCATGTGTTGGCTGATCTCAGATCTGCAAACGACAATACAGCCTTCACCATCAGGAAGGCGGTGAGTTGGAAGGCGAGAGAAGAGGAGAGTAGCTTGCTCCCTCTTCTCTCGTCTAATCACAGACAGGGTTGTTGCCGATTGACCCTCTGACGGCGGCATGCTAAAAACACACCAGCGTAGCTGTGTGCCCGGATGGCGGAACTGGCAGACGCGCCGGACTCAAAATCCGGTTCTCGCAAGAGAGTGGGAGTTCGACCCTCCCTCTGGGCACCACACAATTGTCAGCTTTATGTGTGTGGCGATGTTCTCGATTTCTCCTAATAGATGGCAACGGGCTGTCGGTCTAGGTTGTTGTAATTCTTATAAGATTGTGATAGGGACAACGATAAGTTCTCAGAGCTCTGGATATGAAAAAAGGCACGTATGAATTTGGCCGGATTCTTCACAATGGTGTATTCCTTCACTTCTATTAAGGAGGCAGCACATGCGTAACGTGTTGGCACTGGGAGCCGCGATCCTGTGCATCGGCTCTATGAATGTTGCAGTGGCCCAAGAACGTCTGCAGCAGTCTGGTGGCTCGGCCATGGGGGTCGGAGCTGGGGTAGGTGACGTGTCTGGAAATGCAAACCGTGTTCAGGCTTTCGATCGGAATGCTTTCCTTGATCGGCTTTCCCAGCCGGAGACCGTGATGGGGCGTATCTTCGCGCTTGATTTGCCGCAGCACCGGCTCATGATTGAAACGGGTGGGGCCGGTCGTATGCAAGACGAAGGTCAGGAAGGCAAGGCGGGCTATGGTGCGCGGACGGTCATGACACTGCATCTGACTGATCGATCGAACATGCAAGCCATTCGCGAGCTCAACGTCGGAGACGAAGTGACCGTGCAGGTCAGGGAAGAAACGACTGAGCAGCAGCCGTTCGGAACTGGAAGAAAATTGGTGTTGGAGGCTTCCGTGACCAATGTCGTCGCTACGAGAAAGGGGTTCGGCGGACTGGGACAGCGGCCTGACCCGGCCAATGACCGCGCGATCGTGATGAATGGCGGTGGGGTGACCGGTGGTGTGCCAGGTGCAGTCCTTCCAGGAAAAATCACTGGGACCATTGATACGACCGTTGGTGAATTTACCGGTTCAGCGCCTTGCTGGAATTGTGAGCCGCAACCGGGATGGGGATATCAGACGCAGAACAAGTCCGATTATGGGACTGACGCCTCAAAGCCAAATCTGGTTAAGGGGATGGAGTGAGTTGATTCGGTGAGCCGAACGTTGCTTGGCGAAAGGGGCAGCGATCGCTGCCCCTTTTTTTTATGTGGGCTGTGGCCTGATATGCAGTGTCTCATCATTCTTGGTAACGTCATGACACAAACTTCTGTTGCGTTGTGCAAATGGACACGATGAACGAGCATCAGAATGAGTCGGATACACCGGTGTCCGAACTTGATCTTCGCGGCGTGATTTGCCCCTATAACTTCGTGAAGACGAAACTCAAGCTGGAGACACTGGAGCAGGGGCAGGTGCTGTCGGTGCTTCTCGATGATGGAGATCCCATCCGCAATGTTCCTCGTAGCGTTGAGAACGAAGGCCATACGGTCTTGTCGCAGGAACGAGTCGACCAGGCCTATCGGGTCTTGATCCGTCGAGAGGAGAGCGATTGAGCATGGCGCATGTCTTGATCGTCTGATTCTGTCCCATCTTTCCCTGCAAGAACGAGCGTCACGTCCCGTCCCCGAGTCGAGCTGAGTTTCTTACTGACCTCACCAGCCGTTCCACGAATGATGTGCTCATTCGGCTTCGTTAAATCGTACGCCACAACTACAGAGCGTTGAGGAGCGCTATCGCCAAGGCTCTTTAGTATGCGTGCGACCACTCTCCCTGTGCAGAAGGCAACGGTTGGACCATTTCTTTTCAGGGAATCCAGAAGGCGTTGGGTGATACGTGAGGAGGCGCTCGGCAGATGTCCAAGAAAATAGAAGGAGTCGCAGGGGAGTCCTGCGGCAGTCAGGGCTGTGATAATCGCAGAAGGACCGGGGACTGGAACCACCGGGATGCCATGCGTATGCGCAGCGGCTACGAGAAGATGGCCGGGGTCGGAGACGAGGGGGGAGCCACAATCCGATACGAGCGCAACATGAATGCCTTGTTGTAACCGTTGCAAAAGAACCGCTGCTTTTTCTTGGAGATTTCTGGGCCCGTAGCTCGTCACGGTGGCTCGAATGCTATGATGCATCAGGAGTTGTTGTGTCACTTTTGGATCTTCGGACGCGATCAGGTCTACCTTGCTGAGAATTCGAAGGGCGCGCACGGTCACGTCGTCGGGATGTCCAATGGGGACTGCGACCACGTAAAGCGTTCCGCTCCGATGTGACCGGCTGACCGAAGTCATTGCCGCGCCAGCGTTTTGTTGACTCTGTTTGGTCGGCATCGATATAATTCCATGCTTATCTTGTCGAGGCTCGGTCTCTAGTCACTGCAGGGGTATTCCTGATGGCAGCCGTTTGTTTCATGGTCACCATGGTCCTGTACTTCGTGGCCACGATGTCGTTTCTTGCGTATTTACTGCGACGCTCCGAAGCCTTGTCAAATGTGTCATTGGCGATTACGGCGGTCGGCTTCATCTCCCATACCGTTGCCCTCGTTATCAGAATGGTCGAGGTCTCATCTACGGTGCCGCCCAGCTTTTCGGACGCCCTTTCTTTTTTCTCCTGGATGATCATTCTTGTATTTGTACTGGTCGAGTTTCGCCATCGGATTCATGTACTTGGGTCCTTCATGGTGCCCTTAGCCTTGGTCTCCTTGGTCTCGTCTGCAGCCCTTCCGGAAACGGTCCCCACGCTTCAGCCTGTGTTCAAGACCTTGTGGTTTCATGTCACGCTCAGCATGTTGGGAACGGTGGGATTTACCGTCGCATTCGTGGCAGGAGTGATGTACCTGATTCAGGATCGGCTCCTCAAGTCGAAACAGTTCAATGTCCTCTACAGCAAGTTGCCGGCACTCGACTTTCTCGATCATCTCAATCAGCAATCCATCGTCCTGGGGTTCCCCTTGCTGACCTTGGGAATCGTCACGGGAGCCATCTCGGCCGAGTTTGCGCGTGGATCCTATGTCAGTTGGAACCCTGAGCAAATCTGGGCACTGGTCACCTGGGTCTTCTATTTCGTCGTGTTGCTTGGACGGCTGACCGTTGGGTGGAGGGCAAAGCGCGCGGCGTATCTGACAGTCATCGGGTTTGCGTGTGTCATTCTCACATTAGTTGGTGTGGTGCTGAAAGAAACCTAGGGCCTAGTCAATATGCGGTTATTGGTCACATGCATCTGATCGTCGTAGGGTTGAGTCATAAGACGGCTCCGGTCGAGATTCGAGAGAGACTGGCGGTTCCCGAGAGCCGTCTTGGCGAGGCGCTCACTCGTCTCCGTTCGTACTCTGGGGTCAAGGAGGGCATCCTGCTCTCGACCTGTAATCGAGTCGAGGTCTACTCAGTTGTCGATGACGTAGAAACCGGCTATGGACGCATTCAGGAGTTTCTTGCCGACACCCATCTGTCATTGTCTTCCGAGCAATTGACCCCTCACCTCTATTGGCATACCGGCGATCGAGCGATCGGTCACTTGTTTAGAGTCGCTGCCAGTCTCGATTCTATGATTATCGGGGAATCTCAAATCCTGGGACAACTTAAGGGTGCGTTTGAAGTCGCGCTGGCCCATAAGACGACCGGTGTGATCATGAACAAGGTCGTGAAGAAGGCCATCTCGGTGGCCAAGCGGGTGAGGACCGAAACGAAAATTGCAGAAATGGCGGTCTCGGTCAGCTATGCCGCTGTCGAACTGGCGAAGAAGATCTTTTCGGATCTTCACGAGAAGACGGTGTTGTTGGTTGGTGCCGGTGAAATGGCGAAGCTGGCCGCGCGCCATTTGATCGCCCATGGTGTGAGGCATGTGCGCATTACGACGAGGACTCCGCAACATGCGGTCGATCTTGCCGCGAAATTTGGAGGGACGGCCGTTCCATTCGATCAGTTCAAGGATGATATGGCCTCGGCGGATATTGTGCTGGTCTCGACGGGAGCGGCCCATTATCTTGTCGGCGCAGAGGATGTGCGCCGTGCGGTCGAAGAGCGCATGAACCGTCCGATGTTCTTGATCGATATTTCAGTTCCTCGGAATATCGACCCGGCCGTTCGCCATGTCGACAATGCGTTTCTCTTCGATATTGATGATCTCACACAGCGCGTTGAACAGAACCGAGCCGGGCGCGTGCAGGAGGCTGAGAAGGCCGAGCGGATGGTTTTGGAAGAAGTGACCATCATGCTGGATTGGATGAAATCCTTGGAGGTCACTCCGACGATCGTCGCCCTGAGGAGCCACGTCGATGACCTGAAGAGGGCGGAGGTCGACAAGGTGCTTACGCGATTGCCGCACCTATCTCTTCAGGACCGTGAACTAGTTGAAGGCCTTGCCTCCTCGATCGTCAATAAATTAATTCATCGCACGATGGTCACCCTCAAGGCCGAAGTCAACTCCTCGAATGGCCCGGCGTTCGTCGAAGCGGCCCGGCGATTTTTCTCTCTCGACCAACCGGCTGCGTCTGTTCAACAGATCGAGCCTTCTAGAGAGTCGCCGCGGTATCATCCTGAGAGCGCTGCAGAGTCGGGTGCCGAGGATCCAGTTTCAGAAACATCAGTCCGTAAACGAGCCCGCTGATCGCCGGGTAACGAAAAGAGTTTCATCGTGTCGATACCGAACGGCCAACGCGCGACCTTGGTTCTGGGAACGAGAGGAAGCAAGTTGGCGCTTTGCCAAAGTGAATGGTTTCAGTCCAAGGTTCAGGATGTGGTGCCGGAGGTCCGGGTTGTGCTCAAGAAAATTCAGACGTCCGGCGACAAGATCGTCGACGTGCCACTGGCAAAAATCGGGGGGAAAGGCCTGTTCGTCAAGGAAATTGAGGACGCCTTGCTCGCTGGTGAGGTCGATTTTGCGGTTCACAGTATGAAGGATGTTCCGGCGCAATTGCCCGAAGGTCTCGACATTCTCTGTGTGCCTCCGCGTGAAGATGCTCGTGACGCCCTCATCAGTCGTGAAGGATGCTCATTCCAGGACCTTCCATACGGTGCCAGCATTGGGACTGCGAGCCTTCGACGCCAGGCGCAACTGTTACAAGCTAGGCCTGACCTGAAGATCGCGATGCTGCGCGGGAATCTGGATACACGACTAAAGAAACTCAAAGAGGGCCAATTCGATGCTATCGTCTTGGCCGCTGCTGGACTGCATCGGTTAGGGTGGTCTCAGACCATCACGGAATATCTTTCTCCCATCCTCAGTCTGCCTGCAATTGGACAAGGAGCCCTTGGGATCGAAGGTCGGACGAGCGATGCCTTCGTGCGTTCCGTCTTATCTCGACTCAACCATCAGGCCACCCATACGACCGTGACCGCAGAGCGGGCCTTCCTGTGCCGCCTAGAAGGAGGCTGTCAGGTGCCTATCGCAGCCCACGCAACCCTGTCTGGAGAGCAGTTGGTCTTGGATGGTCTTGTCGCCAGTGTCGATGGGAAGACCGTTCTTCGCGACCAGATTGAGGGGACAGCTCAGCAGGCGCACGCTCTAGGTGTCCAATTGGCGGAACGATTACTGACTCGTGGGGGTGACAAGATTCTCCGGGAGATTTACGGATCAGCGTGAACATGGTACGACGAAACAAGAAGGGGAAGGTCTATTTAGTCGGAGCTGGTCCGGGAGACCCTGGTCTTTTGACCCTTCGAGGAAAAGAGTGTCTTGAGCGGGCTGACGTGGTCCTCTACGATTATCTGGCTAACCCCGCCCTCCTTGCTCATGCCCGGGATGAAGCGGAGCGGGTGTATGTCGGACGCAGAGGCAAAGGGAAATACCCTGAGCAGGACGCGATCAATCGTCTGCTGATTGAACGAGCCGGCGCAGGCAGCGTGGTTGTACGGTTGAAGGGAGGCGATCCGTTTGTCTTTGGGCGGGGAGGAGAGGAGGCAGAAGCGCTCGCGTCGGCCGAGATCGAATTCGAAATCGTTCCTGGGGTGACCGCTGCGGTTGCTGCTCCTGCCTATGCCGGTATTCCGGTGACTCATCGGACGTTAGCGTCTACGCTGACGATTGTGACCGGACATGAAGATCCAGAAAAGCCTTCAACGGCCCTGGATTGGTCGAGGCTGGCGATGAGCCAAGGGACGCTTGTCTTTCTCATGGGCATGAAAAATCTTTCGACGATCGCCGCGACCCTCCTAGCCGAAGGGCGAGCGGGGTCTACACCCGTGGCGATCATTCGGTGGGGAACTAGAGCCTCCCAGCAGACAGTTGTAGGTACATTGGCTGATATTGTGGAGAAGGCCGAAGCTGAAAAAATGGGGCCGCCGACCGTCATTGTCGTGGGGGAGGTCGTTCGACTTCGGTCGAAACTCAACTGGTTCGAGCAGCGCCCACTTTTTGGCAAACGTGTGCTCATGACGCGCGCGAAAGAACAGGCTGGTGAGTTGGCTACCCGCTTGGCTAGTTATGGAGCTGAACCGGTCGAGGCTCCGACGATCACAATCGTTCCCCCTCCAGACTGGGCGTCTGTGGACCACGCGATTTCCGAGATCAGGACGTACGATTGGATTATTTTTACTAGCGTCAATGGCGTGAGCCGTTTCATGACCAGGCTGTTCGCTCGTGGGCTTGACTCACGCTGCTTAGCCGGACGGCAGTTGTGCTGTATTGGGCCTCGCACGGCTGAGGAGTTGGAAAAGTTTGGGGTCAAAGCGGATGTGGTTCCTGCAGAATATCAGGCAGAAGGAGTGTTAGCCGCACTGAGTCGGCAGGATATAAAAAACACCCGTATCCTGATCCCTCGGGCCGAAGTGGCCAGAGAGCTCTTGCCGGACGAACTTCGTGCTGCCGGGGCACATGTCGATGTCATCCCCGTGTACCGAACGCTCACACCAGGCCAGGATTCCGTGGGATGGCGGCAGGAGCTCATGGATCACCGGATTCATGTCGTCACGTTTACAAGTTCGTCCACGGTCCACAACTTTGTTGCGATGCTTGGCGGTACGGAAGCGGTGAAGCCGCTCGTGCAATCCGTCATGATCGCTTGCATCGGACCCATTACAGCCAAGACCACAGAGGAATATGGTTTGACGGTCTCGATTATGCCGAGTGAGAATACGATTCCTGCATTGGTGGATGCGATCGCTTACCATTATGAAAGCCGTGAGCAGGTTGCCACGGGAACGCTGCAGTAAATAAGCGCACGCACGATGTAAGATGGTTTTCTACAAGGAGGAGGGTGAGATGGTCCCTGTCAAGTCGTTCATGATTCCCCGAGAAAAGTTCGTGACGGTGCCTCGTGATACCGATACACAAACGGCCGCCCGCATCATGCGTGACCGCGGGATCGGCAGTCTGTTCGTGACCAATGACCGTGAAATTGTTGGAATCATCACGGATACGGACATGATGCGTAGAGTGGTGGCAGCCGGATCAGACGCGGTCAAGACCACGGTCGAGCAAATCATGTCGGCTCCGATCATGACCATCGAGGAGAGTAAGACTTTGTTGGATGCCAATGATCTGATGGCGCAATCGCATGTTCGTCACTTGGGAGTGACCCGCGAGGGGAAGCTGGTCGGGGTCATCTCCGTTCGTGACCTGGTCGTGTTCTTGACGAACCTTCCACGAAAGTAAGGGGGCTATGGCGTTTCCAATCCAGCGACTCCGACGCCTGCGACAGCATGAATCGTTGCGTCGGATGGTACGTGAAACGATGCTGTCGCCGTCAGATTTTATCTATCCGCTGTTTGTGGTCGAGGGACAGGGTCGCCGTGAAGAGATTGCGTCGATGCCTGGCCAATTTCGGCTCTCCGTCGATCTCTTGGTCAAAGAGGCGGGAGAGATTCAGGCCTTAGGTATCCCAGCCATCATTCTATTCGGCATTCCGGCGCACAAAGACGAGCGTGGCAGTTCTGGATGGGACCCAAACGGGATTGTGCAGCGGGCGATCAGAGCAGTCAAACAACAGGTACCGGGATTGCTCGTGATCACGGATGTCTGTATCGACGAGTATACCGACCATGGACATTGCGGAATCGTCAAGGATGGAAAGATTCTCAATGATGAGACGCTCGAGTGCCTCACGGTAATGGCACGCACGCATGCCGAAGCTGGAGCCGATATGGTCGCACCGTCGGATATGATGGATGGTCGTGTCGCTGCGATCCGACGCGAACTAGATCGCTCAGGGTTCTCTGAACTGCCGATCCTGGCCTATGCGGCCAAGTTTTCCTCTTGCTTCTATGCCCCGTTTCGCGACGCGGCGTTTTCCAGTCCTCAATTTGGTGACCGACAGTCCTATCAGATGGACCCAGCGAATGCGCGCGAAGCGCTTCGCGAGATCGATCTCGATATCGAAGAAGGTGCCGATATCGTCATGGTCAAACCGGCGTTGCCGTATCTGGACATCATTGCGCTGGCCCGCGCTCGTACACTCCTCCCTCTCGCTGCGTATCAGGTGAGCGGTGAGTACAGTATGATTAAGGCGGCGGCAAGGGCGGGGTGGCTCGATGAGTCACGTGCCATGATGGAATCGCTGTTGGCAATCAAACGGGCAGGAGCCGATCTGATCCTGTCGTACTTTGCTAAAGACGCTGTCAAGCTGCTTCGTTGACCGACGATGAACGTGACCCGCGGATATTCGGATGAGGTCGTGCGGCCGTATCCGGTGGGGACCATCGGGAATTTCGATGGGCATCATCTCGGGCATCATGCGCTCTTGAAATGGGTGGTCGAGACGGCTCGCTGTGCCCGGGGAACCGCTGTCGTCCTGACGTTCGACCCTCACCCGGTGAAAATACTTGCGCCTCATGTTGATCTGCGGTTCCTGACGAGTGCGGAAGAAAAACGTGCTCGTTTCAAACAAGCGGGAATCGATGAAGTGGTCTCCCTGGAGTTCACGCAAGCCTTTGCTGCATTCTCTCCGGAGATATTCGCTGAGCAGGTTCTTTCCAAGGGACTTGGGCTGAAAGAGGTATTTGTCGGACAACATTTTGCCTTTGGCCACAAGCGAGTAGGGAAGATCGATGATTTGATTGCGCTCGGCAAACAATTCGGTTTTGTTGTCCATCCGACTCCTCCGGTGATGATCGATGGAGGAGTGGTCAGCTCGACGAGAATCAGGCAGCTTATCAACGCCGGACAGGTCGATCAAGCGGCTGTGTTACTTGGCCGACACTATGCGCTGAGCGGAGTCGTCGCTCCGGGCGAGGGGAGAGGGCGAAGGCTTGGATGTGCGACTGCGAATCTTCGGCTGCCTCCAGACCGTGTGACTCCGGCTGACGGGATTTATGCTTCTGTCACGATCCTGAATCAGGAACGGTATGATTCCATCGCCTATATCGGTACGAGACCGACCTTTGATGGTGGTGATCGGGGATTGGAAGTTTCCATTCTGGATGGGACCCACGAGCTGTATGGACGCACGCTCTCGGTTGAGTTTATCAGTCGTATTCGAGGCGACGCACAGTTTAATAGTGGAGAAGCGTTGAGCCGACAGATCGCGTCTGACGTGGATTCTGCGAGGGGCATCCTCCGTCGATATCATGAAACAATTGAAAAGCGATGAATCCTCGCATCCGGTCTTGAGCAGATCCATCAAGACAATGGCCTGGCTTCCGCTAGTGCATCGGGTGGTTCGAACGATTCGGTCCAGAAGTCTTCTTCAACACGGACAGCATATCGTGGTCGCTATCTCGGGTGGCCCTGACTCCGTCGCATTGTTATCGATCCTATCTCATCTCCGGTCAAGTTGGGCGCTGACCTTGTCAGCCGTCCATTGTAACTATGGATTGCGAGGGGCTGAGTCCGAGGGGGACCAACAATTTGTAGAGGCGTTTTGCCAAGAGCTCGGAGTTTCTCTCCATGTTCGACGGGTTGGATTACCGACCGAAGGGCGTAGGGCATCCGTGCAGGCTGTGGCCCGTGACCTCCGCTATCGGGTGATGCAGGAGATTGCTGAGCAATATGGGGCCAATCGCATTGCCGTGGGCCATACGGCAAACGACCAGGCGGAGACCGTCGTGCTCTGGATGCTTCGTGGTGCAGGATTGACTGGTCTGTCCGGCATGCCAGCGTTCCGGGATCACCATGTGATTCGGCCTTTGTATGAGACGACGCGGCAGGAGATTCTGGCGTATCTTTGCAAGGCGGGCTTGTCGTTTCGTGAGGACTCCAGCAATTCCAAGCCGCATTACCTGCGGAACCGAGTGAGGAGGGAGGTCATTCCTATTCTGACTCAGCTGGTCCCATCGAGCGTCAATGCGCTCTGTAGGCTCGCAGAGATCTGTCGGGAAGACGATCGCTATTTGGATCAGCAGAGTGCCGCCCTCTCTGCTTCTGCTGTGGAACGAGTATCCGACGGAGGCTGGACGATCGATCGGGTATATTTCCTGGAACTTCCAGTGTCCCTTCAACGGCGTTGTATTCGAGACCTCTTTCGGCAGACTGATAACCAATTTCGCTCCCCCAGTATCCGAATGGTTGATCGCATCATTCGCCTGGCCTCAAAGAGCGCATCTGGCTCAAGTCTCGATGTGAAGGGGGGACACGTTGTTGTCAGTGATCGCCATCTACGGTTTGTTCCGGTTCAAGCACGAGCGATCTCCCATGCTGGACCACCGCACGGCAGCTGTCAGGAATTCTTATCTGTGCCTGGAGAGCTCCTATGGTCTGGAACGGGTCAACGACTTCAGGTACAACAGCAGGCATGTGGACTGCTGTGTGCTCCTCTCGGAAAAGGTCGGATTCTGGTGGATGCCGATCAGGTGTCTCGGCCACTGATGGTACGGAATTGGTTGCAGGGAGATCGATTTCATCCCTCCGGCATGGGAGGACAGTCAAAGAAGCTCCAGGATTTTTTTACGGATCTGAAGATACCGATTGCAGTCCGATCGCGCATTCCCCTGGTGGTGGCTCCCGAGGGAATCCTGTGGGTCGTTGGCTATCGACAGGATGAACGCTGGGTATCCACTGCTACCACGAAACGCTGTCTGGTCTTCACGTGTGAAGATCTAGCGTGAACGGAAGGAACTGAGTCAGATGGAACGTATGTTTGGACGTCCGATTGTTACCCAAGAGCAGATGCGAAGCCGCATCCGTGAGCTGGGACGACAAATCAGCGCCGACTATGCAGGCAAGGACCTTGTACTTGTCGGTGTGCTCAAAGGGGCCTATGCCTTTTTTGCCGATTTGGCACGCGCGATTCGAATTCCAGTGCAGGTCGATTTCATCATCGTGACGAGCTACGGAACGCAAGCGAAGACGTCCGGGAAGGTCAAGCTCGTGACCGAGCTGACCGAAAAGATCAAGAATAGAGATGTGCTACTCGTTGAAGATATCGTCGATTCTGGATTGACGGTTCAATATCTTACCAAGGCGCTGGCTAAGCAGAAACCTAGAAGCATTAAGGTCTGCACCTTGCTGAGTAAGCCAGAACGCCGCGTCGTTGATGTTCCGTTGCAGTATATTGGGTTCAGAATTCCGGACCAGTACGTCGTGGGATATGGACTTGATTATCAACAACAGTACCGGAACCTTCCATACCTCGCCGTTCTCGACCAGTTGAACCAGCAAGAGGAGTAGAGTTTTCTCACGAGCTGTTGGCAATTTGCGTAAGGCTATGGTAACATCACCACGGTTTCTACATACGTGGCCTCCAATGCTGTCGCGAAGGAGAACTGGATGAATTCCCGGGTCAAGAACCTGCTTTTTTGGGTGGTGGTCGGCTTGTTCATGATTCTCCTGTTCAATCTGTTCAGTGTGCCGACTCACGCGCCTGAAGAAGAAGTGATATTCAGCGATTTTATGGCAAAGCTCGACAAGGGTGATTTTGAAAAAGTCATCATCAAGGGTAATCACATCAGCGGGGTCCTGAAGGACAAAACTCGCATCCGTACCTATTCAGCTGACTACCCTGAGTTTGTGAAGGTCCTTCGTGAGAAAGATGTTCAGATTGAGGTGAAACCACCGGAGGAGAGTCCGTGGTATATCACGTTCCTGGTTACGTGGGGACCATTTATCCTGTTCCTTGGTCTCTGGTTTTTCCTGATGCGTCAGATGCAAATTGGGGGGAACAAGGCTCTGTCATTCGGAAAGAGTCGCGCCAGAATGCTGACGGAAGAACGAAAGAAGATCACATTTTCAGACGTCGCTGGTGTTGATGAGGCAAAAGAGGAAGTTCTTGAAATCATTGAGTTCCTGAAAGATCCTCGTAAATTTCAGAAGCTTGGTGGGCGCATACCGAAGGGTGTGCTGGTCGTCGGCCCTCCAGGAACAGGAAAGACCTTACTTGCGAAGGCAATAGCCGGAGAAGCTGGGGTGCCGTTCTTCAGCATTAGCGGATCTGATTTCGTAGAGATGTTTGTAGGCGTGGGAGCTTCGCGGGTCAGGGATTTGTTTGAACAAGGGAAGAAGCATGCCCCCTGTATTATTTTTATTGATGAAATTGATGCAGTCGGTCGTTTACGGGGAGCAGGCCTCGGCGGTGGGCATGATGAACGGGAACAAACGCTCAATCAGTTGCTCGTGGAAATGGATGGCTTCGACACAACCGAGGGAGTCATTTTGGTCGCCGCGACCAATCGACCTGATGTACTCGACCCGGCCTTGCTGAGACCTGGACGCTTTGACCGGCAGGTGATGGTCAATCGCCCGGACCTCAAAGGCCGGTCGGAAATCTTGAAGGTCCATACGAAGAAAGTTCCTGTCTCTACGAATGTCGAATTGGAAAAGATTGCCAGAGGAACTCCTGGTTTTTCAGGCGCTGATCTGGAAAACCTCGTGAATGAAGCGGCTCTGTGGGCGGCTCGCCAGAACAAGAAGGAAGTCGAAAACATAGACTTCGAGATGGCGAAAGATAAGGTGATGATGGGGGCCGAACGGAAGAGTATGATTCTCACCGATGAGGAAAAGAGGATTACTGCCTACCATGAAGCTGGCCACGTATTGATGGCGAAGCTCTTACCAGGGACGGACCCGGTTCATAAGGTGACGATTATTCCAAGAGGCCGCGCTTTGGGCGTGACAATGCAACTGCCGACAGATGATCGGCACAATTACTCGAAGGAATTTCTCTACAATAACTTGGCGATTCTTATGGGTGGACGTGTCGCTGAAGAGCTTGTCTTCAAACATGTCACAACAGGAGCCGGTAATGATCTGGAACGTGCAACGGATCTTGCCCGCAAGATGGTATGCGAGTGGGGTATGAGCGAGAAGTTGGGTCCTTTGACCTTTGGCCAAAAGGAAGATTCAGTGTTTCTCGGGCGAGACTTTGCTTCGAAGCGGGACGTCAGTGATCAGGTGGCGCTTGAAATCGACCTTGAGATCAAGCGATTCGTCACAGAAAATTATGAACGTGCGAAACGTGTACTGACTGAGCAGATGACGAGTCTGAAGGCTGTGGCGGAGGCACTACTTGAAAAAGAAGTGCTTGACGCACCAGAAATTGATCAGATTCTGTTGCAATCCTCCTCTCAAACAGTTCCAGCCTAAGTATCGTGCCAACGCTCGTTTGCGTTGGCACCATTGCCCCCGTTGTGCTGTTACATGGTCTGCACTCTGTCTAATTCCTCCAAAGGAATCGGAATGGCGGTTTGCATGCTTTTTTCATTGGTGGAATAGATTGGATCGAGTCTCACCTCAGGCCTTCATGGGACAACCGTGGTTCTCTGCTAAAGGGCGAGAAATTCATTGCAACCGGCGTCCACTTGTTATGGGCGTCGTGAATGTCACGACTGATTCTTTCTATGATGGTGGACGCTATGTCGAGTCTGAACGAGCCATTGCCCACGCACTGGAACTTGTTGAGCAGGGGGCGGACATCATCGATCTCGGGGGAGAGTCCACTCGGCCAGGCGCCTGTTCTGTTAGTGAACAGGATGAACTGGCTCACGTTATCCCAGTTGTGAAGGGTCTGGTCCATCGTGTGTCGGTCCCAATCTCGATCGATACCAGCAAGTCGCGAGTCGCTGAAGTCGCCCTGGATTGTGGAGCGTCGATCATCAACGACGTGAGCGCACTGCGGCAAGATCCTGCCATGGCGTCGGTCATTGCCCGCTTCGATGCGGCAGTTGTTCTGATGCACATGCAAGGGACTCCGCAAACAATGCAACAATCGCCACAGTATTCCGACGTGGTCGGCGAAGTGGTACGCTTTCTTGAGGGACGTGTGCAAATGGCTCTCTGTGCAGGGATTGCCGGAACGAACATCGTGCTTGATCCAGGCTTTGGTTTTGGTAAGCTGGTGAACCATAACCTTAAGCTTCTGGATGGATTATCCGCAATCGCGGCATTGAACCACCCCGTATTGGTTGGTCTGTCACGGAAGGCGTTTATTGGGAACGTGGTTGAACGGCCGGTTGAGCATCGAGAATGGGGGACCGCAGCGGCGGTGGCACTGGCGGTTGAGCGCGGCGCTCACATTCTGCGTGTCCATGATGTTGCCATGATGATTGATGTAATCAAGATGGCTGCCGCGTTGAATCCACGCTGGTCGTCTTGCCGGGAGGAGCATGATGCGTAAATTATTCGGAACGGACGGCGTGCGAGGCGTAGCCAATCTCGATCCCATGACCAGTGAAATGGCGATGCAGCTTGGACGGGCTGCCGCGCATATTTTCATGCGACGAGCGGGCCGCCATCAGATCGTCATCGGTAAAGACACCCGTATTTCCGGGTATATGCTTGAATCTGCGTTGATGGCAGGTATCTGTTCGATGGGGGTGGATGTGCTGCTAGTCGGGCCGATGCCCACGCCGGCGATCGCATTCTTGACCAGAAGCCTACGGGCAGATGCAGGAGTGGTCATTTCGGCATCGCACAATCCGTATCAAGACAATGGCATTAAGTTTTTTTCAAAGGACGGATTTAAGCTCCCAGATGAAGTCGAAGCGCGTATTGAAGAGCTGATCGTATCGGATGAAATCAGCCATCTTCGTCCGACGGCAGACCTCATCGGGAAAGCCTACCGCATCGATGATGCAGCGGGGCGCTATATTGAATTTGCAAAGCGGTCGTTACCCAAAGACTTGGATTTTCAGGGGATCAAGCTCGTCGTCGATTGTGCAAATGGCGCGGCATACAATGTGGCTCCGACGGTGCTCAGAGAATTAGGCGCCACGATTGAGGTCATTGGCAATAAACCAGACGGGATGAATATCAATGCCAGGTGTGGCGCAGTTCATCCTGAGTTGCTTCAGGAGGAAGTGCTCCGCCACAAAGCCGATCTTGGAATCGCATTAGACGGCGATGCCGATCGAGCCGTCTTTGTCTGCGAGCAAGGAACGGTCATCGATGGCGATCATGTCATGGCGGCCTTAGGCTTGGATCTTCATCAAAGCGGGCTCCTTGCCAAGCAAACCTTGGTGGGAACCGTGATGAGCAACTTTGGGCTGGAGTTGTCGATGTCGAAAGCGGGCATCAAGCTGATTCGGACGCCGGTTGGTGATCGATATCTGCTCGAACGAATGTTGGCGGAGGGCTATAACTTTGGAGGAGAACAATCAGGACATTTCATCTTTCTCGACCATAATACAACCGGAGACGGCCTCATCTCGGCCCTGCAGATATTGTCCTTGGTGAAGCGAACCAAGAAGCCGCTCTCCGAGTTAGCTCAGGCGATGACGGCTGTACCGCAAGTGTTGGTGAATGTGCAGGTTACGAAGAAGCCACGATTGGAATCGATTCCCGACATTGATTGCGCCATCCAAGCGAGCGAACGTCGCCTGAACGGATGTGGGCGAGTCCTCATCAGATATTCCGGGACAGAGCCGCTGTTGCGGATCATGGTGGAAGGAGAACAGTCCACCATGGTCAAGGAAGTGGCTGAGGATCTTGCCAGGGTTGTGCGAAAGCACATCGGCTGAGTCTCTTCTCTCCTCCCCGGGATATGAGGGAACCGCATGCTCCCGTCCCTCGCTGCAGTGTTTGTCCTCGGTCTTTTGTGCGGGTCACAGCTCTCCTTTTTCCCACTCTCCATCATCGTGCTGCTGGCCGGCATCGCCGTTGGATTCAGCCTTCTTGAGCGAGCCGGGCATGTCGACTCACGCTCCGCACTGCTCCTGTATTCTACTCTCCTCTTGGGAGTCGTCTACTGGAGTCTTGCCACTCCGACGTCGGAACCTCGCCCGACGTTACCGCCACTTCATGAGACGGTTCAGGCCTCGGTCAACGGTCGGGTTATCGCTCCAGTCCAACATAGTGTAGGGCGTCAGACAATCTTGGTTCTAACGGATGAGTCTGATTCTCAAGCCAAACGCGTACGCCTTGTATGGCGCGACCCGGGTATTACGCTTCATCATGGCGACCATATTGCGTTTCGGGGAAAGCTACACCGTCCAAGAGGGTTCTTGAATCCTGGTGGATTCGATTATGCTGCCTATGTGGAACGTCAAGGTATCGACCGTATGACCACGGTGACCGGTGCTCAGGCGGTGACGTTGTTAGATACAGAGACCCCAATTGGGTTGTGGAGCGTATGGAGCCGGATCGATCATTGGAGGGCCTCGATACGTGCGGCAGCACTCAACACATTGAGCCAACCCACACGAGGGCTGTTTCTGGGCATGATCATTGGTGAGCGAGGCTATCTTGCCCAAGAGCTCCAAGATTGGTTCATGGTGACCGGAACAGTCCATTTGCTTTCGATCTCCGGTTCACATCTTGGGCTGGTGGCCATCGTGGCCTTTTGGTTGCTGAGAAGACTTGTGCTTGGGCTTCCCGCTGCTCTCTTATTGTCCCTTTCTCGAACCGTCACGCCATCGAAGATTGCCATCCTGTTCGCCTGGCCCACCGTCGCACTCTATGCCTTGCTGGCGGGAGCCGAGTTGGCGACCATGCGATCACTCGTAATGATTACGTTGGCGATGATCGCAATGTGGCTCGGGTATGAACGCCATCTGGGTCATGCGATGGCGGTGGCCTTGTTGGCGATCCTCTTGCATAATCCCCGTGCCATCTTCGACATTTCCTTTCAACTGTCATTTCTGTCCGTACTCGCGATGGTCAGAATGATCATCATCACATCATCATCGGCAAGCGCCGATGTGGCAGGGGGCGACAGTCATCTGAGAGACCGTCTCATGAGCCATGCGCTCCAAGTGCTGTTGATGAGCGGGGCTGTGACCGTGGCGACGTTGCCATTGGTTATGCTCTATTTCAATCAGGTTCCGTGGATGGGCATCATGACCAATCTGATCGCTGTCCCGTTCACCGGTATTATCTTGGTGCCCTTGGGCCTGTTTGTGGCTCTGTGGGCGATTATGACGGGGGCCGAGTCTTTGATCCTTGGCCCAGTGATGGAGCAGTTGTTCGGATTGATGGTGCTTGGATTGCAATGGTGTGCCCGCTTCCCAGGAGGGGAGTGGCATGTGGCCGCACCGTCAATGCCGACGATCGCCCTATTTTACGCCGGGTTACTTGTGGCAAGCTTTCGGGCAATGCCGTGGCGCATCCGAGTCGCAAGCGCCGGGTTGACGATGATATTGATCGGTTGGTGGCTGAGTCCATCTGTGTCGCAAGCGGACGGCGATCGGTGGCGTGTCACATTTCTTGATGTCGGACAAGGAGATAGTGCCGTTGTTGAGTTGCCGGATGGTCAGGCCGTTCTTATCGACGGCGGCGGACGGTATGAACGATTCGACATGGGGAAGAATGTCGTCGCACCGTTTCTGTGGAGCCGTGGAATTCGTCATCTGGACCATGTCATTGGCACACATCAACAACTGGATCACGTTGGTGGATTGATTTGGGTGCTCCGGCATCTCTCAGTCGGGCAATATTGGGGTGGAGGGATAGAACGTTCTGAACAATTCGTTGAAGACCTCACCGCAGCTCTTCGTGATCAGCGGATCGATCACCGCATCGCTGTGCGTGGCCAAGACCTGTTAGGGTCCGGTCAGTGCCGACTCGGCATTCTCAATCCGCCTGAAGCATCAGTGGCCCGTGAGTTAACTCAGCCCCCTACCGGGACACTCTTGAACAATCTGTCCATTGTCTCGCGGCTGCAGTGTGGACCCTCTTCCATTCTTTTTGCCGCTGATATTGAAACGGCCGGCTTGAAGCGATTGAACGAGGCAGGATCCCAACCGGTGACCGTCCTGAAGGTGCCTCATCACGGGGCGCGTAGCTCACTCGATGTAGACTGGATTCAGCAACTCCACCCACGATATGCAGTGGTCTCAGTCGGTGCGGCGAATCCGTATGGACACCCGGTGGAATCGGTACTGCAAGCGTATCAAGATCAACATAGTACGGTCTTTCGTACGGATCAGGACGGAGCGATTTGGGTCACAGGTCGGCTCTCGACATCCGAGCTCACGGTGACTCGTATGCGAGACCTTCTCCTACAACCAGTCGACTTTCCACGTTGTCCTTGGCGCTGTGAGTACCTGAATTGGCACCGGCTTTTCCTTCAATTCTCATAACGACACACCGTTCTCTTTTATGGTTTCAGTACCCCCTTCCTCCGAGAGTGTAGTGCTCCCCTGAAATCAAGCCACCTGGGTTGCTTATTGCGCGCGATATTGGACCGGGCTCCGATACCCCAGGGCGCGATGGGGCCGGTCCTCGTTGTACCAGTGGACCCAGTCCCGAATGATCCGCCGTGCCTCCTCAAACGTCTGGAACGTGTGCTGCCAGACACACTCGTCTTTCAAGCTTCGAAAGGACCGCTCAATCAGCCCATTCCGCTCGGGCGTATAGGGTGTACTGAACTCCTGCTGCAACCGATAGTCTCGACAGGCCTGGCGAAACCGGCGGCTCTGGAAAATCAGCCCGTTATCGCTGCGGAGCACCGGCGCGTTCGCAGGCCGGAGCGTGCCGAAGCGCTGGAGACAGGCGGCTTCGACGGCGCGCTCGGCTTCCTGCGCCCGACTTCGTAATGCGAACTCGTAGCCCACAATTTCCCGATCATGGCAATCAATCACGGCGGCAAGATGGGCCCAGCCGTCCTGCCCACACGGAATATGCGTCACATCCATCGCCCACCGTGCATCACTCCGGCTGGCTCGGCTGATCCAGCCTTGTACGCGCGGTCGTGGGGTACATGACCGCTGATGCACCAACCACCGCTTCTGCCGCAGCACCCGATACACGGCCTTCTTGTTCACGCGATGGGGCGTCTGGCCACGCAGCACAGCCCACAGATGCCGATAGCCGAACATGGGATGTTGCTGAATCAATTGCCTGAGCGGCTCGACCCATGGCGGGTCCACGGCCACAGGACGTCGACGACCTGCTGGGGCGCGATGCAGCCTGGCCCGTCCGACGGCTCACACGCGGCAACTCCGCCGTTCCGAGACACCCAACAGCGTCACTCTCACGCGTCGGATGTTTTCCGGTCCAAAGGGTAGGGCTTCAACGCCTCCCGTAAAATATCGTTGTCCAGGACGAGATCCCCGATCTTCCGTTTCAGTTTCTTGATCTGCTCGTCCTTCACGGCGTCTTCGTCCTTCGGCCGCGTTCGTAGCGCGTTCTCGGCCCCTACCAGAAACTTCTCCCGCCAGTCTTCGACCTCGACCACCGTCAGCCCATGCGTCCGAGCGGCTTCGGCGATAGACGTGTCGCCCTTCAAGATACTCACCACCAGCGCCACACGCCGTTTGGCCGTCCACCGTTCAATCGGTTCGATTGCGTCTGCTGCCATCTCGCCACCTCCTCAGTCCGCTCAGGACCATGTCTTAAAGGTGGTCTCACTTTCGAGGGGAGCAGGATACGTTGTCGATAGGGACTGTAGATAGCAAGTTACTGATTAGTTCACTAAATAGTTCGTAGTGTGGTATCCTGCGCCATGCACGGACAGGACGATGCCAGGACCTTGGCTCCAGCGGCGCAAGCGCACCTCCGGCGACTAGCCGTCAAGGCGGTTCGCACCGGTTGCAAGCAGACTGAGGCGGCCAAGACTTACGGGGTTAGCCTGCGGGCGGTGAATAAGTGGGTGGCGATCGACAAGGTCGGTGGGTTGCGCGCCTTGAAACCGAAGCGCCGGGGGCGTCGGCTTGGACAGGGCGGTTGGTTGTCCGCGACGCAGGCGCAGCACATCCGTCGTCTGATCGTGGGCAAGCTGCCCGATCAGCTGAAGCTGCCGTTCTATCTCTGGACGCGGGCCGCGGTGGCGAGTCTGATTGCGCGGGAATAGGGCGTGTCAAGTTTTCTGTGTAACTGATTGTGGTTAATCACTGGTGGGCACACGGTCCCCTACGATCATGGCAAATTGATTGAGCGCCCGTTTCCACTTCGGAATCGGGGCGGTCCAGTGCTTGGCGATGCGCTGCAGGCCCAGATAGAGGACTTTGAGGATCGCTTCATCCGTGGGAAACGCCCCGCGCTTTTTTAACGTGTTCCGTCA